>Ga0214921_10002177_pt1 | contig 32258 bp, 25 predicted proteins | sample LL1505_MetaG_FD_177992 | JGI IMG/M metagenome (GOLD analysis project Ga0214921, IMG submission 177992) | Freshwater microbial communities from Lake Lanier, Atlanta, Georgia, United States - LL-1505 | ecosystem: Environmental > Aquatic > Freshwater > Lake | place: USA: Georgia | collected... | reverse complement strand
AAAACACGGGCAACTGAGCTAAGCGCCCGAAATCTTGTCTGTCATTCAACCCATTCGGGAGAGCTGAATGTCGTTTTGGTCTCAATGCTCGCTAGCTCGCATTGAGCATTTGTTAGGCGGCTACTACGGTCCTTCGCTTCGCTACGTCCCGTCTAAGCCACCTCATTCAGCTTGTAAGGCTGACGCCCCTCACCCCAAAACACGGGCAACTGAGCTAAGCGCCCGAAATCTTGTCTGTCATTCAACCCATTCGGGAGAGCTGAATGTCGTTTTGGTCTCAATGCTCGCTAGCTCGCATTGAGGCATGAAATTAACTATTTTAACCTCAGAAGTCAACACCGGCAAAACTACCGAAATTATTAATGTTTCCATCATGAGTTCACGTGCCGCGAAGGCTCGTATTTTTTCTTGCTCAAAAACAGAGGGCGTCGCTCTACTGGAAAGTAGAGCGACGCCCTATGAGCAATTAAGCTAAGGAGATGAGGCGAAACATCGCGATAGCGAGGTTTTGCTGCTCTTCCCTAGTGGGCTACAATCCCAGCGTTCTGCTTCTCTTCACGGGCCTCGCCGTCTCCACGCTCCTCTTTCTTCTTCTCATCAGCGTAGAGCAACTCATCGCGGACCTTCTTGTTGTCAAGCATGGTAGCGAAATCCTGCGCGCTGCGACAACGGAGCGCCTCATAAAGCACCTCATCAACGTGAGATACTGGAATAAGCTCTAGCTCGTTACGCACAGTAGCTGGAATCTCCTCGATGTCGTTCTCATTCTCTTTCGGGAAGAGTACGCGTTTAATTCCTCCTCGATGAGCAGCTAAGGCCTTCTCTTTTAATCCTCCGATTGGAAGTACGTTACCACGAAGAGTTATCTCACCTGTCATCGCGATGTGCTTATCAATCGGGATACCGGTCAAAGCCGAGACGATTGATGTCGCCATCGTGATACCAGCAGAAGGACCATCCTTAGGAATAGCTCCCTCTGGTACATGCACGTGGATATCAACCTTGTCGTAGAAGTACCTAGGCAATCCAAATACTGAGGCACGCGAGCGAACGTAGCTTAACGCTGCCCTCGCCGACTCCTGCATCACATCACCTAGCTTACCAGTAATCTGCAAGCGACCGCGTCCAGGAAGGATGGTGGTCTCTATCACTAACAACTCTCCACCCTTATCGGTCCACGCCAACCCTGTGGCCAAACCAACCTGATCTAGATCCTCAGACTTACCGAATCGGAACTTCGGCTGACCTAGAAACTTAGGAAGATTTTCAGCAGTGATGTGCACTAGGGTCTCTGGCCCCTTCTCTACCACTTCTATCGCCGCTTTGCGGCAAAGAGTAGCGATATTGCGCTCTAGGTTACGAACTCCAGCCTCACGTGTGTAACGATTAATGATATCGGAGTAAACGATATCATCCACCCTCACGTTCTCTGGCTTTAGTCCGTTCTCACCAAGCTGCTTCTCTAGGAGATACTTCTTACAGATAGCGATCTTCTCAAGCTCTGTATAACCAGAGAGCCTGATTATCTCCATACGATCCATCAACGGACCAGGAATCGTATGCAACGAGTTCGCGGTCGTAATAAACATCACCTTCGACAGATCATAGTCGCAATCAAGATAGTGATCGTTGAAGCTGTCGTTCTGCTCTGGGTCTAGAACCTCGAGGAGAGCCGATGATGGATCTCCCCTAAAGTCGGTCGACATCTTATCAACCTCATCAAGAAGGAACACAGGATTGCTTGTTCCAGCTTTCTTAAGAGACTGAATTATCTTACCAGGCAAAGCTCCGATATAGGTCCTTCTGTGACCACGGATTTCAGCCTCATCACGCACACCTCCAAGAGCGACACGAACGAATTCACGCCCTGTAGACTTCGCGATGGACTTACCAAGAGAGGTCTTACCTACTCCAGGAGGCCCAACTAGACAGAGAATAGGTCCGCGCATCTTGCCAACTAGCTTCTGCACAGCTAGGTACTCAAGGATACGCTCCTTAACCTTCTCAAGTCCGTAGTGATCCTCATCCAACACATCACGAGCCTTATCGATCTCGATCCCTTCCTTAGAACACTCGTTCCATGGAAGCGCCAACATCCAATCTACGTAGTTACGAACTACGGTTGCTTCCGCTGACATCGGCGACATCATCTTAAGCTTGCGGATCTCCTTCTCGGTTTTCTCTCGAGCATCTTCAGGCATATCTTTAGCTTTGAACTTATCCTCAAGCTCTTGGATCTCATTTCTGAAATCATCCTTCTCACCAAGCTCTTTCTGGATAGCGCGCATCTGCTCGTTTAGGTAGTACTCCTTCTGAGTCTTCTCCATCTGCTTCTTAACGCGGCTGCGAATCCTCTTCTCAACTTGAAGGATCTCGATCTCAGACTTCATGTGTCCCAAGATCTTCTCAAGCCTTTCATGCGGCTCAATGGTCTCCAAAATCTCTTGCTTATCCTCAAGCTTAATATTCAACTGCACGACGATTGCATCGGCCAATCGCGATGGATCCTCGATGGCGTTTACCTGCATGATCATCTCAGGATTAACCTTCTTTCCGAGCTTCACATAGTTCTCGAAGGTCATATTCACTGAGCGCATGAGAGCTTTTAGCTCGGTTGAAACCTCGAGATTAGGAAGAATCTCCTCGACATCCACCAACATGAAGTCATCTTCACGCACAACTTTCTTTACGCGAGCGCGGCACTTTCCCTCAACGAGAACTTTTATTGGCCCATCCGCCAATCTAATTAGCTGCACGACCTCTCCTAAAGTACCAGTCGTATAGATATCTTTTGGTCCTGGATTGCTGGTACGAGCATCCTTCTGCGCCGCTAAGAATATGTATTTTCCTTCGCGTTGAGACTCCTCAATCGCTCGAACGCTCTTCTCGCGGCCAACAAACAGGGGGACAACCTGTTGAGGGAAGACGACTAGTTCACGGAGTGGAAGAAGTGGAATTGGGTTTGTAATCGGTGGCTTCATTATCTTGTTTCTTTAGTTCTCAAGTTAGGTAACCAGATTGAAGCTCGCCAGAAGGCGAACTTAACCATTTGTATTTACTACGTTCATCGTAACACTCAATGCGATGAGACACACCACATCTTTCTGCGAATTTTTTACATTCGCGGAGTGCCATTACAATCTTACGATTATGATGCTAACAGACCAGCAAAAAAACCGCGAAAAAGCGGGGATTCTGAGAAGTATCATGGGATTTGAGTCAAGCCAACCGGTATAAAACGCCGTTCCCGATGGGTTTTGCAGTTAGAGACTCTCTTTCTATGAATCTAACTGAAAAGCTCTCTCGCCTTAGTTACTAAAAAACAAAGAGGACAACGAGCCTCAAGCTGACTCTGCGTGCTGATAAACTATGAGCGGCTTCTCACCCTTTACGACAGTGTCTTCAGATACGATGACTTCTTTAATGTCAGGCTCCGATGGAACCTCGTACATTACATCCAACATAATCGACTCTAAAATCGCACGAAGACCTCTGGCGCCGACCTTTCTCTCAATCGCCTGCTTTGCAACTGCCAGCAATGCTCCCTCCGAGAAACGCAACTGAACGTTCTCCATATCAAAGAGCTTCTTATACTGCTTCGTAAGAGCGTTCTTTGGCTCCACTAATATCTTAATTAAAGCACCCTCATCTAAGTCATCTAAAACCGCTATCATCGGCAAGCGGCCAATAAACTCTGGGATAAGACCAAACTTTAAGAGATCCTCAGGCTGAACCATACTTAATAACGAGCGCTTCTCTTCTTTTTTGAGCCTCTCAGCGTCGCTATTCTTTGCATGCGCGCCAAACCCTAACTTCTTCTCGCCGACCCGGCGTCTGATAATGTCCTCGAGGCCTACGAATGCGCCACCACAGACAAATAAGATGTTGCTCGTATCAACCTGCAAGAACTCCTGCTGCGGATGCTTTCTGCCACCCTTTGGTGGAACACTAGCTACAGTTCCTTCAAGCATCTTTAATAGCGCCTGCTGAACACCCTCTCCCGAAACATCCCGTGTGATTGAAGGATTCTCAGCTTTTCTCGATATCTTATCAATTTCGTCGATGTAAACGATTCCACGCTGGGCCTTCTCTACGTCATAATCCGCGTTCTGAAGTAGGTTAAGAATTATATTCTCCACATCCTCGCCAACGTATCCAGCCTCTGTAAGCGTTGTAGCGTCCGTGATCGTAAACGGAACCTGAAGAATGCGCGCTAATGTCTGCGCTAGCAGGGTCTTTCCAGTTCCTGTCGGGCCGATAAGAAGGATGTTTGACTTTGACAGCTCAACCTCACCCCCTAGGGTGCGCGCCTCTAGCCTCTTATAGTGATTGTGAACCGCGACTGAAAGCGCGCGCTTGGCAAAATCCTGACCAACGACATACTGGTCCAGAAACGTTTTAATCTCCTTAGGCTTTGGAACCTTTGAAGAGGTAGGTGCAACAACATCCGTATCGACCTCCTCACGAATAATCTCGTTGCAGAGCTCAATACACTCGTCACAGATATAAACTGAAGGGCCAGCGATTAACTTGCGAACTTCCTCTTGAGAGCGGTTGCAGAAAGAACAAACGAGTGTGCTTTTGTTTTTATCGCTAGTTTTGCTCACTTCATCTACTCCCTAATTTAAATAACTTCCAACCCTTTACTACTCTCGATCATGAACGAGCAGCTACAAAGCGCCGCAGGACCATCTCTAACTGAGGTTATGCTGTCTCTCGTGACAAACGTGCCACAACGGAACTAAAGTTAGTTATCCCTTAATCGACGCCTCTACGCAACTTAAACCACTGAAATCAGGGGATAACTAATCCTTCTTAGTTTCTCCGCCTACCCTGCGCTCGAATACATCATCGATTAGACCGTACTCTTTGGCCTGCGCGGATGTCATGAAGAAATCGCGATCACTGTCCGCCTCTACCTGCTTCAATGGCTTGCCAGTATGGTGCGCAAGAATGTGGGTCAGCTCCTGCTTCACCCGTAGCATCTCTTTTGCGTGGATCTCAACATCTGAGGCCTGACCACTAAAACCACCGAGAGGTTGATGGATCATAATCCGAGAATGAGGCAGAGCAGAGCGCTTACCCTTAGCTCCTCCCGCTAATAAAACCGCTCCCATACTGGCTGCTTGGCCAACACATACCGTAGCTACATCAGGTCTGATGTATTGCATCGTATCGTAAATAGCCATTCCTGCTGTTACTACGCCACCTGGGCTATTTATGTAGAGATAGATATCCTTCTCTGGATCTTCGCTCTCGAGGAAGAGAAGCTGTGCGATAATTAGGTTAGCGACAACATCGTTTACATCAGTACCGAGAAATATGATGCGCTCCTTTAATAGACGCGAATAAATATCGTACGAACGCTCACCACGACCTGTCTGCTCAATTACAAATGGGATGTAAGCCATAACCGATTCCTTCCGAAATTAAACAATTACTTCTTAGCTTCTTTCGCGGCGACTTGCTTAACCTTTGTCCTGGCCATCAGCATGTCCATGATCTTAGTCCTTCGCACCTCAGCTAGGAATCCTCCAACTCGCGAACGATCGAGAAGCGCCTTTGTAGCTACTTCAACTGTAACGTTATGTTCTTCCGCTACCTTGGCAATCATCGCCTTGGTATCAGCTTCCTCAACTTTAACATCTTCTTGGGCTCCAATTCGATCAACGATTATCGCTGTTCTGATTCGCTTTACCGCTGATTCCTCAAAGAATTTTCTAAACGGCTCAACATCGATATTCTCAACGGATACATCTTTACCAGCAAAACCCATACGCGCAATCATTTCGCGCATCTCGTCATCAACTAGGCTTGGCGGCAGCTTAAACTCGTTCTCTTTGACCAGAAGATCTAAAAGAGCCATCTGGGACGCCGATTTAAACTCAGACTCAGCACGCTCTACTAACTGACTCTTTAATTTCTCACGCAAAGCGGGAAGAGTTTCAACATCCATCCCAACTGACTTAGCAAAATCGTCGTCCATTGCGGGTAATTGCTTTGAGTAGATCCCGTGGAGCACGACCTTATATGTAGCCTTCTTCCCTCGCATACCCTCTATCGGGTGCTCATCATCCGCGACGATCTCAATCTCCTTCTCTGCTTTTGTCTCGAGTCCCACTAACTGAGCCTCTACCTGCTTCGACAATCGACCAGAACCCACCTGGTCAACAAAAGGCTCAGCCTGAGAAAACTCTCCATCCTCAACCTTAATTGACACAGACAATGCCGCGACATCACCTTCCTCTAGCTTGGTACGACCCTCAATAGGGTTAAGCTGAGCACGAGATTCAGCCAACTGGGTTAAGGCCTCTTCAACATCCTTATCTCCAATATCCTTTTTCTCAACCTCAACTTCGCGATCAAAATATGAAGAGATCTTTGGCTCAGGAATGAGCTCAACAGTCGCGGCGAACTCTAGGTCACTCTGCGTAACCATCTCCTTGAGATCGATCTGTGGCTGACCAATTGTGTTTAGCTTGAACTCATCAAATGCCGAACGAAGCGCCTCATTAATCAACTTATTGGTAATATCGAATTTTATCCGGTCTCCGAACAACCTCTCAACCATCTGACGCGGCACTTTTCCCTGCCTGAAGCCATCAACACGCGCTGTGCGTCCTAACTGCTTAACTGAGGTCTCGTACTCCCGGCTTACCCGCTCTTTTCCGACCACTACCGTGATCTTCTTGGTTACCTCGTCTATATCCTGAACTGATGATTGAAAATCCATCTCACTACTCCGTTATACAGGGCAAAATCCCATAAGATGGGAGAGAATACGCTCAAATGGCCCTAAAAGCCAACATGCAGAATTATCGTTAGAAATAGGCCAATAATTACGCCAGCTTCTTGCCCTACGGCCTAGGATTATATATTCTTCCTATTCGGTTTACTGACCCTACGCGGGGGTGGTGGAATTGGCAGACACGCCAGACTTAGGATCTGGTGCCGCAAGGTTTGGGGGTTCAAGTCCCCCCTCCCGCATTACAAGACCATGATAGAGCCTTAGCTTCTTCCGAAACGGGCCTCGATGAATTCTTCAAGGCCGCTGACTCCAAGGCCAACATACCTAACAATTGAACGCTGATCTATAAAAACAGCGTAGGGAACATGGTTACCTTGCAGGGCTAGATAAGCCTCATCCTGCGTATCATTTCCGGAAAATACATGCGTTACCGTCGTAAGTTCCTGCGCTTTGATTCGATCCTTAACAAGATCTAGATCCTGATTTTTGTCGAGATTAACAGCATAAAAATCCGTATCGCCGCGACTTGCGTATGTTCTAGCTAGATCCTCAAAAGAGGCTATGACGCTCCTAGAATGCGAACACCACGTCGCCCAGAAAAGTATCACCTGATTCCTACCGGCCTGGTTCTTGAGCGCAACATCCTCGCCACTTAACAGCATTAAGCGCCCGTCAGGAACGGGACGACCAACTAAATCCATATTTTTATCGGATAGAGAGGAACAAGATATTGTTGAGCTGAGTAGCCCGATCACCAAGAATGAGAATAAAAATCTACCGTCCATAAAAGCAGCCCAGGTCCCTCCCGGCTAGGCAAACGTTTAGCTAAGGAAGCGATGATAATGAATTGAGTATCTCCTCAATTATCCATTGAATCAATACTACTTGACTGGCGCGCTGTCTTTATCCGCCCCATCGACCAGCCAGCTCCCAATCCCTGCCTTGCCCTGGAAGATCTCACTTTCATAGCGTCGCCGAATGTCGGGATCTTTTTCCCTTTCGTACATATCACGAATCTTCTCTTTGGATGACGTTATTCTAACCTGCTTGAGAAACGGAATAACATCTTTCCGAACATTTCGATCGGGATGCCCCAGTAACTTTATCAACCTATCAGGATGCACATCACCTCCGTAAACCCTTAGCAAGGCCTGCACCGCGAGTGCAGATCCGTTATCAATCAAGGCGGTGACAATAGCGCCAAAAGATGCCTCATCTTTAAGATCTCGCAATCCCTCCATCAAAAATGGATCAGCTTCAGCGCTATTTAAACCGAGCCCCCCTATGATTCTGGCGTATCTCCACAACTCAATTTCCTGGCTATTACGTAACCACTCTAAAACCGGTCGAGGAGATTGATCAAAAACTGGCTGCAGAACGAGACCTGTGACCGCCCGATTCAATAACGCCGTATCTCGAGTTGACAAGGAGACCGCATAGAGAGACCTGATGGCTAAAGGATCGTTCCACGCTGCGATCGCATTCACGTCAGACACTAATAGTCCCCCCTTGGCGGCTCTATACAACGGCTCATAAGGCGGAAAGCTCCCCTCCTCCGCATTCATCATCGCCTCCAAAAAAACCCCCTTAGGCCATTCTAGCAGATTCCTCTGTCGAGCCTCACTGGCTAAGAATGGAATAAGAGGCGTACGTTTTTTGGCGTGGAATTGAAGCAGCCACCAAAGCTGATCGTTTGAGATCTTACTCTGCCTAGCCCAAATCTCTCCGGAGCGCGAGGACATACGAGTCTCCGCCGCCAGAAAGAGGGCATCTGTTCCCAATGAATCCAAAAACTCACGGCCTGTGAAGCCAGTTCGCTCGATACTTGATATCAAGTATCCCTTATACCAATGATTCCACCTGCCCCCCGCGTCTATTATAGCCCCCGACAATGTAGCCCTTGATTCCTCATCCGCGGACATATAGGCCTCTATTACTTTCTTACCATCCTCTGAATCAGGACTTAGTTTAGATATGTATTCCAGCAACGGGTCACCTTGGCTGGCTATGGATAGCATCGTGTTGACTGAGTTCTTTAGCGCTCCGGTCGCGCTCACTCCGCTCCTAATTAACTCTTCTTTAGCCCGTTTCGCTTGATTCACGATGTTCCATAGGGTTTTAGCGGCGTCATCCCGATTGTCTACAATCTGTTTAGACTCATTATCTCCTGTCGTCTCCGACTCCGGTGCCCTACTGTTAGGAGACAAAAAATGGGTGGTCACAAACGGAATCATCATGACTGCCGCCACCAAAGACAATCCAATTTTTAGAAACTTAGATTCCGCTATCTGGTCTATTCGGCGCCGTAACAACTCCGCTCTAGTGGCGAACTCCTCTCGAAGCTGTTGAAAAGTCAGCGGCTGGTCATCACCACCTCCTAGCGGAGCCCCACGTTTAGTTTGCCGCAGTTCCCTTAAATATGCCCCCTCACCAACTTCGAGAGATTTCAATAACTCTCTAACATCACGACATAGGGTGTGATTTGGATCTCGGGCTATTGTCGCCAACACCGAGAAAACCCATGGGGGCGCGTTATCGGGAATCTGATCAAGGTAGCGATCGAAATCCTCAAGATCTATTTCACCAGAGCCGAAGTTTACCCCGAAGATCTCAAGTCCGATTACAGCGAGGGCATAAACATCCGCCGCCGCTGAAGGTTTCCCGGGGTGTCGATCACTAGGTCTTACAAATCGGCGTATTTCCTCCGTGCGCTCAGGAACAGTTGAACGCTCGAATCCCCCGAGATAACCTACGAACTCCGGTTTACCATCAGGGCTGACAGAAAATGAACTTGGCGATAGATTGCCACAAGTCTGGCCCTCTCTATGGAAATTACCCACTATAAATAGACATCTTAGGTATCTATTCCTGAGTGCTACTAACGAAGGACTATCATAATTAATTCGCTTACCACTAACTCCCGCGATCGCGAAGAACGCCCGATTTTCTGAATCAACTCCAAAATCCACATCACTCTTTGGGGCCAGTTTGAGGAGCTTCCGTGCATGGTCATCAAAAATTACCTGCTCTTCTCCAGACAAAGAATCCCTCGAGAGCCATACCAGCATGTCACTTTGACCGTCAGGATCCTGAGATTGGTAACAATCACCTTGTATGACGGATCCAGACACCCACGAAAGCGGCCAAATCTGGCGGGCCGCTTGGTCTAGCGTGTCTATCTTGCGTCCCTGAGTCATACAGTTACTTCATCCCATCAATTCAATCACGGCCAAAGAGCTCAAAATCCCCCGACGTACACGTACTAGCGAACACTCCAGACTCCGATCTGAGTAACAGGAAACGAAGGATCGATCTCTTCTAATGTGGTAACAAACACCCGAAGGCCACTCATTCTGACGAAAGAGATAACTTTTTCTTTAATCTCTCTACTGCACAATAATGCTATAGGTAAGCTTCCAGCGCGCAACGTGGGCTTTATCACTTCATATAACCCTTTAAGTAGTTCATCATAGAGTTCGGGGGCCATCGCCAACGAAGTTGTCCAACGATCCGCGGACGCCTCTTCAAAATCACGCTCCACATCCGGAGACAACGTTAATACCGGCAGTGAATCGGAGGAACCAACAAATCTTCGAACAACCTGACGCCTTCTAGAGGCTCTAACAAAATGAACAACCTCCGCGAGATCCACTGGCGACTCAGCACCTAGGGTAATACCCGCTGACGCGCAATACGCCGCTACGCACTCCATAATTGACCGGAAATCTCGAATACTAACACCCTGACGGATTAGCTCCTGTAAGATCTCTGCTAGCTTCGGAACTGAAACAAACTCGCGTCCAAATCCATCACCCACAAGACCAGGGTGTCTCTTCTCAATCTGGCGCAACAGCGAGTGCACATAGGTAACTGATACAACTTCCTCAGGATGCTCCTTTATCGATTGAGCGATACGCATGGCGATAAATCCAAGAAAGTCATGGTAACGAATTCTTGCCGCGCTAAGAGCATCCACCGTGGCGGCAGTTTTCGGCGTCCAAAAATGCCTGTGACCTGACGCTGGGTGTTCTTCCTCCCTAAGCACCTTAAAGCCAAACACAGCTGCCTGAGAGACCGACATCTCAACCATGATGGATTGTTCTGGAATTGTACCTGACAACATCTCGATGCCCATCGCTCTAACTGAATACGAACTTGGAGCTAACAAGTCATCCGGAACAACTCTTATGTTCGGCAACGACACGCCGATGTCATCGAATACCGAGTCTCTAAATCTCCTCCACTGATTAGAATAGTCAGCGGATCTAATCTTATACACCCGGTACAGAGTTTCCTTATTTAGGGCAAGGACCAGTGGATTATCGGATGAATCACTGTCCAAGCCCATTTGACCAGCTTCACCGATGTCTGATGGGCTCTTGGCTTCCATGCTAAGGAGAGATCTTGATTTGTTTCGACTCCACAATCCAGCGCCTACGAGACCTATCGCGGCAAAAACAAAGGGCACAGTGGGGACACCAGGCATTAGAGACATTACAACCATTACTCCAGCCGTAACTAGAAGTGTGATCGGATGAGCAAAAAGTTGATCCCTCAAATCACTACTGAGACTTGAGCGTTCGGAAGTTGAGACTCTTGTCACAATTATCCCCGCGCAAATTGCTGTCAGCAGACTAGGAATCTGAGTAACCAATCCATCGCCGACGGTAAGAACGGTATATGTCTGAATCGCGTCAGATATGCTCATACCAGACGACAGCCCCATATATATTCCGCCAAATACATTAGTCATAATGATCAGGATTCCGGCGATTGCGTCACCTTGAACAAATTTCATCGCTCCATCCATTGATCCGTACAACTGGGACTCGCGCCGTAGCTCATCTCGCTTACGACTAGCCTCATCTGCTGATATCACATTACTGCGCGCGTCTGAGTCGATCATCAATTGGCGCCCGGGCAAAGCATCCAAAGCGAACCTCGCCGCGACCTCAGACACACGAGCCGCTCCATTAGAAATGACGATAAAATTTACCACTGTAACGATTGAAAAGATGATTAATCCTACAACCACCTCGCCGCGAATTAAGAATGTTCCAAAAGCCTCAATCACTCTTCCCGCTTCGCCCTGACTCAAAATTAGGCGTGATGAAGCTACGTTTAATCCCAACCTAAATAGAGTGCTAAGAAGAAGGATAGTTGGAAATGTGAACAGCGCTGTGGAGCTGCCGACATACAGTCCGACGAGCAGAAGTAAAACCGAGAAAGATAAATTTAGCACCAGCAGGATATCAAGCACAGGTGTAGGTAAAGGCACGATCAACATGGCTGCTATCGCGATTACGAGGAACATCAGTGTGAAATCAGCTGCTCTTATCTTCAGTGACATATTATATCTCTCTAAAATCCCGAAACATGGATCAGTTAATCTCCGTCATTACCTGCGCGGCAATACCAAGGCCCAATAAAATAATATAGGCCAAGAAAACCATCGAGACCGGCCCTGCCGCTTTTACTTCCATTCTCTTAATCGCGGTCTCAATCTTTGTCTCTCTCTGACTAGAAACAGAATCAGCTAATTCCTGCAGCTGTTTTGAAACTTCACCTCCGAACTTAGCTACCTGAGATAGAGCCAGCAACGCGTGTTTAAACTCGGCCTGACCTGATGCCTTTCCAATCTCGGCTAACGCTTGCTCCAAACTCACCCCTGACTTGACGTAGGATAGCGCGTATTTAAGCAGTTGTGTGGCCGCATTGTGACTCTTTCTCTCATCCGCCATCTCCACCAACTGAGATAGACAGGGGCCGATATCCAGGGAGCTGCTAACTCCAATTGATATCTGCTCGATAAGAAGTGGTAGATAGTATGAGAGCTCCTCGTGTTGTGTTTTTACCCAGCCACGCAGCACATACATAGGCATATAAAGGCCCAGAAGAAGTCCGATCGCGGCCAACAAAAACGCCGCGTTTTTGTCGCCCATGATTAAACCAACCACAACTCCACCGAAACCGAAAACAACTGGGGCTAGTCGGCGCCTTTTGTGGAAATGCTCGCGCTCAACAGGCGAGAGCCGACCAGCCATGATTAAGAGCTCCTCAACTGTGGGCTCAGCTTTTTTCTTCTTTTTACCCCTATTCTTCGCTTCCTTTGGATCATCCGAGTCATCTGACTCCAATGAATCAGCATCGAGATCCTCGTCATCCTCGATATATCTTCCGATATCACGAAGACTTAAATTGCGATCCTGACTTCTTCTCGAAGATTTTATAAAGCGAAAAAGGAGCACCCCGAGGAACAAGACGAATATCCCGGTGATAACAATAATCTTAGTCGCCCCTGAATTCATACTGACTCAGCTATACCCTAATATTAGTTACTTTCTTCATCATCATAATCGCCGACATCACAATTACTATCGTGCTCTGAGCAATTCCAGCGAGCTTAGGGTGGGTCCACGCGCCGACTACCATCTTTGGCGCGATGAAATACATGTACACCTCAACCGCCACTACGATACCTATAATTACCCAAATGGATCCGCTCTGTTGGGAGACTGCGGAACTTGCCGCTCGGTTGAACGTCTGGCGCTTACGCACCTGCTTCGACAAACGATCCAAAGTGTCCGATAGAGTTCCACCTATGCGACGGCTGAGGATTAGAGCCTGTACAAATAGCTCTATCTCCGGCTGATGAATGTCCTCACCAAAGGCACCGATCGAATTTTCTTCCGGTATTCCAAGCCTCACACGCTCTATCATTAACTCAACTTCTTTCTTTACCAGAGAGTCATCATCAAGACTCTCAGAAGCGGCTTGCAGCGCTTGTACTGTGTTCAATCCGGTTTTTAACATACCTACAACGGACAAAAGAAACTGAGAGAAATCATTATCGAATTTCTGCGCCCTTTTGCGTATACGTCGATTGATCCATCCATTGACTAAAATAGGCCCGGTAAAAATTGATACGATCTGCATTACCGTTCGGAGATATGTATAAGCCAGACTAAAAAATATCAAACTAACTATGATCTGCAGAATACTAACTACAAAAGGTGGCATCCACGAAAGCTGCGCGTAACGCAATCTCATCTCCAGAGTTAGCCCCTTCCCGTGCGAATACTCTTCTTCCTCCTCTGGGTTACCTTCATCACTTTCATCTCCAGAAGACGTTGCCTGCATTACATCGTCGTCCTCTTCCTGATCCAAAATATTCCTGGCTCTATACTGATCTAAGCCCTTCCTTAACCCCTTTCCTGATTTTCTCATTACTTGATGACGGGGCGTGAGAGCCCTCTTTGCCGCCAACAGACCGGCCACGACTACGATCAGAGTGATGATCACTATCAAAATAGTCTGCGTCATAGGGTTTGACCTAACGGTTTTTGCTTTCCTCCAGCTCGGGGAAAGTTATCTCGGCTGGTGAGTCACCCAGATTAACACCATCTTTCTTGAGCTGTTCAGCGAAGTTACTATTAAATGATTCTACCCTCCAAACTGGCCTGACTCCCTGCTTGATCAGAGTGAACATCGGACGAACCTGTATCTGCCCTTCAACGTAGTGGCCAACCTCTATTACTTCGGCAACACGCGGACGTCCTGTACCCTTCTCACGGACTAACCAAACAACGGAATCTACAGCTAAGGCGATCTGCTGACGGATAATCTCTACAGACACCGACTTCTGAGCGCGGCCTAGAAGGCTCTCCAGTCTAACCAAGGTCTCACGAGCATTTCTGGCATGAACAGTAGACATACCAACGTGACCAGTTTGAGCGCTTTCGAGAAAAGCCTCTGCAGAGAAAGGGCTTCTCATTTCCCCTAAGAGCACGCGCGTTGGGGTCATTCGCAGAGTCGTTTTTATATGCTCTTGAAGCGTTACTTCTCCGACACCCTCGGAGTTTGGCGGTCTAGATACAAGAGACCTAAAATATGGATGCTGGAAATTTAGCTCAGGCGTATCCTCCACGGCGACGATTGATTCATCGGGACCAAACTGTGTCGCTAGACACTTAATAAGCGTTGTCTTTCCTGTACCTGTCTCTCCTGCCACCATCATAGTGGCGAGTCCGCAGCGCGTAAGACTCGCGAGATATTGCACCACTAGCGGAGGTGCCACCTGGAATTTAACTAGATTTTCAAGTGCTACCTCAGAGATACGAGGAACACGTATACACAGCAAAGGACCACGCTGGCCACAAACACTCTCATGTACCGCGCACAACCTTATTCCATTTGGGAACGACGCGTCGACCGTATGTTGCTGTGTAGTTAGTGACTTCCCAAGTCTTAGAAGTAGTCGGTCAATAAAAGTCGTATATGCTTGATGTGATGGCCACGACAGCCCCGTTGACTCGCTTACCTTTCCCCTCTGCAAAACTACGGTCTTGTAATCATATACGTGGATATCTGTTACCTCCCTATTCTCGATTAAGGGCTGAAGAACTCCCCACCCCACAAGGTCTTTCTGGAGGGTGATAATTAGGTTAGCTCTCTCAATATCGTCTAATGTGGTTGATTTCTTCTTAAGAACCTTATCGACTGCCTGGCTGATGACAGCTTCTGCTTTTCCCGGGATAGCAAGCTGTTGCTGCATCAAGCTATCACTTCCGATCTCACGTCTAGCTTCCTGCATAGCAGTAACAGCAGCCGCGGAAAGCTCAACGGTTCGTGCCGTGGGTCTAGACGGTTTCGCCGGTTGAGTCGGAACTTTTTGAGTTTCTCCTTCATTAGCGGTAAGCGCTTGAGATGGTCTCGGATTGGATGTGGCAGCACCTGACGTGCCGGTCCCACCAGATCGCTGCGCGCGAGTCGAAAACATGCCTTTCAGAGTGACGGTATCGCTACGCTCCCTTTCTTTCATAGATTCATCCGATAAAAAGACCCAGAGCCCACTTCTGGGTCTAAATATATGATTCTATTTAGCCCTTTAGGGGATCGAATCCTTTTTGTTCAAACTGATGGGTCGGCAGAAACACCCAAAAAGATTAGGAAAACTGCGAAAAATAAACGACGCGATGTGAATAACGGCGTATTACTAGGAAAGGCCCGAGGCTAAAGCTTTAACAAGGTCGAGAATCTTCCTACCCAGGAATTAACTGATTTCCAATAATTCGATATTTTCGGCCATCTATTACCACCCACCCATGGTCAGGCTCTCCACTCTTCAATCCCTCATTTGGGGGGACAATAATCCCTTCAACCGAAACCTGGGTGCGATCTTGAATCTCGCCAGTGTCATCATCACCCCGCAAAAGAAGCCGTAGCTCTCCCTTACCTTGTGCCAGCTTCAATCTCTTCTGGTCCTCAGTCGACACCTCAAGCGTCACGGTTGACTCACCGTTCATAATAGTCCTCGACTCCCCGCCGAATTCAGAAGAAACACTTGTGCCACTTGATAGGACTCTGAGGTTCTGCGCTATAACCGTGGCCTGCGTTGTACTACCATTCTTGGCCACTAGTACCACATCTACTCGGACACCTGCTCGCGCCCATCCCTCATTAGTTGTCTGTCGGTCTAGCTTTATAGTAATTGCTCGATAACCGAGACGAATCTGAGGCACAACACTGTTGACCGGCGCGCGAAAAGTTAAGTGCTCAGAGAGCAGTGGCTGCCCTGATGCTATAAATGTCTTTGCGTATACTCCACTAAGCTGATCAAATCCTCCCACTACACCGGCCGCTACGTAATCTGCCGCTGGCTTTGTCTCTTTGCGGAATAAATTTGCTTTTAGTTCAGTGCCCTCATCTATGTTCTGGATCGCGATGAGTACATCAACGGATGTTGGAGCCACAGGTTTCACTGGGGCCTTAGGCGGCTCTTCTGGGGGTGTTCCTGTTCGTGAGATGAAAAATAGAGCTGTCGCTCCTATTAAGATAAAAACCAGAGCTACACCGATGAGAGTTGACCTCAATACAGGAGTCTTTGATTTGCCCCTGCTCTGCCTCACGGGAACCACCTCTTAAACAACTCTCTTTATCTGATTTCAATCTGATATTTTTGTAGCTAAGAAATCACTAGTACTTTAGCACACGGAGGCCCCTAAAGGCCTCCGTGTGCAGTATACAACAAGGAGCTAAGCTCCTAGCTACTAGTTGGTTGCTGGTGGCATCTGACCAGCTGTGCTGCTCAGAGACTCACTGATCCTGCTTCCAAGCAATGTTGTAGCTCCGATAACAACGATAGCGATTAGAGCTACCAAGATACCGTACTCAACCATCGAAGCTCCGCGCTCGCTCTTACCATCACGACGAGCACTCTTGTTGATCTGTTGTTCATTTACACTTGTCATAATTTCTCCATTCAGTGTCATTTAATCTGTGTCTTTTCATCGACACGAAGTTTCTCAACTCTGTAGTACAAAGATGCGCATTACCTCGTTTTGGACGCACCTAAAACTACAGATTTTTAAAGACGAGGCAAGCGGTGTTGGACCGAGCCCCGTCTCGAGCTTAAGGATCCTCTATCGGCTTAGGTTTGGAAATACATTAATATCTATACGCCGTTTTATTTTACTCTCGCGTCAGGGGGTTTTTCTAATTGAATCTACCAAGGGAAAGCCGGCAAAACCTCGCTTACCAAGGGAAATTTAAGGAAACGAGGTTTTGCCGCTTTTTCCTAGCGCCCGAGGATCCTTCTTAATAACCCTCGCTTCTCTTCCTGCGCTGCGCCTGTATCATCAGATGATACGTCGTCACTATCATCAAGCTGCAATAGCCCAAGTGATGCAGCAATCTCCTTAAATACATTTCTAAGCGCTTCATTCCCGGCGCTGTAAAGGGTATTCCCGCTTCCTGGCCAGGCAGCGACCTCGGGATCAAAAGGGACCGCGGGCAAGCTCCAGCTCTTCTCGCTAAGCTCATGAGTGGAATCAAGGTCTCCTGCTATCTGTTTTAGGTCTATCTTGTTGTCTGAGATAGCTCTGATCAAAAACCGAACGCGATCTGTGCCTCCGATTAGGGGCTTTACGGATGACAGGAGGAGATCCATCGCGGTGAGACCTAACTCAGATTCATCGCTTGCGACCAAAACAAGGTCCGCGTTTCGAAGAATACCACCCACAGCCGGCCCCATTCTTCCGGCGGTATCAACTATCACCACATCAAACATCACCTTTGCCAGCTCTATAATACGCTGAGAAATCTCCATCCCATCTGCGTGGCAAACCAGGTCCATTGATTCAGCAAATCGATCTGGTGCGGTAAGTACAGACACGTCTCCCGCAATTGGAATCAAAGCATCTCGGAATGTTTCTCTCGTGATATCCCTACTTCCGTTTACCCATCCGCTAACAACTTTTGCCTCCGGACCGGCTGCCGCCAGACACCGGCTGAGATCTTTTGTTTCAACATCGAGGTCCCAGAGTAGCGTTCTCCGTTCATGAACACTACAAACTTCACCCAACGCCGCCGCCGCGGATGTCGCGCCCACACCTCCCTTGCCGTGAATAATAACGACAACGCGACCATCTACCGACCGCCCCTCTTTCCTAAAGTCTGTACTTATAGCGACTAGCTCTTGCAGGAGGTCAAGAGAGCTAGCGCCATCAGGGAAAACCTTTCTTACGCCAACCGAGTGCGCGGAACGGAAAGCACCACCTCCGTATTCCTGGTCACTGACGAACATTATTATCTGAAGCCAGGATGCCTTCGCGCGCGCCTGCCTGGCTATCGATACAGCCTCGCCTGACAACCCCGAACCGATAATCAATACGTCAGCTTCAGAGACGCGATCCATAACGTCCTTATCGGTTACGAGCCGAACCTTTAGATCAAGCATCTCCTTGTCCGCTTTGGAAAAGGACTCCACTTTCGTGGCGCAAAAAGCCTGTGTCTCTGTTGTTCTATCTACTATCAGAACCTTCATGAGCCAAAACCCAACAACGTAAATTTATCTAAAAACGATGGCGCGAATAGGCGTAAAAACAGGTATCCTGCTCCTATGCCGCTCAGAGCGGCGAAGATCATGATCGTAAAATCTAACACGCGCATGCGGCGGTTGCTTCGTTCGATCAATCCCGATGGCATATGATTAGTGGAGTACCCCTTCAATCCTAGAGACTCTCCTCTGGCTGATTTGAATTCCCCACGATTACTCGACTTCCGCTGCTCTTTCGCCCAGGAGCGCGCATTCATCTCCGCGGTTTTCGCGTCTCTTTTCGATTCTTTCTTCGAGTAATTAAAGGCAGTGCTCGGATCTAGGTAATCAGTTGGCTGACGCGCTCTGTAGTCATCTCTATTGCCTTCATCACGCTCTCTGACGGATGAGGTGGCGCTAGTTGGAGAATCCCAGAAGTCATGGCCTTTACTAACCTCCCCTCCGCGCTCAATCGACTCTCCAGTCGTTAGAACTCGCGTCTCTGTCGACTGCCCAGGTGCGTCGGCTGGCTTACTTAGAGTCGGGCCAACATATCTTTTGCTTGAAAACACAGATTCAGGAGGGATGAGGATTCCCTGTCCTACCGCGCCCGATGCCCCGATACTGGCCGCCACCTTCTGTAGATCGTAGAACATCTCCGCGGCGGATTGGTAACGTTCCTCAGGATCTCTCTTTAGAGCCTTGAGGATAACGCGATCTAGATCGGCTGGGCACTCGAGACGAAAGGAACTCGGCACATCCGGGTCGTTTTGCAATCTTTTACTGATAGACGCGTACGCGCTATCACCTTTAAAGGGGGCCTCTCCAGTAACTAGCTCAAAAGCCAATATACCTAGGGCATAAATATCGGATCTCCAATCAACCTGAGATTTAAGCATGTACTCCGGGGACACATACTCTAACGTGCCGACGACTCCTCCATGCTCAGTTAATTTAGGACCGTCAGTCTTCCTCGCTATTCCGAAGTCCGCGATCTTTACCATGCCATCGTTTGTCAGCAGGATATTCTCTGGCTTTAGATCTCGATGAACGATCCCCGCGTCATGGATCGCCTGAACCCCCGCGGTCATCTGACACAAAAGCTTTATACACTCAGGGATAGCGACTAATTCTGTGCGTCCCATCCGATCAGCTAGATCTCCTCCGCCTACAAACTCCATCGTATAGGCTGTAATGGCTCCATCCTTAATGAACTCATAAGCCCTGACTACGTTCGGATGCGAGATTCCGTAGGAAGCTAGTATCTCATTTTTAAATCTGGCTGCCGCGACAGAGTCATGCGCCACCTCATCAAAGAGGACCTTTGCTGCCACTAGCTGACCTTGCAGGTCGCGATGACGACACGCATAGACCATGCCCATGCTGCCAGCGCCGAGGCACTTTACAACCTCATACTTCCCACCTATCACCGTTCCAGGCTGTAGGCTAACTGAGTGTTGATCAGACATGTCCACTTTCCGCGTAGTCCTCTAAAATAATAAATCTATCGCCTAAGAGCAGCCGCGCCAAGTAGCGCGACATGATACTCACACGCGCCGAATATAACTACATCACCGTGCTTTAGGCCGCTTTTGTCTCCCATTAGGCATTCCTCTTTGCCGTTTTCTGCCCGTTTAATTTTCGTTCCGTGCTCGGACAACTGATCTAAAATCAAAACATCCCCACTTCCCGAGATTCTCATGATTGCGTGCATCGGAGATACTGATTCATGGCGAATAACGAGACAACTGTCAGAGGAACTCCCCTCACTTGAGATTAACAAGCGCCCCTCTCTTAATTCAACATAAGAACCCAAGTGATCAGCCGCGAATGATACGAGGAAGCCGACTAGTTTCGACGGCTTTTTCCACTCGATTCGTGCCTCTCCCCTGACCTCAGTCCGCCAAGATTGGCCGACAGTTTCGTCATACGCAGATTCCCTTAAAACTCCCTCAGAGGACCCTCTCATGGCGCTAGCTCCAATTATGTGCTCCTCCGACTCCTCGCTCGATACGGAGCCGAGATCATCTAAGGAATCGTCTGAAAGTGCCGCCACCGCCCCAAAGTCATCTGGACCTAAATCGCTCTCTCCATCACGCTGCGACTCTTTAACATCGCCTGACTCGTCCAAGCCCTCACCAAAGATATCGTCGACGTCAAGCGCGCTAAAACCATCATCCTTCGCACCCACCTGAAAATCAGCTACATCCGCCGGCTGCATCATCATGGTTTTATTTCGAGCTCGCAGAGATGATCTTGGAAATTTTGATTGCGTTTTTTCTTCATTAGCATCAGCTGTCATAAAATTATCCCCACTTCATATTAAAAATAGCGTAAAGAATGACCGTTACCGCCGCGGATATTAAAGCGACCGCAAAGACCCTCCAAATATGATTGCTCCAGCCGTTAGTTTTAGTAGTTGCCGGAGAAGCCTTCGTGACAAACGAGGATTGTGGATCCCACGAGCCTTCACCTTCAACTGACCATCTTTGGCCCCGAGTTCGATCCTGACCTTCGAGCTTTTCTACGAGTCTTCCTCGAATTGGGACCACCACAGCCGTGATATTGTCAAATCCTCCCCTGGTTCTGGCTATATCGATCAGTTTATTGGCGGCTTCCTCTGCTTGCATATTTGTCACGACCGCGGCCATCTCTTCATCAGAGACCAAACCGTACAAACCATCTGAGCATAGCAGTATCCACTCAATTGGCTCTTCCGTCTTCTCTGTTGATTCTATTAAAAAGCTCTTGGTATCAACGGCAAATCCTAATTCAGAACCGAGGCAACGCGTCAAAATGTGAGACTGCGGGTGAAGCATTGCGTCACTTGGCGCGATCTTCCCCGCATCGACGAGCTGCTGTACCAGCGTGTGGTCATTTGTAATCTGCGTGATCGATCCAACTTTTATATGGTAGGCCCTTGAGTCTCCGACCGCTCCCAAGGCTAACTCGTCACCTGAAGTTACTATTCCTACTACCGTGGTTCCCATTCCGGTAAGATTTTTATCGACCGTCCTCGCTAGAACTACCCTCTGCGCGCTCTCGATAGCTTCGATTATTGTCTTAGTTGGATTTCCTTGGCGCGCGCATGCTAGCGATTCACGAACCGTGTCAGCAGATATGAGCGCCGCGGCTTCTCCCGCTGGCTGACCTCCCATACCATCGAAAACGAAGTAGCCCGTTAGGTTCTCTAGCTTACAGATTAAAAAACAGTCCTCATTTGACTCACGCTCGCAGCCTGTATCTGTTTGGCCACAGGCCTTAAAGCGGTCGTGTGCCACGGGTCTTTTAACAACCCTTCCAGAACCTAATCGTGGCTCGTTATACGATCCCATCGTACTTCCCTTGTCGCCCACTACCGTGTGAGGCTTAGTGAAAAAGCTTTCTCGGCGACCTTTCCCCTCCCTGAAGTTGTCGGTAGGTCAGGTCTCTTCCTTTAGAATAAATAGATGTTTGTTAGCTCAAATAATGTGCATGAAAGGTAAATATAAAAGCGTCGCTAGCGCCTAAACCACTGTTTTGGCATACTCTTTTAGCTTGCGGGGGGTAGAGATAACCCTAATTAGCAGCTATCTTTGGGATAAACGAAAGGTAACTACTCAGCATATTATGCCGCAATAACGTTCGCCCCTATTAAGGGGCGGCTTTGCGGAGCAAAGCAGGGTGGAAATAATAACTACTCACCATAAAAGGCACCCCCGACTAGGGGGTGACAAGAAAGAAAAAGTGCTAAAATAACCGATTTAGCGATGCTATGACTGCAACGATCCAAAAAATCCGGTGAGTAGTTACAACGAAAGCAAACCAAGTTTGTCGATGACCCTCACTAAAGACCAAACCGTGACTGCCGTGGCTATGTTCTTGGCTCTGTCCTTACTGGCGCCATACGCTGGATGTCATATCATTACGTCCGCGCCAATCGCATTACCAACCAAAGACGACCTATTAGATGACCAAAACTCAAATCCGGCACCTAGAGAGTCTCGTGTGCCAGCCAACCAGGACTCAGCTCCAAGCAAGCACGGAGACCTTAATGAGATTCAAGAGCTTCTTGCCGAATAGCCTTAATCACAATGAAATTGAAAGGAGCACAAAATGGTCACACTTAATAAAATATACACACGCACTGGGGACGCTGGTTCTACCGGACTAGTTGGCGGCGCGAGAATCGATAAACACGCGGCAAAAGTCGCGGCCTACGGCGATATAGATGAGCTAAACGCTCAGCTAGGGGTTTGCAAAGAGTTAGCTGAGAGCACACCTGCCGCAGCAAAGCTTATCTCTGAAATGCTCATCACAATACAAAACGAGCTCTTTGATATCGGCGCTGAGCTAGCGACCCCCGCCGACTCACACTGGGAGGGGATGCTCAAAGCTGGTCCTCAACACACGGAGCGGCTTGAAAATTGGATTGATCAACTTAACGATCAACTACCGCCATTGAAATCCTTTATCCTACCAGGAGGGACTCTTTTAGCCGCGCAGATCCATGTCGCGAGAACCGTATGCAGGCGCGCCGAACGTCAGATCTGCGCATTAAATAAACAGGAGCCAGTTTCTCAGAGTATCCTGCAGTATATAAATCGTTTGAGTGATCTTTTGTTTGTTATGTCGAGAGCAGTTGTAAAGCAAGCTGGGAAGCCTGAGTATCTCTGGGTACCGGGGGGAGAGAGGCCTCGGGTGGACGGCGCAAAATCTCGTTAAAAAATCTCCCCAATCACCCATCCGATTCCTCGAAACGGAAATGCTATGATATCGGCAAGCACAGTTAACGGTCCGCTCTGATCGTTGGCGTTATCTTTTTCAAGATCACCTTGAAATTTCTCCCCGCTGTGAGGATCAGATGTATCCTCGAAAACTTCAGGTTTCGGACGAGATCTAGCGTACTGTTCCTCCCAGGGAACAGTCTCTGGCGCGACATGAACGTGCTGCGGTGGATCGGCCACTATAACAGGCCGCGAAGAACAACCCATCGCTCCCTGTAAGAGGACGGACCCCATAAGTAGTGGAAATATTACTGTTGTCGTCCTCATAGATCGTCTCTTAAAAGATCTAAGCTAACCCTATACTATGCTTATCCTTTAACTCCGCTAAGAGCGTCGTCATAGCCGCGTCGACCTCCTCGTGCTTGAGTGTGCGATCAGCGCTCTGAAACACAATACGATAGGTTACACGCCTAAAGGACTCCTCAGGCTTTAAGAAATCATCGACTATTCTGGTCTCTTTGAGCGCTGGCACTTGTGCGTCTTTGATCAATCTTAGAACCCTTCCAGCCTGATCCTTACGGTCTATCATCAAGGTCATATCGCGAGAGATTATCGGGAAATCACTCACCGCTACGCTCTCCGTCTTGCCCGAGAATTTGGCGACCAGCCGTAGATCTAGCTCTCCGTACATTCCCGGCACCTTAAGATCATACGCCTCGCGAATAGCTGGATGGATCACTCCAAAAAATCCAACTACATTCCTCCCCATCTTAATTGAGGCCTGCATACCTGGATGAAGAAACGGCTCATCACTCTTACCTACCGAGAACACACCACCTAGACTCTTTATCAGAGCAGCTACTACACCTTTAAAGAGCCGACTATGATCCTCTAACGATTCTCCTTTACGCCACTCACTCTCAGTCCACCTTCCGGCCGAAGCCAAAGTTAGGACATCGCGCTCGTAGTTATAATCTAGCGCGTCTCTCTGTTTTGGATCATCAGACACCGCCTCCTTGGGCAACTCAAAGACCCGAGTATAGTCATAAATCTTAGGAGCCAATACGCCTCGCTTAAGATTAGCTGCCAAGATCCTGGTTAGATCGATCACATTGCTAAGCTTCATGTGAGAATTACTCGCCTCGAGTGAATTCTTAACAGCTACATGCCTAGCTGCCGCTCCGCGGCTAAGACTTTCAAGAAGATTAACCTCAGTAGCTGAGTAGAAACCTCTAGTGATTACTTCGATGAAACCTGCGCCACGCAAAGCAGGTCGAGCCGTTTCCTGAATAGACTCTAAAACGTTCTTCGCTGGAGCGTCATACTGCAAAGCTGGAAGTTCTTGCCTTACACGGTTGAGGCTAACGGCGCGCGCGATATCCTCTAGGAGATCATCAACCCCCGCGACGTCGTAGAGCCTCCATGAAGGAACAGTAAGAGTAAGTTCGCGGTCCTTACCTGACGCCGCGACCTCCACTCCGTAGCCTAAGTTTTTAAAACGCGTAACGACCTCAAGCTCCTCTAACCGCGGGAGATTTAATTGATCCTTAAAGTAACTTAGGAGCACCCTGATCTTTCTCTTCTCCGCAGGTGCCGCTTCAACATAGGTGTAACCCAAAACATGCGCCCCACCAGCATCCTTAACGGCGCCTGCTGAACCTCCAGCTAGATACACTAAACGCTTAAGCGCTAAAGCGATCCCCTCTGGGTCAACACCACGCTCAAACGCGTATGAGGCGTCCGTTGACAATCCCATTGCACGTGCAGTTTTCCGTACTGTAACCGGCTCAAAAACGGCCGCCTCAATACAAACCTTTGTAGTGCTCTCTGTTACCATGCTATTAGAGCAACCGATCACACCGGCAACGGCGATTATCTTCTTGCGGTCACGGATCAGTATCGACCCTTCAGGAACTTTATAGCTCTTACCATCGAGCGCTTCGATCTCCTCTACTTGAGTCGCGCAATCGATCGTTATCTCTCCTTCAACCTTGCTGGCGTCAAACGCATGCATCGGCTGGCCCAGCTCTAGCTGAACATAATTTAAGAGATCCACTATCGCTGGCCGCTTTCCGGGCTCATCTACAAACACCGCGACGTCATTTCGAAGCGGCATCTGGTTTGGGATATTCATCTCTAGCAAAGCATAACGTGAGCACTTATCTGTGGCTCGCTTAACTAAGACAGATGTCTTGCGATCACTAAGCTGTCCAGCGACTGTCGGGATACTTATCTGACCGAGGCTACGCGCGGATAACTCTCGAGCGACTCCTAGCGTGTACAGGTGATCGCCACGATTAGCGAGGGTCTCTATTGTGAACACGACTCCACGGTCGCCACTCGCCTCGACACCCTTAACCTCTAGACCTAAATCATCCAGGGTGTGACGTAATGGAGAGCTCCCCGCAGTGTCTAGAGGACACTCAGGCAGCTCCATTAATTTCTCTAGCATCCGAACATGAAGCTTCATACTACCTCCCGCAGTACCCGCAGATCGTTCTCATAAACAGCCCTTAAATGGGGCAGATTAAACATCTGTGACGCCAGACGTGAGGTCCCTAGACCAAACGCAAATCCGGACACCTCGTTAGGATCGAATCCAAACTCTGCCAGAACATTGCGGTGGATCATCCCCGCGCCTGCTATCGTTACCCACCCAGAACCACCACACGAAGAGCAACCGGCTCCACGACAGATCGAGCAATCGATCCTAGGTCCTATGCTAGGCTCAGTGTACGGATAGAACTTAGGCACAAATTGAACTTTTCTGCGCTTGCCGTAAAGCTCCTTTAAAATATGCGTAATCAAGGCCTGCAGATTAGATAGAGTTAACCCCTTTTCCACCCATACCAGCTCGTATTGATGGAACACCGCCTGGTGCGAAGCATCCTCTGTCTCATTACGATAAACCTTACCAAACGAAGCGATCTTCAAAGGCAGCTTCTTTCCCTCAAATAGAGCCCGACTCTGAAGCATGCGCGCCTGAACCGCGGTTGTATGAGTACGGAGAACGTGACCGGTCTCGGTGTAAAAAGTATCCTGCATATCGCGCGCTGGATGGTGCTTGGGGATATTAAGCGCATCGAAGCAGTAGTACTCAGTCTCAAGCTCAGGACCCATCACGCTCTCAAAGCCAAACGGTCTTAAGATCTCAGTTATTCTCTCCTCGACGATCGTGATCGGATGCACCGCACCTAAACCACCTCCCATCTCCGGCAGCGATAGATCAAGGTACTCCTCTTCTAATTGCTTGCGCAGCGCGCTCTCTTTAAAGGACCTTTCCCTTGACTCTATCCCCGCCTCGACTAAGTTTTTCAAATCATTAAGAGCCGCGGCGACCTCTGGTTTACGCTCAACAGGAACATCGCGTAACCCTTTAAAGAGCTCCTTTACTGTCCCATCCTTAGATAGCCAGTCGCGCTTTAGTAGTTCGAGATCGGACTGTTGACGCGCCGCCTGCAACTGATCGTCGAAGGAACTGGCTAATTTTTTTAGATTCTCTGGAGATAAATCGTTACTCATTGAAGCTGCTTTAAAAGAAAGTCCCAGGCGGAGGATGTTAGGATATTGTGTGGTTTGGGTAAAGCAGGAACGCTAGGGAGACGAGGCAAAACCTCGCTTACGCGAGTTTTTGCTCGGTAACGGCGCTAATCGCGCCGTTTAGGGTCTGAAACTGCGATGTTTAGCACGCCTCCGCTTGGTGATTGGCGGGGAAATGGCCGCTTTAGAAACACTGCTCCTATGAAGCGAGCAGAACCCGTCTCTTCAAGTAAAGACTGGATAGCATGCAGCGGATGTTCAAGTGCAGAGACTTCTTTTTAATTCCCCCGTTCCATATCAGCTAGAAACCGCTCTCTGCGGGTAGTCTTACTCTTCGATGCCCAGCTAAGTTTAAGCGAATGTTCTCTGTGTCATGCCACAGATAGTATCAGCTTCCGGCAACAGCAGCATCTACCTAAACGGCGCGGACGCGCCGTTTCTAACAAAACATCGCGTAAGCGAGGTTTTGCCGCTTTTCCCTAGGGAGAGGTTTTGCCTCATCGACCTCGTCTCCAGTTGCCACAACACAGCTAAACAGGTACACCTACAGGGCTTATGAAGCCTTTCTCTCCTCGCTTTACCGTTTTCCTGATAGTTCTCCTAGATGTGATGGGATTTGGGCTAATTATCCCCTCCCAACCCTTCCTAGCCAAGAACTTTGGGGCCACAGCCGCCACCGTTACCCTGCTTGGAACGATCTACAGCTTAATGCAGTTTATACTAGCGCCTCTCTGGGGCAGTCTATCTGACCGTATCGGCAGACGCCCCGTCCTGCTCGCCACAATAACAATCACCGCCGTTGGCCACGCGACGTTCTCCGCCGCTACTTCTTTAACAATGCTTTTTCTAGCTCGTGCCTTAGCTGGGATCGGCGCCGCTAATATATCAACAGCCCAAGCAGTGTTGGCAGACACGAATCCTGCGGCCGAAAGGAGCCGGGCGATGGCGCTGATTGGAGCCGCTTTTGGATTGGGATTTATCTTTGGACCTGCGCTGGGTGGGATACTATTCCATCTAGATCACCGCGCCCCTGCCGCGTTTGGCGCGGCGCTAGCGATCTTAAATTTAATACTCGTCGCGACATCTCTGCCAGAGACCCGCTCAAGTAACGCTATCGCCGCGTCTCACGGACGGCGATTTAAGTTTAGTGACTTAAGCTCGATCGGCCCAGAGCTTAGGCAGCTTGTTTTAACAACTCTTCTTTTTATTACAGCTTTCGCGTTAATGGAGCAGAGCGTTGGTTTATTTATTGAACGATACTGGATCAACCCCTCAAGTGACAACGCTCTCGAGGAGGCGACCTCTCTAACTAGTTTGTTTCTCGTTGTAGTTGGTATCTCAGCGACTATCGCTCAGGGATTTCTGGTGCGTAGGTGGCTTAAGTCCACTTCAGAGGTGGTACTATTTAGGTATGGCCTCGGAGTTGTAACCTGCGCGATGCTAGCTATTCCAGCGCTCGGCCTGATTGGAAGCTTCTCACTCTTTCTCTTCACAGGAGCGGCTTTAGCGCTTGGTAGTGGGATGTTTAACCCCTCGATGCTAGGACTCGTCTCGTTGGCGTCGCCTGAAGATAAGCAGGGATTTGGATTAGCTGTGAATCAATCAGCGGCCGCGTTAGGCAGGATCTTAGGCCCGACATCCGCCGGTGCGTTATTCTCTCTTAGTCCGCACGCGCCGTTTTTAGTCGGCGCGGCTCTGGCGGTTGTAGCGCTTTTGGTGTCGAGAGGGGTAAGGGAGGAGAGGGAGAAGTGTTGAATAAGGGTCAATCCCTAAAAAGAGTTTACATGTTTTTCTCCTAATCTTTTTCTTTATCCTGCACGGTCAATCCCTAAATAGAGTTTACATGTTTTTCTCCTAATCTTTTTCTTTATCCTGCACCTGCACCTATCTCCTCCTCCTGCCTCTTCCTCCTTCTTCTAATCCTCTACATCGAGGGCCACGGGATTTAACTGTGCATATTTAACCTATCTCTCTGTAGATGAAGAGGAGGAGATAGGTGCAAGTGCAGGATTAGGATGAGGAGGGAGCAAGAGGACGAGAAGGAGGAGGAGATAGGGGGCGTGCACTTGAACGTGACCGTACCCGATCCGCTACTTCTACTTCGGGTACGTTTTAGGCCTCCACAACCAATAGCCTTATCCCTCCTCCTATTCTATATTCATCGAGCGATTATCAAGTAATTACTTACCAACCAAACCATGAAACCAAAGAAACTTATCATCTCTCTTTTGATTGCCAACATCACCATCACCTCCGCAGCCAACAACATCGCCCACGCCCAGAGATACGAGAAACCAACTATCCTGAAGGCATCTCAGCTCTTGCCAGCATCGCTTCTTAAAGGGCCACACCATAAAGTGGCCGAGCGAGTCACAAGCGATGGCTACTTTAACAACTACACTATCGAGTCAAAATTCGGAAACATGACGGTTGAGGGGAGAGAGCTCCTTGAGATCCGCGTCGGTGAGATGAGCGCCCTCGCTGAACTAGATAAATTAGCTTGCACCGATGTTTTCGCCGATGCTGCTTACAAATCAGGCAAGGGGATCGTTATGGCCCCTGTGAAACTAGTTGAGAAGACAGCCAAGGTTGTATCTGACCCACAAAAGATGGCTGATACTTTATCGGCGATTCCTGATGGAGCCGAGAGGCTCTTCTCGTGGGCGTACCGCAAAGGCAAGAGCGCCGCGCAGGCCGTTAGCGATGCGGTATCATCTGATAGCGAGGCTAAGGACAAGGAAAAGAAAGCCGATTCTGATCAGTCGAATAAAACCTCAACCTCTGACGCGATCGATCAAGGGACTAACTTTGGGCTTAGATACATCGGCTACACCAAGCGACAACGCGAATGGTTCCGCAGACTACAGGTTAATCCTTACACATCAAATGAAACCCTGCGGGATGAGATTATGCGTGTGGCAGGAATCGAGACCGCGGTTGGCACGGCTTTTAAATTTGTACCTGGGCTTGGGCTTTTAGGAGAGTTAGCCACATTCAATACCTGGTATGAGCGGGCGGAAAAGCTCTCACTATACGAAGACCCCGACACTATCAGCAAAAAGAACCAGAAAGAGTTGTTAGCTCTGGGCGTTTCTGAGGAGCTAGCCAAGAAATTCCAAAGCAACAAAGCTTACACCCCATGGTCACGGCGATTTATCTCGGCGTCACTCACAGCTCTTGGACCTAAAGTTACAGGCCACTCGGAGTTTATCCGCGCCGCGTGTGAGGCGACCAATGAACCATCAACTCTTTATTTTGTTTCGATCGGAGAAGCTTTTGAGAAACTACACGCGGTTACCCCGATAAAGAAACTCACTGCTTCGATGTACCTCCCGGCTGCTGTGACGAGTTCTGGTGTGCTCTATGTGCCACTACCTGTAGACTATCTGTTCTGGACAGAGGAGGTAGCTGGGATATTCAGAGATTTCGAGAAGCGTGTGCTAAAACCAAATAACGCCAAGCGCGCGCATGTGAATATATTTGGAAGAGCATCACCAATGGCGCTTGATAACCTACGCGGGATGGGGGTTGAGGTGGCGGGGAGTTAGCCACTAGATAACAATCTACGGGCGGCTAAGCTCTTTAGTAATTCATCTTTACTATTAACGTTGAAAGTGAATTCGTTCAATTTCCCCGTGAAGGCGATTTTTGCTTTTTCGTTTCCTTTAAAAACGTTTGCTAGAGTTTCCTCCAATAGTTCAGCACGCCGCTCTGGTGCCGTTCTCAAAAGCGCTAAAGTTACTTGGCTCATAGCCGATGAAATCCGGAGATTATGCATATATTTATCCTGATCAGTAGCGGGACCAAAAATGAGGTGGTAAAACCCCTGCTCTTCTTTCTTAAACACCTCAAATAATTCCGCTGAATCCCGCTCTAACTCATTCACCAGTAAATCCTTTACAAATTGGAACTGATCTTCGGCGCGTAGTTGATGAATATAGTCCCACCGACCATCAAAAGGGGAATCAGTCCAGCCAATTGCCGTCTGGTCTTTGATATAGCTCCCAGGATCAGCACCCCAGGGAGCACGATGAGGAGTCGATGTTGGCGACGATACCGATTGAGCTACTTCGATCTCTCGCGCTTCCTGACCAGCTATCTTGTTTGTCGGATCCAGAGGAGCGACGCTGGCCAATCTCTGATCTTCATCAACTCTCGGGACTTCATTACTCTCCCGGCCTAAAAAGAATCCTAAGGTAACTAGTGATGCCGCTAAAGAAGCCATCATACTTCCTTTTTTAAACCAAGTGCTGCCTTTTTTTTGCGACTCCATTTTTTGTTTAGCATCCCAATCCCTAAAAATCCGATTAGCAAGGACCGTATTAATCAGGTCGGAAAGCTCGTGCGTTTTTTCACTGCCATGGCCGTCTCTACCGCCTCCCGCCTTTACTTCGCGTTCCATGTGATCGTCATATTCAATGTTAAAGATGCCAAAGACCCGCGCAAGAAAGCCTTTTACCGTATTAATTGTTAGCTCTGTCTCATCAGCCTTACCATCTCTCGGATAAAGCTCCGCTACGTCTACGGCTATGACCGGAGCTAATCCAGCGGCGGCTTCACCTAGTGAAGCCGCGACACGATAAATTTGATCTAATGATAGCCCGTCGCTGTTCTGCATCTCTGTCGCGGGAGCAACGGTCATGTCAGCAACATCAATATCGAAAGATACCATCACAACATCAACATTTTCCCTTAATTCACGGATCGATTCTCTGACATTATCCAGATTCAGTCCTTCTCGGGTATGCACTTTAAGCTTCTTGTCTCTTATCGTCGCCTGCTCCTTTGGATCTAAGGAGCGAAGACCTATGCCTAGATAATTTTCCCAAGCTAAACGAGCCTCTGGATATATCGCATCTATTAACGGATGCACTCCATCAAACGCTGCACGCAACACCATACCGTGTGGGTTCCCACTCTCACCAGCGTCAGGTTGATAATTATTTTCGGGTCTTAGATAGTTGATATCACCATGAGCATCAATGTGAACTACCGCCCCTTCTAAATTATTATCATGACAGAATTTAGAAAATGCCTTGAGGGAGGCGAATGACATTGAGTGGTCTCCCCCTATTGAGAGGACCGTCTTTCCTTGATTGAGATATGAAAGCATTCTCTCCGCTCCTTCAGCGGCAAAGGGAGCAATCTGGCGAAATAACTTATCGCTTGGCGATAAATCTTTTGTATCTGGCCCACAAAAATCTTGCTCAGTTATGCTCTCTGCGCGCTCTACGGAGCCGAAACCTAATTTTTCTTGCAAGAACTTAACTATACCACTCTTAATAAATTGATACGGCCCCTGCATAGCATTTTGAGCAGAGGTGCCTAGTCCGGATTTTATCGGAAGTACCACAATACCATCAGAAGCCCGACTCCTATTTGTGGTGGGGGTGAAGGGATCTGGTCTAGGTGGTAATGTAAGATCTGTACCGTCCAGCAAAGTGACTAA
>Ga0214921_10002176_pt1 | contig 32260 bp, 45 predicted proteins | sample LL1505_MetaG_FD_177992 | JGI IMG/M metagenome (GOLD analysis project Ga0214921, IMG submission 177992) | Freshwater microbial communities from Lake Lanier, Atlanta, Georgia, United States - LL-1505 | ecosystem: Environmental > Aquatic > Freshwater > Lake | place: USA: Georgia | collected... | reverse complement strand
TCTCGCCTAGATCGCCAGACTTGCGGAAAGCGGTGTCCTTTTCTACGGAATCAACTCTCTTTCCAATTTCATTAAAAGTACCCTTGATCTGATTTACATCAGTTGTTGTGGCATCAAGAGACTTCTTCATATTTGCAACTTCATCACTAAGTGACTTAATTGTTGCTGTTAGATCGCCAAAGGCATTAGTAACAGATTCCTTGATTTCTGCAATTGCATTTGCAATTACTTCGTCAGCCTTTTCAGCATCTTCTGCTGCTGGCTCTTCTGGAGTCTGAATTGCATCTTCTACTGAAGATGTAGCACTATCTTCTACAACTGAATCAGATTTTTCTGCTTCAGCAACTGGTGCTTCCGCTTCTACTACTGCCTCTGTTGCTTCTGTTGGTTGTGCCTCTGGAGCAACCTCTGTTGATACTTCTATTGTCTCTTCTGCTGCTGGAGCATCAAGAACTGTTGTATCTTCTGACATAGGGTTTACCTCCTTGTTAATCTTAGAAGTATTAATGCCTTTAGCACTATCAACTAAGAATTTTATCATATCTGCTTTATCTAAGTCATTCTTTTCTACAAAACCAATGTTTTTCATCTCGTTGCCACTTACTGGGCTGACATATGTTTCTTCATCAGATGTAAGGACAATTCCTGTTTCTTCATCGTAGAATACATTTTCTACAACGGTATTTGCTATGTCACCCTTAATTGTGCTTACGCCATCAACTTTTTCAACTGACATAATGCTTGCAAATTGATTTGCTGGTGAATCTACCAAAGATAATTCTACTAGATCATAGTCTTTGATGATTCTGATTGACTTATCAAGTTCTTCATTATATGCATCATCCCATTTATTCATTCGTCCCCCAATAGAAAAACCAGTATATGTTCCGTCAAGAACTTTTTCCCAAGCATCGCTTGCACCTTTAGAAATATATGTAGAAACATAGATTCCCTTATAAAACTTTTTTGATTCTGGATCAAAATACTTTTCTTCTTTAAATGAAATCATTTTGCCAACTGCTGAAGGTTGGTGCATTTCACGAATATTACCACGAAACTTTGCAAAAGCATTCATAGATGCTTCTGTTGTAACAATGTCAAATTGTTTGTCGACATTATCTAATGATGCAAAACCAGAGACAATTCTTTTTTCAATATCTACTTTGCCGAAGGGCATTGATAGGCGAACATTGTCACCGTCAGTGGTCCAAAAAGCCTTATTTGTGTTCATAGTGTATTCCATTATACCAAATGTTTTTGTAGATTTCTCAATTATTGAGATGCTCTACCTTCACCTTTCGGATTTCGTCCAGCAACTGTTGCAGACCCATCAGATTGGCTGTTAGTTCTTTCTGCATCCCTAGAGCGGTTACCATTTGCCCTTGAATCTGCTGCCTGTCTTGGACTAAGTTCAAGTGGGGCATCTCCATGTTCTGCCTGTGGAAGATCAAGAATTTCACGAGCCTCATTAGGTAGCATAATTTGATTTTTAACATAACGCTCAAGAATTTGTGATTGTGCAATTTCATCTGTAAGGGTTAGTTCGTTAAATTTAAATTGAAGAATATCTGTTCGTTCCTTGATAATTTTTGATATAACTTTTTCAAGGTGCTGTTGCTCTGGACGTGAAACCTGTTCCTTGAAAGTTCTGTCTTGGGCTAAGGCTGCAGCGATTGCGCCCGAATCAGAACCACCAAGTTTAGAAATTGGAACCTGATGAGCAATTAAAATATCATCACGATTTTGCTTGCGGTACTCCTTAAATGAACCATCTTGAATACCGTTTTCGATTGGCTTCATATCAAACTCAACCTTAGAGTGATCATTGTCGCCTGGAAGCGGAATGTACAAGGTTCTGTGTGATTGAGATTTTAACCCAGTCTGCAAAAATCTAAACATTTTATCTTCAGCATCAGCAGACAGTTTAGCGCCTTTAAGAGTAATAACATATCTTGGCACTGCCTTGTTTTCAAAATAATCAATATTGTATTGAGAAGCAAGTTGATCACCAATTAAAGATGGAAGAGCAGCAATAATATCAGGCACTCCATAATATGTATTTAATGGAGAATAATCTTTAAAATGAATAATCTCATTTGGACGATTATCTCCAGTTAGCGGGTTTTTATTTGTAGCGGCAAAGTTACGGAAGTAAACAACCTTTGGTCCAATGATCTGCACATAGCCATCACGAATTCGGCGTACTCTCATTGTTGTAGATGGAATGTGTCCAATATATCCAATTTCTCCATTTACCATTCTGCCAACTTCCATATAACCATTTCCAGTTGCCTGAAGGTCTGTATAAATTTTTTCCATTGTACGTGTAAAACTATCATCGTCATTTAAGGATTCTAGCCAATCACGAATTTCTAACTTTGCTCTTTCAATACGATTACGTGCACGATCAGTTGCACCTTTGTCTGCATTGTTTTCAAGGCTCATCATTGTTCGATCTGTTACATCAAAACGATAACCAAGACCTACAACATTTTCTACTTTTGCATCAATGGCAGCATGATTAGCAAAAGATGTATCATAAAAATTAGCAAGTTCGTACATATTATATGGTGGAGTAATTACATCAAACAAACCATATCCATTACGATAAACAAGACCAGGATTGATTGCCTTAGATCCAGAATCTTTAAGGCCCTTTGGATCAGCATTTGCTGAATTTAAGTATGAGTCACTAAGTAGATCAATGTTTCCGTTGGTTGCAAGATATCCTTCTTGTGTTACTGCTTTATTTACCTGTCTTGTAATACGACGTTTAAAATTATCTTCAAGTCCCCCAAGATTTTTTAATTCATCCCAAGACTTATTAAATGGATCGCTGTTTTTAAATTGGCTTTCTGGTTTTTCAGTAGTGCCAAGTCTGGCCTCTATATAGTCGCTATTACTCATCGAAGGCAGCCTTTCCTGCTTTATTAAGAGTTTGCTGTGCTGCATGCCATGCACCCAAGTCGTTCATGGATGGAATTAAACCAGATTTCATACGATCCATTTGCTCTGAGTGTTCTTCGTCTGAAATACGAGTAAGTCCTGGAACAAATACTGCTTCTCCATCGCCATCATCTCCATAGTATTTTGCTGCTGCTTTGAGTTCTGCAATCTTTGCTACATCATTACGCATTGCCTCAATATTAAGAACATTTCCCTCTCCATCAGTAAACCACTTGCCACTTGCTTTTTTGTATACGTATAGCCCCCAGTTATACTTCTTTTCGATTACCTGCCTACGTACATTTTTAACAATGGGTTCGCCAGTTTCGGGATTTATTAAAGAATTCATAACCACCAGTATACCATATTAGGCAGGAGTTACGATACTACTTGACCAAGATGCATCCTTATACACCTTAATCTTGTTTGAATCAAACGTCATTCCTTGCCCATCATCAATAATAATCTTATTAGTGCCAATATATGTTTTATAGATTTCTGAAGGATTTACCCCATAAGTCTCTGAAGTTGAAACAACAAGCATGCCATTCCAGGTGTAGTTTGTATCCCAATACTGCCAATCAAAGTTTGTAGCCCCATCTTGCTTGACCTTAGTCCAAGGCCTTGTAATATTACTTTGAATTTGTTGAAGATTGTTAGTTTTATAATAAGAAACATTATTAAAGACTCCTGGACCATTAACATTTACTGAGCCAATATAAGAGTCAAAGATCAAAGAATTATTAAAAGAAATACCAATAATTGACCATTCTTTAATTGTTAAAACAGGTTCTCTAACAACAGAGCCATTTATGTAATACGATATTCCATTGGTTGCTTCTCCTGTAGAATCATTAATAGCAAAAATCTTTGCTCTTGATCCCTCAGTATTTGTTGATTGAACATAAAACTTAATAGTTTCATTTTTGTGTTTTATTTCAAAAAATTGTGTAGGGGTAGACTCAAACTTTGAATTATCATTTCTATACCAAGTTTGAAAAGCACTAACTCGGTAGTTATCAGCAAGACTTGAGTTTACTGGCATAGATATACCTCTGTCAATTGACTGATCAAATGTTCCACGGACTTCAATACCCGAATTTCTTGTCATATAAAGGTATGGAGTGCTGCCCTTATAAATGGTATATGGGTTTTTAGACTTATAGTCATAATATAGTCCAGACTTTTTATATGGATAGACTTGTGTGCCAAATTTTGTTCCAACTGGATTAAACGAGTTATTATTAAACACCTGAGAAGAAAGTGATAGGTTTCTCAGTGTTATTGGCTTAGTTAGTGATCCACGAATATCAAACTCAAGACTATAGACAATTGCTAATTTATTAAAATCAATTGTTTTGGTAGGATAAATAAGTGTATTGTCAACAACTTCAAACTTTGTAGTTAGCCATTGAGGATGATTATCTATATCTAAAATTCTACTGGCTAAAGGCTTATCTAGTTTAGGAAAATAACTTTGTGGAGAATTGGCACCTTCGTCTATATATTGAAAAGTAATATAACTTTTTATTGATGCACCTGTAGTGTCATACGCATATGCACTTATGGATGCTTGAGCCATATCTAAATAGTCTAACCATCCCTCTGCCCCTTGATCTGCTAGATCTGCATACGTTTTTTGGGTTGGAGAAGAGTACATTTTGTCTAGTTCTCCATATGAGAATGACTCAATGCCAACTTGAGTTTCAGTTATTTTTGATGGCAAAGGGTAGTCAACATTAAATTGCAAAAAATCTAAATCGTAATACTCATTGCCAATATCATTTTTAACATATTGTGCAAAATAAGACAATGGCATATAGTCTTCCCAATATCCAGAAACACCGATATCTAGATAAAAGTTATCGTATGCCTCTAAAGGAAGCAGTGTATAACTTGCTGTATGAGCAAGGAGTTCGTCTCCTGAATTAATATTTGCAGTTCCATTACTTAAAAAATGATCAGTAATCTGTGTTTTATTAAAAAGTGTAGAAAATCCAATAGAGTACATATATCCAGCAAATGTTCTTTGTCCAGAATCATCTCCACCAAAATATACAGTTAGGCCATTTCTATTGCCAAAAAATGATGCAACATTTCCACCAAATTCAGATACTAGGGTTTCTATGTTGATTCCAACTGCAAACTTTCTTTCTAATAAAAATTCCTGTCCAACTAAAATATCTTCTTCTACTCCATTATATTTTAGGCAATAGTCTATGCTTGAGCCATTTTTTCTAATAGTAAAACGATTTCCATTTATTGTATTTTTTATTTCAACAATTGTTTGTTCTGTTAGATCATCTTCATTAATTTGAACTACAGCATATATGGCATGTATTTCATCACTAAGAATATTAAGTTGTGGAAAATTAAAGTACGCAGGAGTTGTTGCCCAAGTTTCATTAGGTCTAAATGTTATAAAATTATTTAATCCAACCTGTACTGCTTGATTATCATTATACAAATCTTCTGTAGTTTTTGAACCAATAGACATTTGAGGCAAACTATATGTTGGTGTTTGTAAAGATGTTCTTGATGCAAATAAGTTGTCAAAACTAGCCTGTTGCCATTTTGCAAAACTTGGATAAGAATAGTTTGCGGTATAGTCTGCAAAAGTATAGTCAATAAAAGAAGAAGTTCCTCCATATGCTGAATTAATTCCTTCTGGTGATTCTACTCCTTGGCCATATACCCACCTACGCTTTGCCATTGTTACTGGAACTTGGTATGGATAAATAGCAACACAATCAATCTCAATTTCTGGAACATCTTCATGTGCATAAAATCCAAGCCAGTCCTGCTCTTTTCCACTTGGATCATTTAGTATTGATGGTAAAGGAATAGTCTTTGTGTCAAAAGAAATAGATAGAACTTCTTCTCCATTTACAAGAAGTGTTGCAGAGTCTTTGACTAATCTAATATTTATCAACATTGGTCTATACCACTCACCAACAAAATGTGATTTAAAAGATTTATTAATTTTTAAAGTAAGAAACCCTGACTCTACATATAAGCCATCTGATGAAGATATTGGTCCAAAAATTCTTTTAGGTAATGTTGCATCTGAATTAATTCTTGCCCAAAATTCAACAGTATACTCTTTGTGCCTACCCGCTTCATTTAAAAATCCTTGTCCAGGAATTATTAATGATGGATTATCTCCATTTGGAACAATCTTGGTTAATCCAGATGCTCCATATACTAATGGTATGCTTGTGTTTTTAGCAAATAAAGATGTTGTGCCTGAAAGGTAGTATCCACTTTTATCCCCTAGCCCATACGCCTCTGCTTGAACTGCACGACTATCTTCTATTGCAATTGTATTTGGAAAAGCAACTGTCTGTACTCCAAGAGATGTTGCGTTAAACTCTTCGGCCCACTGTCCTGCACTTATTCCATTTATGTCAAACTCATAGTCTGATGAATTTGCCCCTCCAGATGCAGTTACTATTTTAATTACAATTCTAAATGTAGCAATCTTATTTGGTATTTTAAAAGTTGAAGATATAAAAGACCATTTTGTATAAAGAGGTTCATTAAAGGTTTCAAGTTCTTGAACAATTGAAGATGTGCTTGGATCTGTATATTCAAAGCCAATTGAAACAGAATTAACATAAACACTATTAGAATAAAAATATGAACCAATAGAAAATGTCTCAAGTAAAGAGTCCATATTAGAAAAATTTGTAAGATTTGGACTAACTAAAGATATAGTTCTTGTTGCTCCAGATGGGACAGTTCCCAAAATATTAGTTGAAAGACTATCTTTAAATGGAGGGTTTATTGCTCCACTTCCAGGATCCGTATTGACTGTTGCTCCAGTGACTGTCCACTGAGATTCAATATTTCTTTGTGCTTCTGTTATTAAACTTACGTAGTCAGCCTTATCATCAAGTGCCCACAAAACCAGTGGGTGTTCTGAGAAAATTTTCTCTGCATACAGATTTGACGGGTTAGACATAATTCTCCTATACCCTTATTATAGCAGGCTAGAGACTAGTAAAACTTAATCTCACAAGCGTCAGTTGAGCAATATGCTTCGCCCTCTGCTTCAAGATTTTCTACACCATCATAAATAGCAGACCAATCAATCTTGCCAATCTTGCCTACATATGAGTTGTATTCTTCTCTTGATATTTCTGAATAAGGTTGCTGAGGATAAGTTTTATTTCCCATTGGAAGAAATGAAACTGCCTTTAATTGTCCCTCGTACATATTAAGGGCTGGAGCAATGAACTTCTTTTCCTCTTCCTTATCAAATGAAAGTGTTACAGAAACACCATTATCTGACCAATACTTCTGAGCAGTTGCTGCCAAACCAATTTTTTCAAATAGGCTAACTTGCTTCTCTGCACGTTTGTGTCCAGATGCTACTGGGAAATATACTACTGAGGTATTTGCTGATACAAGGTCTGCTTCAATTTTATACCCCGCTGCTTTAAACAAATGAAGCATTGGATCAGTATTTCCAAAACGAATAGCACGAAGATAGAACTCTCCACCAGGACCCCAGTGAACTCCAGGGGTAGCACCAGAAAGAAGTGATACTGATCCTGAAGGCTTAACTGTTGTTACACGAACTGATTCACGAACACAGAGCCATTCTGAATATGAATGATCATATTTACGAATTGTTTTATACCCTTCGTCCATCCATTCACGAATAACTGGCAAACCATGTTCATCAGCAAATGCAGCGATGCCTGTAAGGGATGTTCCAATACGGCGATTACGTTGCATAATTCCGTTTGTCTGTTGCCAATGAGTTGGCATAAGAGTTACAGTCTTTCCATAAAGATAGGCAAACTTCAATGTCTTGAGGAAGTCCTCCTTGGACTCATGACGATTTAAGTGCACCTCTACAAGTGTACAAAGTTCGTATGATTCTAATGGCTGCTCCGCACAAGGATTGAAGCCCATAATGCGAGCATCTTTATAATCAGGTGCATCGGCAAGACGGCCATAATTACGAGCAACGTCTAACCAGATAAAACCTGGCTCTCCATTGTCTGCAATTAAATCTACATAGTCTTCATACTTAGTTCCAACCTCAGCAGCAATAGAGTTATTACTCATCCATGCCCAACCTGGTTTTTCTGGATCATATGAATTTCTTTCTGGGAATACTTCTGGATTTTTAAGATTAATAAAACCTTCGTCTTCTGGAACACCAAGTGCAAGGGTAGCAGAACGACGAACATTTCCTGATACCACACAGGTACCAATAAGATTTACTAGGTCTACAATTGCACGGCTATCAAGGGCTTCTCCCGCTCTAGAACCGATTACATTGCGAATACGTGTATGGAGATCAATAAGTGGTGCTGGACCGCTTGCAACGCCTCCAAAGCCCTTAATAGGGGCACCTAGAGGACGGATAAGGTCATAGGTAAACTGCTGAATAGGCTGGTTTGCACGAAGAAATGAATTAATAAGTAATCTAACAGATTCTACCCATCCTTCACGGGTGTCTGGGATTTCATAAATAGATGCTGGCTCTGTTGGAGCATAAATAGACATTTGCTTGTCTTGTCCAAGGGTATCAAACCCTACACCAATTCCTAACATCAATGCATCCATTACCCAAGCAAAAAGTGCACCTGGATCATTACGATCAATATCTCTTGTTGAGACCATTGCACAATTTTGAAGGGATGCAGAATTGCGCTTCTCCATAGTCATAGGAGTTCCAAATGCCCAGAGACCACGGCCTGGTGGAGTCCACTTTAATTCAAACATTCTTTGAAATGCTTCTTGGGCAGACTTCTGTGCTTTATTGTCATTCCATGGTAGACGATTATCCTTGGCATGATTTTTTTGAACTGAGTACATACCCTCGATTACACGACGACATACTTCATGCCAGCGTTCTTTAGTCCCGTCTTCTTTAACACGAGAATATGTGCGAATAAATGTTACCTCTCCCAACGAGTTAGATCCTGCATCTGAGAATCCAAATGGTGCTGGAATGGTTTGATATTTATTTACAAATTCTTCTGATAGACGAAAAGAAAATACGCTTTCTGACATTTATTATGTACCTTTCAAAGTAAAATTAGATGAGTACTTCTTAATTTCCGAAGTAGTACCTAAGTATAACATACTTTAAAAAGAAAAACACGCTCAATAAGAGCGTGTCAATCTATAGTTTAGGGTTAGTACTTTATTATTTAAAAAGCGCCCATCATTAACAATGTTAGTTCATCAATTAAACTTCCTGGACCATTAGCAGCAGACAAATTAATATCTCCTGATGCAGTTACTGTTCCAGTTAGTGTTGGTGCTGTTAATGTTAGTCCTGCAATAGTAGTTACTGTTGCACCAGATCCAATTGATGTTGAACCAAGTGTTGGTGCTGAGTATCCTGATACTGTGCCCCAAGATAGTGTACCTGAACCATCTGTTGTAAGATATTTTCCAGAATTTGATGTCTGTGATGGAAGTAAGGCTGCTGCAGCAGTTGATGCTGTTGTTGCACCTGTACCACCATTTGCAATTGGGAGAGTTCCAGTTACACCTGATGTAAGTGGAAGACCTGTAGCATTTGTAAGAGTACCGCTTGTAGGTGTTCCAAGTGCTCCATTGAATAATACTGGTGCTCCTGCAGATCCTGTATTAACTGCTAGTGCTGTTGCAATACCAGTTCCTAGACCTGAAATACCAGTTGAAACAGGAAGACCTGTTGCGTTTGTAAGTACACCAGAGGCTGGTGTTCCTAGTGCTGGAGTAGTCAAAGTTGGTGAAGTTAAAGTTTTGTTAGTTAAAGTTTCTGTAACATCTTTTAATGCTGTTCCATTTACATAATATGATTTTCCTGAAGCAATATTAATATGTTCTGATGAAGTCCAAGCATCTGTAGCATCTACCCAGTTAAATGTCTTATCTGTTGTACCCTTTAATGTTATACCGCCACCATCTGCTGTTACATCTGTTGGGGATGCAATATCTCCAAGAACAACATTTTTATCATCTACTGCAAGAGTAGTTGAGTTAATTGTTGTGGTTGTTCCGTTTACAGTCAAATCGCCAGTAACTACAAGATTGTTTGCTGCTGTTACTGTACCATTTAAAGTAATATTAGATGTTGCTCCAGAAGAAGAACCAACTGTAATTGCTGTGGTTCCTCCTGTTGAGCCAGTTCCAATATCAACTGTCTTGGTTCCAGATGTTGTTGCACCAGTTCCAATTCCAATTACACCAGTTGTTCTTCCTGATCCTCCGCCAAGTGTGAGGTTTCCAGTTGTTTGTGATCCACCAAGTGTAATATGTCCGCTAGTTGTTGGGAATAACAAGTTAACTGATGTGCTAGCACCTGGTCCATTTACTGTTGAAGGTAATACTACAGTACCTGTAAATGTTGGGGAAGCAAGTGGTGCCTTAGCATCCATCTGAGTCTGAATTGCAGAAGTAACACCGTCTAGATATCCAATTTCTGTATCTGTTACGCCTGTTACTCGCAACTGAATATTTGTTGAATCTACTGTAATTGTATTAGATGCATCGTTATAAGTTAATCCAGTACCCAAAATTCCGCCAATGGCATCTTGTGCTGCTTCATTAAAATCTGAAATTGTTGATGCTGTTTGTGAGCCTGTGTGGTTTGCACGAGCAAGGGGGTCTGTTGCTAATTTAGACAATGCAATTGCTGCTGATTCATTAATATCTGCATTCAAGATAGTTCCATCAAGAATCATTGTTGATGTGACTGTTCCTGAAGGAAGTGTTACAGTTCCTGTAAATGTTGGATTTGCTAGCGGTGCCTTAAGATCAAGCGCCGTTTGTGTAGCAGTTGAAACTGGCTTATTAGCATCTGTTGTATTATCAACGTTTGCAAGCCCTACATCTGATTTTGTAATTCCAGTAGGTGTATTGATTACTGGAGAAGTTAAGGTTTTATTTGTAAGAGTGTCTGTTGAGTCTCTTAGGACAACTGTTCCTGTTGCATCTTGAAATGTAACCGTTCTGTCTGCTGTAGGGTCTGTAACTGTTAATGTTGTTTCAAAAGCATTTGCTGTAGCACCTTCAAAAACAATTCCTGTTGTAGCATTAATTGTTGTGCTATTAATAGTAGTAGTTGTACCACTTACAGTTAGGTCTCCTGATACTGTAACATTTCCGCTACCGTCGGCCAAAACAACAGTTCCAGTTGCATCTGGGAATGTAATAGTCCGATCTGCAGTTGGATCTGTTATTGACAGGGTAGTTTCAAAGGCGTTATCTGTAGCACCTTCAAATGTGATACTTGAGCCAAAGGCAGGGTTTACTGTTGAGTTAGCATCAACAAAGTAGTCAAGGTTGATCCAGTGATTTGTACCGTCACCAATTTTAAATTTATTTGTATCGGTTTCATATCCGATTTCACCTGCGTTGAGGATTGGGCCATTGCCAGAGTTTGTTGAAACCCATTGAGCAGCAGTACCTCTGCGCTGTTGCATTCTTGTTGCCATTTATAGTCTCCTTATTAATATTTTAGATAATTATCTTACATTATTTTTAATAATTAACTATATGATCAAATTATACCAGATAATTAACTGAAATTATCTAATGGGCTTCCGCCGTCATAACTGTTATTCCAGTATGCTGAATCATAAAATCCTGCAATTTCAGTTGATGTAAAGATTGAGTCATAGAAACCTGCATCTTGGAACACTGAAACAATAAGTCCAGTTCCATCAATTGCAGTATCGTGGATGTGCTGTCTAAGATCAGCGGTATCTGAAAATGTTGCAATCATAATCCAGTCAGCCTGATCAGTAGAATATACAGATATATGGCGTGATACTGTATCAAACCACAACTGCCCATTTACTGGATTTGCTGGTGCTGTTGATGCTGGTGCAGCAACTGCTCCTTTGCTATCTACATAAAGTTTTGTTGTTGCATGTGTATTAAGAGTAGGGGTGGCAACTGTAACAGTTCCGCCAAAAGTACCGCCTTGGGCTACATCTAGCCCGTGCTTTACCTTAAAGTCTCTATTTGTAGTTGCCATCCCTAGCCTCTTTTCCTAATTATGCTTTGATGTAAGTCTTGCTTACCTTAACGGCAGTGTTTGCTGCTGCTGCAGTAACTTGTAGAAGAACATCTGTACCTGAAAGTACAGCGTTTGTTGTTCCTAGTTCACCATTGCTTTGTACATCAGCGTACTCTGTTAGGTAAACATTGTTTGCGCCATCTACGGCTACAAGAACTTCAATTACTTCAATGTCGCCACCAGCATTTTTCAATTGAACAATATACTTAGCAGCAGAGTATGTTGCTACAGCAAATGTGTCAATTGTTGTTGCTGAAGTGCCAGCAGTTGCAGTTGCAGAACCTGTGAGGGTATCAGCAAATCCAATAGATGTTGCAGTTGCTGCGCCAAGTACTGGAGTAACAAGAGTTGGTGTGTTAGCAAATACTAGACCACCAGTTCCTGTTTCGCCAGTTACTGCTGCTGCAAGGTTTGCAGATGTTGGTGTTCCAAGGAATGTGGCTACGCCAGTTCCAAGACCAGAAACATCATTTGCAATTCGTACTGTAAGTGTGTTATCTGCACCATTGATTGTCTTGTTTGTAAGAGTCTGGGCTGCTGCTGTTTCTAGTGTACCGTTTAGATAGAATGCCTTACCAGAAGCAAGGTTAATGTGCTCAGAGAATGTCCATGCATCAGTTGCATCTACCCAGTTGATGGTCTTGTCTGTAGCACCCTTAAGTGTAATACCACCACCGTCAGCGCCTGCATCTGTTGGAGATGCTACTGAACCAAGTGTAATGTTCTTATCGTCAATTGTGATTTCTGTTGAGTTAATTGTAGTTGTTGTACCATTAACTGTTAGGTCCCCTGAAAGAACCAAAGATGTACCAGTTGCAGCACCAATGTTTGGTGTTACAAGTGTTGGTGTGTTAGCAAAAACAAGTGCTCCAGTACCAGTCTCGTCTGAAATTACTCCAGCGAGTTCTGATGATGAAGTTGCAGCAAAAGCGCTTAACTTGTTATTTGTAAGAGCAACAGTACCTGTAGCATCTGGGAAAGTTACTGTACGGTCAGCAGTTGGATCTGTAACTGTAAGTGTTGTCTCAAACGCATCAGCGGTTGCACCTTCAAGAACGATTGAACCATCTGAAAGATAAAGACCTGAAACTGTTGGGCTTGTAAGTGTCTTATTTGTAAGTGTCTGTGTATCAGTTGTTCCAACTACTGCACCAGTTACTCCGTGTACTCCAGTAGAAGCACCTGTGTGAGTTGTAAGGTCTGATGCTGAAGCCTTAGCAGCAAGATCAGTAGTAAGACCTGAAACCTTAGATTGAGCAATCGCTGCTGATGCATTAATGTCACCGTCAACAATTGTTCCGTCTGCAATCATTGTGCTTGTAACAGTTCCAGTATCTCCAGTAGTTACAAAGTTAGCATCTGAAAGTGCAGTGTTAAATTCTGCAGTAGTTCCAGTTACTGTGTTTGAAGCAAGTGATATTGACTTGTTTGAAAATGTGTTTGTTGAAGATGCACTAACTGTAATGTCTGTTGTAAGTGCTACTGTACCAGAAGCATCAGGTAGTGTAATTGTACGGTCTGCTGTTGGGTCTGTTACTGCAAGAGTTGTTTCAAAGTTATTTGCTGTAGCACCTTCAAACTCAATGCTTGAACCAAATACGCCAACTGCTGCTGGTGCTGACCACTCAACGCCGTATGTTGCGCCTGAGTTTACTGTAAGTACTTGACCGTTTGAGCCAACGCCAAGACGTGCTACTGCATCATCTGCGCTACCAACAATCAAATCACCTTTAGCGTCAACGACACCTGCTGTGATAATATTCTTTCCATTAACGGTTGCAGTTGTACCTTCAACTACTAATCCCGCTTTTACTCTAAAATCTTTTGTTACTGTTGCCATCTTTATATCTCCTTAGTTAGGCCTTTAACCCAATACGCAAATAGCGCAAGGTTATTGGTGTTTGCCCACCCACTGGAACTACAGTCAGTGAAACTGTATCTCCTGCTCTAGACACGGAGATGGTGCCAATATTCCCATCATTGTCTACTGTTCCATATTCGCTAACATTTACATTTGTATTATCAGGAACAATGGTTAATTCTGTGGCCCAGTATTTATTTGCGCCGCCAGAAGTCTTTTTAATTGAGACCATGTATTTTACTGATCTCCATTCACTTGCCAAAAAGTTATCAAAAATTGTTGAGTTTTCAATGCCGTTAATTGTAACCTCATTATTGCCATCTGAACCAAGGTCTGTTGATCTTGCAGAGGTACTGTCAATCAAATCTTCATAGTTTGTTTGACTTGGACGGTCTCCAGTTTGAAACAGAGACTTAATGCTTGCAATTGATAATTTAGCCATGATTGAATTATATCACATATTTTAAAGTATATAGTTAGAGAAGCCAATAACTTGTAGCGGAATTGCGGGTATGTTACCAAGGCTAGTTGGAACCTTTATTGCTGTAAATCTTATTCTAAATGGTAGTACTGAATTTATATTTACCCCACGATTTGGTTGGGTAATTTCTACATTTGGGAAAGAAACTCTTTCAATGGCTTTTGTAAAAACTGGGGTATTGTTATTTATAACAACTGTTGCCATTAGTTTGTAACATCCTCAAGGAGAGTAATCTTCCCTTGAGCAACTGTCCAAACAAGTGTGTTCTGTGGAAGACGTACTTCAATATCAAAAATATCATTTGTTCGCAACTGTGCAGTTTGGGCTGCAGTTAGGTTAACTTTAAACTCACCATCAGCATCTTCTAAATCTTGTGCTGGGTTAATAGTAAAGATTAGTGTTGCGGCATCTGTAATTACTTGTGGGGTAACAGGGTTTGTTGGTCTTTTAAACTCTACTTCTATAGTCCAGGAAGGGATGTTTAATGGTTGCTTGGCATCATCTGTTAGATAAACCTTAAAAGAGGCTGTATCGCCTTTTACGATTGTCCAATTAACAAACGGTGGTGTCTCACCAATATCATATGTAGATGCGCCTTGACCTCTATAAGTTGCCATTATGCTAACCCTGCTTTCAGTGATCCCCAAGAGCCGTTGCCCTTTGGTTGTCCAACTAGTAATATGCCTGTTGTTGCATTTTTCTTTAATACTACTGCTACTGCTCCAGAACCTGTTGCTGGCCGTGTTGCTGTTAGTCCCCCGTTATTTGCAACATATAAAACATTACCAACATTATACGCATTTGTATTAACTCCTGAAAATACACCAGACAAAACAATAACACCATCAGCACTATTTGATATTGCTGCTTTTGCCAAACCTACAAATGGAAAAGTTGTCAAGTCGTCAGAATCACATTTTGCAATTGTTGGTTTTGATGTTCCATATCCAGAAATATAAACTGGATCTCCTTTAGCAATTGAAGATCCACTATTGTTAGTAACTTCAAGGGTATGATAAGAAGGACCTACTGTGCCAATTAATGTTTCAATTGCCTCAGATAATGCTTGAATATCTTCGTGAACATTTACTGGGTCGCTTGAAAGCGGGTAAGGAATTCCATAAGTAGTTGTTGATCCTGTAGCCATAGTCTTTCTATTATACCACTTTGAATTATAACAAATAGGTAACAATAATAGAAAAATATCAAAAGTTTGCTTTTAGGGGCCAAATCATGTTATACTTATACTATGCTACCGCAGGGTAGCAATTTTGCTCTAGGAGGTTTATATTATGAGAAGAGACAAAATGGCTTGGATTGGAATCCTATCATTGGTTGGAGTTCTGGCACCCGTCAGTAATTCTGCTAATGCGCTAACAACTGCAACTGATAATAATTTATTGAATAATAAGTCTTTGACTGCCCCTGCCGACCTCAAGTCGGCTTTTTTGGTTTCTAAACCAAGTAATAAGGTAATCTTAGCAAAATACACAAATGCTGTATCTTTGAGTGACTATGACTTAGTTCAAATGTTAAAGGCTGTAGGTTTTACAGGAAAAGGTTTAAAGACTGCTTGGGCTGTTGCTAAAGCAGAATCAAACGGAAGACCTTTTGCTTTTAATGGAAACGCTAAGACTGGAGACAGTTCTTACGGGGTATTCCAAATAAATATGATCGGTGATCTAGGACCAGATCGTAGAGATAAGTTTAACCTAGATACTAATGCTGAGTTATTCAGTCCCGTGAAAAATGCAGAAATTGTATTTCATATGACTGAGGGTGGAACAAATTGGAAGTCTTGGAAACATGCCAAGCCTGTTCAATACCAAAAATGGTTAAAGAAGTTCCCTAAACGATATCTTTAATACAAAAAAATAACCCCTGCCTTAATTGGTAGGGGTATTTTTTTATTGGTTTAAAATTTAATTAAATAGATTACGCCTTGTGTTCCTGGGCCTCCATCACGACCACCTGCGTTATCTATGCTGCCACCGCCGCCGCCAGCACCATATCCTGATCCGCCAGTTGCACCACCATTTACGTTAGATCCTCCCGTGCCTCCAGTGCCAATGCCTGAGCCTCCACCAGATCTAGATACGTTTACTCCACTTGCTCCGCCTCCACCAGTTGTGCCTGTTTTAACAAAAGTATATTCTGGAGCAGAAGATGCCGTTCCGTTTGCTCCACCACCATATCCTGAATATCCTCCGCCTGCGCCAGATCCTGTTCCTCCAGTATTTGCAGTTACGTTTCCAATAGATGTTGATCCTCCGCCACCTGCACCAATTACTACTGCCGTGCTTCCAGTTAAACCAACAACACCAGAAGTTATTCCACCAGATGCACCGCCACTAGCACCTACACTGGCAGAACCAGTTCCACCATTAGCCCCACCTGCTACGGCAACAACATATGCTCGTCCTGTATCTGTATATGTTTGAGAGTTAGTAAGTGTAACCAATGTTCCTGAATTTGCTGTTGTTATTGCACTACCTGTTAATTGAATATTAACAACTATGTTTGATCCAGTATTTGTAAGTACAGACACACTAGTTGCTGGTGAGGCTAAATTAAATGCTACAGTGCCGCTTGCTGTGACTGCAGTTCCTATTAAAGAATTATTACTGCCAAAAAATGAAACTGTAGCAATTGTTGAAGACGCACAAGTAATGGTATATGTTCCAACAGCAAAAGTGCCTGTTCCGTAAGTTAAAGTATATGGAGATGCAACTGATATTGTTTTTGCAAGCGTGTCTGAACCACCTGATGCACTACTTGCTACTGGAAATACATTTGTTGCCATAATTTCTCCTATATAATAATCATGTTAGTAGTTGGATGTATACAACTCCTGCGGTTCCAATTCCGCCTTGACCACCAGCGGCGTTACCACCACCGCCTCCTGCGCCTCTACCAGATGCTGCTCCACCGCCAGAGTTTCCTCCACGGCCAATACCACTTCCTCCTGGATTTCCTCCACCAGATCCACCTCCAGTTGTACCAGACACTGCATTGTTATAGGCAGAAGCAGTAGATGCGTTGCCACTACCTCCTGCAATATCTCCACCATTACCACCAGAGGCTGCTCCAGTAACTCCGTTAGTTCCTCCTCCGCCACCGCCAAAACCACTACCGCCACCACCGCCATTGGCAATTACTGCATTTGTGTCAACGGTAGTTGTTCCACCACCATTACCACTAGATCCATAATAACCGTATACTGGCTCACCTGTGCCATAAGTTCCAATTACTACTGGTGTTGATCCATTAAAGTATCTTATTGTACTTGAAACTCCGCCAGAGCCTCCGCCGCCTGCATGTGCTGGGCCACCACCGTATTCTCTACCACCGCCACCGCCACCGCCGCCGCCAACTGCAACAACAAAACCAGTTCCAACTCCTGTATAAGTTTGAGAAGAAGTTATTTGAGTTACTGAACCAGCAGTTAATCCTAATTTTGTAAGATTTATAGAAGAAAGTTGTATATTAATTTCAATATTTGAACCAGTGTTTGTAAAAAAGATTATTTTTGTTACAGGTGTTGTAATATTGTAATTAAGCACACCACTTGATGTTACCCCTGTACCTAAAAATGTATCACCATTAAAGAAATATATTGTTGTTACTGTTGTGCTTGTGCAAGTAATTGCATAATACCCTGCTTGTAAAGATATATCTGCACTATAATATGTATTTGCAGCAGTTGCTACAGTAGTTCTTTTGATTGTGTCTGGTCCAGCAGTAGAACTAGTTACTGCTACGGGAAATACTGTATTTGCCATTATTTATTAAACTCCATACAATACATAGACCACACCTTGTGAACCAGGTCCACTATCTCCAAACCATCCATATCCACCTCCACCAGCACCATATCCTGTGCCACCACCTGTGGTTGAGCCACCAGTTCCAATTCCAGATCCTGCGCCTGCGCCACCTACTGCGCCACCGCCACCTGTTGTACCACTTTTAACAAAACTATATGTTGGTGCCGAACTTGCGTTACCAGCGCCACCACCAGTATTAGCATTTCCTCCATTTGGAGCAGTGCCACCGTTTCCACCGCCTGGAGTTCCTCCTCCACCACCGCCACCACCTGAAGTATTCCAACCACCGCCGCCAGCACCGCCACCATTTGCTGTTATACTTCCTAAAGAAGTTGCTCCTCCAGCGTTACCTTGTACAACAGATCCACCATTATAGCCACCACCATTGCCAGGTGCACCAATGACTATGTTTGAATTTCCATTTAAATAAACTATACCTGAAGCAACTCCACCTGAACCACCTGCTCCTCCTCTAGGACCATTGACGTATGCAGGACCGCCACCGCCACCAGCACCTACAACTACAACATAGGCTCTTCCCGTTCTGGTGTAAGGAGATTGTGATGTTGTTATTGTATCAAGTGTGCCACTTGCGGCATATGTTAAGGCATTTCCAGTTAGTTGAATATTAATAACAACGGCTGATCCAGTATTTGTATAATATGATATTCTTGTTACTTCAGTTGCAATATTAACAGAAATAGTTCCTGATACAGTTGTTGCTGTTGTAATTAGTGAAGATCCTGACCAAAATGTTACTTCTACGTTTGTTGAACTTACGCATGTTATAGTATATGTCCCTGGCGTTAAAGTTACATTTGCACCATACATAGTGTTGGCACTTGCCGCCACTACAGTTTGAGCAATTGTACTTGGTGAAGATGAGCCAGATGCTGCTGCTGGAAAAACGTTTGAAGCCATTAGTTACTCCTTATGTATATACTGATATTATACACTACTATTAAATAAAAATACCTTAAACCATATAGGCTGGGGTATTCTTATCTTAAAAGAATTAAAAAATTTCTACACCTGAGATGTGGAAGTTTACAGTTGTTGCTGATGCAAAACCAGCCACAATCTTGGTTGTAGCAAGAACCTGCTTCAAGTCAAAATATGCGCTTGAGTTAGCAGCAATAGTTGATCCAGACTGCATTGCAACTCCGTCAAGTGTAATAGTAAATGTTGCTGAAGTTGCTGCTGTGTTAGTAACTACAATATTTGTAATTACCGCAGTTGTTGATGCTGGAACTGTATAAAGTGTTGTTGATGATGTTGCTGCTGCTGTTCTAGCAAGAGCCTTAGTTGTTGTTGCCATTTATATTACCTCTTCTTTAGCCGTGTCCCCGCTTTTATCGTAGGATCACGTATATTCTAATTATACACTATTTTTAATATTTAAAACTTAGGCTTCTGGTGTAAATTCATCCCAAGACTGTGTTTCGTCATTCCAATTATAGAATTTTCCTTCTACTTCTGGCATAGGTGTTGGTGCTTCCCAAACCTTTGACTCATAGTTATAAATCCATCCTGTATGTGGTGATGGCATGATATAAGCATCTGCTGTAGCATCCCAATACCAGTTAACTCCTAGTGGGGCTTCATCTGTATATTCAATACAGGTCTTTCCTGTAACTTGTTGTGCGACTTCTACTGAGTCTGCAACGATTGTGTTAATAACTGTCTCGTTATCAATTACCGCATAATTTGCCATTATTTACTCCTTGTTTAGTAATGATAGGTTAAACTATCTTTGGTATTATTATACCAGATTTATTTTATGTATTGTAAACTACGTAAACCACTCCTTGAGTTCCTGCTGCTCCTGGTTGTAGAGTACTGTTCCATGATGCTCCACCGCCACCGCCAGCACCATAACCGCTGCCCGCAACAGCAGGACCACTTCCCGAGCCAGCGCCATCTCCACCTTTACCACCAGTTCCTATACCTCCAGAACCTCCTCCATTGCCACCTGCGCCATTTTGATATGCACCACCACCACCGCCTCCAGTAGTTCCTGTTTTTACCCATGAAGCCGCAGAACCAGAAGCACCTCCGTTACCACCATTTGCGCCAGCATTACCGCCACCCGATGGGGGTGTTGGACTTCCAGGACTTCCACCATTATTTCCTTGGCCACCTGCACCACCAGCGCCGCCAACTGCAGAAACTAAGTTTCCAAAATTTGTTGTACCACCAGAATTGCCGCTTGCTCCTCCTGTATTTCCACCATTTCCTTGTGAACCAATTGTAATATTGACGGGTGCTGTCATTAAAAATTCTGAATTTGTTACACCACCACTTGTTCCTCCTGAAGCACCAAAACTTCCATAACCGTTTCCCCATCCTGCACCGCCACCAGCACCACCACCAACTGCACAAACATATACATATTTACCAGACCTATCATATGCCTGTGAAGTTGTTAAAGTATCAAGAATTCCTGATGCTGCTATAGATACTGGACTACCTGTTGCTTGAATTGTTGCAGATCCAGAGTTGGCACTATGTCTATAAATAATTGTATCTACTGTAAAGGCAATATTAAATGTTACACCAGTTGTTACAGAGTTTGTGTAGGTGGATGAAGTAGATCTATCTGCAGCAATAAATGTCATTGTCATGGTGCCTGACGGAACTGTGATTGTGTAGACTGCGGGAGCCATATTTACAGTGCCTTTATATATTGTATTAGCAGTTGTTGCAGTAATAGTATTTACAAGTGTGCTTAAACTTGTTGTTGACGTTGATGCTATTGGAAAAACATTGGTTGCCATCGATAACTCCTAAGTATGATAATTATATTATATCACTACTTATACTCTTTTATAGTCCTAAACATACCCTTATAACGGTCAAAAAGTTTGGTCTGTAGTTCAGTAGTAATATTAGCCTGATCAATAATATCAGAATCTTTTCCAATTTCCATTTGCCAGGACTCTCTTTTAAATGGGATTACTTGTGCTATTGGGGTTCCTTTTGGAATAAGCCCTTCAAAATTAGGGTCATTAATAACCATAGGAAAATTTATTGGGGCAGAGTATTTATCTGTATCTACAATTCCAGGCATAATTGTAAATACTGATTCCCTGTGCATTGGCTGAATGATTTGTGTAGAATACCCCTTTGGTGTTTTAATAGACCAGTGATTAATCCATTTTGGGTAAGCATGTTCATTTTTAGAGGGATGCAGTGGGGCTTGCTCTATTGGATGAAAAGAAACAAGGTTAAAATTAGACCACTCAAACTGCTGCATCATTTTTGTAGGCATATCTTGAATAGGTTCTTTGGTTTGTGCATCTACAGCAGTTGCTTCTTTAAGAGATACCCAAACATCGGCGGGAAGCAAAATTAAATATCCTGCTGATATAGCATCAAATACTGGCATACAACGTTTTATAGTAGCCTTAGTCCCACCATCACCAGTTGGCTTCTTTTTTCCACCAATATAAGATTCTGTTTGTTTATACCATTCTGGAACCATTGTATATGCTGGTACTGGTTTTAATAAATCTTGGTACCCTGAAGTATTTGTAAATTTAATATTTTGCGTCATAGTTAAAGTATAGCATTAGTAAAATTAAAACTCAATTTAAGAAGGCAATTCCCAGAGTGCTGTCTCTTCATTTAATATCCAAGAAGGTCCTGGTTGTGGTGCTATAAATCTATCATTTGTTTCATCCCAAGTATATCCAGGTCCAGCAAAATTCATTCTGAATCCTCCACCTCTTGCATTATAAGAAGTTTTAATCCAAGTTCCACCAAGATTATCTAATAGCCATTGGTATCCCTCATCGCCATTAGGGTCATTATTATCTCCCGCTGTAACACGTATAACAATATTGTTTTTATCTACTTCTGCCCAATGTGACATTTTATACCGCCGATTTCAAATAACGCACAATAACAATTCCTTTTCCACCAGGCATGCCTCCGCCAGTTCCTTCGTATCCAGAGCCACCTCCACCACCGCCAGTATTTTCTGTACCTGCAACTCCATTGTCTCCAAGATAGTCGGGTGCTCCTCCGCCAAGACCACCTCTACCTCCTCCGCCAAGACCGCCAGTTCCTCCGCTATAACCAACCTGAATGGCTCCTCCACCACCGCCGCCTGCAAATCTTCCACCTGATCCAAACAAATCTGAAAATCCAGCCCAATATGAACCTGCGCCACCATTGGCTCCAGGTTTATAGTTTGTTGTTCCTATATTTTGACCTTCGTTAGCACCTTGTGATGAAGGACCTCCTCCACCACCACCAGCACCACCTGATCCAGATTTAGTGTCTCCACCCTTTTGTCCTTCTTCTGGAGTATATCCACCAGAGTTACCATTTGCACCAGTTAAACTTGATCCACCCGTACTTCCTGCTCCACCTCCAGCGCCACCTACTTGAGGACTATTTCCATTGCCTCCACCCATTCCTCCACCCGATGTTGAAAGTGAATTAAAACTTGAAGGATTTCCATTTGTAAAATTGCCACCACCTCCTACAACAGCAGCATATGTATTTGCAGTAAGTGTTGCTGATGATTTTCTAACGCCCCCGCCTCCGCCACCACCAGAAGGTCCGCCTCCGCCACCACCTGCTACAACCAAATATTCACAAGCAAGTGGAGCGCCAGAAACAACTAAAGATCCATTACCAGTAAAACTTCTATAAAAATATGTTGAATCAGAAGTAAGAGTTCCTCCAGAAACAACAGAAACTGGACCTTTACCTAATAGTCTAGAACCCCCGATAGTAGAACGTATTGGCATTTCTTATCACGCAAACTTTGATTGAGATCCAAGAACAACAAAAGTTGCAGATGCTGTTTTTACAATATTAAATGCATAAACGTCAACACTGCTTGCATTGCCAGAAGATGGTGCTGTTCCTCCAGACCATTTTGGAGTTACAGTATTTCCATCAATTTGAATTACGTTTGGATAGTATGGAGTAGTTCCATTTGTATTCATCCAAACAACAGTTACTGACTCTCCAACCGAAAGCACTGAATCAAGGCTAGCAGATGAACTATATCTAAAGTTTAATGTATGGTTTGCTGAAGCGTTTGTTGTGTAGTACCAAATTGTTGCGGTTTCTGAATTAATATTAATAGTTCCTGTTGCAGCAGAAGCAACAATATTTGTTGTCTCTGTAGGAGATTTTATTGTTGGATAATTGCTTAATGAATCATTAATTGTTGGGCTTGTCAAAATTTTATTTGTTAATGTATCTGATGTTCCTCTTCCAACAAGGGTATCTGTTGCATCAGGAAGAGTAAGGGTTTTTGCTGTAGTAAAAGCGGTAGCAATAGTTCCAGTAATATTTGTAGTACCAGCAACATCAAACTTTATAGCCTTAGTAGCATCTGTATTATCTACAATAGTTGTGGTTGAGTCTGAAAGTTTTTTATTTGTAAATGTATTTGCACTAGTTGCTGTTACTTCTACTGTTGCCCATTCAAGTCCCGTGGCTGTTGCAGAATTTGCTGTAAGAACTCTTCCATTTGACCCAACTGTTAAAACAGATAGAGTATCATTTGCTGATGCTGAAAGAAGGTCTCCTTTAGCATTAAAACTTGTTGCTTGAATTGCACTACCACCAGAAAGGGCACTGATTTGTGTCTGAAGGTTATTAATTGTATATGCTACAGATGGGTTTACAAGGTTTGCAGCAACTGTTTCTGCTGTATCAAAAGTATAAGATCCATAGTGGTATAGGCGTAGGGCAGCCTGAATATCTGCAGCATCTGAAAGACCTGGTATTTTTGTTGGTACTAAAGTTCCAATTGATTCTGCTGCCATTTTTTCACCTCATCAAAATTATACCATAGTTAGATAACTACTGATATAAATAGATGCACCGTTACCTCTCCTGTTAAATTAGACCATGTTCCACTTACTGACTTAACAGCCTTTAGGTTAATAACAAGGTTTGTTCCAGCACCTGCAAGTGCGGGTACTTGAATTGAAGAGGCAACTGGGTTAGCGCCTTCAATACTATACTGAATATTAAAATTAGATGCTGTAAGTGGTGTTCCAGATACAGTTACAATATTTGCAATTGGAACAGTAATTGATGCTGCACCAGCAGTAAAAGTAGTTGTATGTTTTTTTGAATATAAAGTAGGGTTAATGTTTAAAACTTGAGTCCATACATTTCCACCTGGCTCTGATACATATTGATACATATATCCATAGTCGGCTCCTGGAGATGTATTGATATACATATCATAAAGAAGTATATCTTGTGAAAAAATGGTTTGTCCAGATGTTAGTGTATTTGGATCTCCAGTTCCTACAAAAAACTTGCTGCCTCTTTGTCCTGTTGGACCAATATCAACTAAAAGTTCTACAACCTCTGGTGGTGCAAGAACTGTAATATCATCATTTGATATAACAACGTCAGCCATTAAACGGCACCAGCAATATCGTCTGTAACTGTTATTGTTCCAGTGAGTAGCGTAAAAGTTTGAGTATTGCTAGCAATCTGAACGTCATATACATAAGTGCCTGGTAGAAGGTTTCTTCCAACGGCTGAACTAATTGTACAAGTTACAATATCTGTTGTATCGTTTACTGTTGCTGTAGCAGAAACCTGTGTTCCAGATGATCCTCTTTGGTTAGCAATAACAAATGTTCCAGTGTAACCTGTTAAATCAAAAGATGAACCATCATTTGCATTTTTTGGACGGGCTACAAATTGTGCCGTATCACCACGGTAATAGTTAAAATTATAAGTACTTGGAAATGCCATTGAGATCCTCCTGATCCATTATACCACTAAGAAACCGATATGTACATACCCTTTAACATAATGGTGCTTTCATTATCTGCTCTTGCTTGAATTATTGCACCTTCAGATCTAATCTTTGATAAATCAACATATAGGGTTTGGTTAATAGACATTTCATAAGGATATTTATATTTGAGCATTCCGATATATCCCGTTGGAGACTCAACCTTTGGAATAAAAGTTCTAATCCATGCCTCTGTGCTATTTGTATCAGTAGTAAGCGCTATATCATATCTAATATCTACTCTAGCACCTACTTTTAGTTGTTTAAAATTAATTCTTTGAGTAACTGAATTCCAAAGAGATACCGATCCTTCTGGAAGAAACTTTAAAATATTGTTATCTATATCATCATCCATTAAAACATCTACCCAACCATCATCGCCTCTATCGGGTCCTAAAAATAACGGTTTTTTATTTTTATTTTGATAATATGCCCAACCTGGATATTGGCCTGAAGGACTTACATACCCTTCTCCACCGCCACGACCAGGATCCCCTTTAGGTCCTTGTGGCCCCTGTGGTCCATCCCTACCATCTTTTCCTGGAATACCTCTATCGCCTTTAGGTCCTTCTGGTCCTTGAGGTCCTGCTGGCCCTTGCTCTCCTCGTTCACCTTGAATTCCTGGAACAGCAATATATTCAGTATTGTTAGCCTCTATACTTTTGGTTGACTTTACTGCTTCTGCATACCTTGCTTTTGGAGCATCCATATTTTTTGATATGGCCATGGACTATTTCTTAACTTTAAAAATAGTACCGTTTATCTTTATGATTGGTGGAAGTTTAGTATTTGTATCTTTGATTTTAATTATCATTTAAGATACACCACCCAAAGTATTTCTTGTAGTTGATGGAGAAACATCTCCAAGAACACATATAGTTCCAATTACTGGAGTCCAGGTCATTGTTGTGGCACCGTCTGGAACTATTGCTTGAAGATCAAAAGATAATTCTGCAACTACGGACTTATATTTGGTTCCCCAGTTTTCAGTAATTGAAGCGGGAGCACTAACAGTAATAACTGAACCATCTACAACAACATCTAATTCATCTAAAACATCTGTAGTGGGATCATAGGCTGTAGCAGCAAAAGCCCATCCAATAGTGTCAAATTCTGTAACTTCATCATTTTCAAGAAATGAAACTGTAAATGAAGCATAGTCTCCACGAACGACAGTCCATTGAATATTTGCTGGGGTAGCCCCAAATCGTTCTATTGTAGGTGAGCACATATCATTGATTATACCATAAAATAAGGCTAGGCACCCAAGCGCAGTGGGGTGGGGGTAGCAACTTGGGTGCTAGCATTAAGATTATATCTTATTATTTAAATAAAACCAGGTTATTAATGATTTGTATAACAAAAAGTTATAATATTAAATTGTTATAAAAGAGTTATAAATGGTTATATACCTTATGTCCGTTTTATCCTAAATGGCCAGGGTATTGATAGTGTATACTTAAAATATATAAAGAAAAGAATATACTGTATAAAAGTTTTTAAGATATTAAGTATATATTATATATAGAAGAATTACTTATTATGATCTTTAATATGTTCAATCAAAAGATCAAACACCTTGTCAGTTTTTTCTTCAAGTCTATTAACAGAGTCTTTTAGCGATGATCCAGAATTCGGTTTAAGTTCGCTCAGATAATGTTTTACAAGCCATTTAATTCCAAAAGCAATTGAAGATACAATTGTAAGTATTGCGACGATTAATGAAGCCCAATCTTGTACGGTCATAAGAAGTATTATATCATTATTTAAGATACCATTCTTAAATTTCGGCGGGATACAAAGCGAGCCGAAAATAGAGGGTATCAAACCCTACCCTAGACAATCTATGGGACACACTCCCAATAGTGTCTAAGAATGGCTTATATCCCCAATATAGGCTATAATGGTTTGTATGAGTGATGAAGTTAAACCTTGGAATCTATTTGATGGTTCTCCCCGATCTCCAGAAGAATTAGAGCAAGCCAGACTAGCAATATGTTCTGGCTGTGAGAACTATCGTGCTAAAACAAATCAGTGTAAGTTATGTGGCTGCTTTATGAAGTTAAAGACCAAGTTAGAACATGCTACTTGTCCTATTGGGAAATGGTGAGATATGAGTAAGAAACCTATAACTGTATATTGGTCTCCATATGTTGACAATTTATCAGATCCAGATTGGTCATTTTTATACCCCAAACCAACAACGCTATTTAAAGATCATTTTAAAAACAAAGATCCAGAAAGTACAAACCATTTTTTTATGTGTCCAGCAAGTGCTGTAAAAATGAAAAAAACTTTAGTTTTTCATTCTCCAATGTCTTTTGGATATAACTATGATTTCTCTGATGGCAAAGAAGATTTAAGTTTTAGTGGCAAGACTGGCCTTTTAATGTATCCTGCTAGAGCCAGAATGGTTACTAATGGTCCTAATTTTAAGATTGGATTGGGATATTCTTTCTTTGCCAGCGAAAGCCTAGAGGTTTCATTCACTTCCCCGTTTTTTCATAAAACAAAATATATGGAAAATTGTTCTACTATACCTGGAAATTTTGATATTGGCAACTGGTTTAGACCATACGGAATAGAGATCCAAACTTGGAGTGATAAAGGAAATATTGAGTTTGTTGAAGATGAGCCTTTATTCTATGCTGAGTTTAATACAGATAGACCAATAATTCTTAAAAGATATAAAAATACAGAAACCTTAACAAAATTTTCACATGCATGTATGGAGACTCCACAGATGTTTGGCTTAAACCAATCTTTAAAAAAGAAATATGAAAAATTTAGATCTGTTGGTTTACGTGAGAAGATATTGCATGAAATAACCCAAAACCTTTATGATGAAGAGCCTTTAAAACTATAACAAACCGTTATAATATAAAACCTTCATATCCGATCTATGTGGCTATAGGGTTTATGTGGATATTAGGATTGATGGTTTGATATTTCTATACCCTGGCAAAATCTGAAAAATTATAAAAATTGACTTTTGCTAAAATCTGAATATTTTTCTGAGATGTACGATACACATATTTAAAAATAAAAACACAAAAAAATAGTGAGCACGTATAGAACGCACCCACTAGATCTTGCAGGACTTACTTTGTGCCTTGCACATAACCATTTATCCCAAGCAAATCGCATGTGATTTTTACACGTTGATTAGCGTGTAACGTTGATTTGAATAATTCTACAAAATCTAACGCTTCTTGCTTAGACATAAGTTTTACCTTGCGAGTGTTACCTTGCATGGTTGTTATTGTAATATCTATCATTTATTTTTCTCACTTTCTAATTCTTGAATTGCTTTTGATTTGCGTAGCGCATCCATCGCTATCGCAAGAGAGGAGAGGCGTTGTGCTTCAACCATTTGCTTATATTCATCTAATTTCATTTAGACACCTTCCATTCTGACCACATATCTAAGCGGTCACCACCAAATTCTAACCAAAATCGTGAGATATTTTGCTCACACATTTCGCAGAAAGTAAATTGTTCATCATTGTGAGATGAGATAGCAGATACATGAGGAGTGTGTTCTTTTGGAACACCTTGGCAAACTGTACCTATTGTTATTTTATTTAGTGTAGTCATTTGAGACCACCTTTCTTAGTGAGAGTTTCTCACTTTCTTTATACTAGTAAGTATAGCAGGGGGGTCCGACATCTACTGACTGGTAATGTGTACAAATCGGACATTTGAAAATGTGATGTAGGTCATGTGGATAACTCACGCTCAATTCTGGATGTGATGTGCATCATGTGGATAACTTTGGCCCGGCGCACTCGGGCGTGTCTGATCTTATGTGGTATAAATCACACACGACACGCCGTGTTTGGACTTGACTTTTTGATATTTTTATGTTATACTTCTCGTATAGAAAAAATAAAATAGTGTAATAAATCAGGTCAATGAGCCTAGCAAATAAACCTCCACTAGAGGGTGAGCCTAGCAAATAAGTGACCTAAATCACAAGTCTCACGCTCCATATAGTGAGACTACCCACCAGTATACTAGACAGTAGCGACTTTATCTGTTAGACTTACAGAGTAAGAAAATAAAAGAAAGGAGTCAAATATGACTCACTATAACGAAATCCGCAAGGACATAGCCATAGAGTTTGGCTTAGAGGCTGCAGGATATGCACCTCGTACATATGCGTTGACTATCCGTCAATGCCAAATCCTAAATAATAAATACGGCTATGAAAAAGCCTCAATGATAGTAAAACGCTATCGCTCAATGTTTCTAAATAAGAAAGTAGGTACTAACTAATGGTACAAGTAAAACTAACCTCGTTCAATGGTAACACTAAGCGTATGGAATTTCCTACCGCATACCTCGCTAAAAAATACATAACAGCGCTACCTAATGCGCTACCTAAAGCAATTACCCTGCAAGTAGAGTGCGACGCTCTAACACTATCAGGACATATCAGAGGAGTAAAGTAATGACTATAAACACAGAACTAACAGATGTACTTTCTACATGCCGTCAAATTCGTGGTAATGATAGAGATTCAGGTGCCCACTACTTATTGGGCTACCTATGGGCTACCTTATCAGAAAAGCAACGCAAACAAATTGCTAAAACATTTCAAAATGACCTAAATGAGCAGGAGAAAAATAAATGAACATAAACGCACTATTCTTAGATATCTTTCAGTACATTGACTGGATAAACGAAGCAACAGACTTGAAGGTAATTGATATGCTAACAAACCAAGCAAACATTTTGCTAAACTTTTTATTTTATTTTATTCAGTGGGGGTAACTAATGAAAAAATACACATTTGGCGTTTGGCTAGATATTGATGCAGAGGATGAAGAGATGGCGTTATCTTTATTTGATAGCGTTGTGAAAAACACTTTTGTTTCAGACTCTTATTGTTTTGAATGGAAAGAGGTTGAACAATGAATAATTTTTATCAAACTTTTTTTGTAAGTGGTAATGCACTGCTCTGGTTTTCTTTTGTAACTTTCTTTTCAGGAATTTATTTATTTTTAAAAGAATGATCAAAAGTTAGCCCGGCCCGTTTTCCACAGGCTGTGGATAACTTACGTGTGATGTAATTCACTCCCAGTTTACGGCGTGTCGATTTGACTTTTTTGGATTTGTGTGTTAGTATAGTTATATAAACAATTGAATAATGCCCTAAACAATGTGACCAACCTCACATTCATAATGTCGGATATGTCCGATTTTGGATTTGAGAATGTCGCTCCAAAATGCTATAATGGTAATATAAAGAAAAAGAAAGTGAGACAAACTTATGTCTGCAAATGTATATACAATAGAAAACCTACTCGTAGGGAAAAACTACTATTCCAAAACCTTGCAGGGTGAAATTGTATCTGCACAGGTACACCCTAAAGCCGTATGGTATCAGGGTTGCGAAACTTACCTTGTAGAAATTGCACCCAATAGCGGTTACAATAATTGGGGTCGCAAGACTTATCGCACAGTAGCCGTAAAGGTGGGTGAATAATGAGAAATAGACTAATGAGAACTACTTTCGCTAAGGCTACTCACTATCCCCTCGGCATGATGAACACTTGCCCTTGCGGTCAGGTTGTGTTAGCCCCTGCACTATATCACGAGGGCGAACCATATTGGGAAAACCCTAATAAATGTAAAGAACTATTTGAGAAAGGTCAAAACTAATGGGAAATTTATTTGATGAAATTGCGGGAATGTGGATTTGCGATAATTGCGACACTATTGCTTATGTGTCGGTGGGCGCTGATACAATAAATGTAACACAATGCCAATGCGTACAACTATTCAGAACACCTGAAAACGACTAATAGAAAAGGAACAGAAAATGAAAACAGTAGAACACACACTCCGTTTCGTTACAGAATTTGACGAGACTCACCCAGTAGCACAGCAATTTCTAACACTAGATGAATTTGCACAACGGGCTATGCTAGAAAGTATGCTAAAAGATTTGATAGCGCCAAAGATTCAGCCAATTCTTGACCATATAAATGAAAACGGCACTTATGCAATTCTAAGGGTGGCCGACTAATGATGACTCGCAAAGACTATGTAGCCGTTGCAGAAATTCTTTCATCTTATAAAGATTTGATAGGTGATGAATTTACTTTTGAGGATTTGGTAGAGGATTTTTCTGGAATGTTTGCAGAAGATAATCCAAATTTCAAACATGAAATATTTAGAGAAGCATGTCTAAAAAATAATTTCTAAATAAAAATCCTGAGCAAGATCTAAAACTGCTCAAAGTAAGCCCGGCGTGTCGTCCACAGGCTGTGGATAACCTTACGTACGATGTGATATTTTTCACAGGGTTTGCCGTACCATTATTTGAGAATTACGGCGTGGCGAATAGTATTTGTCGGTGATAGATGATAGGATATTTATATCAACTAAAGAAAGAAGGTCTCATATGAACCTAGATGAATTCAAGGCTCACGTTCAAGCCCAACGTGAAGCAAGCAAGGCAGAAGCCTTGTCGGTACTATCTGCTAGTATTATTGTAAAGAAAGAAGGAAACTAATGGATACTTGTATTGCTTGTAATGAGAACGCCGTAAGTGTTACCGAACTATATTGCTACCCTTGCTACCTTGACCGAGAGGCAGAAGCGATGATAGACTATGCTAATATCAACCAATTATTTCTAACAGGAGAGGCACGATAATGGATTTCTATGACGACTACTATGAAACAGATATGATACGCCCAGATGCTAAAGATTGCTATTGCACTAATCATTCAATTTGTACCAACTGCACGAAAGGATATAACTAATGGAATATAACTACTCACTAACTATTGCCTATGACGGCGAACTTGTATCAACAACACGAAGCGCAGATATGCTAGAAATAGTATCTGCGTGGAATAAGTGTGTGGACTTTGGCGATGCTAAAGAATACGCAACTTACAACTTGTCTGACCCTATTGGTAAAATGTACACTAAGACTTTTTATCGTAATGGAAATGTGAGCGTAAAATAATGGAAGAAACTTATTGTGAGGAATGTCTAAGAATAACTAAAGACGAAGACTTTCATTACAGATTTGAACGACCAGTTTGCCAAGAGTGCGTATATGCACTAAACCTAACACCAGACATAGCAGAAGGAGCATACTAATATGGGATCAGTAACAGCGCTAGGAATTCAAGATACAGTCTTAGACTTAGAAACTCAGATACTTTATCACCTCAAGGGTAATCACTATCCACCAGTCCCCGCAGAAATGGTAAAACCTTGCATCGAGGCTATTGACGCATACTATGAGGAAGACTATGACCGAATGATTGATATGCCTATGGTAGGGGACTTTCAGATT
>Ga0214921_10002175_pt1 | contig 32277 bp, 11 predicted proteins | sample LL1505_MetaG_FD_177992 | JGI IMG/M metagenome (GOLD analysis project Ga0214921, IMG submission 177992) | Freshwater microbial communities from Lake Lanier, Atlanta, Georgia, United States - LL-1505 | ecosystem: Environmental > Aquatic > Freshwater > Lake | place: USA: Georgia | collected... | reverse complement strand
ATAAAAATAGTCATTTTCATAATTATTGCCGTCAATATGAAAGTATAATGCGTGATTATAGATCTAAAAATATTTCTTTTTTAGAAATGGGTGTATTGAATGGAGAATCTGTTAAAATTTGGAGAGAAGTTTTTCCTAATGCTAAACACATTATAGGTGTAGATATTAATGAAGAATGTAAACAGTATGAAAATCCTGATAAATCTATTTTCATTGAAATTGGTGATGCTACTAATCCAACATTTATTAAATATATTAATGAAAAATATGGTCCATTTGATATTATATTAGATGACGCATCACATACAAATAAGGATGTTATTTTATCATTTGAACAACTATTTCCCTTAATGAGTGATAACGGACTATATATTGTAGAGGATACATGTGTATATAATGACTTCAATCATATAGATACAAATTATCCAAATCATCTTGTATATTTTGGAAAATATTTCCCTTATTTGAATCAATGGAGATATAATTCTACTGAAGGTATTATAGATCATTGTCAAGATCCTTTTAAGATTATAAAGAAGGCTTCAGATATATTTGAAGCTTCTATCGATATGATTACATATGGTAACTCTTTTATCGCAATTAATAAAAAAATTAAGCATCATTGGCTTTAATGCCAATTAGATTCACAATCATTATAAAATATTAGTAGTCTAGTATGCGAACATCAAACCAGCCCGCGCTCCATAAACACGTAATATATTATATGTTTCCGCCCATGTATATATCACATAACTTGGTACAATTCTACCTCCAACATAACCTCGGCCTTGTCTTAAATTAATAACTAAATCCCTATTTGTAATCTTATCTAGATTTGCCTCCCCCTGTGGTTTAGAAAATGGGGTATATCCATTCTGGATCCCCATTGGAAAATTATAGTAATATCTATTAATCCACGGTGTTTTGCGTTGTTCATATGACGGAATAATTGACCTAAATAGCGCAGGACCCTGTGTTCTAAATCGTACGAGGCTACCCTGATAATCTATTTCATAACTTTGTACAGGTTCTGAGTCAGATAATGCGAATCCAGGACGTAAAAATGTGGATGGACTTTCCGCATATAGCCCAACTGCGTCTGGCCACCAAGGTGTCTTTGAACCATTTGGTAGCGTATTAACATTACCCGTTAAATCTCTAGTTGCTAAGAAATAGGCATTATATCTTGGAGCTTCAACACGATTGAGCATAAAATATATATCTTTCGTAGGATTTGGAATATTTAGCTGAATTCGGGCTGTTAAACGGCTTTGCGTCTGATATGGCTCCATCGCATAATGTTGAACAACGGGAATCTGTAGATCCGCTAAGCGAAATCTATTCGCCTCATTTTGATCTAGATAGACATATTCAGCCAAAATATAACAATCCCCTAACTGTAAGTTTAAGGGCATTTGAATTGGGGTACCATTACTTGTTATAGGAGTTCCAGGATTTAGTGTAGATGATGGCGGGGTTAAATAAAAATTACTACCTGAAAGAGGCCATAAAGATGTGCCAGGATCTAAGGAATTATTTGCCACATGTGTATCAGTATAGTAGCATCCATTAAGATTTCTAAAGCGAATTCCCACACGAACTTCATCCATTGAAATGGCGTCAATTGGCAAGGGGCATCCAAAATCGCCTCTTGTAAACCAGAATGGCAGAGGAACTACAACGGTTTCTTGGTATGGTTGTGGTACAGTAGTTTGAGGACCTGCGGGCGGCCATCCAAAACTTGTTTCTGAAAACCCATTGTCCTTGCGCTTTATAAGCTCATTAACAATTGGTACTTTCTCCAAAGGAGTATGATACTCATCTAATACTTCAAGTAGACGACTATCAATGGTTTCTACACGGTCTGCGGCGATATCTAGAGTTAATTGTTCGACTAATGTGTGTCCTAGAGAGTTAGTCCAGCCAAACTTTGGATAGATTGCTGAAGGCGGAGCCGCCGCGGCGTTAGCAGCAGCATTTTGAGTTGACCAGATGTCGGGCATTGTAGCAACAAGAAGTAATCTCGTTACAAGATGCCCTTTTCTCAAAATGCGGAAGAAGCCCGTATTTCCAAATGTTGGTGTATTTTCAAACTCTAGACGACTCCATTGTGTTGTAAACCGTCCAGCCTTTATCCAGACTTTTGTATATGGATATAATGTGTGTTTAAAATCGAGGCGCTCATCTTGAATTCCAGATGATATTACTTTTAGTAGACTTGCCACCATCCTATTACGAGATAACAATACATGCGCTCTAAACTCTTTTATTGATAATCTAAAGAGATATTTTGTTAAATTAATACAATGCTTGTTACATGTTATTATGATATTTATAATAAACCTGAAAGATTTATTGAATATCTTTACCTGTTTTATGATATAGGTATTAGTGGAATTCCCATTATTCTTTTCACTGATCCACTGCTTGTAAAAAAGTTTAGGATTTTCCCTCCATCTGTAAAAGTTATAGGGATGCCCCTTGATTTATTTGAGTTATATTCAATTGGTAAAAAATATACTGGTAGATTACCAAATGGTAGAAATGAAAAAAAAGATACAATAGAATTTTATTCTCTTATGAATACTAAGATTGAGTTTATTTTAAGAGCCGCCGAAATGTGTGAAGATACTAATTTTATTTGGGTTGATTTTGGTATTTTAAAGATTATAAAAAATACCGAACGTTTCATTAATAAATTAAAGTCTGTTAATGAAAAAGTATATGATAAGATTACAATTCCAGGATGTTGGGCAATGGGGAGAGGATTTTCAGTAGAGGAAGTTAATTGGAGATTTTGTGGCGGCTTTTTCGTAATTCCTCGAAATCATATTGAATCATTTTATGAACATTCTAGAAATGTTCTAAGAGATTTTTGTACTCAATCTATTTATAAACTTACATGGGAAACAAATGTATGGAATATTGTTGAATATTTTGCCTGTAAAGATATAATTCAGTGGTTCTTCGCAGATCATAATGACTCTATTATACATAATATCCCTAATCCTGAATCAGCAATCACTAATCAGTAATCACTAATCAGTAATCACTAATCAGTAAACATTCGATTACAGATTCCATTCTCAAAACGCAGCCAATTATAATGAATTGCGAATACAAATACTTCCCAGCCCCCCACAGTTGTAGGATCAAATATACATGGTGGACTGAGTGTAGATAAATCTTTAGCAATTGGTTGATTTACTCTTAAATTAAGTGTAACAGAAGTGGCTCTACTCATATTAGCTGTACCACTTGGCTGATGATCTTCTGGGCTTTTGGCGAATGTATAACCATATGTATATGAATTATAAGAAATAAGCCCGCCTCTATGAGAACTGGCAATATGTTCTCTAAACCAATTGCCATCAGCCGAAATTAATTCTGAGCCATTAATTCGAATTGTTGCCGAATCCAACCAAGGTGGATAAACCTTAGTTGGATCTGTCTCTAAACTAATGGCGGGTGTAAAGTTTGCCCACTCATTATTTATTAATACTGCTTTTCGTCGAAAAGCCCATAATAGCTCCACAGTTGGATGATTTAATTCTAAGGGGAGCTGAATTTCAACCGTTCCTGAACTTAGTGTCGGTTTACTCACAATATATTTTAGTGGTTCCTCAAAATGGAAAGTCTGTGCTAATTTTACCATTTGTTCAAAGGGTTTATGTAGATATTTTTCACGAAGAGAGCCTGTTATAAGAGGGCATACTGTTAAAATACGGAAATCTCTAAATATTGGAGCGCATTCTGCCGTCTCTATAGTAACTGTTCCTACAGGCGTACCTACAGGTGATAATGTATTAAATGTCACAGATGAATTAAGAGGTGTCTGAGTACAGCTTTCTCTGTATCCTATATATCTCCTTACAACTTGATCAAAAGGCCGCAACTTAACATCTATGCGAACCGTGTTCTCATTACAACTTAAAAGCGGAAAGACCTCCTTTAGACGAGTACGAATAAAGAAGAAGGGGAGAATACAGAAGTAGGTCCCATTTTCGGTTGGATATGGTCTATTAGGATTTAGTTCTGTCTGTGATACATAGCCAGGTGCTAAATACTGAACAGGTGTTGTTCCAGTGCCGTCTGTAGAAATGCCAATAAGATTATTAATATCTGCGTAAACATTAAAAAAAGCTCTTATAAATTCACCAGTGACTCGTTCAATTGTCTGGTCATTAACTATAAAATCAGCGTACTCAACTATCGCAGTTCCCAAACTATTCATATATGTCCAGTATTCTGAACTGTGACTCACAATGTTCGTAGTAATATCCCCTTTTGCCAATTTATTAATAGTATTACCATTGTACCAGCTACCGAGGTTAAACTGTAGAATGACGGCTTGTAATAAATCACCTGCTGGTAGAGATCCAAGTTCAAAGCTGAATTTTTGCCCCCAATCTGCGGGACCACGTTGAGTAAATTCCTGAACACTTGTAGTGGTTGGATAAATGGTATTATTTTCTCCTCGATGAAAACAAGATTCGTTTGTAGTTAGTGGGAAATATGTATTATCCTGTGAATCACGGTCCGTAAGGTCCAATACAGTTGTAATGTCACCTCTTGGTCTAAAGTAGTCCGTCATTTAGCTATTAAATAGCTACTAAAAATATTTAGACTCCTCTTAGTAATCTGGTTATAAATTATTTATAATTTGGTTATAAATTATTTATAATTTGGTTATAAATTATTTATAATTTGGTTATAAATTATTTATAATTTGGTTATAAATTATTTATAATTTGGTAATAGGGGCTGAACTAGTAAAGTATTAGGCATATCTGGATCATAATCTTCTAATCTGTAAATGGTATTATTTCCCCTTGAAATAGCTAGCTGAATGAGAGGAGTATTTGTAGCAGGCATAATAACATATTGTTCAACAATAGGTAGCAAGTCAACAAATCCAGATAAATGTACAATAATATCTACATTTGTTACGGGCGGTTTAATTTTTAAGTAAATACCTGCTCCTCCTGAAGTATTAATAGATGGTAGTGGCCATATAGTATCATGCCAAGTACTAGGCTGTCTTGCCTTTAATGGTAAAATTACACATTCTTGGTCATACTCTGTCACGACTAATAGTTCAACATCTAGGACAGTATTTGGTAGACTAGTAGCGTATTTGAAATGAGTCCAGTATGTATTTTCGGAATAGGGGAATTTGAATAATAGTTCACGATTATCATTACATTGATGAGAACCAGGAGCAAATGTATATACAGTACTTTTAGAAATTGGATCAATTAAGTTGGGATTAATGTCTTTAATGAAATCAATGGGAATGTTCATCTTGGAATCAGGTTATCTGATTATAATCTGCTAATATCAGAATTCAATTTTTATTTAAATCAATTTAACAATTCAACAGTTTAAAGTTTTAATAAAAGTAAAATGTAAAATGTATGTAACATGTCTCTATGATATTTACAATAAACCTGAAAAAATGGAGGAGTATATAAAACTATTTATCCCTTTAGTACAATCAGGTTTAAATATACATCTTTATACATCAAGTAATCTCGCACATCATTTTAAGAATTATCCAAATAATATTAAGGTTTTTACTGTCCCTTTGAAACACTTAGAGTTCTATAATTTATGTATGGATGAAACAACGGAAATGCCTAATGAAAGAAATCCTGATAAGGATACACGAGAGTATTTATCTCTTATGAACGCAAAGGTTGAACTACTTATGCGAAGTTCACAAGTATGTGAGGATGAAACAATTATGTGGATCGATTTCGCAATTCTAAAACTTCTTAGTAATTCACAATATGCTATTAATAAATTTAAGGAATTTAATACACTATCTTTTGATAGAGTAAATATCCCAGGATGTTGGTATAAAGGCGAAGCTTTATATCTAAACGCTATTCATTGGAGATTTTGCGGAAGTTTTGTTGTTGTTCCTCGTACTTTAATTATGCGATTTTACAATGACTGTAAAGAGACTATCTATAATTTTTATAGTAAAGAGCTAAAAGTTACATGGGAAGTTAATGTTTGGAATCATATTGAGTACTATAGAGGTAGAGACTATGTTAAATGGTATTATGCTCTACACGATGATAGTATGATTAATAATTTATTAGAGAATATTGATCCGTGGACTCACAAAAAAATTTGAAGTCTGATTTGGATAATCAAATCAGTATCCAGGTAAAATGCTATGTATTTCAAGATATACAGATGAAACATATGCTCAGCATTTTGGAAATGGTCGAAATAAATTCTATTTAGAGTTTCGATGTAATCGTTCTTGTTCTAATAATAACAATAGGTGTTCTAAGTGTTCTAATAAATCTCCTCTCAATAAGCTTCAACAATCCCGTAAATTCAATCACGGGGATATAAGTGAGCCTATTCCTGATAGCTCTCATATCTTTGGAGGAAAATGGTATAATGATGGTGTTAAAAAATGGGGCGCGCCGCCATCTGAAATTATTGAGTTCGCAATAAAGTATAGTAATGAAGCTCGTGAGGGCTTTGCGCCAATTGAGTTATCAGTGCCTTTACCATTAAAAAAACCAATAGTGGCAATTACATCAGTAATTACGCCAGTAATTGGGGAAGTAATTGTGCCAATAATTGGGGAAGTAGTTCCTAAAAAGAGAGGCAAACCTAAAGTAGCATCAGAATCAACAGATAATTCAGAACCAAAAAAACGAGCAGTAAGAAAAAGACCTTGTGTAACACCATATAGTACTCTTATTAGTACTACATCTCAATTAGTTCACAAAGAAGTATCACTTCCAACTCATATTGAGTCTAAAATGGAAGAAATTGATAGTAGTGGATATACGATTCAATATATTAAATTGACAGTATTTGATGCTAATGGCGTATCATACTTTAGAGATGCTACAAAAAATAAGTTGTATAAGAAAGTTAAAGACAAAATTGGCGGATATATTGGTAGATGGAATCCTGATACGGATTCTATTATCACAGATATTCCTGATTCAGATGAAGAATAATATAAAACCAATAACCAAATAACCAATCTAAATAAAAATATATTGTTTTTTATAGAATGAATAATGATCAAATGCCCAAATCCCGTTTCTGTTATTCTTATACCCCGCCTGGTCCTGTAGATAATTGTTGTTATAGAGCACCATGTACAACATCTCTAACCTATTTATCATCCATTTCCAATATTTCGTCTGTAATTTACAATAATGGACAAACAACTGAGCGATCTCTTTTATTGGGTGCCCAACAGCAATATTTTAGAGATAATAGTGCTTTTATGACTAGTACTATAGTTCAAAGTACAATTGCTAATAATGCCGCTATAACAAGTACTATTTATGGTCAGTTATATCAAATTAGAGCCGATAGATATGAGCCATACCAGCCTTATATTTATCCAGTTATGCCACCTTCTGTTATGGAGTTACAGATGAATACTGTCAATGTGGGTGTACCACATTCATTCTTTACTTGTACTGATGGTAAGGGTGTTCAATCAGTAACTACATGAAAAATATAATTGTTTTCATGTTTTCAGTTTTATTCAGTTTTTTTAGTTTTACTCAGTTTTTTTAGTTTTATTCAGATTTATCTTGTTAATACACTATTAACAAGATATTTTATTTTGTTAATACATTATTTATGAGATATTTACTTGGGCTTGGTAACGATCTTCTTCTTAATAATCGTCTTCTTGGGCGCAGGCGCAGGCTCTACATCATCACCCTCCTCGTCATCTACAGTTACTGCTGCTGCACTAGCTACCGCTAGAGGCTTTGGAGGCAGCACAGCCGCTACTACAGAAGCCTTAGGTGGGGCACGAAATGCCGCCGCGTCATCTACCTCTTCCTCTGCCTCATCTGCTTCCTCTGCTTCCTCAACTGCCGCAGCGGTAGGCCGTGCCTTGAGTCCCTTGAATGCGAAGCCACTAATCTTGCTAGAAGACTTGGGAATGGCAATCTGCTTGGCACGCCAAGTTAGACCATACTTAGAACCAGCGAACCAAATGCCTGCGCACTCAATAATGGCAGTCATTTGTGCCCCCTTTACAAGTAGATCCTCTACAGGCACATCCTTGTGCGCCGTGCCATCATTGTCATAGAACTTGGTCTCAAACTCCTCGCCAAACTTACGAAGCTTCAAACGAATAGTAGGAGGATAGTCAAGTACATTGCCATCCTTGTCCTTGCTATACTTTAGAGTCGGCGTGTAGAAAGCCTTGACTACCTCCCGTCCAAGATTATCCTTGAACCAAACCTTGCTATTCCTTACACCCTCATTAATCATGAACTCGTCAATAAACGAGATTGCGTCCATAAACTGCTTAACCTCCGTATTTTGATCATGGCCGCGGAAAGACAGTCCAACAGAGTACTCAGGAGGACCAAACTTGTCTGCGATATTTAGCCCAAACGGACTAGACATGTCTGAAGCGGTTTGCATAACAAGTCTCTGACCGTCATAATTGAAATATGCCTGCTTTGCGCCACTAGCAAGTATCTTAGGAGCACTAACAGTAATCTTGGCCTTGGAGTTGAAAGTGGAGGGAAGTACGATGTTTTGCGACATTCTTTTTATCGGTCTAACTCATTTTTGCTATATTTTTATCCGTCAAATTTTATTTTAATGTCTGCTCTTGTCATAAAAAAAACTTCATATTCTACTTGTATTATAGTACAGATTAGATAGTGTTACTAAAATAGCTCTAACTTTTTTTTATTGAAATCCATATTAATTACGCAAGTGTATAATATTATCCGATTATTACTATTACATTTTTGTAATAAATATCTAAATCATAATTTATAATGATACGTAGTATAAGTGAGGTATAAGTAAATAAATAAAATACAATAATTTGTCCCGTCAATGTCCGTAGATTTCAATAAAAAAAAGTCAAAATCGATCTCATTTTAGGCTTTTGGTCAAATTCTATTATAAAATTTGATTGTCGGAATGTCCACAGAAAGGGCATAACGCGTTTAAAGATGTCCCAGAATACCACCGGTACTAGTACAATGAGCAAGACTGCCCCCGCCCCGAAGGTTGTTTCCAAGAAGTCCAAAGCCCCTGCGCCCGTTGCGGCCGCACCCGTTGTAGAAGAGAAGGCTGCCAAGAAGGCCAAGCCCTCTGTGGCCCCTGTGCCCGCCGCTGCTGCGCCTGTAGTATCCGCTGTTGCGGAGGACCTCAGCGCGGCCGTTGAGGTCAAGACTGTTGAGCAAGAAATTGCGGCCCTAATTGTGTCGCACCAGAAGATCCGCGATGAAGCGGTTGCCAACATGAAGACGCTCCAGCGCCTCCAGAAGCGTGTTGCCAAGGAGGTGAAGGAGGCTGGCAAGCGCCGCCGTCGTGCGAAGCGTGAGGGCGAGGATGGTGTAGCCAAGGAGAAGCGCCCCACGATCTTCACGACGCCTGTAACGCTCAAGGATGAGCTCTGCCACTTTCTGGGCAAGAGCAAGGGCACGCAGATGACGCCTGCGGATGTGACCCGTGCGTTCAGCGCTTACGTGGACTCCCACAAGCTGAAGGACGCCGAGAAGGGTCATACGATCCACCCTGATGTGGCCATGCGTAAGGTTCTTGGTGTAAAGGATGGCGAGGCACTTACGTACCGCAACATCCAGTCGTACCTGTACAAGCTATACATCCTACCCGAGAAGAAGAAGGCGGTATCTGCCTAAATACTAGTATAGTATTATAAAACACTAGAAATAGAATTATATTAAAAAAATAAAAATAAATTAAAATTAAAAATATAATAAAATATATATTATATTTTTATTTTAATGTGTATAAAGAATTTTTAATTACTATATCTATTATATTAGATATGTCATGTAGTTCACATCACTGTATGATATTATACCCGCCAATTTCTGTTGGAACTGGGCCAACTGGTATGACCGGTGTTACTGGACATACAGGTATGACAGGTCCTACAGGTATTATTGGAACTGGTTATACTGGACCAACAGGACCAACTGGATTAACAGGTCCTACAGGTATGATTGTAACTGGATATACTGGAGTTACTGGTCCTACAGGAGAGACTGGAACTATAGGAGCAACAGGACCAATATGTACAGGACTTACTGGATCTACAGGACAAACAGGTCCTACAGGAGAGACTGGATCAACAGGATCTACTGGACCAACTGGATCAACAGGCCCAACAGGACAAACAGGTCCTACAGGGTCAACGGGAAGAACAGGACTAACAGGAAGAACAGGAGCTACAGGGCCTAAAGGACCTACAGGCGAAACAGGACCAACAGGTTCTACAGGACGAACAGGACCTACAGGGCCTAGAGGACCAACAGGAGAGACAGGGCCTACAGGACCTACAGGACGAACAGGACCAACAGGGCCTATAGGATCAACAGGAGAAACAGGACCTAGTGGGCAAACAGGACGAACAGGACGAACAGGAGCTACAGGACCTAGAGGACCTACAGGAGAAACAGGCCCAACAGGACAAACAGGACCAACAGGACCTACAGGTAATACAGGACCTACAGGTAATACAGGGCTTACAGGACAAACAGGACCTACTGGACAAACAGGCCCAACAGGACCAACAGGAGAGACAGGACCTACAGGACCTACAGGACCAACAGGTATAACAGGACCTAGAGGGCCAACAAGTCCTACAGGATCAACTGGATCTACTGGAAGAACAGGGCCAACAGGTAATACAGGACCTACTGGCGAGACAGGAACTACTGGATCTACTGGAAGAACAGGACCAACAGGACCAACAGGTCCAACAGGACCTACAGGGTCAACGGGAAGAACAGGACGAACAGGAACTACTGGGCCAACGGGTATGATAGTTACAGGATTAACAGGATCTACTGATCAAACAGGACCAACAGGTCCAACAGGATCTACAGGACCTACTGGACCAACAGGTTCTACAGGACGAACAGGACCAACAGGTCCAACAGGTCCAACAGGAGAAACAGGCCATACAGGATCTATAGGATCAACAGGACGAACAGGATCTACAGGTCCTACAGGACCTACTGGTAGTACAGGCATTACAGGTACTATAGGACGAACAGGACCTACAGGTAATACAGGACCTACAGGATCTACAGGATCTACAGGGCAAACAGGACGAACAGGACGAACAGGTCCTACTGGTGAGACAGGCTCAACAGGACAAACAGGATCTACAGGATCTACAGGACAAACAGGTCCTACAGGACCAACAGGTCCTACAGGACAAACAGGTACAACAGGACGAACAGGGCCAACAGGACCAACAGGTCCAACAGGACCTACAGGTACTATAGGGAAAACAGGATCTACAGGACAAACAGGACCTACAGGACCTACAGGATTAACAGGACCTACAGGTCTAATAGGAGAAACTGGTCCAACTGGAAAAACAGGGCCAACTGGTGAGACGGGGCCAACTGGATCAACAGGACCAACTGGTGAGACAGGTCCAACAGGACAAACAGGTCCAACAGGAGAAACGGGTCCCACAGGAGAGACTGGATTTACTGGGCCAACAGAAACTACAGGTCCAACAGGACCTACAGGCCAAACAGGAGAAACAGGGCCAACAGGACCTACAGGATCAACAGGACCTACAGGACCTACAGGAGAAACAGGACTTACTGGAGAAACAGGAACTACAGGATCAACAGGACCAACAGGAGAAACAGGAGAAACAGGTCCTACAGGAGAAACAGGTCCTACAGGATCAACAGGACCAACAGGAGAAACAGGACCTACTGGAGAAATAGGGCAAACAGGAGAAACAGGACCAACAGGAGAAACAGGACCAACAGGCGTAACAGGTTCAATAGGTGAAACAGGACCTACTGGATCAACAGGTTTAACAGGCGATACAGGTCCTACAGGTTCTACAGGGCCTACAGGAGAAACAGGACCAACTGGAGAAACGGGTCCCACAGGCACCACAGGACCCACAGGAGAAATAGGTCCTACAAGCGATACAGGCTCTACAGGAGAAACAGGTCCCACAGGAGAAACAGGGCCAACAGGAGAAACAGGTCCTACTGGTGAGACTGGTCCCACAGGAGAAACAGGTCCAACAGGAGAAACAGGACCTACTGGCGATACAGGACCTACAGGTGAGACAGGGCCCACAGGAGAAACAGGTCCAACAGGTGAAATTGGACCAACAGGAGAAACAGGACCAACAGGCGAAACAGGCCCCACAGGTGAAATAGGTCCTACAAGTGATACAGGTCCAACAGGACAAACAGGTCCAACAGGAGAAACAGGACCTACACGGCCAACAGAAACTACAGGTCCAACAGGAGAAACAGGACCTACTGGATCAACAGGTCCAACAGGACAAACAGGACCTACAGGATTAACAGGACAAACAGGCCCAACAGGAGAAACAGGTATAACAGGATCTATAGGTAATACAGGACCTACAGGTACTATAGGAATTATAGAATCAACAGGACAAATAGGACAAACAGGTCCAACAGGAGAAACAGGACCAACAGGTGAGACAGGTCCCACAGGAATTACAGGATTAACAGGTCCAACAGGAGTAACTGGGTCTACAGGAGAAACAGGTCCAACAGGAGAAACAGGACCTACTGGTGAGACAGGACCAACTGGATCAACAGGTCCAACAGGAGAAACAGGACCAACAGGAGAAACAGGTTCAACAGGACAAACAGGTCCAACAGGACAAACAGGTCCAACAGGAGAATCAGGACCTACTGGACAAACAGGACCCACAGGCGAAACAGGGCCTACTGGTGAGACAGGGCCGACAGGACAAACAGGTCCAACAGGAGAAACAGGGCCAACAGGAGAAACAGGACCCACTGGTGAGACTGGCCCAACAGGTGAGACAGGCCCCACAGGAGAAACAGGTCCAACAGGAGAAACAGGACCAACTGGAGAAATAGGCCCAACAGGAGAAACAGGGCCAACAGGTCCCACAGGCGAAACAGGACCTACAGGCGAAACAGGACCCACAGGAGAAACAGGGCCCACAGGCGAAACAGGACCCACAGGAGAAACAGGGCCCACAGGCGAAACAGGACCAACAGGCGAAACAGGCCCAACAGGTGAAACAGGGCCCACAGGAGAAACAGGGCCCACGGGAGAAACAGGACCTGCTGGGCCATCTGGACTAACAGGTTTAACAGGATCTACAGGTAATACAGGACCTACAGGAACTATAGGAATTATAGAATCAACAGGAGAAATAGGCGATACAGGACCTATAGGCGATACAGGAGTAACAGGTCTTACAGGACCTACAGGTCTTACAGGACCTACTGGACCTACTGGAGTAACAGGCGAAATAGGGCCTACAGGAGAAACAGGACCTACAGGTTTATTAGGAAGTACAGGAGAAATAGGTCCTACAGGAATTACAGGACTAACGGGACCAACTGGACCAACAGGTGAGACAGGACTTACTGGATCAACAGGGTCCACAGGAGAAATAGGTTCCACAGGATCAACAGGCGAGACAGGACCAACAGGCGAGACAGGACCAACAGGTGAGACAGGACCAACAGGTATTACAGGATATACAGGGCCTACAGGACCTATTGGTCCAACAGGAGAAACAGGTCCTACAGGAGAAACTGGTCCTACAGGCGAAACAGGACCTACTGGTGAAACGGGTCCCACATGTGAAACGGGTCCTACAGGAGAAACAGGGCCCACAGGCGAAACAGGACCTACTGGTGAAACGGGTCCTACAGGCGAAACAGGGCCTAGAGGAGATATTGCCCCAATAGGAGGAACAGGACCAACAGGACCAGCAGGACCTACTGGTGAAACGGGTCCTACAGGAGAAACGGGTCCTACAGGAGAAACAGGTCCCACAGAAGAAACGGGTCCTACAGGATATACAGGCCCAACAGGCCAAACAGGACCTACTGGTGAGACAGGGCCCACAGGAGAAACAGGCCCATCGGGTCCAACTGGAATTACAGGTATAACAGGTCCAACAGATACAACAGGACCAACTGGAGCTATAGGATTACTAGGAAGTACAGGATTAACAGGACCAACAGGACCAACAGGACCAACAGGTTCAACTGGTTCAACAGGAGCTATAGGAGTATTAGGAGATACAGGATCTACAGGTCCAACAGGTCCTACAGGTCCTACAGGAGCATTTGGATCAGCTGGTATAGCAGGAGCAGCAGCTAGTGGAGGTCTTACATTATATATGAATTATCTAGAGGATACCTCTCCTATTATAACACCACCTATAGGACCCACTGCTCTAGCAGTTATTACAGGTCAGTCATTTCAATCAGCAACTTCAGTTAGCTATACTGTATATCCCTATGGCCCAACTGGAACTGCCCCAAATCCTAATATCAGTCTTCTTGGAACTACACCTGTACTATCAGATCCACAAACAACTATTACATTTACAACTCCTGCTAACCAAACAGATGATGTGCCAGTTGTACAGTTCGCAGTTTATAAATCAATTATAAATTTTGATAATGATATAATACCACCAGGAATATGGAGTATGAATTTATATGCGAAAGCCAATAGTCAGAGTGATATAGATAATATTGGACTTCGATATTACTTAATAGGTCATATAACAGGAACAAATACTACAAATGTGGCATCTTATACAAATTTAATAGCTAATGGATCTGATTTAGATTACGTTTATGATTATATTTCATCACAAAAACTAGAATTAGATTTATATATTCAAAATCCAATTAATATAAGTACATATGATTTTTTATTAGTTGTAGTAACATCCAGAAATAGAAATGAGTTTAGTCATACAGCACAAGTATATTTCCAATCATTCAATACTTATTCCCATATTCATACAACAGTTGGAATTCCAGGTGATATAGGTCCAACAGGTTTAATAGGGCAAAAAGGTATAATAGGAGCAACAGGACCTACAGGTATGATAGGAACAGGATTAACAGGATCAACAGGATTAACAGGTCCAATAGGTTTAACAGGACCAACAGGTCCAACAGGTGTAACAGGCCCAACAGGAACTACAGGTATAACAGGATCTACTGGGCGAACAGGACCAACAGGCCCAACAGGTCCAACAGGAACTACAGGTATAACAGGATCTACTGGGCGAACAGGCTTAACAGGCACTACAGGGCCAACAGGTCCTACTGGTCCTACTGGAATAGGACCAACAGGTCCAACAGGTCTAACAGGTCCAACAGGTCTAACAGGACCAACAGGTCCAACAGGTCTAACAGGTCCAACAGGGATAGGACCAACTGGAGCAATAGGTATAACAAATACTACTGGTACTACAGGTAGTACAGGTAGTACAGGTTCTACTAGTACTACTGGAACTACAGGGCCAACGGGAACTACTGGTACTACAGGGCCAACGGGAACTATTGGGTTAACTGGATCATTAGGTCCAACAGGTTTAACAGGAGGTATAGGTCCAATAGGTCTAACTGGATCATTAGGTTCAATAGGTCCATCTGGTTCAATAGGTCCAATAGGTCCAACAGGTCAAATATATTCAACAGGACCAACTGGTTACATAGGTGGTATAGGTCCATCTGGTTCAATAGGTTCAATAGGTCCAACAGGATTAACAGGTAGAATAGGAATAGGTCCAACAGGACAAACAGGACCAACAGGATCTATTGGTCTAACAGGACCAACAGGACCTAATGGTAGAATTGGAAATATAGGTATTTCTTCTCTTTTAGTACAATCAATATCTATGAATATAACTAATCCAACTTTAATAAAATATACTATAAATTACAATAATTATCTAACATGGACTATATCTGCGAGTGGAGTAAATGCTTCTCTTAATAATTGGACAAATATAGAACAAGTATATACATTTGGTAAAAGTATTCAAAATAATTGGGTAGCAGTAGGACAAGGAACAAATTCAATAGCATATTCAGCTAATGGAATAACATGGGTTGGTTTAGGAAATAGTATATTTACATCAAGAGGAAATGGTGTAGCTTGGAATGGAATAAGATGGGTAGCTGTAGGAAGTGGAACAAATAGAATAGCATATTCAGATGATGGAATATCTTGGACTCGTTCAGTAAGTGGTAATAGTACATTTACATCAACTGGAAATGGTGTAGCATGGAATGGAATTAGATGGATAGCAGTAGGAAGTATAACAAATAGAATAGCGTATTCATCTGATGGAATTACTTGGACTAGTACAATAAATGGAAATAGTATATTTACATCAACTGGAAATGGCATAGCATGGAATGGAACAATATGGGTAGCAGTAGGACAAGGAACAAATACAATAGCGTATTCAGATGATGGAATAACTTGGACTAATTCACTAAATGGAAATAGTACATTTACATCAACTGGAACTGGTGTAGCATGGAATGGAACAAGATGGGTAGCAGTAGGATCAGGAACAAATACAATAGCATATTCAACAGATGGAATAATCTGGAATAGTACAATAAATGGAAATAGTATATTTACATCAACTGGAAATGGTGTAGCATGGAATGGAACGAGATGGGTAGCTGTAGGTTCAGGAACAAACACAATAGCGTATTCAACTGATGGAATAACTTGGACTGGTTCTGGTAATAGTATATTTACAACAACTGGATTGGGTATAGAATGGAATGGAACAAGATGGGTAGCAGTAGGATCTGGAACAAATAGAATAGCGTATTCATCTGATGGAATAAATTGGACTAATTCAGCAAATGGTAATAGTATAATTACAACACAGGTAGGTGGTATTGCGTTTAATTCAATGCGATCCAATACTATCAAGTTTCCAATAAATAGGGTAGTAGCAGTAGGACAGGGAAACAACACTGTAGCATATTCAGCCGATGGAATAACATGGACTAATTCAGCAAATGGAAATAGTATATTTACACCAAGAGCAAATGGTATAGCATGGAATGGAACTAGATGGGTAGCAGTAGGAGAGGGACCAAACTATATAGCATATTCATCTGATGGAATAACTTGGACTGGTTCAGCAAGTGGTAATAGTATAATATTTCGTGGATATGGTGTTGCTTGGAATGGTACAAGATGGGTAGCTGTAGGATATGGAATAAACTCAATAGCATATTCATCAGATGGAATAACTTGGACTGGTTCAGCAAGTGGTAATACTATATTTCCAGCAGGTTCAGTTGTATATGGTGTTGCTTGGAATGGAACAATATGGGTAGCACTAGGAGATGCAGCAAGTAAAATAGGATATTCATCAGATGGAATAACATGGAATAGTACTATAAATGGAAGTAGTATATTTACTATAAAGGGGATTAATGTGGCTTGGAATGGAACTAGATGGGTAGCAGTAGGAGAGGGAACAAATACAATAGCATATTCAGATAATGGAATAAATTGGACTGGTTCTGGAAATAGTACATTTACAACACGAGGATCTGGTGTAGCATGGAACGGAAAAAGATGGGTAGCAGTAGGAGAGGGAACAAATACAATAGCATATTCAGATAATGGAATAAATTGGACTAATTCAATAAATGGAAATAGTATATTTTTATTCCGAGGACTAGGTATTACTTGGAATGGAACAAGATGGGTAGCAGTAGGATATGGAACAAATACACAAGCATATTCATCTGATGGAATAACTTGGACTGGTTCAGCAAATAGTATATTTTCCTTAGGTGGATATGGTGTTGCTTGGAATGCTGCTATACCATCAATAACTATAAATAATACTATAATAAGTCCAAATATGGATATTGTCGCTCCACCATATTACAACCAAGGATATACAACATTCTCAGCAACTTTTACACCAAATTAATTATATAATAATTATATAATATAATAAAGTAAAATATGATATATTTTACTTTATTGTGTATAAAGTAATTTAAATTACTATATATAATATTAGATATGTCGTGTAATTCACAGTATAGTCCATATTCATATGGTTATTCACACCCTCCAAAACCATGTCCGCCACAACCCTATCCGCCACAACCCTATCCGCCGCAACCATATCAGTTACAATATCCGATAATTTCTGTTGGAACTGGTCCAACTGGTATGACCGGTACTACTGGTACAACAGGTACGACAGGATATACAGGTATGATTGGAACTGGTTCAACTGGATCAACTGGTACAACAGGTACGACAGGATATACAGGTATGATTGGAACTGGACCAACTGGAGAAACTGGAACTACAGGACCTACTGGAATTACTGGAGTAACTGGTCCATTAGGAACTGGTCCAACTGGAGAAACTGGATCATCTGGATTAACAGGAACTACAGGACCAACTGGACCAACTGGATCAAGTGGACCAACTGGACAAACTGGATCATCTGGTTCAACTGGACCTACAGGAACTACAGGATCAACTGGATCAACTGGACAAACAGGATCAACTGGATCAACTGGATCAACAGGACCAACTGGACAAACAGGGCCAACTGGACAAACAGGGCCAACTGGACCAACAGGACTAACAGGATCAACTGGACCAACTGAATCAACTGGATCTACAGGTCCCACAGGAGAAACAGGATCAACAGGACCGACTGGTCCTACAGGATCAACTGGACCAACTGGATCAACAGGATCAACTGGGCCAACTGGTATAACAGGACCTACAGGCGCAACTGGGCCAACAGGAACTACAGGACTATCTGGACATACTGGTTTGACAGGAACTACAGGATCAACAGGACCAACTGGACAAACAGGATCTACAGGGCCTACTGGAACTACTGGACCAACAGGAACTACAGGAACAACAGGACCAACAGGTTCAACAGGACCAACAGGATCAATAGGATCTACAGGATCTACAGGAACTACAGGACCTACAGGATCTACAGGAAATATAGGATCAACAGGACCTACAGGATCAACAGGACCTACAGGACCAACTGGATCATCTGGTTCTACAGGATCAACTGGGCTAACAGGATCAACAGGACCTACTGGTATTACTGGTCCAACAGGTATGATAGGTACAGGATCAACAGGACCAACAGGAGCAACAGGACCTACAGGTCCAACAGGATCTACAGGGCTTATAGGAAGAACAGGGCCAACAGGACCTACAGGTCCAACAGGACCTACAGGATCTACAGGTTCAATAGGATTAACAGGATCTACAGGACCTACAGGACCAACTGGATATACAGGTCCAACAGGATCTACAGGACTAACAGGACCAACTGGAAAAACAGGGTCGACAGGACCTACAGGACCAACTGGATCTACAGGTCCAACAGGATCTACAGGACTAACAGGGTCGTCAGGATCTACAGGATCAACTGGTTCAACAGGTCCTACTGGCTCTACTGGCTCTACAGGAGCAACAGGACCTACAGGTCCAACAGGATCTACAGGACTAACAGGATCTACAGGACCAACAGGTGAGACAGGAAATACTGGCTCTACAGGATCTACAGGAGAAACTGGACAAACAAGTCCAACAGGAGCAACAGGACCAACTGGGTCAACAGGCCCTACTGGCTCTACAGGATCTATAGGACCTACAGGATCTACAGGAGCAACAGGACCTACAGGATCAATAGGATTAACAGGAATTACAGGAGCAACAGGAACTACAGGTCCAACAGGATCTACAGGTTCGACAGGACCAACTGGACCGACAGGTCCAACAGGACAAACAAGTCTAACAGGAGCAACTGGAACCACAGGAGAAACTGGTTCAATAGGATCTACAGGATCAACTGGATCAACTGGATTATCTGGCTCTACAGGACCAACAGGACCAACTGGGTCAACAGGACCAACTGGGTCAACAGGATCTACAGGAACTACTGGATTTATAGGACCTACAGGAGCAACAGGTCAATTAGGTATAATAGGAACTACAGGCTATACAGGTTCAATAGGATCAACTGGTATAACTGGTATAACTGGTTTTACAGGATCTACAGGAACTACTGGTTCTACAGGACCAACTGGTCTAATTGGTATAACTGGATCTACAGGTAATACAGGACCTATAGGTATTATAGGAGAAATAGGACAAACAGGATCAACTGGTCCAACTGGACCAACAGGTTCAACAGGACCTACAGGATTTACAGGTTCGACAGGAATTACAGGACCAACAGGATCTACAGGATCAACGGGAAATATAGGACCAACAGGACCATCAGGACCTACAAGTTCAACAGGATCTACAGGTATAACTGGACCAACAGGACAAACAGGTCCAATAGGAGCAACAGGACCTACAGGAGAATCGGGTTCAACAGGAACTACAGGCTCTACAGGAACTACAGGTTCTACAGGAATAATAGGAACTATAGGATCAATAGGACCAACAGGACCAACAGGATCAACTGGAGTAATTGGACAAATAGGATCTACAGGTCCAACAGGAACTACTGGTATAACTGGTTTTACAGGACTAACAGGCTCAATCGGTATAACAGGACCTACTGGTCCAACAGGGTTAACAGGATCAACAGGAACTACTGGATCAACTGGGTCGACTGAATCAACAGGATCAACTGGACCAACTGGACTAATAGGATCAACTGGACTTACAGGGTCTACAGGAACTACTGGATCTATAGGACCAACAGGTCCAACAGGTCAATTAGGTACAACAGGAGCTATAGGCTCTACAGGACCAACAGGATCAACAGGTTTAATTGGTATAACTGGTTTTACAGGATCAACAGGAACTATAGGACCAACAGGACCAACTGGGCCAACAGGAGTAGCTGGATATATTGGTTTTATAGGACCTACAGGTATTACAGGAGAAACAGGCTTAATAGGTTCAATAGGATCAACAGGAATTACAGGGCTAACAGGTCCTACAGGATCAACAGGATCAATAGGAACTACTGGATTATTAGGAACTTCTGGATGTACAGGAAATATAGGACCAACAGGATTTACAGGAACTATAAGTTCTACAGGATCAACAGGTCTAACAGGATTAACTGGTCAAACAGGTCCAATAGGAACAACAGGAACCAAAGGAGCATCTGGTTTAACAGGAACAATAGGATTAACTGGTTCAACAGGACCTACTGGTTCAATAGGAAATATAGGATCAATAGGACCAACAGAATTAACAGGATCAACTGGATTAACAGGACAAACTGGACCAACAGGATCAACAGGATCTACTGGACCAACTGGTTCTACAGGAGAAACAGGCTTAATGGGTATAACAGGACCTACAGGTCCAACAGGGCTAACAGGATCAACAGGACCTACTGGTTCAACAGGAGAAACAGGTCCAACAGGAGAAACAGGACCAACAGGATCAACTGGATTAACTGGACCAACAGAATCTACAGGAACTACTGGATCTATAGGGCCAACAGGCCCAACAGGTCAATTAGGTACAAAAGGAGATACAGGAACTACAGGACCAACAGGAACTACAGGATCTACTGGACCAACTGGTTTTACAGGATCAACTGGAACTATAGGGCTAACTGGACCAACAGGGCCAACAGGAATAACAGGATCTATTGGATTTACAGGTCCTACAGGTATTATAGGGCCAACAGGTTTGATAGGTCCAACAGGTCCTACAGGAACTACTGGACTAATAGGACCTACAGGTGCTACAGGATCAACAGGAACTACAGGACCATCAGGAACTACTGGATTAACAGGGACTATAGGGCTAACAGGACCAACAGCATCTACAGGACCAACAGGATCTATGGGGAGTACAGGTTTAATAGGAGAGATTGGTTTCACAGGACCAACAGGAGAAATAGGTCCAACAGGAGAAACAGGTCCAACAGGAGAAACAGGTCCTACAGGAGAAACAGGTCCTACAGGAGAAACAGGACCAACAGGAGAAACAGGTCCAACAGGAGAAACAGGTCCAATAGGAGAAACGGGTCCTATAGGTGAGAGTGGACCCATATGTCCAACAGGAGAGACAGGTCCAACAGGAATTACAGGACCAACAGGATCTACAGGTTTTATAGGTCCAACAGGAGAGACAGGTCCAACAGGGATTACAGGTCCAACAGGAACTACAGGTCCTACAGGAACTACAGGACCAACAGCATCTACAGGACCAACAGGACCATCAGGATCAATAGGAGCAATAGGAGAAACAGGACCTACAGGTGAGACAGGACCAACAGGACCAACAGGTACTACAGGACCAACAGGACCAACAGGTACTACAGGACTAACAGGTCCAACAGGATCTACAGAAACTACAGGTCCAACAGGTTTAACAGGTTCTGATGGACCAACAGGACCATCTGGGGCATTAGGAACAGGACCATCAGGCTCTATAGGAACAATAGGTCTAACTGGTGTAGCAGGAGCCCAAGGTAAAGGAGGTTTTGTATTATACATGAATTATTTAGAGGATAATTCTCCTATTATAACACCACCTATAGGACCAACTGCTCTAGCAGCTATTACAGGTCAATCATTTCAATCAGCAACTTCAGTTAGCTATACTGTTTACCCTTATGGTCCAACAGGGACTGCTCCAAATCCTAATATCAGTCTTCTTGGAACTACACCTGTACTATCAGATCCACAAACAACTATTACATTTACAACACCTGTCAATCAAACAGATGATGTACCCGTTGTACAGTTCGCAGCGTATAAATCAACAATACCGTTGAATAATAATATAATACCTCCAGGAATATGGACTATGAGTATATATGCGAAAGCCAATAGTCAGAGTGATATAGATAATATTGGGCTTCGATATTACTTAATAGGTCATATAACAGGAACAAATATTACAAATGCGGCATCTTATACAAATTTAATAGCTAATGGTTCTGATTTTAACTACTTGTATAATTTCAGTTCATTACAAAAACTAGAATTAGATTTATATATTCAAAATCCAATTAATATAAGTATATATGATTTCCTATTAGTTGTAGTAACATCCAGAAATAGAAATGCGAATAGTTATACAGCAGAAGTCTATTTCCAATCATCTAATAGTTACTCCCATATTCATACAACATTTGGAATTCTAGGAGTTACAGGTCCAATAGGATCTGATGGTCCAACAGGACCAACTGGTATAACAGGTGTGACAGGCACAGTAGGAACAGGTCCAACAGGATCTGATGGTCCAATAGGTCCAACAGGTATAACAGGTACTACAGGGCTAACAGGACCTACAGGACCAACAGGATCAATAGGTACTGTAGGGCTAATAGGACCAACATGTACTACAGGGCTAACAGGATTATTGGGAATGACAGGATCAACAGGAACTACAGGTCCCACAGGAACTACAGGAACTACAGGTCCCACAGGTATAACAGGAAGAGGACCAACAGGTAGAATAGGGCCTACAGGTCCAACAGGATCTATAAATCTAACAGGGCCCACAGGACCCATAGGTTTAACAGGTCCAACAGGACCTGTAAATGTAACAGGATCTACAGGTCCAACAGGTTCAACAGGACCAACAGGTCCCACAGGATCTACAGGTTCAACAGGTCAAACAGGTCCAACAGGACCAACAGGACCAACAGGACCAACTGGACCAACTAGTACTACAGGATTAACAGGTCCAACAGGTCCAACAGGACTAATAGGAGCAACAGGCCAGACAGGTCCTACAGGCCAGACAGGTCCTACAGGTCAGACAGGTCCTACAGCGTCAATAGGTCCTACAGGATTTACAGCATCGACAGGTCCATCAGGTCTAACAGGTCCAACAGGTCTAACAGGACCAACAGGTTCTATAAGTTCTACAGGATCTACAGGTATAATAGGATCTATCAATATAATAGGAAATACAGGTCCTACAGGATCAGTAGGTCCTATAGGATCAATAGGATTAACAGGAGGATTAACAGGTCCAAGAGGACCAACAGGTATTTTATTCCAATCAGTAAATATAAATATAACTAATCCAACTTCAACTAAATATACTATAAATTATAGTGGATCTCAAACAACATCTATAACTGCGAGTGGAGTAAACGCATCTATTGATAATTGGACAAATATAGAACAAGTATATACTTTTGGTCAAAGTATTCCTGATAATTGGGTAGCAGTAGGTTCTGGAACAAATACAATTGCGTATTCAGCTGATGGAATTACTTGGAATGGTTCTGGAAATGGAAATAGTATATTTACAATACAAGGAAATGGCGTAGCATGGAATGGAACAAGATGGGTCGCAGTAGGAACTGGAACAAATAGAATAGCCTATTCATCTGATGGAATAACTTGGAGTAGTACAATAAATGGTAATAGTATATTTACATCAACTGGAAATGGCGTAGCATGGAATGGAACAAGATGGGTCGCAGTAGGTTCAGGAACAAATACAATTGCTTATTCAGCTGATGGAATATCATGGAGTACTACAGTAAATGGTAATAGTACATTTACATCAACTGGAAATGGTGTAGAATGGAATGGATTAAGATGGGTGGCGGTAGGATCAGGAACAAATACAATTGCGTATTCAGATGATGGAATTACTTGGACTAGTACTATAAATGGTAATAGCATATTTACATCAACTGGAAACAGTGTAAAATGGAATGGAACAAGATGGGTAGTAGTAGGATCAGGAACAAATACAATTGCGTATTCATCTGATGGAATAACATGGAATAGTACAATAAATGGTAATAGTATATTTACATCAACTGGAAATGGCATAGCATGGAATGGAACAAGATGGGTAGCAGTAGGATCGGGAACAAATACAATTACGTATTCATCTGATGGAATAACATGGACTAATTCAGCAAATGGAAATAGTACATTTACATCAACTGGATCAGGTGTAGCATGGAATGGAACAAGATGGGTAGCAGTAGGATCAGGAACAAATACAATTGCGTATTCATCTGATGGAATAACATGGACTGGTTCTGGAAATAGTATAATTACAACACAGGCAAGTGGTATTGCGTTTAATTCAATGAGAGAAAATACTATTAAGTTTCCAACAAATAGGATGGTAGCAGTAGGATCAGGAACGAACACAATAGCATATTCAAATAATGGAATAACTTGGATCGCATCAGCAAATGGAAATAGTATAATATCAGTACAGGGAACTGGTATTGCGTGGAATGGAACAAGATGGGTAGCAGTAGGAACAGGAACAAATGTAATAGCATATTCAGATAATGGAATAACTTGGACTGCATCAGCAAATGGAAATATTATATTTAATGGAGGAAATGTAATTGGTATAGCTTGGAATGGAACAATATGGGTAGCAGTAGGATCAGGAACAAATACAATAGCATATTCATCTGATGGAATAACTTGGATCGCATCAGCAAATAGTAATAGTATATTTACAATATCTGGATATGGCGTTGCTTGGAATGGAAGAATATGGGTAGCTATAGGAACAGGACTAAATACAATAGCATATTCATATAATGGAATAACTTGGATACCATCAATAAATGGAAATAGTATATTTACAACAATTGGTTATGGTATAGCATGGAATGGAACGATATGGGTAGCAGTAGGACAAGGAACAAACACAATAGCATACTCGGCCGATGGAATAACTTGGACCGCATCAGCAAATGGTAATGATATATTAAGAAGCAGTGGACGTGGTGTAGCATGGAATGGAATTAGATGGGTAGCAGTAGGAGATGGAACATATACAATAGCATATTCATCTGATGGAATAACATGGACTGCCGCAACAAATTCTTTTATAAATGATACTGTTGGTATTAGTGTTACATGGACTGGAACAATATGGATAGTAGTGGGACAAGCAACAAACAAAATAGTATATTCATCAGATGGAATAACTTGGACTAATTCAGCAAATGGCAATAGCGTATTTACATCGCAAGCTCGTGGTGTTGCTTGGAATGCCGCCCTACCATCAGTAACCATAAATAACTCTACATTAACATTAAATAGATATGGTTCAGGAATGACACCACTACTAGGAGGTGCTAATTTAGATATTGTTGCCCCACCATATTACAATCAAGGATATACAACATTCTCCGCAAGTTTTACGCCAAATTAATTATATAATTATTGTATAATTATTCTATAATATATAGAATAAAATAGAATATAATATATTCTATTTTGTTGTGTATAAAGCAATTTAAATTACTATATATAATATTAGATATGTCATATAATCCACATATATATGGCTCATATAATTATGGAGGACATGGTTATCCAGCATTTCCGCCACAACCATGTCCGCCACAACCATGTCCGCCACAATATCCACTAATTTGTATTGGAACAGGGCCAACAGGTCTAACTGGTACTACTGGAACAACAGGATCTACAGGTCCATCTGGTATGATTGGAACTGGTACAACAGGATCAACAGCTATGACAGGTACGACAGGACCATCAGGTATGATTGGAACTGGTCCAACAGGACCTACTGCTATGACAGGATCTACAGGGTCTACAGGACCTACAGGACCGTTAGGAACAGGACCTACAGGACCTACAGGACCTACAGGACCTACAGGATCTACAGGACCTATAGGGCCAACAGGAGAGACAGGGCCAACAGGACCTACTGGAACTACTGGAATTACAGGTCAAACAGGTCCAACAGGTCAAACAGGCCCAACAGGACCTACTGGTCCAACAGGACAAACTGGAATTACAGGTATTACAGGTCCAACAGGATCTACAGGTACTACAGGTCCAACAGGACAAACTGGAATTACAGGAACTACAGGTACTACAGGATCTACAGGTACTACTGGACCAACAGGAACTACAGGAACTACAGGTACTACTGGACCAACAGGAACTACAGGAATTACTGGCTCTACAGGTCCTACTGGAAATACAGGAATTACTGGAACTACAGGATTTACAGGTATTACAGGACCAACAGGTACTACAGGATCTACAGGAGCAAGGGGACCTACAGGATCAACGGGATCTACAGGATCAACAGGAACTACTGGTCAAACAGGACCTACAGGATCCACAGGATCAACAGGTACTACAGGCTCTACTGGCACTAGTGGACCAACAGGTACTACTGGACCAACTGGCTCTACTGGACCAACTGGATCTAGTGGATCATCAGGACCAACTGGATTAACTGGTACTACAGGATCCACAGGTTCAACAGGGCCAACAGGTTCAACAGGATCAACAGGATCGATAGGAACTACAGGATATACAGGGCCAACTGGAACTACTGGACCAACAGGTATGATAGGTACAGGACCAACAGGACCAACAGGATTAACAGGACTAACAGGTCTAACAGGTATAACAGGACCAACAAGTTCAACAGGGCCAACAGGATCAACAGGGTCAACTGGTAATACAGGATCTACAGGATCAACAGGGCCAACAGGACCAACAGGACCAACAGGGTCAACGGGACAATCAGGACCAACAGGATCAACAGGAACTACAGGACCAACAGGAACTACAGGATCGACAGGATCGACAGGAACTACAGGACCTACAGGATTAACAGGACCAACAGGATCAACTGGACCAACAGGGTCAACGGGACAATCAGGACCTACAGGATCAACAGGAACTACAGGATATACAGGAACTACAGGATATACTGGTATTACAGGGTCTATAGGTGCGACAGGAACTACAGGATCAACAGGTCAAACAGGTCCAACAGGAGTAACTGGACAAGCAGGACCCACAGGACCTACAGGAACAACAGGAGCATCTGGTCCAACAGGAGAATCAGGTTCAACAGGGCAAACAGGTCCAACAGGACAAACAGGTCCAACAGGATATACATGTGATACAGGTCCAACAGGATATACAGGATCTACAGGACCAACAGGATCAATAGGATATACAGGTGATACAGGAATTACAGGAGCAACAGGAACTACAGGAACTACAGGTCCAATAGGACCAACAGGAATTACAGGTGCTACAGGACCAACAGGATCAACAGGGCCAACTGGTCCTACAGGTGCTACAGGAGCAACAGGAACTACAGGACCAATAGGACCAACAGGTGCTACAGGAACTACAGGTTCAACAGGACCTACAGGTGAGACAGGGCCAACAGGTGAGACAGGGCCAACAGGACCAACAGGACCAACAGGCGAAACAGGTTTTACAGGTCCAACAGATGCTACAGGCAATACAGGACCAACAGGAGAGACAGGCCCAACAGGTGAGACTGGACCTACAGGATCTATTGGTCCAACAGGACCAACAGGAATTACAGGTTCAATAGGAACTACAGGAATTATAGGAAAAACAGGTTTTATAGGACCTACAGGTGAGACAGGGCCAACTGGTGCTACAGGACCTACTGGCAATATAGGAGAAACAGGTTTTATAGGACCTACTGGTGAGACAAGTCCTACAGGTGATATAGGACCTACAGGTAAGACAGGACCAACAGGTGAGACAGGATCAACTGGTGAGACAGGGCTTACAGGTGAGATAGGACCAACTGGTTTAACAGGACCAACTGGTGAGACAGGACCAACTGGTTTAACAGGACAAACTGGTTTAACAGGACCAAAAGGATCAACGGGTCCAACAGGTGAGACAGGTCCAACTGGTTTAACAGGTCCAATAGGCGAGACAGGACCAACTGGCGAGACAGGACCAACTGGTGAGACAGGGCCTACAGCTGAGATAGGTCCAACAGGCGAGACAGGGTCAACAGGTGAGACAGGGCCAACAGGTTCAACAGGACCTACAGGTGAGACAGGTCCAACAGGTGAGACAGGTCCTACAGGTGAGATAGGACCAACTGGTGAAACAGGTCCTACAGGTTCAACAGGACCTATAGGAGAGACAGGTTCAACTGGCGAGACAGGACCGACTGGTGAAACAGGACCGACTGGTGAAACAGGACCTACAGGTAATACAGGACCGACTGGTGAAACAGGACCAACTGGTGAGACAGGACCGACTGGTGAGACAGGACCAACAGGTGATACAGGTCCTACAGGTCTAACAGGAACTACAGGTCCAACAGGAACTACAGGTCCAACAGATCCAACAGGTCCAACAGGTGAGACAGGTCCTGTTGGACCGACTGATGAGACAGGACCGACAGGTGATACAGGTCCTACAGGTCCAACAGGACCTACAGGCGAGACAGGACCGACAGGTGATACAGGACCTACAGGCGAGACAGGACCGACTGGTGAGACAGGATCTACTGGTGAGACAGGACCGACTGGTGAAACAGGTCCAACAGGCGATACAGGTCCCACAGGTTCAACAGGTCCTACAGGAGAGACAGGACCGACTGGTGAGACAGGACCTACTGGCGAGACAGGGCCAACAGGTTCAACAGGGCCTACAGGAGAAACAGGTCCCACAGGTTCAACAGGTCCTACAGGAGAGACAGGACTGACTGGTGAGACAGGACCTACTGGCAAGACAGGGCCAACAGGTTCAACAGGGCCTACAGGAGAAACAGGACCTACAGGAGAAACAGGGCCAACAGGAGAAACAGGGCCTACAGGCGAGACAGGGCCAACAGGTGAGATAGGTCCAACAGGAGAAACAGGTCCTACAGGCGAAACAGGTTCTACAGGCGAAACAGGTCCTACAGGATCTATTGGACCAACAGGCGAGACAGGACCTACTGGTGAAACAGGGCCGACTGGTATGATAGGTACAGGTTCAACAGGACCAACAGGCGAGATAGGGCTAACAGGAGAAACAGGACCTACAGGATCTATTGGACCAACAGGTCTAACAGGTCCTACAGGTTCAACAGGGCCTACAGGAATTATAGGAGAAATAGGTTTTATAGGACCTACATGTGATACAGGAACTACAGGTTCAACAGGGCCTACAGGTTTAACAGGATCTATAGGAGATACAGGATCAACAGGTGAGACAGGTCCTACAGGCAATATAGGACCCATAGGTTCAACAGGACCTACTGGTGAGACAGGACCAACTGGTGAGACAGGACCTACTGGTGAGACAGGACCTACTGGTGAGACAGGACCAACTGGTGAGACAGGACCTACAGGTGAGACAGGACCCACAGGTGAGACAGGGCCAACAGGTGAGACAGGACCTACAGGCGAGACAGGACCTACAGGCGAGACAGGACCTACAGGTGAGACAGGACCTACAGGTGAGACAGGACCAACAGGTGAGACAGGACCAACAGGCGAAACAGGCCCCATAGGTGAAATAGGATCAACAGGTGAGACAGGACCTACAGGAGAAACAGGGCCTACAGGTGAGACAGGGCCTACAGGAGAAACAGGGTCTACAGGTGAGACAGGGCCTACAGGAGAAACAGGGTCTACAGGAGAAACAGGGCCTACAGGAGAAACAGGATCAACTGGATCGACTGGGCCAACTGGACCAACAGGAGAAACGGGACCTACAGGTTCAACAGGTCCAACAGGAGAAACAGGTCCAACAGGTCCAACAGGACCAACAGGATCTATAGGATATACTGGTATAACTGGGCCTACAGGGTTTACAGGTTCAACAGGTCCAACAGGAGTATTAGGAACAGGTCCAAATGGCTCTACAGGACCTACAGGAGCAACTGGTATAGCAGGAAATCCAGGTGGTGGCGGCAATCTTGTATTATATATGAATTATATAGAGGATACATTACCAACTGTAGTACCTCTAACAACAATTGTTCTATCAACTATTCTATCTCCTCAGACTCTACAAGCACCGATATCTGAAATATATAACCCAAATCAGAATTCTGATATAAGTCTTTTAGGAACTTTACCTATATTATCTGATCTTCAGACTACTATTACATTTACAACACGACCTTCAGATACAATTGATGTACCAGTTGTACAATTCGCAGCTTATAAATCAACAATACCGTTGAATAATAACATAATACCTCCAGGAATATGGACTATGAGTATATATGCGAAAGCTAATAGTGTTAATGATGTAAATAATATTGGACTTCGTTACTACATAATAGGTCATATAATAGGAGAAAATACTACAGATGCGGCCTCTTATACAAACTTAGTTACAAGTGGTTCTGATTTAAATTACTTATATGACTTTACCTCGTCACAAAAAATAGATTTAAACTTATATATTCAAAATCCAATTGATATAAGTATATATGATTTCCTATTAATTGTAGTAACATCACGAAATATAAATGATATTAGTCATACAGCACAGGTATATTTTCAATCATCCAATACTTACTCCCATATTCATACAACATTTGGAATTCCAGGAGTTACAGGTTCAACAGGTCCAACAGGTCCAACTGGTATGACAGGAAATACAGGTGCGACAGGCGCAGTAGGAACAGGTCCAACAGGTTCTACAGGCGCAACTGGTCCAACAGGACCAACTGGAACTACAGGACTAACAGGTCCAACAGCTCTAACAGGATCAACTGGAACTACAGGTCCAACAGGTCCAACAGGTCCAACTGGATTAATAGGACCAACAGGAGGGCAAACAGGACCAACAGGGCGAACAGGACCAACAGGTCCAACAGGATCAACAGGTCTAATAGGAAGAACAGGTCCAACAGGTCCAACAGGGCCAACAGGTCTAACAGGTCCAACAGGTTTAACAGGTCCAACAGGTCCAACAGGTCGAACAGGATCAACAGGACAAACAGGTCCAACAGGCCCAACTGGCCCAACAGGAATAGGTCCAACAGGTCGAACAGGTCAAACAGGTCAAACAGGTCCAACAGGTTCAACAGGTTCAACAGGATCAACAGGGTCAATAGAACGAACAGGTCCAACAGGTTCAACAGGTTCAACAGGATTAACAGGATCAACAGGATTAACAGGATCAATAGGACCTATAGTAATAGGTTATACAGGGTCAACAGGTCCAACAGGTCCAACAGGTCCAACAGGACTAACAGGTCCAATAGGCCCAACAGGGCCAACAGGATCAACAGGATCAATAGGACAAACAGGGCCGACAGGAATAGCGCAAACAGGGCCAACAGGCCCAACAGGAGTAGCACAAACAGGACCAACAGGGGTAGGGCTAATAGGTCCAACAGGAGTTAGAGGTCCAACAGGTCCAACAGGACTAACAGGACTTTATGGTAATTTAGTACAATCAATCACTATAAATACAACTAATCCAACTTCAAGAAAATATACTATAAATTATAGTAGAACTCAAACAACGACTATAACTGCGAGTATAGTAAATGCATCTATTGATAATTGGACAGATATAGAACAAATATATACATTTGGTCAAACTATTCCAAATAGATGGGTCGCTGTAGGATCTGGAACAAATACAATTGCGTATTCATCTGATGGAATAACTTGGAATGGTTCTGGAAATGGTAATAGTATATTTACATCAACTGGAA
>Ga0214921_10002174_pt1 | contig 32280 bp, 31 predicted proteins | sample LL1505_MetaG_FD_177992 | JGI IMG/M metagenome (GOLD analysis project Ga0214921, IMG submission 177992) | Freshwater microbial communities from Lake Lanier, Atlanta, Georgia, United States - LL-1505 | ecosystem: Environmental > Aquatic > Freshwater > Lake | place: USA: Georgia | collected... | reverse complement strand
AAATTTACTACAAACCCCACCGGATAGAAGTCTAAACTCTAAAGAATCCGATAGATGACGGTTTTTAACTTTTCCACCGGGCCGGCTTTAGTGAGCACAATCTGAATATGGCAAAGGACGCGACGCAATCGCGCCCCTACCCAAACAAAAAACCCACCGATTAAAGTGGATTTCAAAATTTGCATCTCCCCTTGTCACCTTGCCCACTTGTCACCGTGTCCCCTCGCGAGCTTGACTCGCGTTCCGTGTCACCTTGCCCACGCGTCCCCTAAACTAAAATCAATTTGCCCGATCAGCGAAACGATCAAAGCGATTGGAAAGAATCAGGAATGTCGGCGCCCAGAGGCCTACGAAAATTCCGAAACGTTCAGCGTGTGCTAGGCTTTCAGGAGTGGTTCCACCGGTGAGAAGCCAAATAGCAATGGAGCCTAAGATAGAGGCGAATCCGAGGTAGAAACAAATGGCGCTGAGTAATTTGAATTGTTTGGAGTTCATTCTAAAATTCTCTTCAATAAAGTGACCTTTGCGAGATAAATTTTAGTTCAAATCCGACCCTACACACCCTCTTTATATTCATTGAGTTAAGATATTCAGCATCCCGTATCCCCTTGCCAACTTGCCCACGTGTCCCCTCGCGAGTTTCACTCGCGTCCCCTGCCCCCTCCGTCGGATTAATTTTAGGAACTATAGACATTTTAGGGTGTTGTAACCTTTGAAATCTTAACTACACATCTCGAACTTCTATTATGAAATCATTAAGAAACATCTGTGCTCTAGGTCTGGTTCTCTTAGGAACCGTCCTTCAAGCCGCTACACCCCCCGCCAAGCCGAACATCGTCTTCATCTTAGCCGATGACCTTGGCTATGCCGAACTGAGCTGCAACGGCGGCGAGGCTTACAAGACTCCGAATATCGACGCGCTGGCCAAGGGCGGCGTTCGCTTTAGTAACTTCTATACCGTCCCCCTCTGCGGCCCATCGCGCGCACTCATTCTGACCGGACGTTACGGATTCCGCACTCGCGCGGTCGACCAAGATGGTTCCGGCACGATGGTGCGTGAAGGAGAAGGTGCTGAAATCATGACTCCTACCGTTTTAAAGAAGGCCGGCTACACCACCGCCATGATTGGCAAGTGGGGACAAATCCTACCATGCGGCGATGCCACACAGTGGGGCTTCGACCACGTCATGAGCGCCAAAGCCAGTGGTATCTTCTGGAATGCAGAAAAATGTGCGGAGTTAATTAAGTCCTCCAAACTTGAAGGCGAAAAAGGAGCAGAAGGCGGCGTACGTGCTAAACCAGGCCCCTACAATATCAACGAGAAGAATTTCAAGTTAGCTAACAACGAATACCTGCCTGATCTCATGGAGAAGAATGCCTTCGAGTTTATCGATGCGAACAAAGATAAACCTTTCTTCCTCTATTACTCATTACAGCACGTTCATGCACAGATTTTACCTACGCCCGATAGCAAGCCACTCCCTGAGGATGCTGACGCCGCCAAGCGCCTCGCGATTACCTACAATGACAATATGCAGTACATGGATAAACTCGTCGGCAACTTAGTAGCTAAATTAGAAAAACTTAAACTCCGCGAAAACACCATCATCGTATTCATGGGCGACAACGGAACCGCGAAGGCACAACATCCACGTGCAACCATCAACGGAAAGCCTGTGCTAGGCTCCAAGGGTAGCATGCAAGAAGGTGGTGCCCTCGTTCCCTTCATCTTCAACTGGCCTGGAGTCACCCCTGCAAATAAATTGAACACGAACGTCGCCGATTCCAGCGACATTCTCCCTACCCTCTGCGAAATCACTGGCGCACCTTTACCTGAAAAGCGTGTGCTAGATGGTAAGAGTTTAGTTTCCCAAATCAAAGGCGATACCACCCCACATCGTGCTTCTATCTTCATCGAACTCGGTAACGCTTGGTACGCACGTGAAGCAGGCTGGAAGCTCAATGAGAAAGGCGAGCTCTTCGATATGAAAGAGGCTCCCTTTAATGAGATTCTAGTACCAACCGATTCCAAAGATCCTGTAGCCATTGCTGCACGCGAACGCCTCTCTAAGGTCCTCAGCGAACTCAACCCTGCTGGCGGATTCACCTCCACCGGTAGCGGTCGTGGTGGCGATAAAGAAGCCAAGAAAGCTAAGAAGGCAGATAAAGCTACGAAGGTTAAATAAGATATTCCTTAGATAACAAAAAGCCCTCAAGAGTTTTCCTCCTGAGGGCTTTTTTTATTTTATATAAACTAAGGTTAACGCTTAGGACTTAAACTTGTACCAGTGTTCTCCTTGGCGTTGTAAGTGAAGCCACCGAGCTTTGCCCTAGTCACCATAGAGGTTTTAGACCATATATCTGGAACACTAGTTGAGAATTCTAGACCATAAAAAAGCCCCTAAACCATACGATTTAGGGGCTTTTAAGATTATTTAAAAAACTTAGCGGGTCAGGCTACCAGACGAAACTGTATTATTAGCCGAGTTGTATAGGTAACCATTTAAGACCAGGTTGGTAACCGTAAATGTTTCGGTTCCGGTTGCGGTCGATGATACTACGGGAGATTTAATTGTCACAATACCCTGCGCATTCGTGGTAGCTGTGGCTGAACCAGAAACTAAACCAGAGCTCGTTACGCTGACAACGACATTGGAAATTGGCTTCTCGTTCACATCAACGACTTTAATCGTCGCTACGAAATATCCATTACCAATCGTACCCTTAGTCCATGCTACGGAAACGGACGAGACGTTAACCGCTTTAGTGACATTATCTACGGCTTTGACTTTGATCGGAGTAACGGTGGCTGGAGCACTCGTGCCATTCGAGTTATCTGTCACGAGAAGTGTTGCAGTGTAGGTTCCAGCTGTGGTGTACACTTTCGTTGGATTGGCTAAGGTCGAATTAGTACCGTCACCGAAATCCCAGAGGTAGTTAGTAACAACTCCATCAGTATCGTAGGAATTAGATCCAACAAACTTGACGGTAGAAGGCACCATAGCACCCACCTGAGTTGTACCGGTCGTGCTTGCTACTGGAGGCAGATTATTAGGAGTGCCTTTGCTGGTAGTCTTTAAGGTGTAGCGACCAATCGACGCATAGTCAGTAAATGCGGTGTATGAATCGCCGGTTTCATCATTATAGAAAGTAGCTGAAGCGTCATCCCACAACGCGCCAACACCATCCACTTCGATGTAATAGGTGCCAGCAGCAAGTGATACGTTATATAAGTAGCCATTCATGCCATCTTCAGAGAAATAAGAATAGCCGTAGTCATCTAAAACTTCATCGCCATTGGAGTCCAGCAAGCGGAGGCCAATGTTCAGATTAGCTTGAGGATCTGCTGCAATGGCTTCGGCATAGAACTCACCTTCACCTACTACAATTTTGAAAACATCTTTGTCCGCACGGTTATGAATCAAGCCACTCACGCTGGTGGTGTATAAGTAAACAGGCAGTGTACTTCTTTCAGTAGATTTAACCTGAACGATAGGGGGTGTAGTCGCTAATAGAATCGTGTCACCATGATCATCCGGAGTTTTAAACGGAACAGATGTCGCAATGATGGCTAAATTATCTTCGTTATTCGTGGCGTTCGCATCGTAATCTCCATTGGTCCATTGCGCTACGGTCTTGCCCATGGTGTCGCCCATGTAAGGCGCCCAATCATTGTGGCCTGCGTAGTACTCAACTTGTGTCGTGCCATCATCCGTGGTTGAGTGATTTAAATTAAAGGCGTGACCCAATTCATGCACTGCAGTGTCAGCGACATCTTTGGCGCTGCCTTTTTGGTAAATCGAATCAGAGAAAATAAGGACTGGGCAATCATTCGCGTATGCAACGGATGAAACCTGGTAGTTGAAGCTGTTTAACTCAGTGATACCGAGAATGCCATCGGGGTCGTCACCAGGTTGAAGTAAATTAGGCAGGTAAGTACTCTTACCACCGAAACAAACACGCGTACCAAAATTAGTGTCACCTACTGTGGTTTTACGGATGTTTTCAACACCTGGATCCTGCGTGGTTACATCGACATCAAAAGCAGCAAAGGCATCAGAAACTTCTTTCCAGATTTTCTGGATCATTGCGTGCTCGGCGTAATTGAACGTTGCGGGCTTACCATCAATATCAAAGGCAGGTACCGTAATCGAAGTCGCAATCTGATCAGTGTTCCAGAGTGCACCTTTAATAACATGTCCGTTGAAATCTAAATAGATAACTTTAGCTGCACCAGGACGTGAGTGCAGAACGAATGTCTTGGTGAACGGAAAGAGTGTCGCGGTAGTGAACGATTCAGGATCAGAAGGATTGGCAATTTTTGTGGCCGTGCGACGACAGGCGTAAAATGCGGCACCGGTCTTCTTGCCGATGCGTAAATCTTTATCGCGTTTCGAAACGAGCTTTAATTTGGCGGCATCAATACCAGCCAACTTAGCAGCTTTCGTAATCTCGGCATCCGTTGCCGTAGACGCTTGCTTGCTCGTGGATGTGTCAGCTGCGTTTGCAGACAAAACAGATACCAGAGTAAATAGGGTTAATAACAGAGACTTAAGGGGCTTCATTACCCAAGTACAAAACCCTATTTTTTTCAAAGTTTCAACCCTACATACGAAATAGTTTGTGACGTCGTCGTCACCTAAAGCTCCGTAAAATCGAGGAAACTAGGAAAACTAACCTCGGTTATCTAACTGCGGAGCAATCGGACGGCCCTGAGACTTGCCGTGAATGCAATAGGGACAGGACTTTTCCAACACATAATCGGGGTGTTTTTGATCAGCTAAAGACAGGGGCATCTGACAGTTAAAACAGAGTATCGATGGTGTCTCTTGAAGATCAGGTCCCACTCCCACTCTCTCATCAAAAACGAAACATTCACCGTCGTAATGCGCTCCACCCACTTCTTCGAAATATTTCAAAATTCCTCCATCGAGTTGCATGATATTGGTATACCCTTCCATCTCCATAAACGGTCCGGCTTTTTCACAGCGAATTCCTCCCGTGCAAAACATCACAACGGGTTGATCCTTTAAATTTTCAGGAAGTTTTTTTACCGCCTGAGGAAATTCTCGAAACGTCATCACGCCCGCAGGCACGGCACCTTTAAACGTACCCATGCGTACTTCATAATCATTGCGTGTATCTAATAAAGTAATCGGACGACCTTCATCCAACATCTTCTTTAACTCTTGAGCTGAAATCTTAGGCGCCGGCTTACGTGCCGGATTCACACCCTCAATCCCGAAAGCGATAATTTCTTTTTTAATCTTAACCAACATGCGTTTAAACGGCTGTTCGCCGCTCGGACTTTCCTTTGGCTGAATGTCCGCCAAACCAGGAATCTCACGGATGGCCTTTAAAACATTGTCCAATTGTGCATTCGTCCCCGCGATAAAGAAATTAATTCCTTCTGATGCTAAAAGAATAGTACCCTTAACATTCTGCTCTAAACAAAGTGCAAGCAATTGCGCCTTACGACGCTCCAAGTCGTCGAGCGGTGCAAACTTATAGCAGGAAAGATTGATGATTTTACTCAATGTATACCGACCATACAGAGAAATATAATTTTAGGCAAGCCGATGAAAAGAGTAAACGCCTCTTGTCAGTTAACCTCTGCTAGTATTAATAAAAACAAGTGAGCGACGAACTAACCATCAAACCCATCGGCTTTATCCGTAACGGTAAATCGCTTAAATTTAATGCCCGACACCAGCCCGACGAATCGCAACCCGAGACAAATATTTTAGAACTCATCAAGGGTGATAAATATCAGAAGGCTTTACTCGATCTCGAAGGCTTTGACCGCATTTGGCTGATTTGGTGGTTCCACCGTAATAAAGATTGGCGGCCTCAAGTCCTCCCTCCGCGCGGACCGGCCAAACGTCGCGGCGTTTTTTCCACACGCTCCCCCCACCGCCCTAACCCACTCGGCATCACGCCCGTTCAACTGATCGGTATCAAAAAAAATCAGCTGATTCTCGGACCGTGCGACTTAGTCGAAGGCACTCCTATTTTTGATATCAAACCTTACATCCCCGCTTACGATTCGTTTCCCGATTCCAAAGCGGGTTGGCTTCAAGAAATCGATAACGCACAAAGTTCCCCACCCGTATATCAAATTATTTATAGTACACTCGCTGAGGAACATCTTGCGTGGTTACGAAAAACTTGGGGCATCGATTTTACCGAACGACTCCAAGAAATTCTCTCGCGCGATCCTTCACCGCATCGCACACGTCGCATTCGTAGCCGCCATGGCAACCTTTTCGATATCGGCTGCGGTGCTTGGTACGCCGTGTTCGAAATTAAAGATCAAGTCATCACCATTTTATCGATTAAACCCGCATTTCCATTGAAGTTTCTGACTGATCCTGAGCGCCCAGAAATACCCGACAAAGAAGCCCAATTGGCTTTCCGTAGCCTCTGGCCTCAGTGCGTCGACTAGACGATTAATCGCGGATTAATAGTCGCGCCCCGATCCAATTCACGAGGGCAACGAAACAATAGCCAACAATACAAGCGACGACGGCGACAGCAAAAACTGCTGCGGTATCTGTCCGACTCCAATAAATTTGCAGAAGGTAACCTAAGCCACTTTCAGCAGGATTGGTTCCCACCATATACTCACCACTCACTGCTCCTACGGTGGCTAAGGTCGCCGCGATTTTCACACCGGTAATCACACTCGGAAGTGCACCCGGCACCCAGAGTTTCCAAAAAGTCTGTGCGCGAGTCGCCTTCATGACCTTAAATAAATCCGCATAGTTTGGGTCGACCTGCGACATGCCCGACGACGCCGAAGCTGCGATGGGGAAAAAGGATATTAAAAATGTAATTGCGACAATACTCGCCAAACCCGATCCCAACCAAATTGCAATCAAGGGTACCAAGACAATCACCGGAGTCATTTGCAAAATTAGAACCCAAGGGAGAAAACTCCGACGCATAGAGACAAACATCGTAAAGAAGCTGGCCACAATCAAGCCACCAGCAATTGCGCTTAGCAGTCCCAGCGCGGCAGCGATGGCCGTTCGACCGGCGGCCGGAATCAGGAACTGGGCCTCTTTGACGATGGTGTGATAAACCAAACTAGGACGCGGCAACAGATAATCTTTGATCCCCAGAATAGGCGGTAATACCTGCCAGATAATCAGGATAATTAACGCCGTTAAAACGGGAGGTAAGATTCGTGATAGCCGCACAAAGGTGGTAATGCTTATTTTTGGTCCTAAGGCAAACCCCTGCTTGTATTAAGAGTGAAATTAGCAATATTTTCAGTTGCACCGACCCCCTTGACATACACCCCTTGACAGCAGTGGCACTCATCTCACGCAGATCCATCGACGACTTAAGACAAAGAGCTGATATTGTAGCTCTAGCAGGCGACTACACCCAAATGAAACAACGGGGGCGCGATTGGTGGGGACTAAGCCCTTTTAAATCGGAAAAAAGTCCGTCGTTTAAAGTAAATCCAGAAACGGGTTTATGGTACTGCTTTAGCACACAACAAGGCGGCGATGTTTTTAAATTAGTCACCGCACGTGAAGGTCTAGATTTTCCCGAAGCGGTTGAGCGCGTGGCCATGCGCTTCGGCGTCGAACTCGAATACGAACAATCCTCACAAACGATCGAAGGTCGCTCACTGCGCAGTCAACTATTAGAAATCCACCAACTGATTGCCGATTACTGGCATCGTTGTTTTTTGGAAGACGCCCAACATAGCGAGTGGATAAAAAATTACTGGATTGAAAAAAGAAAGTTTCCTCTGTCTGTCGCTGAAGATTTCGGTATCGGGTTTGCGCCGATTGATGACTCGAAATTAATCCCTGGCTTATTAAAAAAGAATTTCACCAAAGAAGCGATTGCGGGGACGGGTTTATTTTTCGGGGTCGATAAACAACCCGATCCCATTCGTTGGCGCTGTCGTTTTCGCGGACGCCTCGTCATTCCCATTCGAGATATTCAAGGCCGAGTTATCGCTTTCACAGCACGAACACTCGATATTACGCCTCAGGACGACCCTTCTCGCGAAGCAAAATATGTGAATTCACCCGAGACGGATTTATTCAAAAAATCTCGTACGGTGTTTAATTTAGATCGTGCGCGTGCGAATCGCAAAGACGACGAACCTTTCGTACTCGTCGAAGGTCAACTCGACGCTATCCGCTGTCACTCCGTTGGCATTCACGGGGTCATCGCCGCCCAAGGAACTGCGGTCACTGAAGAGCACCTCGCCCAATTACGGCGATTCACCAAACAGCTGGTGGTATTCTTAGACTCGGACGCAGCCGGACAAAAAGCCGCGCTTCGTCTCCTTCCTATCGGCCTTCGTGAAGGTCTCGACATTCGCTTCCTCTCTCTCCCTGGCGGCAAAGATCCCGATGAGTATTTTTCTACACACAGTATCGAGTCTTGGCCTGACCTCTTGAAAACAGCCCGCACTGCGATGCGCTTCTGCGTTCAGTCGATTATCCCTGAGGGCAGTACGACCAGCCCATTGGCCCAAAGACTCTCCCTACTCGAAAGCCTTTTCCCAATCGTAGAGCAAGCTGGTGCGGAAGAGATTGTCCGCGAGGCACTCAATGAGGCTGCACGACACGCGGGGATCGGTATCCGCGAAATGCACATGGCCTACGAACGACATTTAGCCAATTCGGCATCCCGCCGACCAGCCGCCCAGTTAGCCCCTGCCCAACCGGTCGAAGCCCCCGTTGTCAAGGGGGGGGGCTTGACAACTCCGGAAGAAGACTTAATACATGTCTTATTGAGGCATGAACAGTACTTTATCCCCGTCTCCGAAGCCCTACCCCTTGAGTGGATTGATGTTAATTATCGAGGAGGCAGTTTATTGTTAGCCCTATTGAATGAAGCGGTGAACGGACATTTCAAAGGAATCCGTGAAGCTGTTAACGTACTCGATCCCGAACTCCAAACCGAAGCCGCTAAATTAACTTCCCACCTTACTCAAGATCAGGACCAAGAAGGAGAATTAAAAAGCAGAATCAACAGCATCCTCAAAGCCTTCCATCAAAGACGCATCCAATTTCAGAACCGACAAATCGACGCCCAAATCGCCTCAACAGCTTCCACCGAAGTCGATAAACTTAATTCCTTATTAGCCGAAAAGATTAAACTACGCAAAGAAAGCCAAACTCCTCCGTCTCTGCCTAAGTCAGAAAACTAAAATAAGTCTAATTTAGCTCAAAATTCCGCCCTCGCAGTTTTTCCTACTCAAACAGCCCCTAGTGTATAGAGGCTAACATAAATTTAAACCCATCCACTTTCCACATGCCCGAAAACAAAAATAACAAAAAAGCTAACTCCAAAAAACCTGTTAAACCTGCGGCTAAAGCCGTTGCGAAACCCGCATCCAAAGCACCGGCGAAGCCAGTCGCCGCCAAGCCAGTAAGCAAACCGGCTGTCGTAAAAGCTAAAGTGGCACCCGCTAAGGCGGCACCAGCCAAAGTTGCGCCGACCAAGGTAGTCCCTGTCGTATCCAAGACTGTCGCTACCAAACCGGTCATTGATCAGAAAATCATAGCAAAACTAGCACCTAAACCTATTCCCTTTGGCAAAGATAAGGCAGTCAGCGTTCCGATTGTGCCCAAAGATGTTAACGCCAAGGTTCAGATTCTCGTCGGGCTCTCCAAGAAGAACGGCTACGTCACCGTTCAAAATATTAACGAAGTCATTCCTGATAGCGCGACCGATGCTGAATTGATCGAAAGCATCATGAACATTCTCGATAATTTAGAGATCAAATTACTCGATGAAGAAGAAGTCGAAATGTATCAGAAGAAAATCGACGAGTCCGAAGAAGAAGCTGCTCGCACCGTTCCGGCGGATGCTCCTTACGATCCATTCAATGTTTATTTAAAGCAAATGGGCCACAAGCCCTTGCTGACCCGCGAACAAGAAGTGGAGATTTCCAAACGCATCGAAGACACCGAATTACGCGCCCAAGAATTCCTCTTCTCCTGCTGGCTCACCCTGCCCTACCAACTCGATCTCGCCCAAAAGGTTTTCAAAAAGGAAGAGCGTTTTGATAAAGTCGTGATCGATAAAAAAGTAGAATCACGTGATACTTATTATAAGAACTTACCCAAAGCGATTGATGAATGTATCAAACTCGAAGAACGTCTCGAAAAGGCTTGGAAAAAATACAACGAAGAAAAAGACGAAGGTAAAAAAGCGAAAGCGCGTGAAGCTTATCGTAAGATCGAATTAACCAGCAAAGAAGGCTGTAAAGACATCCTTCGTAAATTCTTCTTCAAGATGAAGCTCTTCGAAGATTGGTTGGAATTACCTGAATTAAAGGCCGACCTCGAAGATTGTCGTCTTTTAGCAAATCCGGCTCCGATTATGCGCGGCCCCGTGCGCGCTAAACTCGCTCGCCGCCCTGAAGTCTCCTCCACCCGCGCCCAAGAGATTGAGCGTCGCTGGCGCATGTCTCCCACGGAACTTCTGCACTGCGTACGTTCCGTGCGTAAACATTTAGACGAAGCTCAAAAAGCGAAAACTGAAATGGTTGAGCACAACTTACGCTTAGTGATTTCCATCGCTAAGAAATACCAAAATCGCGGACTGCTCTTCACCGATCTTATCCAAGAAGGTAACATGGGCTTGGTTAAAGCTGTTGAGAAATTTGAATATCGTCGTGGTTACAAATTCTCAACTTACGCCACCTGGTGGATTCGCCAAGCAATCACCCGCTCCATCGCGGACCAAGCTCGTACGATCCGCATTCCTGTTCACATGATTGAAACTCTGAACAAAGTGATGCAGGTTCAAAAACAATTAACTCAGGAATTAGGTCACGAACCGACCGCCGAAGAAGTCGCCAACGAGATGAACATGGCCATCGATCGCGTTCAACAAATCATGAAGATGGCACAGCAGCCTATCTCCTTACAATCACCGGTCGGTGATGGTGAAGACACTTCCTTAGGCGATTTCATTGAAGATAAATCAGCGGAAAACCCCAGCGATACGGCCTCTACTCGCCTCTTGCGCGAGAAGATTGATTTCGTTCTGCACTCTTTAGCTGAACGCGAAAAAGAAGTTTTAATTCTCCGTTTCGGTTTACTCGATGGCGTTCAACGCACACTTGAAGAAGTCGGTCGTCACTTCAAAGTGACCCGTGAACGTATTCGCCAAATTGAAGCAAAGGCTCTCCGTAAGATGCGTCACCCCACCCGCATGCGTAAACTCCAAGGCATGTTTGAAGGTGAACTCGATACTTCCGGTCCTGGATTTGACAACTTCGTGGATCCTGAAACCGATCCCGATAAATTAAGCGAAATCGACAAGCCCAGCGCGACCCTTGAAGCGTTCCGTCAGAAGAACAACGACTTCATCGCTGCACACCGTCAACAGCAGCAACAAAATCAGCAGCTCTAAGTGATTTCACGTCTCTGTTGCGTCGTTCTTGCATTACTCGTTACGGGTTGTGCGACGACGCCAACAGAGACTGAAGTTATTGAAGTGCCTTCGCCGTTCAGCAAACCCATCGGTAGTTCCACGAACTATCGAGTTGGGTTTATCGGGCGTGCACCTGAATCAGGCAGTCTGATTGCCGTTCATTTAGTAAGAGAAGTCCCAGAATTTAATTTAAGAGAAAATGATGTCGTGGTCGCACGTGACAACGACTTGAAGCCGACCGCATTACTGGGTGTGCAGTCGATCAAGGGTCGGGTCTGCTTAGCCAAACTGATGAAAGGGCGTGTATTGCCGGACCAAGAGGTTGTTCTTCCCAACAGCAAAACCCGCGAAGAAGCGGAGAGTTTACCGTTGTTCACTTCCGGCTCTTGACCTTCGGGGCAAGGAAGCACAGGTTGCAAACTCTATGTTACAGGCAGGCATCGTCGGACTACCCAACGTCGGTAAGTCTACTCTCTTCAACGCACTCACACGCTCACGCAAAGCTGAGGCGGCGAACTACCCGTTCTGTACGATCGAGCCCAATGTTGGCGTGGTCGAAGTTCCCGACGAGCGTCTCTTTGAACTTCAAAAAATCGCTGGCACTAAAGTCGTCATTCCCGCCGCCATTGAATTCGTAGATATTGCCGGATTAGTTGCCGGTGCATCCAAGGGTGAAGGTTTAGGAAATAAATTTTTGGCTAACATTCGTGAAGTCGATGCCGTTGTCCACGTCGTGCGTTGTTTCGATAACGATGACATCGTACACAATATGGGTAAAGTGGATCCGATCCGCGATATCGGTGTGATTGAAACAGAACTCATTTTAGCCGACATTCAATCGGCCGAACAACAACTCGATAAGAATCAAAAGAAAATTAAGAGTCAGGACAAAGACGCGATTGCAAACGTCGAACTACTCACCCGCCTCATTAAACATTTAAATGAGGGCAAACCTGCTTCCAGTTTATCAGTGAACGACGAAGAAAGAGTGCGAATCAAAAGCTATGCGCTCTTATCATCGAAATCTGTTCTCTACGCATGCAATGTTGCTGAAGAACATTTAGCGGATCCTTCCAAGAATCCTTACGTTGAAGCTGTCCGTAAACATATTGCTGAACAATCGGGCTGTGAAGCAGTCGTGATCTGTGCTCAAGTCGAAGCTGAACTCTGTGACTTACCTCCGAACGAAGCCAAAGATTACCTCAGTGCTCTCGGTGTAACCGACTCAGGTGTCTCTGGATTAATCCGTGGCGCTTATAAATTACTCGGACTGGCGACCTATTTTACCGCTGGTGAAAAAGAAGTACGTGCCTGGACATTTCGCCATGGTATGACCGCTCCACAATGTGCGGGTGTCATTCATACCGATTTTGAAAAAGGTTTTATCAAAGCGGAAATCGTGGCGTACAACGACCTCGTAAAGCTTGGCTCCGTTGCCGCTGCCCGCGACGCTGGAAAATATCGCCTCGAAGGAAAAGAGTACCTGTTTAAGGACGGAGACGTCACCGTGTTCCGTTTTGCTAACTAAAAGGACTACCCAAGGGTCTATTTAGGAATAGTCCCTATTAGTTTGGTTGATATTACTGCCTTTTGGTTGCCAACAAGGGGCCGAGTTATTGTCTGAATTACGATGAGACATTGGTTAATCCTTCTACCTTTAATCCTCTGCGCTTGTAAGCCTGAGCCCAAGATTTCGACCTACGAAGTTAAGTCAGAAAACGTTGCCGTTTCACCAAAAGCTAAAGCGGAGCCAGCCACCGCACCCAGTGCCATGGTCGGTGATGCTAACATGCAAGCTGAAGTGGCGACCTTTGGTGAACCTAAGTGGGGCACCATTCCCAAGACGTGGATCACCTCGCCGCCCAACCCTATGCGTAAAGGTAGTTGGACTATTACGCAGCCCGATGGCACTAAGGCGGAAATTTCGGTCACCGTTTTCCCCGGAGACGTCGGTGGTGACACGGCAAACGTCAATCGCTGGCGCGGGCAACTGGGACTCGAAAAAGTCGGTGATGAAAAAATCAAAGCCGATCAAAGTACTCTCAGCGTCGGCAATCTAACTGGCCGAGTTTATCAGCTGCTGTCGCCCGACGGAAAAAACTCTACCGCTGCAGTTATTCTTCCCAAAAATAATGCAACTTGGTTTTTTAAATTCACGGGTGATACCGCCATCGTGAATGCCGAAAAGGAATCGTTCCTAAAAATGGTAACCCAAACTCAACTACCATGAGTTCGACCCATCCAACTGTGCTCAATCAAATCTACCGATTCGCGGCGTCGCTGAAACTAACGGTGTGGCTACTAGGATTGTCGATGATCCTGATTTTACTGGCTACACTTGAACAAGTTCATTGGGGCATCTGGCATGTCCAAAAAGAATATTTCAGCTCGTGGTTTTGTGCTTATCCGCTCAATTCGTCCGCCCCGATTCACCTTCCCTTACCTGGTGGTTTTTTGTTGGGCCTGTTGTTAGTGATCAACTTAATCTGTGCTCACTTCCAAAAGTTTAAGGAGAAAAAGGGTTACAAGCATTGGGGCATAAAGATGATACACATCGGGTTACTGCTCCTTCTAATCGGCGGATTTGTTACCGCCATCTACCAAGATGAATCCGCCATGGTGATACCGGAAAAAGAACAACGGAACTTCACCGAAGCGTTTCGTAGTTATGAAGTAGTAGTGATTGAACACACACCTAATAGTACTGATAAAGTAATCTCCATACCCGAGGAACTCCTTCAGCAAGGTACGCTCAGCCTACCCAATACTTCCTTCTCCGCTAAAGTTTTAAGATATTACCCTAATTCAATTTTAAGATCCAAATCGCAATTTCCCCAAGGTGAAGTGGCACAGGTCACGCAAGGTGTTGGTGTACGCACGCCGTTAGCTTTCAAGCCAATCCCCGAAAGTTTTGACGACAATAATCCCAATAACCCGCTCGCCATTATTGAAATCAGTTCCGGAAAAGTCAGTCTCGGTTCTTGGATTCTCAATGCTCAGCTAGGCGAATCACTTCCAGCCCAAACTTTTGTGCACGAAGGGAAAAATTACGAAATCGCTCTCAGAAAGCTTCGTAATTATCTACCCTTCTCTATCACCCTAAACAAATTTACGCACGAGAAATACCCAGGGACCGAAATCCCCAAGCGGTTTGTCAGTGATATCATTGTCTCAGGTGAAGCTGGAAAATTTCCTTACACCATCTCTATGAATCAACCGATGCGTCACGGCGGAATGACTTTTTTTCAGTCAAGTTTTGGCGCTACCTCGGAAGGTAAAAATATTTCAGTTCTTCAAGTGGTTCGAAATCCCGGCTGGTTAATTCCGTACATCTCCGTCAGCCTGATGTCATTAGGATTACTGTGGCATTTCTGTCTATCGCTCGGACAGTTCTTAAACCGTCGGAACACCTCCACCGCCTTAAGTATTCTCGCGCTAGGGATTTTTCCATTAACTGCTGAATCTGCAGAAAAAAACTGGGATACCAAAGAGTTCGGTAACCTACCCGTGCAAACCGGGGGTCGTGTCATTCCTATTGAAACATTAGCTAGCTCTTCACTATTACAAATGCGGGCTCGACGTGAAATCGCGCTGACCGATATTGAAGCGATTGCCTTTGGTAAGAAACCTTCAACTTGGACTGCAGAAGAGTCCGCCTTAATTGCCAAAGAATTACCTGACTTAGATGCTAACGCCAAAGCCGCATTAGAATTACGTCCGGTTAATCTAAAAGGAAAATCAATCAGTGCTCTCGATTGGTTGATTGAAGTTTCATTCCGTGGACATATTGCCAGATTTTTCCCTGCCTTCCGCGTCGATTACCCCGTGGTTGTTAAAATGATGGGACGTGATCCCGAGAAAACCAAATTCATCACCTGGAATGATGTCGTCAAACACAGCGACAGCCTCACGCGAGCCGCCGAAAAATCGCGCGCCTTACCCCAAGCCGATCGTGATGTCGAAGACCGTGCTATTATTCAGTTAGAAAATGCAGCGAGACATTATTCACTGCTAATGATCACCTTTATTCCTGGAGATTTACCCGCGGAGATTCCGCCACAACAAGAATACGATGTTTGGCTAAGTTCCTTAAATACGGCAGCACTGCAAATGCAGAAGAATGCCAAAACAAGTACCAACGCACCCGCCTTTGACCCGAAACTTCAAGAGAATCTCAAAATCCTCGTTCAACGCTACCAAGAGCTTTCTCGCGATGGCACGATTCGCATCGTCCCACCTAAAAATGTCGATAACAACGCCTGGGACAATTTGGGTACCGCTCTACTCTCTGTTATCACCGAACGCGACCAACACCGTCCCGCTCTAGCTTCCGATGGCACGCTGACTCGTTACGCAAGTTTTTGTATGGCATGGCGCGAAGGTCGTGATGATGAATGTGCCACCCTAGTTCGTGCGCTTTACGCGGCACAAACCGGACCATGGACTGCACGTACCGATGCCGAAACTATCTTCAGTCGCCTACAAGTATTCTACGGGTTACTCATCGCCTATTTTATTCTAATTTTGTTTGTACTCTGGGGCTGGGTCACAGAAAAATCCCGCGCTTTTTACAGTGTGGCATTTGTATTACTCAATACGCTTTTTGTCTGTCACACTTTGGCTTTAGGTTTCCGTATGTGGCTGCATGAACGTCCACCCGTCACCAATCTTTATTCTTCAGGTATCTTCGTCGCTTGGGGTGCAGTTCTATTGTGTATCATTTTGGAAAAACTTTGGCGTAATGGTATTGGATCTGCGACAGCGGGAGTAAGTGGATTTATTTCTCTCATTGTTGCCCATAATCTGAGTCTTTCGGGTGAAGATAATTTAGAGAGTGTACGCGCCGTCTTAGATTCCAATTTCTGGCTCTCCACTCACGTCACCACTGTGACGATCGGATACTCTGCCACTTATGTGGCTGGCCTGGTCGCCGGCATCCACTTATGGTTACGAGCATTTAAAAAAGGTTATCGCGAAGGCGAATCCGTCGCCCGTGCCGCTTACGGTATTCTCGCGTTTGCACTCCTTGCAAGTTTCGTCGGGACGATGCTTGGTGGAATTTGGGCCGACCAAAGTTGGGGAAGATTCTGGGGCTGGGATCCTAAAGAAAACGGCGCCCTACTGATTGTGCTTTGGTGCGCGATTTGCCTACACGCGCGCTGGGGTGGACTAGTTAAACGCGAAGAGCTGATGCAAATGCTGGTCTTTGGAAATATCGTCACCAGCTGGTCGTGGTTTGGTACAAACTTATTGGGCGTGGGATTACACAGTTACGGGTTCACCGAATCGGGCTTCTTCTGGCTCTGTGCCTTTGCCGTTTCCCAACTCGTCATCATCGCTATTGGCTGGCTTCCCGCACGCGATGAAGTTTCGGTCCCATGAGTGAAACAAGCGAAAATTTCTGGTTTTGTTTAAAATCTAAACCCCGACAAGAGGCCGTGGCGGTTCGTAATTTAAGAGCTGTCGGTGAAATAGAAATTTTCTTTCCACGTATTCGTCGGACCCGACGGGGACACGAGAAAAATAAAGAGGTCATTGAACCTCTTTTTCCTGGATATATTTTTGTTAAATTTAATCCTGAAGACTCACAAGGTACCGTTAAAAGCACTCGCGGCGTACTTCATTTAGTAAGTAAAGGCGGCAAGGCTGTTGATGTTGATAATAAGGTGATCGATGAATTAAAAGCACTCGGCCCGGAAGGTATTTTATCGATGTTAGATGAAGAATTAAAAGTTGGCGCAAAAATTAAAGTGATTCGCGGAATCTTTGCGGGGTCGGAAGGTGAAGTTTTAAAACTCGCCACTCCACAAAAACGGATCGCCGTCCTACTCACCCTACTTGGCGCACAACAATCCGTGGAAATGCCAATGGATGATGTCGCTCAAAGGGAAGACGAGGTTTCCTAATATGATTCAAGACCTACTCATTCACTCTGAAAGAATTGAAAAATTACATCCCTATTTTCCGCAGGCATTTCAGTGGCTTAAATCTTTTAATCCGAATACACCCGATGGAAAATATGAAATTGTCGGACAGGATTGTGTCGCGGGAGTACAACGTTATCAGACCAAACCCACTACTGAAAAGAAGTGGGAGGCACACCAAGTGTTTGGTGACATTCAAGTCGTCTTTGCCGGCGAAGAATACTGCGGACATCATGATGTCGCCTTACTTAAAACCCTCGAGTCGTATTCAACAGAAAAAGACGTCGCTAAGTTTGTGGCCCCGACGACGTCCTCCACGCTTCTCCATCTCTACCCTTCGCAGTTTACTATTTTCTACCCATCCGATGCCCATCAACCCGGGGTACAAATTTCAAAATCCTGCGAAGTTCTCAAAGTGGTCATCAAATTTAAATTAAAGGTATAATTTAACTCTCGCAGATTAGGATTTTAAGACCTAAGAGTGAGTAATGGGAAATCCCTGCCGTCTAATTATCGCTCTAGATGTTGAGAGCAAAGAAGAGGCACTGTTGTTGGTTCGTCCCTTAATCGGAAAAGTTTCGTGGGTAAAATTAGGTCTGCAACTTTTTGTTAAATACGGACCCAGCATCGTCGATGAATTTCACGCACTAGGATTCAAAGTCTTTCTCGATTTAAAATTACACGATATTCCCAACACCGTCAGCTCGGCTATCAAAAGCCTCAAAGGTCGCCCCTGCTCCTTGCTTACTCTTCATGCCAGTGGTGGACCCGATATGCTTGCCCGTGCTGTTGAAGCAGCAAAGCAGAACGTTCCTGACTGCCAATTACTCGCTGTGACCGTGCTGACCTCCATGGATCAGGCTCAGCTCAATGCGGTCGGCATAAAGTCCAGTCCCGAAGAACAAGTTAAACTACTCGCTAAAATGGCTATTCAGTCAGGTGTTCATGGCTGCGTCTGTTCTCCCTTAGAATTACCCTTACTCCGAAATGAATTAGGACCTAAACCCGTTTTAGTTACACCAGGTATTCGTTATCCCGATGGCAAAGCCGATGACCAGAATCGCGTCATGACTCCAACACAAGCGGCTGAAGCGGGTGCGAGTTTCATCGTGGTCGGTCGCCCCATTTTAAAAGCGGCGGATCCCGTTGCTGAAACGATTAAAATTTGCCGAGAAATCGGAGAGACCCGATGAGTAAATCTGGCGACATACTTGTCTTGCTCGCCGCAGGCTTTGCCCGACGGATGCAGAAAGTCGTGGATGATAAAATCACCGCCACCCTTCTCGACAAGCCGGTCTTTTTTTATTCTCTGAATGCATTTTACGCGACAGGAAAAATTGAGAAAGTTGTTATCACTTACCGCGACCCCGAACAGTTAGAGAAAATACAAACAGCGTATGCGACCTTCAATTTTCCCGATTGGAAAGTTGAATATGTTCTGGGCGGTGAGAGCCGACAAGCATCCGTCCTAGCTGCGCTAGAAACCTGCGCGGACCACCCTGGCTTGGTACACATTCACGACGGAGCCCGCCCACTCATCACACCTGCTTCGATAAATTTAGTACGAGCCCAAGCACTTAAGTCTGGTGCCGCCATCCTCGCAGGAAGAGCCGCCGATACCATTAAGATTGCCCAAAAGAGCGGCAATGCTGTCGACACATCACCCGATCGCTCACTCGTCTGGACTGCAGAAACACCCCAAGTATTTCGCACCTCCATCATTCTCAAAGCCTATCGTAAAGTAAATGAAACGGGAGCCAAGGTAACCGATGACAGTTCTGCCGTGGCTACACTCGGTCAGGAAATATCTTTAGTAGAAAATACAGATGTAAATATAAAGCTCACTCGTCCGAGTGACTTTACGATTGCTGAAGCGATATTAAAATCGCGCGCTTAGAATCCCGACTGACGTAAAGCGGCATCTAACTTTTGCTGGAAGTCCATGATATCATTTTGGGTCGGACGATATCCCTGCGTACGTGGTACGAGTCCGGGTCTGCCTTCCATATCTAAATACCAATCGGCTTTTTGATTATCGGAAAAAGTTACGTTACCGCTGACCATCGTGCCGGGTCGACAAATGGTATCCACTTCCACCCTCACGCCCGCGGCGGTACCCGCGGCAGCAGCTTCAGCTGGCAATGCGTCATCAGTTGTAGCCACAGCTTCCTCTGGCTTTTTGGGTTCTTCTTTTTCTTGGAGAGTGAGGTTTAAGTCATCGACCAAGAAGCGGACGTCTAAAAAAGTCATCGAAATACCCAGCTCAGTTGAAATTTTTCCTTGGATGACAGAAAGCGACGCCCCCTCGGCAACCCATTGAGAAACCTTCGAAATTTGTTCCTTCGTTAATTCACGCATACCTAAAATTGGATGGGTTGGAGCAAATTTTCAAGCGTCCCCTCTCTTATTCATTGGAAATTGTTCTTTAACCCCTCACTGTAGACCTATGCAACCCACACTAAAGTGGATAAAACACGGTAACTATACCGATATTATTTACGAGAAAGCCGAAGGCATCGCTCGCGTGACGATTAATCGCACCGATCGACGTAATGCGTTCACACCCGACACGGTCGCGGAAATGATCAAAGCATTCAGTGATGCCCGTGATGATGAAACTATCGGCGTTGTTCTACTTCGCGGAGCCAACCCTCAGAGCGATGGAAAATTTGCTTTCTGCGCCGGCGGAGATCAAAAAATTCGTGGTAGCCAAGCCGGTGGCTACGTGGGCAAAGACGGCGTACCCCGCCTCAACGTTTTAGATTTACAGCGGCTCATCCGATCGATGCCGAAAGTAGTCATCGCCCTCGTGGCAGGTTATGCCATCGGCGGTGGACATGTACTTCATGTTATTTGCGATTTAACCATTGCCGCCGATAATGCAGTCTTTGGACAAACCGGACCCACCGTAGGAAGTTTCGATGGTGGCTTCGGTGCCTCGTATCTCGCACGTCATGTTGGACAAAAGAAAGCGCGTGAGATTTGGTTTCTTTGCCGACAGTACAATGCGACCCAAGCTCTTGAGATGGGTCTCATCAACACCGTCGTTCCTTACGAACAATTAGACGACGAAGGTATCAAGTGGGCACAAGAGATTATGACGAAGAGTCCGTTAGCGATTCGCTGCCTGAAATCAGCCTTTAATGCCGAGCTCGACGGCCAAGCCGGCATTCAAGAACTCTCAGGAAACGCTACCCTACTCTACTATTTATCAGAAGAAGGCGATGAAGGCAGAAAAGCGTGGAACGAAAAACGTCCGCCAAACTTTGGACAATTCCCTTGGCTACCGTAATCCCCATTCGCGTCACTGAACGCGCGCAAGCACTAGCCAGTGAAGTTTTAAACATCGGTGACATTGCCATCGATGCTACTGCAGGAAAAGGTCGCGACACGGCTTTCTTAGCACAAACCGTGGGCACCACGGGCTGGGTGCATTCTTTCGATATTCAACCTGACGCGATTAACTCCACACGGAATCTTCTCGAAGTTTCTGGTCTCATTAATCGTGTGACCCTCCATGAGCGTTCGCATGCTGAATTAGTGGAAGCACTCCCCGAGTCACATCATGGAAAAATAGCCGTCGCACTTTTTAATTTAGGATACCTTCCTGGCAGTGATCAAAAAATTATCACGAAACCAGAAAGTACCGCCATCGCTCTACAATCTGCATTAACAGAATTAAAAAGCGGTGGGCGTCTTATCTGCGTAGCATACACGGGTCATCCAGGCGGAAAAGAAGAGTCCGCGGTGGTTGAAGAATTTGCAGAATCGGCAGAAAATGCAGGCAATACTGTCGAAAAGATTGGCTACGCCCCGCATCAACCGAAGCCCTGGATATTAGTCGTCACGAAGCTTTGATTATTAGGTGATCGTAGGATATATTTTATTTACCCAGGTCAACCATCACTCTCATTGAAGATTTAGTAATGGTAATTATGTCGATAATGATGTTATTAAAATAATTATTGTGACCACTTCCACCCCCCGCGTTATTTTAACTGGTGCGCACGGCCTCGTCGGACAAGCCGTGAGTGGTACTCTAATTCAAAATGGCTTCTCGGTATTTCCTTTAAAGTCACGCCAGCAGGGTCCGATGTCGATGGACACCGCATCAGGTTGGATTGATAAAGATTTTTTAGAAAATGCGCATGCTATTGTTCACCTAGCGGGTGAGCCCATCGCGCAACGTTGGACTGAGGCGAGTAAGAATCGAATTCTCCTCAGCCGAACTGAAAGCACCACCTTGCTGGCCACGACTTTGGCACAGTTAAAAAATCCTCCCAAAGTATTTATTTCTATTTCTGGTATAAATCGTTACGGCTTCAATCGACCGAATGAAATCCTCACCGAACAATCTCCAGTCGCCCGCGAAGGTTTTTTAGGCGAAGTCACTGAGGCTTGGGAGGCCGCCACCGCACCCGCCAAGGAAGCTGGAATTAGAACCGTACACTTAAGAACCGGTATCGTGCTCGCAGCCTCGGGCGGCGCTCTTAAAACCATGCTGCCGGCGTTCATGGCAGGCTTGGGTGGCAGAATTGGACCTGGCACACAGCATATGAGTTGGATCCGACTGGGAGATTTGGCCGACCTCATCTCATGGACCATAAAAAATGAGAAAATCGAGGGGGCGGTTAATGCCGTAGCACCTAATCCCGTAACCCAAATCACCTTTGCCCAAGAATTAGGGCGGGTTCTCAATCGTCCCGCGTCCATCCCCATGCCCACTTGGCTCGTGTCCACTCTATTTGGTCAAATGGGCTCGGAAACACTCTTGGCCGACTTGGCTATCATGCCCGAGGTCGCTTTAAAATCGGGCTTCCAATTTAACACACCCGAACTCAAAGCCGCCCTAGTAAAAGCATTGAAGGAATGATTTTAGATTGAGTTTAAAATAGTATATTGAAATGTTAACACAGTATGTCTCGTAAGCATTCAAATACTTTATGGTTAGTTTTAATGACGGCAGTTCTCTTGGTTGTAGGTTGTGATGATAACAAGGACTCTGGTGCGAGAACCCCTGAACTCGATGATCCTGAGTTCCGTCAAGGTGTCACCTTCAGCAAACAACATGAGCCCCGCCGCGCCCTCGAATGTTTCTTGCGCGTCATCGATACACGCAAAGGCGCAGCGGAGTCACACCTCGAAGCCGGCCGATTGTATATCGATTTAAAAGAACCCCTGCCCGCTGTTTACCATTTTAACGAGTACATCCGTCTTAAACCCACATCGGAACAAAGTAAAATTGTACGGCAGATGATTAAAACTGCCGAGAAACTTTATCTCGAACAAATCCCCGGTCGCCCACTCGAACCTGATGCCGTGGGTGCGACTGATCAATATGCTCAGCTTCAAAAATTAAAGTCAGAGAACGAAAAATTAAAACGCGAAGTCGCCGAACTTTCTCGAATCAATAAGGTAAACGAAGTACCCGTCTCTAATTCAACCTCCCTCACCAGCACCAAAACAGTTTCAACCGGGCCAAAGAATACTACCACTTATGTTATTAAAGCGAACGATACGCTTTCATCCATCTCCAGAAAGTTCTACGGTACCGATTCAAGAAAGACTGAAATTTTTAACGCCAATAAAAATAAGATCAAAAATCCCTCTAAATTAGTGGTGGGTGTGACGATTGAGATTCCGCAGTAATTATGCGCATTACCCGCATTCGCACGGTAGATTTCAGGAACTTAGTTTTTGCGGATGTAAACACGGATAACACTCACGTTTTCCTCACGGGTGATAACGGCCAAGGAAAAACTAATTTACTAGAAGCAGCTGGTTTAGTTTCAACCTTCCGCTCCTTTCGTACCAACGAAATTACACCGCTCATTCGTAAGGACTGCAAAGAGGCACGCATCCGACTGGATATTGTAGACGGTTCGGGCGAACAGGTTGTCGAAATTCAATTAGCTAAAGGATCACGTAAGGCCGTCGTGAATAATACCCCCGTTCGTTCAGTATCACAGCACTTAGGACAATTTCCGACCGTAGTTTTTTGTTCGGACGATTTAAGATTAATCCGCGGACAACCTTCAAATCGTCGCCGTTGGCTGGATGCAGCGATTGGCAGCACCGATGCCGTTTATCTAAATGCCGTCCGCGATTACCAACGTGCTCTCGAAGGTAGAAATGCGTTGTTAAAGATGGAGAGACCATCCGATGACGAATTGCGTGCGTTCGAAAAAATCATGTACGCTGCCGCCGTTACCATAAATCAAACTCGCGTTGCAGTAGTTCCTGAACTCGCTGAGACCTTGCGCGCAACCTGCACACGTTCGGGCTTTCCCAACAAAGGCGCTGATCTTATTTTCCAAGCCGATAGTCCAATTGAGTCGCTGGCCGAGCTCTGGGAAAAGAATCGTCCCGCTGAAAAAATCACGGGCACCACATTACGCGGACCCCAGAAAGATGACTTTAATGTTCTGTTCGAGAACCAAGACGCCGCTGATTTCGCGTCCGAAGGTCAGCAAAGACTTCTCGTTTTAGCCCTTTGTTTGGGTCGATTAAAACGCGACGAACTACGCACCCCCACCCCTCCCGTTATTCTGGCGGACGATGTTCTGGGGGAACTGGACGACACCCGCCGACGCGCATTTTGGCAGGAAGTTGGCGATTCCCATCAAGTAATTGCTACGGGAACCGTCCCACCCCCGTCCGGAAATTGGCTTACTTATAAAGTCAGCGAAGGAACCTATACCCGGGCTTGATTTTGGCGTTGTTTTATGGGCATGAGAACCCTTGGATAGGGGCATGACCGACTTTCTGCTCTACGCCGCCGTTGTCTTCTTATTTTTAGTCAGCATCCTTGTTGTGCTCATCATCCTCATGCAGCGCCCAAGCGCCAACGCAGGAATGGGAGCCGCTCTCGGTGGTGGTGCCGCAGAAAGTGTTTTTGGTGGTGAATCCGCCAACGTCCTCACGAAAATGACGACCACCTTAACGGTGATTTTATTTGTTTTAAGTTTTGGTTTATACCTCGGTTTCGTGGCTCGCGAAAACAAAGGCCCCAAAGCCCTCGCGCCCGCACCTACCGTTACCGCTCCCGCTAAACCTGAACCTGTCAAAACTCCCGTGAGTGCAACGCCTGCGAGCCCAGCAGCGGCGCCAGCCTCACCAGTTACACCCTTAGTTCCAGCGGCAACTAATTCTGCTAACACACCCGTTGCGCCTGCTGAGCCTGTTAAGTCTGAACCTGTCCCAGCTGCACCCGCAGCCACGGGCGCTAAACAGTAATCAACAGTGCCACGACTCTTACTCAGCTTGCTGATCTGCTGGGTGACTTTGTCATGCCCCTCTCAAAGCTTTGCCCAAGGCAACTTTGATGATGATGGTTTTGCCCAATTAAATAACGAGCAAAGCGATCAAGTTTTACAACTCTTCCGACAGTCACGAATCCCTGGTAATTTTTTTCTTAAATTTAATATAATTCATAAACCACGCCTGGGTGAAAATAAAAAGCCCGTCGAAGGTGCCCTCTGGGCTGGCTGGGCGGACTTTGGACCACAAGTACGTGGCGAGATTTTTGATAACGACGGTCAAACCCAGCTGTCTTTCATTGCTGTTAAAAACTTTAAACAATCGTCGCTCTGGATTTCTAATAATTTAAAACCCGCACAAGCTGGAAATTCCCACGAAGCGAGTGAACCCATTGTACCTGGACTGATTCTCAGTCCCTTCGATATCAACCTGCCCTTCACGCATTGGAAAGATACCAAATACACAGCAACGTTAAGATCACGTGGTCGCGGTGTGCACTTCTTTGAAGCCATCAATCCAACCCCAAGCGAACCCGCCAAAGTTGTTTATGGAATTGATCGTGCGTACGGCGCCCTCACAGAAGCAACTTATTATAGTCAGACCGGGAAAATTACCCGGACCTTAAAAATTGAAGACTTCGCTAAAGTCGACGGACAATGGATTGTCAGCACCTGTAGTATTCGTGATGAAACATCACGTGACATCGATGTACTAAAAATCACGGATGCGGCCGTAAGAATTAATTTACTCGAAAAAACTTTTACCCCTGAAACCTTAGTTGAAAAAGCTAAATTCCCCACTCCCGCCGAGTTGAAAAATCTCTAATCATGAGCGCATCCGCTTTAAAAATTACTCAGTTCTGCAACCTGGTGACGAATAATAAGAAAATTAAAGATTTTACCGGAGCAAATAACGGTCTGCAATTTCGGGGTAATCATAAAGTTCGTAAAGTAGGTGCCGCCGTCGATGCCGGCGCCAAAGTTTTTGAACAAGCCGCTCAACGTGGCGTCGATTATTTGATTGTTCACCACGGAATACATTGGTCGACCGTGTCTCCTAAAAACGAAGTTAAAAAACTCCGCCAAGCAGCACTCAAGAAAAGTAAGCTGTCACTTTATTCAAGCCATCTCCCGCTCGATGCTCATCCGGCAATTGGGAACAACGCTCTCATCGCACAAGACCTCGGACTGAAAGTAGTTCGCTGGTTTGTAGATTTCGAAGGACTGCCTATTGCCTGCATCTGTCGTGGTATCAGTCGCAAAAAATTAAGTCAGCGCCTCAAGAAATCCTACCCTAAAACCTTCAAGGCGATTGAATTCGGATCCAAGAATCCCAAGTGGATAGCGATTCTGAGCGGTAGTGGACGCAGTGCTCTTCCCTATTTAAAGTCTGAAAATTGTGATACCTTAATCACCGGTGAACTGCGCGAAGAACACTTTAACGAAGCTCATGAACAAGGCTGGAATCTCTACCCTTGCGGACATTATGCGACGGAAACTTGGGGCGTAAAAGCACTCGCCGCTGCAGTGTCAGCAGAGTTCGATATCCCCTGGGAGTTTATCTCGACCGACAATCCCCTTTAAGCATGTCCGTCTATCGCGGTCGTATCGCCCCCACACCCACCGGCTTATTACATGTGGGTCATGCACGTACTTTCGCTCAAGCCGCCGAACGTGCCAAGCGTGCCGACGGACAACTGATATTTCGTATCGAAGATTTAGATGCTCAGCGCTGTCGTGATGACTTCGCGAAACGTTCGATGGATGACTGTCGATGGCTTGGTTTCGATTGGTGTGAAGGTCCCGACGTGGCTGGCCCATTCGGGCCCTACATTCAGTCTCAAAGAATCAAATACTACAGAGATATCTGGAAACAATTGCATGCAACGGGACTCATCTACCCATGCGACAAATCACGTAAAGATGTAGAGCGTGCTTTAGTCGCTCCCCACGTCGAAGATGAACAAGAGCCGATTTTCCCGATTGAATTAAGGCCCGATAAAAATCTTGGCAGCAATGCCACTGAACCTGGAAACCAAAACTGGAGATTCCGAATTCCTCTCGACGAAGAAATTAAATTTATCGATCAACTCCAAGGCGCCCAATCTTTTACTACAGGAAAAGATTTTGGAGATTTTCTCATTTGGAGAAAAGATGGATTCCCTTCCTACGAACTTGCTGTTGTTGCTGACGATCATGCCATGCAAATCACCGAAGTCGTCCGCGGTGCCGATTTGCTTCTCTCTACTGCCCGCCAGCTTTTAATTTATCGTGCGTTACATTGGACACCGCCACAGTGGGCTCATGTGCCCCTCGTAAAAGATGCCCAAGGCCAGCGCTTAGCGAAGCGTACCAACGGTCTCTCCATTCAGGAACTACGGGAGAAAGGCATTACAGCCAAAGCAGTTCTAACCGCCCCACTCAAAGAACTATCAATTTAGTTCAGTATTCATTGCCTTCAAAGCCCTAAGCCCTAGACCATCACTATGCTGTCCACCCGGATATTACTTGTCGATAACGGCTCACTCGAAGCCGCGACCACCCTGGGTTTACGCAAATTATCTAAAGAAGTCAGTCAACTGATCGGCCATGAAGTCCATCCAGTTTCTGTCCTGCATTCTCAAAAAGTATCACCCGAACTTTTAGACAACAAACCTGCACAAATTTTTGCGGATGCAGTACAACAAGCCGTCACCGATGGAATTCATCAATTAGTTATTCTGCCCCTGTTTATTGGTCCGAGTCTAGCGATTACGGAATTCATTCCCGCTCAATTTCAATTACACGCAAAAAATAATATGCAGTTGATTGTCGCCCATACCTTATACGGCTCCGATGGCGAACTCCGCGATATTCTCATCGCTAATCTTAAATCCTCTTCCTGGCAGAAAGATAAATCAACCGTTCTGCTCTGCGATCACGGCACTCCGATTATCGAAGTAAATCAGGTTCGTAATCTTTTAGGTGAGGAAATTCGTAAGCAATTAGGACTCGAAGCCCATCAGCTTATTGCGTGCTCAATGGAGCGACGCGAAGGAGACCAATATGCCTTCAACGAACCACTCCTAGAGTCTGCACTTTCCAAAGTATCAGCTCACGCGATTATTCTAATGCAGTTCCTACTTCCAGGTCGCCACGCAGGAACGGGCGGCGACGTGGCAGAAATTTGCGAGAAGCACGCGCCGAAGGGTGTCACCTGGGAACTCAGTCCTTTAATCGGTACGCACCCCCATCTTTCGCGCCTATTAGCCCGCCGGTTTAGCGAATTAAAAGCTTAGAGCGTTTCTTCAAAACTACCTGCTAAATCAGTCAAGGCTGAGTTTGTTACGACGACTCCAACCACTGCAATTAAAGGTGTGGGTAAGGAATCTACCTCTACCTTGTCCTGGGCGAGATCCGATAAAGTCGTTAAAACATCGGTCGCACCGACTTGAGAAATTTTTGAAAGTAATCGCACAGGCATCTTTCGATCAGCTCCTGCGTTAATTATTTTTTGAGCCACTTCCGCTAATTTTTTCGCCCCCATGTACAAGCATAACGTAGCGCCTGTTTGCACATGCGCTGACCAATTCTGATCTGAACCATCGGCACAGTGACCGGTTAAAAATGTTACCGAGGCAGCCTTACCTCGATGGGTTAAGGAAAAACCTGCATCCGCACCCGCCGCCGTTGCAGCAGTAACACCTGGCACGATTTCAAATGGAATACCCACCGCGAGTAAATGTTCAATCTCTTCGCCGAGGCGTCCGAAGATACAAGGGTCGCCACCTTTTAATCTTACAACTAAATGAGAACGCTGGGCTTCAATACTGATGATCGAATTAATCTCAGCCTGGGTCACCGAATGAACTCCACATCGTTTACCCACCGAAATCACTCGAGCCTTCGGTGAAATTTCCTGAAGCAAATCTTCTCCCGGTAAACTGTCATAAATAACCACATCCGCTGCCCTTAAATATTTCAAACCACGCACGGTAATCAAATCAGGCGCCCCAGGCCCTGCTCCCACGAAGACCACCCGGCCACTGTGATTACTGTTTACCATTAAATTTATACTTGACCCTATATATGTAATCTTTGGTAATCTTATCAAGTATAAAATATAACCAATAACAACTATGGAAAAGCCACTCACCAAGAACGAATTCATGAAAGCCGAAAAGCCTGATTTATCGGGCAACATTCGAGCTACCTTGGCGGACCCCTCCCTCGATCGTTTCAGTGGTGACGACGAGCAGTTCATTAAGTTCCACGGAATTTACCAACAAGACGACCGCGATAAGCGCAAGGTCGCCAAAGAATATTCAGTCATGGTGCGCACCCGTCAGACCGGTGGTATCGTTCCTGCCTCTCAGTACATTGTGTACGACGAACTTTCTAGTTTATTTGCGAACGGAACTCTGCGCATCACCTCACGTCAAACTTTCCAATTCCACGGTGTTCTCCAAAAAGGAATTGGTAATTTAATCAAATCCATCAACGAAGCTTTAAGTTCAACGCTCGCTACCTGTGGTGACGTAAATCGCAATGTCACTGCACCTTCGAATCCTCCTGTGGATTCTATCGGTGTCGCCGTAGATGAAGATGCTTTCGCCATCACTCGTGCACTGCTTCCACGCACTACGGCCTATCACTCTATTTGGGTAGATGGCGTATCACTCGATTTAGGCTTAGGCGAAAAGATTGCTAAAGCCCGTGCAAGCGCCGACCAAGCTAATCCTTACATGCCGCCTCCTGCGGACAGCGATGATTCGGGTGCGCCCGTCGATCCTCTCTACGGAAAAACTTATTTACCACGTAAATTCAAGACCGGCTTTGCGATTCCGCCTAATAACGATACCGATATTTTCACCAATGATATGGGCTTTGTCGCTGTCATTGAGAACGGTAAATTAGTTGGCTATAATCTTTTAGTCGGTGGCGGCCTGGGCACATCCCACGGCAATAAACTCACCTACCCTCGCCTTGCTGACGTGATTGGTTTCATCACCCGCGAACAACTCATCGCCGTCGGTAGCGCCGTGATTGCGATTCACCGCGACTGGGGTGATCGCACCGACCGCAAACACGCGCGTATCAAATACGTCTTACAAGAAAAAGGTGTGGAATGGTTCCGCAACGAACTCGCTCAACGTCTCGGTGCTCCCTTGCCTGCCGCAAAGCCTTTCGTCTTCAAAGGACAAGGCGATGCCTTTGGTTGGTTCAAACAATTAGACGGTCTCTGGTACCTCGGATTATTTATCGAGACGGGTCGCGTCAAAGATGCTGGTGATTACAAATTAAAAACCGCACTTCGCTCCATCGCTGAAAAATTCGGTCCCGTGTTTCGTTTAACCGCGACACAGAATTTAATTTTATCCGACATCAAAGAAGAAAATAAATCAGCGATTGAAAAGATTCTTAAAGATCACGGATGCAGCATCGTATTTAATCCCGGCTTAATCAAAGGTCGCGGTATGGCTTGCCCTGCACTGCCTACTTGCGGATTAGCCTTAGCCGAGTCCGAACGTATTTTCCCAGCATTACTTGCTAAACTCGAAGATGCTCAAGCCGCTGCGGGCATCCCTAATGAAGAACTGGTCGTACGTATGACCGGTTGCCCCAATGGCTGTGCCCGTCCTTACAACGCTGAAATCGGCCTCGTCGGTAAAGCGCCTGGCAAATATAATCTCATGCTCGGCGGAAACCGCGAAGGCACCCGTCTTGCACGCACTTGGCGCGAGTCCGTTTTACTGGATGAAATTCCCGTAGCCGTCGGTGAACTGTTCAAACAATACGCTCAACAGCGTAAGAGTGGACAAGCTTTCGGCGATTGGGTCAACGAGGCCGCTGTCTGGCCAGCTCCTACACCACAGGCTTAATTTAAAATGTCCGTACCCGATCCCAGTCAGCTCGTTGCTCTGGAGGCGAAGTTATTAAACTTTGCACCGGTGGATCGTTTGCGCTGGGCATATGACACGTTCGGCTCTCGCGCGGGTATCGGAACTAGTTTTCAACCTGCTGGCATTGTCATCATGCATTTAACCAAAACCGCAGGTCTTAAAATTCCAGCGTTCACTTTAAATACCGGCTTACTTTTTCCTGAAACTCTCGAACTGAAAAAGAAATTAGAGACCGCGCTCAATATTCAAATCGAAGAAGTTCACCCTCTCGAAACCGTCGAACAACAAGCCGTGTCACACGGTCCAGAACTTTGGAAAACCAATCCGGAAAAGTGCTGCGAATTACGCAAAGTGGATTCTCTCGGTAAAAAACTATTCGATTTAGATTTGTGGATCACCGGAATGCGTCGCGATCAAAGCAACGAGCGTTCATCAACCCCTTTACTCGGTTTAGCTGCTAGACCCGACAACTCCGACGTCTGGAAACTCAATCCGCTCGTGGATTGGAGTCGCGAACAGGTCTGGGCTTACCTCAAAGAACACCAACTTCCTCACAACGTCTTACACGATCGAGGCTATCGCTCCATCGGCTGCTGGCCGTGCACCCAAATTTCTAATTCCGGCGATGAACGCGGCGGGCGCTGGCCTGGCTTCGAGAAAAAAGAATGCGGAATTCACACTAAAAATATTAAAAAATAATTAATCATGTCACGTAACGCTCAAAACGATCACCTCACGCGACTGGAGCAAACCTCCATTCACATCTTCCGTGAAGCTTTCGCGAATTTCCGCTCCGTGTGTATGCCCTGGTCGATGGGTAAAGACTCCAACGTGCTCATCTGGTTAGCGCGTAAAGCTTTCTGCGGAAAGATTCCTTTCCCTCTTTTACACATTGATACCACTTACGAATTTCCCGAGATGTATGAGTTTCGTGAAAAAGCAAAAGAGATTCACGGCATTGATTTAATTGTGCGTATTAACGAAGACGCCATCCGTCGTGGCATTGGTTATGCGACTCATGACCCTGTGACCGTTACGCACGAACTCAAAACCGTTCCTCTCAAAGCAGCGATTGATGAATTTAAATGGGATGCCCTCGTTACCGGTATTCGTCGCGATGAAGATCCAACCCGTGCTAAAGAGCGCTGGTTCTCCCCTCGTTCCGCCGAAGGTGTTTGGGATTATAAAGACCAACCGCCCGAGTTCTGGGGACAATTTGCATCGACCGCTCCCGAAGGTGGCCACGTCCGCGTACAGCCCCTCCTCGAGTGGACTGAACTCGATATTTGGGAATACATCCGTCGCGAAAATATTCCTAATCCAACCCTTTACTACGCTCGCAATGGAAAACGCTTCCGTTCACTCGGTTGCCACCCCATCACGCACCCCGTAGATAGCCCCGCTAGCAATATCGACGAAGTGATTGCTGAATTAAAACTCACTCGCGTCAGCGAACGTGCCGGACGTGCCCAAGACCACGTCGGTCGCAACTCAATGCAAGCCCTCCGCGCTAAGGGTTTCATGTAATTCTTAATTCTCTTTTTAAAATGTCTCAAACATCCCATATTTCTTCAGTTCAAAAATCAGCTCAACCTGACATCGAAGACATGCGCAAAATGCACGTCGTCGTCGTCGGCCACGTTGACCACGGTAAATCCACCTTCGTCGGACGTTTATTGCACGATACCGATTCCCTTCCTAACGGAAAACTCGAACAGGTTCGTAAAAACTGTGCCGCCGAAGGGATGGAGTTCGAATACGCCTTCTTGCTCGATGCTTTACTCGAAGAACAAG
>Ga0214921_10002172_pt1 | contig 32293 bp, 27 predicted proteins | sample LL1505_MetaG_FD_177992 | JGI IMG/M metagenome (GOLD analysis project Ga0214921, IMG submission 177992) | Freshwater microbial communities from Lake Lanier, Atlanta, Georgia, United States - LL-1505 | ecosystem: Environmental > Aquatic > Freshwater > Lake | place: USA: Georgia | collected... | reverse complement strand
ATATAATAAAATTAATTATTATTTAATTAAATATGTATTTTTTAAATAAAGGAAAGAATCTCGCATTTTTTTTATTTCAAACTAAAAATGAATAAGAATAAACATTAATTTTTATTATGTTATTAATAGTAATATTTTGATAATTTAATTATAATTATTTCAATTTATTAAGACATTTTATTAAAATGTCTTAATACGTTTAAATTTAAATGGCACAAAACCGATTTTTTTGGGTGTATTAATTAATATATTAAATAATATAAAATATGTCATATGGGAGTAAAGAATGGTTATTAAATTATTTGAAAGAAAAAAAAGAAGAGAATGATGAGGATGAAAAAGCTCATAAATTGAAATAATGAATTAAACGATGAAAAATATCGTAAAACAAAAATTTTCAATAATATTATAAAACATGAAAAAGCTAAAGAAGTTAAAAAAGAAATTCCTAAAACTAGAATGAAAACTAGAATAATAGATAATTCTAAAGCTATTGAAAGAAGACAAAAACGAGATGAAATATTTGAACATGATAAAAATTTAACTAATAAAAAACTATTCAAAGAGTAATTGACCATGTTATTAAAAATATTTCAGAACCTTTACATTGTAATTATAAAAATAATTAAAATGTTAAACAAACTATTTATAAAAATAAATTAAAGAATATTAAATATATTTAATATTAAATATATTTAACAACATTTATAATAACATCTATCGACCAAACAATAACAATTAATACAAATTTCATGACTACAATTAAATGGAATATGTAATAGTGTTTCATAACAAATAATACAATCTTTAATATTATTTTTATTCATATTTATTTTATTTTTATATTCTACAATTTCAGATTCATCTAATAATTCATTAATTGTTTTTATTACAATATCAGAATCTATTTGTAAATTACATAATAAATTATAAAATTTTAATTTACCATTTATTTCTTCAGTAAAATAATATTGTTTTAAATCATTCATACTATTTGAACAATTTTTATCAATTGCCATTAAATAATACATTTTCATTAATTCATAATCTATATTTTGATAATAAAAACCTAAATTATACATACTAGTCATATAATTTTTTTCTATTGCTATCGTATAATATTTTATCATTTTATTATAATTAATATAGATATAATGATAATATTGTCCAATTAAATTTAATATAATTACATCTTCTAAATCATAATTTTTTGTATTTATATTATTATTATTATACATTTTAAGAATTAAATCTGTATATGATAATTCATGATCATTAAATATAATCGGATATTTATCGCTAATATCTTTTAAAGATTCAAAATGATAATTACTATCAATATCTTCATAATTATTTTCATCGTCATCACCACTATCACTAAATTCACTATTATTATCACTATTATTATCACTATTATTATCACTATTATTATCACTATCATTAGTATTAATATTTTCAGTATTAATATTTTCAGTATTAATATTCTCAGTATTAATATTTTCAGTAACAGTTATATCCCCATATTCTATATCCCCATATTCACTATCACTATCACTATCACTATCACTATCACTAGCTTCACCAGCTCGTTGTTTTAAAATCTTAATTATCTTAATTCTTCTAGAATCAATATTTTTCATTTTCATAACATAATCTGCTAATAAATTAACATGTTCAGTATATGATTCATATAATCCATTATAAGTTAATTGTTCAAATTCTTCTTCAGACATATTAATATAATCATATTCAATTTCACTATTAATAACTTGATCATTTAAACCTTCTTCAGTGCGTTGTTTTAAAAGATTTTGAATCTTATTTCTTCTAGAATCAAAATTATTTAATTTCATAACATAATCTCCTAATAAATTTACATGTTCAGTATATGAATCCATTAATCCATCATAAGTTAATTGATCAAATTGTTCTTCAGACATATTAATATTATCATATTTGATTTCACTATTACTATCATCAATATTATTATTATAACTATTACTATCATCAATATCTTCTTGAGATCTTTGTCTGTAAATAATTAATATTTTTTTTCTTCTAGAATCAATATTATTCATTTCCATAACATAATCTCCCAATAAATTTATATGTTGATTATATGATTCATATATTTCATCATAAGTTAATTGTTCAAATTGTTCTTCAGGCATATTAATATAATCCATATTCCCAGTTTCACTATTATTAAACTCTTCTCGAGATTTTTGTTTAATAATATTCATTATTTTAATTCTTCTAGAATCAATATTATTCATTTTTATAACATAATCTGCTAATAAATTTACATGTTCATTATATAATTCATATAATGCATCACAAGATAATTGTTTAAATTGTTCTTCTAGCATATTAGTTGTCATTTTATAATTAATAGTGTATATATATATATTCAAAATAATATAATAATCAATTTTTTATTAATACAATTGCGTTAATATAAATAATACATAGAACTAAATATGATTATTTTGCTAATAAAATAAATAAATTAATAGAAAAAAATATAATTATTAAATTTATTATAAATAATTAATTTTATTATAAATAATTAATTTTATTTAATTAAAAAAATTAATTAAATAAAATCTAAACTTCATAACCAATATATTTAATTAATATATCTTTAAATTTTTCTAATCCTTCTTCAATACTTAATCTATTATTTAAATCAATAAATGATAATTTTATTGCTAAATCCATTAATACAATAGATAATTCATTAGGAATAATATGTTCGATATGATTTAATATAAATATTAAAGTTATCCCATAACTATAAGAATCTAATGTATTTAAAGATTTAAATATAAATTCATCATATTTTATTTTTTTTAAATCTAATAATAAAAATTTAAATTTTATCAACATATTATTGATAATATCATTTTTATTATGTTCTTTTGCATTATAATAATAATTACTTAATGAATTAAATGAATCTAATAATTTTTTATCCATATTTGTTATTTTTATATTTTTATTTAATCCCAAATCTAAACGAAGGCATAAAACATCTATATCAAGATTAGAACCCATTTTTAGATTACTATATTTATCATAATTATAATAATTCAATTCAAATGGAAATGAAGAATGATGAATAGATAAATCATAATTAGAATCTTTTGATAAATTTATAATATTATTTTTTGTATTAGTTAAACTAAAATCTATAAAAACTAATTTATTTTTATTTATATCATATAATATATTTGCAGGTTTAATATCATGAAGAACAATATTATTATCATTAAATAATTTAATACCTTCTAATAATTTATAGTATTCTATTAAAAATGAATATATTATATCAATATTATTTTTTGTATATAATTTAAATTTTTTAGCATAATGATTTAAATTACGACCTCCATTCTTCATTATTATTGGAGTTAAATCATTAATGTTCATTTTAAATTTTTTAAAATGAAATAAATTATAATCATCTATTATATTTTTATGAATATCTTTAATCAATTTTGTTTTATAATATTTTCCTAAATGATAATTACATGATATATCTATTTTATTTATTAATTTAATAAAATTTAATTCATCTTCTGCATCTTCATGATATAATAATTTAGTAATATATTCATCTTTATTAATATTTAAATTTTCATTAAATATTAAACATGGAGAAAAAATATATCCAAAAGAACCAAAACCTATTATTTTAGATTTCATATATAATATTTAATAATATATATATATATTATTAAATAATATTATTTTCAATTATTTATAGTGCATATTTTACACCTTTGGAGATTATAAACTAAATTTAATATTATTTTTTCTGGAATTAAAAAGCATATTAAATTGATACAAAACTATTTTTTGTGTAGTTAAAAATAAATATTTATTTTTATTAATTTAATATATTGTTTATTATTATATACATGAATTACAAAGATAAATATTTATTTGTAAAAAAACAATATAATTTATTAGGAGGTATGAAAAAAGGTCCAAATACTATTAGAGACAACATAATTACTACTAATATTATGTATGTTCAGAATGCAATTGACAGTGCAAATACTAATATAACAATACCTATTGTATTACACGATGAATGGCTAAAACTTGGAGAAAAAAAACAAGATACATTATTAAAAAATATAAATGATGTATTAACTTATTTAATTAAAACTACACATACAAATAAAGTAGCTATATATAATTTTTTAATAACAAAAAATATATTTAGTGATAGGGATGAATATGATATTAATATTTTACAAATAGCAATTAATTCTATCATATCAAACTCAATATCCTCATTTGATATGATAGAATTAATTAAATTATTAATTAACAAAATAAATTTAAATCAAAGTATAAATCCAAGTATAATAAAATCATTATATGATAAATTAGAAATTAATCCTAAAATTAAAAATATTATTGAAATTATTTTAAAATTAGATAATTTTTTAATTCCACATGATTTTTTATCAGCTTTAACCCCAGGTGATAGAATTGAAATGAATATTCATAATTTAAAAAATGCATGTATAAATAATTATGTTAATCATTTTTTTGATATTATAATATCTAGATTAACTTTAACAGCAGATGATAATCTAATATTACTTGCCCTTGTAGATCAATTATGTTTAAGATCATCTTTTCAAGATGAGTATTATCTTAATAAACTTAAAACTCAATATAATGATATTATTAATTTTAGAATGCAACATTTATTTAATGTTATTAATCAAAATAATAGACAAATTTTTGATTTAATAATGACCAGTATAAGCTTACCAGAAAATAATACAATATTAAATCAAATTGTAGATTTATTATGTGATACATATAATAATCAATATTATTATTATCTTAATCAACTTAAAACTAAATATCACGATCGTATTAATTTTAATATAGAACATTTACAAAATGTTATTCGAAATAATAATAGACAAATTTTTGATTTAATAATAATTAGTATAGATTTAACAGAACAGAATAATTTACAATTAAATGAAATTGTAAATATGTTATCTACTAGATGTACTTTTCAAGATTATCATTATCTTAATGTACTTAAAAATAAATATGCTGATAGTATTAATTTTAATATACAACATTTACAAAATGTTATTCAAAATGATAATAGAGAAATATTTGATTTAATAATAACTAGCATAAATTTAACAGCAGAGAATCATGAAAGATTATTTGAAATCGTTAATACATTATGTACAAAACAAATAAATGAAATACCTATATATTATTATTATCTTTTTACGCTTAAAAATAAATATAATGATTTGATTAATTTTACTATAGAACATTTTAAAAATGCATGTATTAAAAGTAATTTAGATATCATTAAATTTCTATATAATAATATAAAACTAGAAAGAGATGATATTATATCTGACATTCTAGATAACATTAGTAATGATATATACACTTACGATATATTAAATTTTTTTATAAAGAAAAAAATTATAATACTAGATAATATTTTAGCTAATATACCAGGAATATCATCACATTTATATATAGATACAGAAAAAATGAGAAATATTATTATATTTTTAAATTTACTCTTGATGTATATCTTTTATAATTTTGAAACAATAGAAAATATACCAGAAAATATAATAAATATATTATATACATGGTTATGGGGTAATATTATGAAACCACATATGTATTATCCATTAGGATTTTTTGTTCAGGCAGATTGTAGGTGTACCACTAAACAATGTAAATATTTTCCATATCATATACATCTTAGTATACATGATTGTGATGATGAACATTTGAAACAATATAGTTTTTCTACATTTCATGATAAATGTGTATTAGGATCTGAAAGGATTCATAAAATATTTTATATAAGATATAAACAATTTGAAATTAATTATGAACATGCAGTTGCTCATAGAATACCTCCACTTGTATATTCAGTTGCAAATTTTCCAGAACAAATACCAACTAGTGAAAAATTTATAGAAAAAAAACGTAATCAAGGACCAATGCCAAATAGAGATTTTCATTTTGATAATAATTTTGATGAAAGACATGAAGATGGTGATTTTCATGGTTTTAGTCAAATATCTTCTAGATATCCAGAAAGATCTGATCATGGTTTTAGGCAAATATCTTCCAGATATCCAGAAAGATCTAATCATGGTTTTAGTTTTGAATTTGGTAAAATAGCTGATGAGGGACATTATTATAATAATTTTGATGATTTTAGTGAAAGACCTTTTGGAAATCCAGAAAGATATGATCATAATTTTAGTCAAAGACCTTTAGAACCAATAATTACAAAAGATACACAAGATTCTAAAATTAGTAAAGAAACAGTTTTAGAAGATTCTGAAAGTATTGAAGAAAAAACTTCTAAATCTTCTAAATCTTCTAATAAAATTGAACAATTTTTTAAATATAATATTGGTAGACATAAAATGTATATGCGACATGTATTAACATTTTTAGATGATTTCTTAGAATTCCCAATGAACATGTTATTAAATATTGATAGTCATGATATTATATATGGAGAAAGACGAAAAAAAATAATATATGAGTTGGATCGTGAAAATTGGAATCAATACTTTTGTGCAGAGCAAGACCCAAATAGAGGAATGTGGTATACAGGTCAACAGTTTATTTAATAACATAATAATTATCTAATGTAATGTTATTCTTTTCAATTGTCTTATTTACATATTTAATATTATCATATGCTGATATAATTGAAATCTCTTGATCTGAAATCCATTTAACATTATGACATGCATATACATTTTTTTCTGATGGTATAATTCCTAATAATGGTGTAGTTGTTGGAATAAATGTTTGTAATAATAATCTTTTTGATGATGATAAATTATTTAAATAATTCTTGGCTGGTGTACTTGAATGTATAAATCTTCTATTATTAAATACTGCTAAATCCCCTTTCTTCCATTGAACACTAACACGATGGGGTAAAACTTTTTCATTCATAAAATTTTTTATCCAATTTCTTGAATCTTTAATACTCCAACCTACAACTCTTTCAAAAAATGTTGGCATTATTAATATTCTAGGTTTTTCACAATTATTATTTGGTGCATAAACTAATGGTATTTGTGTATTACCTTCTAAACTTTTTTCAAATTCTTCTAAACGATTTACACCAGCATAATCTATTTCTAAATTATTAGTAATAAATTTTCTTCTATTAATTTCTATCAACATATTATGACTTGCTATTTTTTCTTCAGATGTTAAATTTTCATAAATTGTTTCACCTGAAATAAAATCTGTATCTCCTCCAATTAATGGTTGTTCTAAAATATAAAACCCTGTAACAACAGGAGGTATCTTATATTCATGACCTAAAATATCTGTATGCCATAAATAATTATTTATGAAAGGTTTATGAGGTTGAATTTTTATATTTTTTATATTATAAAAATCTAATAATTCTATATTTCCTCTAGGTGCAACATGTTTACAATCAGGAAATTGATCAAAAGGTTGAAGCATTTGATGTTGATTTTCTTCAGGAAATTTTAATGCTTCATCATCATAATTTTCATCAAAGTTTTTAACAAAATTTAAAAAATCTGTTGGAGAAACATTATCTAGATTTTTAAATATCAATAATGGATATTTTTTAAATATATATAATAGATTATTCATGGATATTGGATCAATTTTATTAATATTTTTAAGATCATAAATATAACCTATTCTTTTTTCTAATGGATGTTGTAATAGTTTAAAAGAACTAATATGTAAAAAATTTAATAATATAATTAATAATTGTATCATTAATTATATTAATTAATATTTTTTTAAATAATTGAATTTATTAATTGTATTATTAATTATATTAATTAATATTTTTTTAAATAATTGAAAAAAATATTGATTATAGATAATTATATATAATTAATAAATGGAATCTATTAAAAAAAAATTAATTAAAAAAAATTTTTTTAGTGAAAATGATTTTATTTATGAAAATAATGAAATTCAAATAAACTATGAAAAATTTATGAATTTATTAAATTTAGAAAATGATAATTTAATTGATTATATTAAACTAAAAAAAATTAAAAACTTTTTAATAAAAAAAAATAATATTAAAATTTACGAAAATATAAATTTTAATATTTTAATTGAATTATTAGAGATTTTTGATTTATTAGTTATTAATAAATCAAATGGTTTAAAATATATTGAATTAATTGAAGATTTTATAAATATTTTAGAAAAACAATATATATTCACATATACATTTGCAAATTTCATTCAAGAAAATTATCCAAATTATTCTATAAAAATAGAAGATGATTTTTTATCTAATTTTAAAGATTTAAATCAACACTATAAATTTGGTCCTCGAACAGACATTGTTATTCATGAAATTAAAATGATAATTGAATTTGATGAAAAACATCATAACAATTATGAAAATATTCAAAAAGATATACATAGAGATAATTTAATTATGCATTTAGGTTATGATGTATATCATTATAAAGAAGATGATGATAATATTTTTGATTTTTGTAAATATATAAAAAGATTAATTCAAAAAAAACAAGTTATATTAGATTTAACAAAATTTACAGATTTTATCATTATAACATTATTAGAAGATGAAGTATGTAATGATGAAGAATTACTTAAATTATTAACATCCGAACAATGTTATGATATTATTAAAGGTTGTTCTCGTGACAAAATTGGTTCTATACCAAGAAATATTAAATTAAAAAAAAATCTGTTTAATTGGATTGGTGTTGTTGATTCAGAAAAAAATAAAAAAGAAATAAAAAAAATTTATGATATGTTAGAAGATTTAGAACATAAATATGAGTTTAATGAACTTGAAAATGATTATATATTATCACCAAATGCATTTGAACAATTATTAAATATGTTAGATGTTGAAATATATGATAAAGTTGCAATTATTAGAGAAACATATAGAAAAATAAAAAATTATTTTTTAGATAATATGTTTCAATCTTTTAAAGAAATGATACAAAATAAACAAAAAACAGAATTAAATTTTATTAGTGTCTTTAATAATATAAATTATAATCAAAATAAAAATGATTATAATGAAAATAAAAGATTAAATAAAATAATAAAAGAAAAAAATAATGAAATTGAATTTTTACAACAACAAATTGAATTTTTACTAAAAGATCTTGAATTTAAAAAAAAATCATATGAAAAAAATACAAAATTAATAATCAATCATCCAATTGTAGAATATATACCTCAACTTATTTTTACAGGGAATAATAATGAACGTATCAAAATATCTGATATCAAAAATCATTATGAATATAATAAAAAAAATTGTTTTAAGGGCGTTCCTCGTTCTCTAAAACAATGTTTAGATGAAATTAAAGAAAAAATAAGTTATAATAATTCTGAAAAATCTTTAACTAAAAATTATTTATTTGGCTGTAAATTTGAAAAAAAAAATAAATCTAATAAAATTGTCAATAAACCTATACAACAAGATATTCCTATATCTAAAAAATCTAATCAAATTGAAATAAATGACTCAGATGATGAAGAAATGTAAAATTATTCAATATCTTTTCTTGTATATATTTTTAATGGATTTGATTCTATAGTTTCATTCATTAATCCATTAATTATTAATTTAAAATCATTTTTTTTAAGTTTATAATCTTCTAATTCTTTTTCTGTATAATAAACTGAATTTACTTTCATATTTTTTTTACTTAATTTTCCTTTATCTGTTATTTCATTTATAACACATAAGATACTTAAAGGTCCTTTTAAATAATTTTTTAAAGATATATTATATGAAACTTTAATAACATATGAAACATTTTCTTCCATTAAATCATCTAAATTATTTGAAACTAAATCATTTAATTCTTTTTTAGTACTAGTATTACCAATTAAAATAACTTTATTTTTAATCATTTTATATGCTTGATAATAATTATTATTTTCATCAAATTTTTTTTTTAAATTTTCAAGATATTTTTGAATTTCTTCTTTCATATAATATAAATTAGATATTATTTATTTTATTTATAAAATTATTTTATTTTTGTATAGATTCAACATAAAATGTTGTTCTTCCACCCAATGATTTATGAGTTTTTATCTTATTACCATATGGATCTTTTTCTTTTTGATATACTTTCATAGAATCAAAATATTTATTTGAATTATCTGTTTCTAATATTAATTGCATTTTATTACATAATTTTTTAGCAATTGTAAATATTTTTTTCCATTCATCATTATTTATATTTTTTATTTTTCTTAATGGTGAAATTTTTGCTCTATATAAAATTTCAGATTTTAAATAATTCCCAATTCCAGAAAATATTAATTTTTGATCTATTATTATATCTTCTATTAATTTATTTTTTATTTTAGGGATTAATATATTAATTCGTTCTAAAATTTCTGAAAATTTAATATTTTTATCACTAATATCTGGGGCTAATTTATCTAATTCTTTTTGTATTATATTTGAATCATTGGTTATAATTAAAGTTCCAAAACTTAAATGATCATCGTAAATTAAATCTTTAGAATTATTAAATGATAAAACAACATTTTTTTTATTATCATTTTTCCAATCAACTTCTTTTCCTTCTATATTCCACCAACCAATTAAACCTAATTTTGATATAATATACCAATTATGTTCAAAAGAGATAAATATCACTTTACCTTTTTTATAGACATTTATACATTTAATGGGGAATGTTTTTTTAAATTTATTAAAATTTTCCGGAGGTCCATGTTTTTTATATCTACCATAATTTATTTTTATATTTGTTAATTTTTTTCCTATATATTTAGATAAAACATTTTTTGTTAAATTATATATTTCCGGAGATTCAGGCATTTATATTTATGCTAGAAATTATTATATTTATACTAGAAATTATTATATTTATACTAGAAATTATTATATTTATACTAGAAATTATTATATTTATACTAGAAATTATTATATTTATACTAGAAATTATTTAATTTATTCAATAGTTTTATAATATAATCCTAAATTATATAAACTTTCTAAATTACCCTTTTTAATTGCCATTATATAATATTTTTTCATTTCTTCATACTTTTCTATCATAAAATAATAATATCCTAAATTATTCATACTTTTTTTACAATCTTTTTTAATCGCCATTAAATAATATTTTTCCATTAAATCATAATCTTTTTCTACATTATTATAATATGATCCTAAATTAAACATACTCTTTTCACAACATCTATCAATTGCCATTAAATAATATTTTTTCATTAATTCATAATCTTTTTCTTCATTTTCATAATATGATCCTAAATTAAACATACTATCTATGCAATCTTTTTCAATTGCCATTAAATAATATTTTTTCATTAATTCATAATCTTTTTCTTCATCTTCATAATAATTTGCTAAATTAAACATACTATTTACACAATCTTGTCCGATTGCAATTAAATAATACCTTTTCATTAATACATAATCTTTTTTTTCATCATAATATATTGCTAAATTAAACATACTATTTTTTTGATGTGATTTTATCATTTGATATTTTAGTAATATAATATATTTATAATAATAAAATATCAATTTTTTTTGAGTCATTTAAATTACTATAATATTTAAAAACAAATGTATAAAAATATTAAAAAAAATATTATAATATTTAAAAAAAAATATTATAATATTTAAAAAAAATATTATAATAATTTATATGCCAAAAAAAAATTATAATTCTGATTCTTCATATGATTCTTATACATCTGAAACTGAAAGTTCAGATAATTTATCTAATTCAATAAATTGTAAAATAATTAAAATTGATAAAGTTAAACATAAAAAACATAAAAAAAATGAGAATAAATGTAATAAAGTAAAAGAATGTAATAAATATAGTGAAAATAATTATAATGAAAGTTGTGAAAATAATAAAAAATGTAATTTAGAAAAAGGAGAAAAAGGAGATAAAGGAGATAAAGGACATAAAGGTGATAGTGGAATAAAAGGTGATCAAGGAAATAAAGGCGATAAAGGTGATAAAGGTGATAAAGGTGATGATGGTGAATTTGGTGATAAAGGAGATAAGGGGGATCAAGGTATTAAAGGGGATCAAGGATCTAAGGGAGATCAAGGATGTAAAGGAGATAAAGGTGAAAAAGGTGATATTGGTGAAAAAGGTTGTAAAGGTGATAATGGAATAAAAGGTGATAGAGGTGAAAAAGGTGAAAAAGGCGATAAAGGCGATAGAGGACATAAAGGTGAAAAAGGAGTTAAAGGCGATAGAGGTGAAAAAGGAGACAAAGGAGATAAAGGAGAAAAGGGTGATAGTGGTATGAAAGGTGATAAAGGTGATAATGGTGAAACTGGATGTAAAGGTCTTGTTGGTGATATAGGTCCTAAAGGAGATAAAGGTGATAAAGGTATTCAAGGATGTAAAGGTGATAAAGGTGAATGTGGTCCAAGTGGTGAAAAAGGAAATCAAGGATGTAAAGGGGATAAAGGTGATAAAGGAGATAAAGGAGACCAAGGAGAACGTGGAGATATTGGTGATAAAGGTATCCAAGGATGTAAAGGAGATAAGGGAGATAAGGGAGATAAAGGAGATAAAGGAGATAAAGGTGAGAATGGTTATAATGGAATATGTGGTTTAAAAGGGGATAAAGGAGATAAAGGAGATAAAGGAGATAAAGGAGATAAAGGGGATAAAGGGGATAAAGGAGATAAAGGGGATAAAGGAGATACAGGAGATAAAGGGGAAATAGGAAAACAAGGAGACCAAGGAGATAAAGGAGATATAGGAGATACAGGAGACCAAGGAGATACAGGAGACCAAGGAGATAAAGGAGATAAAGGAGATAAAGGAGATAAAGGGGATACTGGAGATAAAGGAGATAAAGGAGACCAAGGAGATAAAGGAGATATAGGAGATACAGGAGACCAAGGAGATAAAGGAGATAAAGGAGATAAAGGAGATAAAGGGGATACAGGAGATAAAGGGGATAAAGGAGATAAAGGAGATAAAGGGGATACAGGAGATAAAGGGGATAAAGGAGATAAAGGGGATAAAGGAGATAAAGGAGAATGTGGAGATAAAGGGGATAAAGGGGAATGTGGAGATAAAGGGGAACGTGGAGATAAAGGGGATAAAGGGGATAAAGGGGAAACGGGAGAAATTGGACCAATTAGTTATCCATGTCCTTTCTGTCCAATTGGACCTTCATTTTTCCACGTATGATATCTCAAGTTTGTGGAGATGGTTTAGTATGGGATGATATTGAAATATTAGAAGGTTCAAATAAAATTGGAGATACATATTTTGTAGGTGTAAATATACCTAATCTATTAACATTCATAACTACAGTAGCAATTAATAGTTTTACTCAATCGATTGCTGAATATACATATATTGGAACATCAACAATAACACTTTCTAATTTTAATATAATAGCTACATCAAAAAGTGAACATGCATTAAAAGATTTAGTAGGGTATACATATTATCTTTTAATTAATAATATAATCCAATCTACTATAATATTAACTGGAAAAATAAGTCCAGAATTTGGAAATAATCCTATATCATTTATTATTAATCCAAGTGATAAAATTGTTATTAAAGCTGTTTTAAATCCTAGTGCTAAAAAAATAAACGATCCAGATGATATTAGTTTTAGATGGAACGCTATCATAATTTAATAAATTATTTATTTTTATTTCATTTTAATATTATTCATAATATTTTTATGTTCAACAATCTCAAAACATAATCCATTATAAATTTCTTTATTATTTTTTGTTATCTAATAATATATCATTTTTACTATATTCATATTTTAATTTTTGTAAAATAGACAAAAGATCATAAATTCCAATTATACAACTTGATTTATATAATGTATTACCTTGTCCATCATCAAAACATCTTTTAACAATAAACATTATTTATAATCATTAATTTATTTTTATAAATTATTAAATATAATTAATAACTATAATAGCATTTATAAATAAAAAAGTTAAATCTTAAATCCTTACTTTAATAATTTATTTTATAAAAAAAAATATTAAATTAAATTATCTTGGATATATTTAATACATTCAAAATGATCATGTTTTATAGCAATATTTAAACATTCATTTTTATCCCATGGACAACCATTTTCATGAGCATATTTTAAACATTCTAAATGACCATTTTGAGCGGAATTAAAACATGTCATTTTATCCCATGGACAATTATTTTCATGAGCATATTTTAAACAATTTAAATGACCATTTTTTGTTGCATTAGAACATGTATCATTATCAAATAGACATCCATTTTCATAAGAATATTTTAAACAATTTAGATGTCCATTTAAAGCTGCAATAGAACATGTTCCTAAATTAACTTTAATTAAACATCCATTTTCATGAGCATATTTTAAACAATCTAAATGTCCATTACTAGCAGCTCGATAACATGTTATCCAATTCCATGGACAATTATTTTCATGAGCATATTTTAAACAATCTAAATGACCATTTTTAGCTGCATTTTCACATGTAGACATTAACCACTCACAACCATTTTCATGAGCATATTTTAGACAATCTAAATGACCATTTAAAGATGCTAAAGAACATGTTAAATAATTCCATCTACAACCATTTTCATGAGCATATATCAAACAATCTAAATGACCATTTTTAGCTGCATTTTCACATACAGACATTCTCCAATCACAATTATTTTCACGTGCATACTTTAGTATAGCTAAATGACCATTTAAAGCTCCATTAGAACAAACTTTCCAATCCCAAATACAACCATTTTCATGAGCATACTTTAGTATTGCTAAATGACCATTTAAAGATGCATTCGAGCAAACTTTCCAATCCCAAATACAACCATTTTCATGAGCATATTTTACTATTGCTAAATGTCCATTTCTAGCTGCATAATAACATGTTCTATTATCTAGAGGATAATCATTTTTATGAGCATATATTAATAAATTTAAAAGTCCTTTTTCTGCACAAATACAAGTTATATCTTTTTTGTCATATCTAAATAATATTTTAATTTCATCTAAAAAAAAAAAATCATTAAATATATCTTGTAAAAAATTATAATATATTTCAATAATAGTAATATTATTTACAATATAATCATATATTTTATATGGTATATCATTTACACACCAATATCTTAATGTATATAATAGATGAATAAAATCATTAATTGAATTTATTATTAAATCATTTTTATAATATTTTTTTATAATAGTAAAATCATCTTGAGATTCTAAACAGATTTTATATAATTCTGAATCATATAAAAAATCTGGGATATTATTAAATTCAACATTACAGATATATTCAGGATAAGAAATATTAATTTTAACCCATGATAGATTATCAATATGATTATTTTGAACATTATTATCAATATGTTCAATAATAAATGTTGAATCTTTATTAAATTTAAAAGTATTTCCAACTAATATATGTATTAAATATAATTTATTATCTAGTTTAACTCGTAAATATATATTATCATTATATATTGGTTCGACAAGTTTATTTTTACATACATCAATTATATTACCAGTTTTTGTTATTAAATATGGATTTTCTGTATTTATATTTATAATTTCAAAAGCATCATTATGATATGATTTAATTATATCTTTATATCCTTTATTCCATATGAATTCACTAATAGAATTAAAATAATAATAATCTGTTTTATCATTTAAATTTGCTCCACTTTTAACAAGTAATTTAATTATTATTTCTGAATTATAATAACATGCCATATGTAATGCTGTACGTTTATAATTATCTTTTTCATTTATATTTATTCCATTTTCAATTAATAATTTAATTATTTCATAGTAATTTTCCATATCAGATTTACCTAAAATAATATGTAAAAGTGTTTTATCATTATAATATTTTTTATTAATATTTACATTTACATTTTCATGAATTATTGATCTTGCTAATTCTATATTATTTTGAATACATACATCGCATAAATTTTCAATTACCATTATTATTTTATAAAGATATTTATAGATAATAACTATAAATATCAATTTTTATTTTTATTAAATAAAAATAAAAATTGATATAAATATGTTTTAATAAAAATAATATTATTTATATAAATGACATCAAAATATGAATTTGAAAAATATATATGTACTAAAGAGACATTAAAAAATACAATTGAAATATATGGTGTAGCAATTATTCCAAATATTTTAGATGAAAATGAATGTAATTTAATGAATAGTGAAATTTGGGATTTTTTAGAACATATAACACAATTATGGGAACTCCCAATAAATCGAAATAATTCAAATACATGGAGAGAATTTTATAAATTATATCCATTACATTCAATGTTATTACAACATTGGCATGTTGGACATTGTCAAGCATCATGGAATGTGAGACAAAATATAAAAATAGTTGAAATATTTGCTCATTTCTGGAATTGTAATATGGATGAATTATTAGTTTCATTTGATGGTTTAAGTTTTAATTTACCACCAGAAATGACTAATAAAGGTTGGAATCGTGGAAATACATGGTATCATACAGATCAATCTTTTACAACTCCAGATTTTAAATGTATTCAAAGTTATATTACAGGATTAGATGTTAATGATGGAGATGCTACATTAACATTTATGGAAGGTAGTAATAAATATCACAATGAATTTAAGGATAAATATAATATAACAGATAAAAAAAATTGGTATAAATTAAATAAAGAACAACAAAAATTTTATAAAGAAAAAGGATGTGAAATAAAATATATTAAATGTCCAAAAGGTAGTTTAGTATTATGGGATAGTCGAACAATTCATTGTGGAAGTGAGGCTTTTAAAAGTAGAAATGTATCTAATTTTAGATCAATTATATATTTATGTTATATGCCAAGAAAATTATGTTCTAAAAAAAATTTAGAAAAGAAACAAATAGCATTTAATGATAAAAGAACAACATCACATTATCCATGTGAAATAAAATTATTTGCAAAAACTCCCCAAACTTATGGAGGAGAAATACAAGAAATAACTATAATTGAAACCCCTAATTTAAATTATTTAGGAACAAAATTAGCAGGTTTTTAGATTATAATTACGAGTATGTTTTATTTGTATCAAAAAAATTGAAAAAAAAAAAATATATAAATGTCATTAGAAAATATATAGTATCGACTAGGAGAAAGTCGGTTGGTATGTACATGGGTAGTTCATACCAAAGAGGATATTCTATGATTTTTAATCATAAAACTTCAATTCTACAAGATGGCTTCTTAGGTCAGTTGCCACCTCATTAGAGTAAATTTGTTGATTTCTAGTTAACATCTTTAAAACAAGCGTTGAAGTATGCCTCAGCCCACCCATTCATCTTATTTGTATATATCGACCAATATATAGATTTATCCATTAAATACAAAATTTAACTCCATTCATTTCATTATATCTCTCCATTTATAAATAAAGAGATATAATAAAATTATATTGCAATGATACATTATTAATACTAGTATTATATATATAAAAATCAAACTATTAAAACAACATTTTTATAAAAATGTTGTTTTAATATATTAATTACTATGGAGGATAAATACAAGAGATAACTATAATTGAAACCCCTAATTTAAATGATTTAGGTAAAAAATTAGCAGATTTTTAGACTTTATTAGTAAAAATTAGAGCTTAAATAATATTATTAAATAATAATAAAAAATTGTTATTTAGATTTACAAAATGCTATTATTTTATAAAAATAAATTTTTCTAAAAAATTGATTATTTAATATTATAGTATTTAAAAAGATTATATTTTTAAATGAACTTTAAAACATTAAATGATATCATAGATAAATATCCTATTATATTTTATAATTATGAATTACCATATACTGAAATAATATTAGAAATGTATAATAATCCTAATATTGAACCAGAAAAATATGATCTAGATGATCATATCATATTAAATTTAATTGGTCAATATTATCATTTAATTCATATTAATTATGATGAAATGAAAAAATATTATTCATTAGCGATTGCTAATAGTATGCATAAATTAGGATTATATTTTCAATTAGAAGAAAAAAATTATGAATTAATGAAAATATATTATTTAAAAGCAATTGATAAAGGTTGTATAAAAAGTATGTATTATTTAGGTTTATATTATGAATTTCAAGAAAAAAATTATAATTTAATGAAAAAATATTATCTAATGGGAATTGAAAATGGTTGTTTAGAAAGTATGGATAATTTAAGAATATATAATGAAATTAAAGAAAAATAAAAAATTGATTAATTTATATTATACTCTAATATAAATTAATTATTAATGAACTTTTTAACTTTAAATGACATATCTGAAAAGTATCCTCTAGTATTTTATGATAATGAATTACCATATACTAATTTAATATTAGAAATGTATAATAATCCAATGCTTGAACCAGAAAAATATAATTTAGAAGATCATATAATATTAAATTTGATAGGACAATATTATCATTTAATTTATATTAATTATGATGAAATGAAAAAATATTATTTATTAGCAATTGAAAAAGGTAATTTAGAATCTATATATTCATTAGGTAATTATTATAAAAAAATTGAGAAAAATCATGAAGAAATGTTAAAATATTATTTAATGGCTATAGAAAATAATGATATTGAAACTATGGAAGAATTAGGAGAATTTTATTATTATCAAGATGATTTTGAAAAAATGGAAAAATATCATTTAATGGCAATTGATCATGGTTCAGTAAATTCATTAAAATTATTAGGTTATTATTATTATGAAAAAAATGAATATGAAGAAATGAAAAAATATTATTTAATGGCAATTGAAAAAGGATGTTCAGAATCAATGGGATGTTTAGGATATCATTATAAAATTGAGAAAAATTATGAAGAAATGGAAAAATATTATTTAATGGCAATTGAAAATGGAAATTTAGAATCAATGACAAGTTTAGCTGATTATTATCGAGAAATTGAAGATTATGAAAAAATGATAAAATATTTATTAATAGCAGTTGAGAATCAAGATTCTCAAGCCATGTGTTCATTAGGTGATTATTATCAAAATATTGTTAAAAATTATGAATTAATGAAAAAATATTATTTAATGGCGATTAATGATAATAATTGTTATGCATTAAATAAATTAGATATGTTTTATAGTAATAAATTAAAATTTTATCATTTATTGTCAAATTTAGAAAATAAATCTACAATTGTAATAAAAAAAATGGATAAATTATTAGATTGTAGTAAAGTAACAGAATATATTAATAAAATAAATAAAAATGAAGATAATATTAAAGACTGTTTAATATGTTATAATAAATTACAACATATATCATTTAATTGTGGTCATGAAATATGTATAAATTGCTATTGTTTAATAAATAAATGTTATTATAGATGTTCATCTATAAATATTTAATAATATATATAGATTTATTATTGTATTGAGTTATACTCCAATTAACAAAAAAATTATGAATTAATATAAATATTATTTTTTAAATTTATATAATTTAATAAGTTTATTCTAATACTCTAATATTATTCAAGATAGTCAATATTACCAAATAATTGGGACGATAGTGCCCTTGATAATAAGAAATCTATATATTTTTGTAATTGAGGTAATTTATTAGTATCAAAAATTGATACTTTTTGACTTTTAATAACACCACAACCTGGAAATGACCATTTTAATTCTCTTTGTGTTAAATCCTTGTATACAAAATGATCTGTTGGTATTAACATTTTACACCTTTCGTTACAATCACCATTTACTTCATGTGTATAAGGATTAAAATTATTACAATAAGTAGAATAATAATCAAAAAACCATGAATTTAAAAGCGTTAATGTATTTGAATCATTTAAACTTTTTCCTAATTCTAAAAAATGTGTATAAAAATTAAAAAAATATTTAATGTCTATATTTGTAATATTTTGATTTAATTCTGATTTTAATCTAAAATATTCTCTAATATATTCATGAATATTAGTATCATCTTGTTCTAAATATGAATATGGAACAATATATAATAGATCTTTAATTATTAATTTATTATTATTTAATAATATAATTTCATCTTGATCATTTGGAACATATAAACCATCTATTATATTTTCAGAATCTTTTATACCTATTTCATTAAAATATTCATTATAATCTATTTTTGTTAATAATTCATAACCACAAATATTAAAAAACGATCTAAAACATTGTTTTGAACATTTTTTTGCATATATTTCAAGTATATTTAATAAATTTTGATTTAGATAATATTTTGCAATATAATCTATTTTTATATCATTTATTGTATCTTTATATTCAATTATTATTTTTAATTTATTAAAAATCTTAGATATGAATGGATTCATTTCTATATTCATTATTTGTGAACAGAATTTATAAATAATATTTACAACATCTGGATGAATAATTAAATATTTATATAAGATTTTAGGTATATATATATAACTAAAATCATTATTCCATACATCATCTAATAATAATAAATTAATTGGTTCTTTTATATTATATATATAAATAATTGGATAATAACTTAATGGTTTATTAATATTATGTTTTTTATTTTGAAGTGCATTTATATGTTTACCATTTTTATAAAAATGAAAATAAGACTGAACTAATATTAAGATATGTCCTAATGATTGTAAAATATCTAATGAATAGAAAGTTGGAACATTTAATTTATAATTATCAATTTTATAATATGAACCATGATAAATATTTCTATCTAATTCTAAAATTGGATATATATTAAATTTTTTGACTGTACAAGTAATTTCTTCAAAATATTCAATAATTTCAATAGGTTCGTGAATATCTATATATTTAATTAAAGATTTATGAAATAAATTTAATATATTTATATTTATGTCTTTTAAACCAATTAATTTTAAATGTTCAAATATAACAGGATTATTTATCATAAAGATTATTTGAATCAATGTAGATTCTTTTGTTTGTATATTATTTACATCTATTTTATATTCATCTATTAATTTATTAAATAAATCAAATGTTTCATTATATAATAAAATATTTATTAATATTAAATTTATATATTCTTTATTATTTTCTAATTCTGTAAATTTTTTAAAAAAATATTTTATTATATTTTCATTATTATATAAATGTATAATATTAAAATTATAAATATATTTCATATGTTCATATATTTTTTTATCTAAATTATTATTTAATATCTTATAAATTATTTTATGAGAATCAATTATAAATTCAAAAGGCAATAAATCAAATTTAATAAACTCTATAAAATTATTAATATATTCTGGATAAAAAATTATTGTGTAAAAATTTAATATTTGTATTTCATCACGAAAAAAAATTAATAAATCATATTTATTAATTTGATCATATAAATTATTATGAAGTAATAATTTAAATAAATTTGTTTTTATAGGAATATAAATATAATCTATTGATATATTTTCTATATTTACAAATTTATCGATGATTATATCATAAATTTCTTTATTTTGTATATTTTCATAACTTATTAGTATTTCCATTATTATTTCAGGAGTTTTTAATAATTCTATTATATTTGATTCTTGATTATTTAATTTTAATTTTATCCTAGCTAAATCAGACAATAAATAATTATACTTATCTATTGTTATATTTTTTGGTTTTAAATAATTTTCAAGAATAGTATAATTTTCATCTATTTTTTCATCTATTTTCATACCTCCTATATATTTTAATTCAACATATTTTAATTCAACATATTTTGTAACATATTTTATATATTTTTTATTCATATAATATATATTCTATAAATAATATATATATATATTAATATGAACATTAAATATATTTGTTATAAATCTTTTTTCTCTTAATATATTATATTTCTAATAAAAAAATACAAGCATAATAATAATTATTAAAATTAAATTTTTTTAAAGTTTATAAAACATTCAAAATTAATGAATTAGTATTAATAATACTAATAATTTATATTAAATAATTTATAAATACTAATTTATTATTCAAGATATTCAATATTACCAAATAATATAGATGATCTTGTTTTTAATAATAAAAGAGTAATATATTCTTCTAATTGACCTAATTTACTAGTATCATAAATTGATACTTTTTGACTTTTAATAATATCACAACCTGGAAATGACCATTTTAATTCTTTTTGTGTTAAATCCTTATAGACATAACGATCTGTTGGTATTAACATTTTACACATTTCGTTACAATCACCATTTACTTCATGTGTATAAGGATTAAAATTATTGCAATAAGTAGAATAATAATCAAAAAACCATGAATTTTCTAATGTTAATAAATTAGTTAAATCATCTAAATTTTTTCCTAATTTTAAATAATGTCTATAAAAGTTTAAAAAAGGATTATATTTATAATAAGATTTTTTAATTAAAGTTTTTAATCTTAAATATTCTGTAATATACTCTATCATTTGTTCATTATTTTCTTTTAGATATGAATAAGGAACAATATATAATATATCTCTAATTTCTATTTTATTATTATTTAATAATATAATTTCATCTTGATCATTTGGGACATAAAAACCATCTATTATATTTTCAGGATCTTTTATTCCTATTTCATTAAAATATGCATTATAATCTATTTTTGTCAATAATTCATAACCAGATATATTTAAAAACGATCTAAAACATTCTTTTGCACATTTTTTTGCATATCTTTCCAATATAGTTAATAAATTTTGATTTAAATAATATTTTATAATATAATCTATTTTTATATCATTTGTTAAATCTTTAGATCCAATTATTATTTTTAATTTATTAAAAATTTCATATATAATTGGATCAAGATATATATTCATTATTTGTGAACAAAATTTATAAATAATATTTACAAAATCTGGATGAATAATAACATATTTATATAATATTTTAGGTATATATATATGACTAAAATCATCATTCCATACATCATCTAATAATAATAAATTAATTGATTCCGTTTCTCTAATTTTATATATATATATAACTGGATAATAATTTAATGGTTTATTAATAGTATGATTTTTATCATTAAGTAATCTCATATAATGATTATGTGTATAATAATGGAAATAAGACTGAACAGGAATTAATATATGACCTAATGATTGTAAAATATCTAATGAATAAAAAGTTGGAACATTTAATTGATAATTATCAATTTTATAATATGAACCATGATAAATATTTTTGTCTAGTTCTAAAATTGAATGTATTGTAAATTTTTTAGGTGTATCAATAATTTCTTCACAATATTCTATAATTGTAAAGGGTTCATCAAAGTTTGTTTCTATTAAACCAATTGATTTTAAATATTCAAGAATATCTATATTATTTATTATAAAGATTATTTGATTTAATTTTAATTTTTCTATTTCTATATTATTTATATCTATACTATAATCATATATTAGTTTATTAAATAATTCAAATGTTTCATTATATAATAAAATATTTATTAATACTAAATTTTTATATTCTATAAAATTATCTAAAAAATATCTCATAATTTCTTCATCATTATAAAAATGTATAATATTAAAATCATAAACATATTTTTTTTTTTTATATAATTTTTCATCAAAATTAGAATTTAATATTTTATAAATTTGTTTATTATGATCAGATATAAATTCTCTAGGCAATAAATTTAATCTAATTAATTCTTTAAAATTATTAATATATTGTGGATAAAAAATTATTCTATAAAAATTTATTATTTCATTTTTACTACTATAAAAAATAGATAAATTATATTTTTTAATTTGATCATATAAATCAATACGAAGTAATAAATTAAATAAAATTGTGTTTCTAGGAATATAAATATAATTTATTGATATATTTTCTATATTTACAAATTTATTAATTATTATATCATAAATTTCTTTATTTTGTTTAGTTTCATAAATTATTAGAATTTCCATTATTATTTCAGGAGTTTTTAATAATTTAATTATATCTGTTTCCTTGTTATCTAATTTCTTTCTTATTATATTTATATTAGTAAAAAAATCATCATATTCTTGTTTTTCTAATTTTGTTAAATCATCTAAATCTAAATATTTTTCAAGATCACTATAATCTATCTCCTCCTTAAACATACCTCCATTATATTTTAAATTAAAATATTTTGTCATATATTTTATATGTTTTTTATTCATATATATATATTATTGAAATAAATTATATATAATTAATTTATTTCAATAATATATATATATTATTTATCGATTCCATCTTTTTTTTAAATTAATAACATCTTCTTCTGTACCGGGTAGTATTGATATAAATATTCTGGAAACATCTATTTTAGGTTCAGAATGAACTAGAGGAAATTTATTCTGAGAATTTAAAAATATTAAACCTTGTCTTATTTGTACTTGATGTTGTTTAAAAATTAAATATTTTTTTGCCAATATTTTTCTATATTTATCTTCAATTTCTTTATCATAAAAAATATTTAATTTGTTATATTCAATAAATTTTTTATCATGATATTTTTTATGAATATCATTTATTTTTTTATTTTTTATAAAAAGTGTTCCAGGTCCTTTTAATACTGTTATAAATTTTGCTTGTAAAGTATCTGAATTTACAAAAAAAACTCCATCTTGATGCCATCTAGGGATATCATAATTATTAGTTGGAATGCGAATTCTAATAGCTAACCAACAAAATTTAGTATTATAAGCTTTACAAATAGTATTTAATAATTTATGAACAACATTATTAAATATATTAATATTTTCATTATTTCCAATATCATTTATATATTCATTTAATTTAAAATCATCTAAATCATCTATATTTCCAAAATGTTCAAAATTATTATCTTTTTTAATATTAAAATTTTCAAAATAATTAATTTCTTTTTGAGAAAATTTTATATTAACATTTAAATAATTAGTTGGTAATTCTCGTAAATATTTTTTTATTATAGATTTATTTATCATTATAATTTAATAAAATATAAAATAAAATATTAAAATTAATTTTAATATTTTATTTTATTATTTTTAAAATAAATCTATATTAATATTATAATTATGTATAATGATACTATAGATTTTATACCTAAAATAGATTTATCAGTTAATCATCTAAATATATTTGAATATATTGATATATATTATCAATCAGATAAATTAAAATTATATAATTTATTTAAATTATTAAATAATATTATATTAGATTATAATAATAAATTAGATAATAAAGAGCAAAATAATATGATAACATATTTTAAAGATAATAAAGAGCAAAATACTATAATAACATATTTTAAAGATAATAATAAATTAGATAATAAAATTATTAATTTTATTATTGATAATTCAAATAATTATATAATTAATAAATATACAAATATTAATAATAATTTAAATATTATTGATTATATAATTGATAATTTAAATTTTTATATAGATATTGTGGATAAATATAATATAGATATTGATGATAATGTTATTTTATCTCAAGATAATATTGATAATAATATAATATTATCTAACAATAATATAAATATTAATAATGATATTATTTTATCTGACGATAATTTAACTTTTAAATTAAATATAATAGATGAAAATATAGTCTTACCAACACCTCCAGATGAAGAAGAAAAATATTTATATATTAAATATTCAAATCGAATATTAATATATTTTATAACTAGTCTAGTAAATATATCTAATATATCATCAATTATATTATTAATGATTATATCAAATGATATGTATTATTTATTAATAATTTCAATAATATATTTATTATATCATATAATATGTTATTCAATTTATATGACAAAAATAAATAATTTTATAGATATAAATATACATGAAACAATGATTAATAATATAACATATTATCCTACAGTAGATATTTTTTTACCAATATGTAATGAACCTCTATTTATTATACAAAATACATGGAACTATGTTAAATTATTAAATTATCCAAATTTAAATATTTATGTTTTAGATGATGGTTGTAATAAATATGCTGAAAAATTAGCATATGAATATAATTTTAATTATATTATACGCAATGATCGTCCTTTATATAAAAAAGCTGGAAATTTAAGGAATGCATTTAAACAAACAAATGGACAATTTATTGTTGTTTTTGATGCAGATTTTTGTCCTCATCAAAATTTTTTATTAGAAACTATACCATATATGTTAAATGATACATCAATAGGTATTCTCCAAACTCCACAATATTTTAGATGTTTACAAAGTCAATCATGGATTGAACAAAATGCTGGTATTATACAAGAAATTTTTTATAAAATATCACAAAATGATAAAAATATTTTCGAATGTCCTTTATGTGTTGGAACTAATGCAATATATCGTAGATTTGCAACATTTAAATTTGGAGGAACGGCACAAGTTAATGATAGTGAAGATGTAAATACTGGATTACGTGTTATATTAGAAAAATATAAAATAAGATATTTGCCAATTAATTTAGCAACAGGTATGAATCCATATGAATTACAAGGATTTTTTTTTCAACAATATAGATGGTGTAGTGGTTCAACAAAATTATTAACAAGTTATTTTTTTTGGAATTCAGATATAAAAATAATTCAAAAATTATGTTTATTTACAGGATTTTTATATTATATAACAAATGCTTTACAAATATTAATTAAAATAATATTTTCAATAATATTATTATTCTTTTATTCAGAAAAAATTATTATCTTTAATTTTCTTTTTTCAATATCGCAAATTTTAAATATATTCTTTATAAAATTATTATCATCTCAAAAATATACATGTATTCCAATACGTATTTGTTTATTCCAACAATATATATATCTTATAACTATATTTGATAATTTAATAAATAAAAAATTAGAATGGGTTTCAACCGGAACATTAAGTAATACTAGTACTAAAAACTCAAAATATTTAACAACATTAATAACTATGTTATCTTGTGAATCTATTATATTTATATTAACTATTGCTTCATCAATTATTCATAGAGATAATATATATAATTTTATACCATCAATTTTAATTTCATCATTTTACTTTATCTTATCAATAAATATATTTTCATGGAAATAAAAATAATAATAAATAAAAATAATAATAATAATATTAGTCATATATATCTCTATTGTTAATATCGAATTCAGGATTATCTTTAATTAATCTTTCATATTTATTTCTAGGTAAATGTATTCTTGTATTTCTCATTTTTGATTTTATAATAGTTATAATATCATCTATTCCATTATTATTATTATTAATTAATAATATTTGTGGTGTTTTAGAAAATAAATATTTATTTTCATCATATCTATTTTGTATATTATCATAATTTTGATCAAAACTTCGAGATGTAGTTGCATCAATATGATAAACATAATGATCATTCATATAATTTTGTTTTGGACATTGCATTGTAATCCCAAATATTTTATTTTGATCTGTAAAATCTGCTAATCCTGTATATTGTTCTTTAGAACCATAAGTTTTATTTACATCTGTTTCATCTAATAATTCAGAAAAAGTTGAATTTACTTTGTCAAATAATGAAGAATCTGTTTGTGGACAATGACCTAAAACAACACGTAATTTTGAAATATCATCAGTCCTCATAAATTCTTTTATTCTATTTTGTATTGTATCTATACAAAATGTTTCTTGAGTACAATTCATATATCTTTCATTAATTTTTTTATTATCAGCCCAATCACGATTTAATAATATACTTTTTTTATTACTATAATCTATAATAAATCTAGACCAATTTGCTTTTAATCTTCGAAATGTATCTTCATTTAGTTGAATTTTTCCAATAATGCGTAAATATGGATCATTAATAAATATATTATCATTATGTACATCATCAATGCTTAGTGGTGATGGTGGTAATTGTCCATGGGCAAATATTGTATTATTTATTTTAAGTAAAATACCGCAACTATCTTCAAATAATAAATTAAAACCTTCATATCCATAATTAAATGTATTATATCTTGTATTACCTCTATAATAATTATCAAATGTTTTCATATTATCAAATATATACTTATTAATTTGTCTGCTATTTGATTCCCTCATTGATTCTAATTCATGATTACCTAATAATTTATATATTCTCCCACCTTTTTCCATTGCTTTTTTATTCATTGCATTAATAAATCTTAATAATTTAATTTCTATTTGAGGATAATTATTACATTCTAAATTAGATACTTCATCTCTGAAACAAAAATTACAATCTCGTTTTGGATCTATTATATCACCACAAATAACAAGAACACTATTTTCACCAATCCAATTATAACCTAAAGTTTCATCATAATCATTATCATCATCTCTAATATCTATTAATAAATTTCTTTCTATATCTGGATCAACAATATCTAAATTTATACCATCTTGATAATTTTCTTTACCAATTATTTGTGCACAATCTCTTAATGATATAATAAAACTAAAAATGTCTCCATGTATATCTGATAAACAATAAATAGGACCATTATGAGTTATTTGTGTTTGATAATTTATACATTCTTCTGAACTACCTAATTGTTGAAGATATAATTTTTTATTATATAAATATTTTTCTTTATAATTTTTATACATATACATATATATATATAATAACATAAAAAATTGAAATATATAATTATTAAAATATTTTAATTTTTATTATTATAATTATAATGAACAATATAACTCTACATAAAACTTTTGATTTATCGATAATTGATCGTAATTTAGGAGAACTATCTTTATATAAATGGGAATATGAAGATAATAATATTTTTGTCATTTATCTTAATGAATTTTCAAAAATATTTGGTTATAAATCAATAGATTTAAAAAAAAGATATAAATTAAAATCAGTTTATATAGACGAATATAAGAATTATTATATTAAATATGTTGATATTTGTGAAGTATTCCAAAGAGGTAGAAAAATTTATTTGAAACCAGTATATAAATTAATTCAAGAATATTTGGATATTAAAGTTATAACATCTAGTACAGAAAAAGTTCGATATATTGAGCATATAACACATTTTTTAAACGATAAAAATTTTAATTGTAAATGTCAATTTAGAAGTGGTAAATTTTTAATTGATATATATATTCCAAATAAAAATATTATTATTATGATTAATAATAATAATAATAGAGAAAAAGAAGAATATATTAATAATAGATACCAATTAAGACCCGAAAGTTATATCAAAATAAATACCGATGATCATATTCATATAATATTTGAAAAAATTATGCAAGTTTTAAATACAGATGAATAATTATTTTATTCATCTGTATAATTTTATATATTATTTTATTAAAAAAATTTATTATAGAATAATATTTTTTCTATAATAAAAATAATGATAAAATATTTTAAAAATTTTTACAATTTTTTTATAAAATTATTTACATGTAATTATAACAATAAAATTTATGTGAATGAAATAACATATGATAAAAATAAATTTTATGATATTACAAAAAAAATTAGAAATTTTACACCATTAGATGAACAAGAGATGTTTTTTATAAAAAAATTACCTCATGAACAATTATATGATCTTATTTGTTTATATTGTATTTTAGTAAATTATTATATCGATAATATTGATAATGAAGAAAAAGAAATAAGAGATTTGTATTATAACTAATAATTATTTATAATATTTAATATAAAATTATTTAATATAATATTTAATATTATATTAAATAATGGATTTATTCAAGTTATATGGAAAGAAGCGTTGCCAATGTATTAGTCATAATGATCATGGTCATGATCATTCACATCATGCATCATTTATATTTAAAAAATCGTCTCTTAAAGGTCCTTTTTTATGGAATAAATCATTATAGTATTTTGGATTATAATATTAGTATCTCTATACATGCAGAAGTATCTGCAATAAATAAATTACCATCAACAAGAAAGATTCAAAAAATTGATAGAAATGGAAAATTAGGATATTTACATTATGCATCATTTATTGTATAAGATATATGAAAATAAAATTACAAAATAAATAAAATATATTATACAACAAGTAATGAAGATTTTGAATATATGAAATTATAATAAATTTTTTAATCTGAATCTGAATTAAAAAATTCATTATAATTTTTTATTTTAATAATTTTTTCTTTTTGAATAATTGGTTTTTCTTTATCTTTTAATTCTTTTTTAAATTCTTCAAATAATACAGGATCATTTTTATATCTTTCAACTTGATCCCAAAATTCTTGAAATTTTGGTAATTTGTCTTTAAACCATTCTCTATCTCTTTTTATTAAAACATTATGAGATTGTTCTAAATGCCAATATAATATTTTTCCAAATTTATATTCTTCTGAATATTCTGGATATATAGTTTGCCAATTTTCTTTCATATATTCTCCCCATTTTATTTTATCTTTTATAGAACATTTTAATGTTGTTGGATAAATATATTTTCCATACCATTCTTTTTTATGTGTTTTCTTAATATCATCTGTATTAATTGGTAATAATTCTATTAATGTTCCATATTTATATTTTTCGTCTATTTCGATTATTTGATTTTGTTGTTCTGTATGTTGTGTTTTTGTATCTTCTATAATATCCATCCATTCTTCAATATCATCATAATCTTTTAATTTACATTGCCAAAAATCACATTCCTCTAAATCACAACATTCTAATTGAAGTTGAACTTGAACCCAATAATAATGAGGACACATTTCACCATCTTCTAAACCAGATGTATTTATTTTTCTTGTTGTAACACATTTTATTTCTAACATTCTTCCAACTAAATTACTAAAACATCCATCTAATGTAGAACAAGTACAAATACCATCTGGTGAAGCTCCTAGAAAACTAATTTGAGGTATTGATATATGAGGTACTAGACCAAATTCACCAACTTTGTTATTATATATATTTTCATATATTAATATTGCTATTTTTTCAAATTTCTTACCATGATGAACATTTTTATTTTCTTCAAATGGTGTTCCTAACCCTATTTTTTGCTTTAATAGTTCTATTGGTTTATCATAATGCGACTCTCCAATTGCTTGAGCTCCTGCTGAAGCTGTTATAAAATTATTTCTCATTTCAAACCATTCAATTGATTTTTGTTCAGGTTGAGGTAATGATTCTAAAAATTTATATTGTTCCCATAATTTTATATAATTTTTATTAATATTAATTTTATCACATTTTTTACGATATATAATATCTCGTTCTTCATTTTTTATAGATCTATTTAAATATAATTCTGTATAATTTTTATATTCATCTAAGATTTTATTATACTTTTTATTAAGTTTATTCATTATTGAATATATATATGTTATATTCTTTATATTTATTTTTTACAATTTTTTTATAAACTATTATTATCAAATGATTTTCGTCTTAATAATTGTCTAGTTGTCTCAGATATTAATGGATTAAAACGTCTACATGCACGAACAATATATACACCTGGACCATATTCTCTTATCAGAGTTTGTAAAAAAACACATCCATCATCTAAATTAATAACTCTATCGATCGCTCCATTAGTCTTGTATTTTTCTATTCTTTGTGATGTTTCTTCATGTGATACTTTTATTTTTTCTAATAATTTAAGATTAGTTTCACAATCATTTTCACACCCATCTTCACCAACACTTTCTATTTTTTGTGTTAATTTATTAATTTCTTTTTGTTGTTCAGCATTAGTATTAATTAATTCACGAAAATGTTGTTCTTGTATTTTATCTATTTTTTGTCTAGGACTACCAAATTGTTGTTTTGGTTCTTTATTTCTTAAATTACTTAATATTTCTTCAGGTTCAATATTATATATATTATTAGTTGTAGGATCAAAAAATTCTATACCACATAATATTTGATCACATGGTTCTACAATAAAATTTAAAACCATATCACTCATTTCTGACCCTAGTAAGAAAAAGTATTAAAAAGTATTAAAATACTATTTAATTACACTACTATTGTGCATTATCCACTGGTTTTACAACTTCATGGAATATATTTATTCTTACTGGATTATATATCTTCATTCCTGTTATTGCAGTTAAATCATATATCTTTCTCATTATATT
>Ga0214921_10002171_pt1 | contig 32302 bp, 67 predicted proteins | sample LL1505_MetaG_FD_177992 | JGI IMG/M metagenome (GOLD analysis project Ga0214921, IMG submission 177992) | Freshwater microbial communities from Lake Lanier, Atlanta, Georgia, United States - LL-1505 | ecosystem: Environmental > Aquatic > Freshwater > Lake | place: USA: Georgia | collected... | reverse complement strand
GATAAGTTAGAAAGATGTATGACCTTAAGAAATCCTGTGGATAGTCATAGAAGATTTGATCCTGGCTTTAAACCAGATCCAGATAAAGTTTATTATGTTCATGCTGACCTTGCACAAAAACACGATAAGTGTGCAGTTGCGATTGCCCATGTTGATAAGTGGGTTAGCATTCAGGTAATTAAAGATTATGAGCAGGTAGCACCAATTGTAATTGTTGATGCCGTTGCTTGGTGGGAACCAAAGGTAGAAGGACCAGTAAACCTATCTGAGGTAAAACTATGGATACAAAACCTTCGCAGAGAAGGATTTAATATTGGAATGGTATCGTTTGATAGGTGGCAGTCTTTTGATATTCAAAATGAATTAAAGGCTGTCGGTATAAGAACTGATACTGTTTCTGTTGCTAAAAAACATTATGAAGATTTAGCAATGATGATATATGAAGAAAGAGTTGCTATGCCAATGATTCCTTTATTGCTTGATGAGATGAGTGAACTTAAGATTATGAGAAATAATAAGGTTGACCATCCACGCAAGAAATCTAAGGACTTGGCAGATGCCGTTTGTGGGGCGGTATTTGGAGCAATATCTCACACCAGCAAGGACTCTAATCTAGAAATTGAGATCCATACCTGGTCTACTGCATCCCGACTTGCACAAAAGCAAAGGGATATGGTAGAATTAGAAACTAGGGAAATTCCTGAAGATATCAGAGATTTCCTAGATGAATACAAACTAATTTAATCAAACAAGGAGAAAAATGAATTCATTTAAGAAGATTGCTCTAGGTCTGGTTGCAGCCATGACTTTGGGCACAATGGTAGCAACACCTGCAAGTGCTGCGGTAATGACAGTTGCTGTATCTTTGGATTCTGTAGCAAACACTACAGCAAATTCAATTACAACACCTGCTTCACTGCCAGTACCTGCAGACAACTCAGTTGATTCTGTAGATGCACTAAAGTTTGTTGCAACAGTTGATATGGGAACAAGCGTTTCTGTTTCAGCAACAAATGCAACAATCGTATCTGCTCTACACACAACTGCTGCACCAGTAGGCGCAACATCAGGATCATCATCTTTGACAGTTGCAACTGGTACAGGAACAACAGCAACATTTTATGTCTACACAAAGACCACAGCAATTGGTACAGTTGTAATCAACAACGGTGGAACAACACTTACCTACTACGTACAGGGAACTGCTGGAAAGATTAATAATCTAACAGTAACTGCTCCTGCTGCTGGTGCTGCTGGTACAAAGCAAGATATCTCAGTGACTGCAACAGATACATTTGGTAATAAGGTATCAGGTAAGTCAATTACTGCAACAGTGTTTGCTGCAACAGCAACACTAGAAACAGCAACAGTATCAACTGGTGCTACACTTTCAGATTTTGGAGTTGCAAAGTTTACTGCAACACTTCCAGCAACTGGATCACGTTCACTAATTACATTCAGCCCAACAAATGCTGGAGATGCAACAACTGCAGATGTAGTTGGACTTCCTGCTCGTGTGCTTGCACCGTTTGCAGAAATTACAGTTCGTGATCTAGTATCAGAACTTGCTGCTGCTAAGGCTGCTACAGATGCAGCACTTGCTGCTAAGGCAATTGCAGACGCTGCACTTGTTAAGGCAACCGCAGAACACACTGCTGCTCTTGCAGCAGAGAAGGCTGCTTCTGCTAAGGCACTTGCTGATGCAAAGGCTGCTTCAGATGCAGTTATCCTTGCTAAGGATGCAACTATCGCTAAGTTAACAGCAGATAATGCTGCTGCACTTAAGTCAATTAAGGATGCTTTTAATGCACTTGCAAAGAAGTGGAATGCAAAGAATCCAAAGGCAAAGGTTACTCTAATTAAGTAATTAGTCCAACAACTGAGGGAGCCATTAATTTGGCTCCCTTTTTTGTTATACTTTTATGTCTAACTGAATAGTTTGATATAATAAAGATAATGAAAGGCCCCTACTTGAACAAATTATTTCGCATGTTTATAGCACTATTTCTTGCTTTTGGATGGTTATTTATATCACCAACACAGGCTAACTCTGATGACCCATTAATGCTTGCAGCAAAACAAATTGAAAACCTAAATAGCGCAGTGGATAAATTAGACTATAAAGATGGTCTAATAAATATGATTGATATAGCAGAAAACAAGTTCATGTATGCTAAAAATCTGCGGGATGTCAGAGATAAAGCAATTAAAGACTATGAAGATGCAATAGAGGCAGAAGAACTAGCCTTAGATGCAAAAATACTTGCACAGTCAAATGTAGATGGGCATACAGTAACGGTAGAGTTAGCCCTTGACCACAAGAATGATGCCTATGATGCCCTTGAGGTAGCCAAGATAAATCTATCAAATGCTCAGCAAGCATTAAATAATGCTGGCGGTATTGGCTTAAGATATGATGTTTATAGTCTAGTAAGACAAAATGGTCAGGCAGCCACAGATGAATTATTATGTAGTGGTACATGGAATTCAAACCATATGCAACTACCAGTTTGCGGAAATCGGTATAGTAATTTTATTGTTAAGTTTACTGGACAGATAACAGTTCCATCATGGTTTACACAAACAAAATTTGCAGGATATACAGATGATGGTTTTAGAATGTATATTGATGGAGAATTGGCCATAAATAATTGGCGGGAGCAAGGAACAACTTGGAGTGCATACTCTCCGATATATGATGTAACAAATGATAAAGTTTTTGATGTAGAAATTTGGTGGTATAACGGGGGAGGGCCAGGATCATATCATCTTGGCTGGGCTATTCCTGGAGGCTGGACTGGAGCAGGCTGTGATTATGCTGGTAATCCAAGGGTATGGGGACAAGACTTTAGTTGTAATTTAAATACATTTTCTTCTGGATCTGGACCAACTGCAACACAGACTTCTGAATATCAAGCAGCCTTAACTGCAAAGAATGAAGCACAGCAAGAATACAATGACAAACTAAATGTTTACAATCAAGAGGTTGCAACATTAAATGGCTATAATCAAACACTAACTAATAAAACATCTGAGCATGACAATGCAATAAATGATACAGAAGATGCTTTGTCTGAAAAGAATAATGCTATAAGTAGTTTTAATAATGCTATGAATGATGTTAATAATGCAATTCAAGATAGTTGGAATTATTATGATGAACAATCTCAAAGAGAAATCCAAAGAGCAATAGCACAAGCAGCAGCAAACGCTGCAGCAAACCAACCTAAGCCAGAACCTTCTCCAGAACCAAAACCAACCATTGAGCCAGAAAAACCTAAGCCTTCTGCACCACCAACAGACAAGCCAGAACCAAAACCAACTAATCCAACTGCCACTGGAGATCCAGAGGGATCTATTGGAAATCCAGGACCAAAGCCAACACCACCTATTGAGCCAAAGCCAGAGCCAAAACCAGAACCTAAGCCTGAGCCAAGACCTGAACCAAAGCCAGAACCCTCTCCAGAGCCTCCTGTAGCCCCTTCTCCAGAGCCTAAGCCGCTTCCAAGACCAGACTTTAAACCAGCAGAGAATGTGGACCCAGTTATCAAGGATGCTGCTCTTGCAGCCCTTATCCCACAGAAAGGTTCTGGAACATCAGAAGATTTGTCTGGAGTTATTGCAAACCTTACAAGCAAGGATAATAAATTAGTTAAACTTTCACCAGAACAAACAGCAGCAGTTAGTCAGACACTTAAGTCTTTAACTCAGGATGCAAAGAAAGAACTTGCATCAGGACTTGGTATTTCTTCAGCAGAAGTAGCAAAAATAGCAGAGGCAATGAAGTCAGACCCTGCAGTAGCAGCAGCATTTGTTGAGTTTGCAGATAGAGCAGGGGATGCTGGAGATGCCCCAATGCCATTTACATTAGCAGATGCAACAACAGAAGTACAAACAGAAGCATTTCTTGAAGATCCACTTGCAGCAATATTTGAAGTGGATGTAGCAGAGTTACTATCTAATTTCTCTGAGTTAGGTATGGATATGACGGATGATCAGAGAGAAAAAGCACAAGAAGTAATTGTCCCAGTTGTAATTGCATCACAAATTGCAGGGGCAATGATAAGGAGGAACAAATGAAAATAATCAATAAAGCCATTAACCTAGTAGGCAAAATGCTAAAGGGTTTAATTAAATGGTTTAAAGACGCAGGAATGGAATTAATTGCACAGGCATTCACCCTCCTTGGCTTCTTTATAGCATGGCTAACTTTGACAGGATCAGCAAGAGATATTGTTGGTATTGCAGTACTGGCAACTACAATAATCTGGCTAATCACAATTCCGCTCAGAAAGGATAAATAATGGCAACTAAAAAAACAGTAGAGGCTCCTAAAAAAGAGCATCCACAAAAAGCAATAACAAATGTATTAATGAGAATCGTGGCAGTGTTTGCAGCATCAGGACTATCAGTCTTGGGAGCAGGAGCCGTGGTAGGAATTGATACTATGCAGGCGGTATTCTTAGCAGGACTATTAGGAGTAGCCACAGTTATTGAACGGTTGGCTAGGGCTTTTTTGGACGATGGAAAACTCACATTATCAGAAATAAATGATGCGTTTAAAACAGTAGACAAAAAGGCTAATTAATAATATCTAGACTTGTTTGACAGCCATGCCTGCCTCTGATATACTAGTAATACGGTAAACTTAGGGGTAGGCATGACTTGTATTGCAGGAATAATGAAGGACGGCAAGGTACACCTTGCTGGTGAACGTGGTGCCTCTGAAGGTAACTATATTGTTTCTATTGACAAACCAAAAATCTGGAAATCTGGAGCATATGTATTTGGATATGCTGGTACATTTGATGCACAAATTATTCAATATAATTTTGTACCCCCAACCCCAGAAGGTAACATAGATAAATTTATGCATGGAAAATTTTTAAAATCCCTAAAAGAATTTTATAATGAATGGGATATTGGTGGTAAAGAAAGTGAAATATCCCTTCTTATTGGCATAAAAGGTAAACTCTATGAGCATGAAGCAGAGGGGTTTACTATGATTTCCTATGACAGAGATTATGTTGCCATAGGATCAGGGGCGGACTACGCTATTGGATCTCTTCATGCTACCCAAAATCATAAAGATCCAAAGCGTAGGCTTGCTCTTGCTCTAGGTTGTGCTATTGAATTTAGTTCATCATGCATTGGTCAAATTGACTTTGTTCAAGGTTAGGGGTATACTTTTAATATGCTAGAAGAAGATTATGATGAGTTTGATATCTGGTTAAACAACGGTATTGAACGAGGATGGATTACTGAACCGTTTTGTAACACTCATGATGGAGATCCATATATGAGCGAAGAAGAGCAAGAAGAATGGGAAGCAGGGGGCGACCCATGTCAAGTAGTATTTAAGATAAAGGAGCAATAATGAAAATTAAAGCAGTTTTAGGTGGAGTTTTATTAGTACTATTTTCTACATTTTTTATTTCAAATGCAAATGCTGGTGAGTGTTCAGTAGAAGATCCTTGCCAGACCTACGCAGTTATGGATGGCAATAAAGTTGCTAATATTATAGTTTGCCAGCCATCTGTTTGTGGATCTGGATTTCTTGGTGGACAAAGAGTTGTTCCACAAGTAGCAGCAGACTCAAGCGGACAAAATCGTGGTGGCTATCGTGGTACCGAATTAAATGGTATTTTTACTATTTCACAAAGTGGACCAATAAATACAGCAGAAGAAGTTATTGATAAAATAAAAATATCAGTAACAATGCAAGGTGAATTAAAAAGCACTATGACATTTGAAGATACAGTGACTAAGCCATCTAATGAATGGCTAACTCCTGTTCCACTTCCAGTTGATACAAAGGTAACAATTTCTGCTAATTCTGAAATTAATTCTGAAACTTTAGAATTTGATAAAAGAATAACTGTTGAAGAGTTTGACTGGTACGTATGGCTTAGTGAATTTGAATTCTTGTTCCTTAATATTAACTTTTTTGATATGATTCTATCTTCATGGGGATGGTTTCTTTAAAACCTGATATAATAGATATGTACCTGCCAAAAGGGGGTACACCAAACAACTCGCTGAAAAGGAGAATAAAATGGTAAGTTCGTTTGCATGGGACCTTTTCAAGGATCCCTTTTTTATTGGCTTCAATCGTGAATTGGAGCGTCTAAGTAATGTTCAGTTAGCATCAAGACAAACATCCTATCCACCTTATGATTTGCTTAAGTTGGATGAAGATACATATAAGTTATCTTTGGCTGTTGCAGGATTTTCAAATGATGATATCAATGTTTCAGTTGATAATCAAACACTTGTGATCACTGGAGAGATTGCAGAAGTTTATGATGCAGAAATTCTTCATAAGGGAATTGCTGGTCGTAAGTTTACTAGAACATTTGCACTTGGAGAATACATGGAAATCACTGGTGCAGAACTAAAAGACGGTATGTTAAACATTGACATTAACCGTCTTGTTCCTGAAGACAAGAAGCCTAAAGTAATCAAAATCAAGTAGTACAATATCAATGTCCCCACACAGGACCTTAGTGATGGATTAGTTACCCATTGGATAGAGACCGTGGCGCAAGTCAGGTGAATTGCCTGTGTGGGGCTTAATATTTATTGATATAATAAAGATGTTATGACTGACAAAGAGTTGGTACATTATAATAAGCAGCAGTTTAAAAAAAGACTGTCAGAGATCAAAGAAACATCTGGTTGCAAAGACTGCGGAGTTAAAAATCCAATAGTTTTAGATTTTGATCATCTTAAAGATAAAAAATATAATGTATCAAGAATGATCCATGATGGATTTTCTTGGGCAGCCATAAAAAAAGAGATTGCAAAGTGTGAAGTGGTATGTGCAAACTGTCATAGAATTAGAACATATGCCCGCTTGACATCAAAGAGTGCATAATGATATACTATAGATATACTTTAGGAGGATAGAAATGGCAGCAAAAGGTAGCCTAGAAGCAATTATTGAAGTTGCAAAGGCAGAAGTAGGGACTATTGAAGGTCCAAAAGATAATGAAACAAAGTACGGTGCATGGATTAAGGTGAACTTCCAACCATGGTGCCAGTCTTTCGTTTCGTGGTGTGCTATGACTGCAGGAGTAAGCAAGTTTCCAAAGTCTGCTTCAACAGTAGCAGCCTCAGATCAGTTTAAGAAAGAAGGTCGTTGGTCAGATGCACGTAACGATGATCCAATGCCAGGAGACTGGATTTATTTTGATTTCCCAGATGATGGTGTAAATCGTATTTCACACGTTGGTCTTTGCATTAAAAACAATGGAGATGGAACAATCCAAGTTATTGAAGGAAACACTTCAGGAACTGCAAAGGGAGACCAAAGAAATGGCGGAATGTGCGTAGAAAAGACTCGTGCATATGTAAAGAACAATAAGAAGAAGTTGCTTAATGCTGTAGTTGGTTGGGGTCGACCAGTTTATGCTGGAGAAGAAAATGCTCCATTGCTAAATAAGTTAGCAGACAAGCCAGCAACTCCAGTAAAGGCAACATCTCCTGATGCTGCAAAGAAGTCTGTAAGTAAAACACAAAATATTAAAAAGACTTCTGGTGGCTCAAAAGGATCTGCAATTAAATAATGCCAAAATATGATTACAAATGCACGGTGTGCTCAATGTCTATTGAATTTGAAAGAGGATTTGGTGAAGACAGAGAGCCATCGTGCTGTAACGAAATAATGCAAAGGCAGTGGACAGGATCTGTAGGTGTAATTTTTAATGGTTCAGGCTTCTATTCAACAGACAACAAAAAGTAAGGGTATATACTATGAAGACAATGATTACAGAAGAGATTGTAGCAAAAGACTGGATTTTAAAAGCAACAGATCGATGTGATTCATGTGCAGCAGAAGCATTGGTAAAAGTAACAGGCTTATCTGGAGACTTAATGTTTTGTGGACATCATTATAATAAAATTATGGATAATCCTAAAGGATACGAAAAGATGATGTCTTTTGCAATAACTATTGTTGATGAACGAGAAAAGTTAGCGGTATAAAATGTATGAATATTATGTAAGAAAAGTAGAGAATGTAGTAGATGGGGATACCATTGATGTTCTTATTGATCTAGGGTTTGATATTTTATTTCAGTCCCGTGTAAGATTGGCTGGTATTGATACCCCTGAGTCTCGCACAAAAGATCTTGCTGAGAAGGCTCTTGGTCTTGAGTCTAAGGAATATCTAAAGAAGCATCTAAAGGATGCAAAGTCTGTTGTAATCAAAACAGAAAAAATGGATTCATCTGAAAAGTATGGTCGTATTTTAGGCTGGGTATATATTAATGGTGACACAGAATCACTTAATGATAAGATGATTAATGATGGATATGCTTGGGGATATATGGGCGATACCAAAGTTAAAGACTTTCAGGCACTTGCTAAAGCAAGAAAGGCTTCAGGGAAATGAAGCATGTATTATATTTTACAGCAGACTGGTGCAATCCTTGTAAAAAAGTAAAACCAATTGTAGAAGAAATCAATCAGGATAGTATTATTAAGTTTAAAATAGTTGATGTTGATTACGAAATAAATTTGGCCAAGTCTTTTAATATTCAGTCAGTCCCAACCTTTATTCTTATTGAAGAAGGAAATGTCATCAATAGAATTTCAGGGGCACAAACAAAAGAAACATTATTAGATTTTATTGGCACAGAGTTAGAGTATACCAATGAGTAGTTTTAATTCTGAAGAAGAAGAGATTATTGAACAACTATTACTAGAGAATGCCCTAGAGGTAGTTGGAATTGATAAAACAAATGGTGAATTTTTGTATGCTTTTACCCCAAAAATAAAAGAAGTTATGCCAGATTTATATGAGGATCATCTTAATTTTGTTAATTCTGAGATAATGTTGCTTTGGGAAAAGGGATATTTAAATGTCGATTTTCTTGCAGAAGATCCATCAGTAACCCTTACAGATAAAGCCTTTATAGATGAAGAATTAAAGAAATTAAATAGCCAAGAACTTTGGTCTTTGGAGGAAATAAAACGCCTTCTTAAAAAACGAGAAGTCTGATATAATCTAAGGTAAGACCAATAGGAGGTTTATTATGCCAGTAGGCGGAGGCGGAAAGCCAGCAGGTGGGTATCGTGCAGGCAAAAAAGGTTCATACGGATGCGCTGGATTCCCAACAGTAAGTGCAGATGGAACAGTACATGGATGTCATCCAACTAAGGCTAGAGCACAAGCACAGGCTCGTGCAATTTGGGCAAGCACAGCACGTAAGTCTATCTCTTCAGTAGAAAAGTCAATGGTAAAAGAGGGCGACTTTGTTATGTACATGGGTGAAGATGATGAAATTATGGTTGGTCGTATTGAATATGTTATGACAAACCCAGGACTTCTTGGACTTCCAGGATCAGAGTATGCTCTTGAGTATATGGAAGATGATAAGCCAGTTATTGTTCGTAAGTATGAACAAGAAGATGGCGTGTGGGAAGAAGAAGAATATGTTTGCTACCACAGAATGTCTGAAGTTGTTAAGATTGAATCACTACCAGTATCAGTAGATCTTGTAGTTGAAATGGGATCAAATGGTTCTGGAATTCCAGAGCCAACTGAGGAAGTTCAGATGGCTATGTATGATGCACAGATGGGTAAGTCACAAATGGCTAATGCTCCATATGAAGATGCAGAAGAAATGGATAAAGAGTATCAAGGATGTGGATGTCCAACATGTAAAGAATTAAATGTTGACTGTCCTAATTGTCCAGTATGCCAAGTAGACATGAATAAGGCAAAGAAGCCAAACTATGAAGATATGATTCAGCCAAGACGAGGTGGATCAACTCCTTCTAACCCAAGACTTTATGAAGCAGTTGTTAGAGAAGCAAAAGATAAGTTTGATGTTTACCCTTCTGCAGTTGCAAATGGATGGGTAGTTCAAGAGTATAAGCGTCGTGGTGGTACCTATAAGGGAGAAGACATGGATAAAAGAGACTATTCAATGGATGCACGTCGTACAATGGCTGAGTCAGGCATGGCAATGCCAGATGGATCATTCCCAATTGCAAATGGTGCAGATTTACAAAATGCAATTCAGTCTGTTGGACGTGCATCAAATTATGCAGCAGCAAAAGAACACATCATCCGTCGTGCAAGAGCACTAGGTATGATGGAAATGCTTCCACAAGATTGGCGCAACAATGCAACGAAAGGTATGGGCAACTGGAGTGGATCAATCTTTGATCTTAATCCATTTGTAAAATAATGCCGAAGAAAAAAGCAAAATCTTTTAATGCAACACAAATCAAAAATGGAATGATTGTTCGTATGAATAAAAACGGTACAGTTAAATCCGTTCTTGGTCCATATGAAGTAAAACATCCAAAGAAGGATAAGTAATGGCAGATACATACTCACCTAATGCTGGTATGAAGGCTGCTGCACGTCGTGCTTTGAAGTGGAAAGAAGATGGCAAGGCAACTGGTGCAGGTACTCCTGTAGGCTGGGGTAGAGCAACAGATATTGTAAATGGATCTGTTATGTCTCTTGATACTGTTAAGAGAATGTATTCATTCTTTTCTCGTCATGAAGTAGATAAAAAAGGAAAAGGTTTTTACGATGGCCCAGAATTCCCATCTAATGGAAGAATTATGTGGGATGCTTGGGGTGGAGATGCAGGATTCTCATGGAGTCGTGCAATTGTAGAAAGAGAAAAAGCAAACAAGGCATGGGTGGGTAGCCCATTTAGTTTCAGAAAGGGGTAATGCGGTGGAGGATATGCAAATTGAAGACCTTAACCAGTTGGTTAATTTCTATAGACAAAAGGCAGCAGACTTAGAGTTGCAGTTGTTGCAGTCACAAATTAAGTTAAATAAACTTATGATGACTCAGGCTGAACCAGTTCCTGCTACAAAAATCACAAAAACAAAATCTGAATAAGAGATAGCATGGAGTATATTCTAGCCATTGGCTTGACATTGGCTATGTCTTGGTCTATAATTGAATTAAACAGGTACAAAGTATTAAAGACTTTGAATAATGTTCGCTATAGTCAAAGCGATATACATCAAAGAATTTTAGACATTGTTCCTAAAAAAACAAACAATAAGATGCAAATTGAATCTCAGTCAGCAAAACATGCTGCTAGTACAATGATAAAGATTATTGTTATAGAAAACAAGGCATACTGGGTTAAAGATAATATCTTTTATTTTGCTGATACGTCCAATGGTGACATTGTTGATGTTACTGCAAAGCCAGTAGATATATCTACTATGTCTAAACAAGACATGGATAAAATGCTTTTTATATTAGATAATTTACGAAAAGGAAAAAAAGATGATAGTAGTAGTACAGGGAACAAATGAATTTGATGATTACAACATCTTCATTCGTGCAATGGGTGTTGCTCTATCTGGAATGAGTGATGAGGATCAAGAGTTTAGTATTTACTCAGTTGGTCCTACAAAAATAAACTCAATGGTTTCAGAATTCTCAAACCTTTCAGAGCGTGGTATGAAGGCAAGAGGAAGAAAAATTAAATACTATAAAGTTCCTAGCCATTGGGTTGAAGAAAACATGATGCATATAAATTATTTTGCATATCTTTGTAATCCAAAGCAAACAGCATCTAAGTTAGTTGCTAAGGCTGAACTGGAAAATGTCGAAGTTGGAATTTTTAGATACTAGGGGGAAGTATGATTGTAACTAATTTAGAAAAGATGGAAAAGATTGTAAAGGCTAATACTAATCTTTCATGGGTTGGATGGGACGTAGTAGATTTAAAAAGATCTGATTCTGCACGTACTGCCGTTAACGGTGTGAGAGTAAAAGGCCTTTGGTACATGCAAAGAGTTTACAAAGTCACTCGTAATGGATGGGACATTCCAAACAGATATAGGGGCTAACATGAAACAACATCTATGGAAAGATGATGCACAGTGTTTAGGCTCTGACACAAATATATTTTTTGATCAATATGAAGAAAATCCAGAGAGCAGAGAGTTTGTTGATTCTCTTTGTAGAACATGTCCAGTAGCAAAGAGATGCTTTGCAGTTGGTGTGTCTGGTAAAGAATGGGGAGTTTGGGGCGGTATTTACCTAGAAGGTGGAGAAATCTCAAGAGAGTTTAGTAATCATAGATCAAAGCAAGAATGGTCTTTGACTTGGCAATCATTAACAATGGAGCAGTAATATGTGGTCGTGGATATTAGCGGTAATAGGTGTAACTGGAATCTTCTTTGTTGGTCGTAAGACCATTTGGGGATGGTTTGTACTACTATTTAATGAAGTCCTATGGATAGCATATGCATTGATAACTGATCAGTATGGATTCATATTTTCTGCATTAGCATATGCAGCGGTATACATTAAATCATATCTCCATTGGAAAAGAGAAGAGTAATGTATACAGATGCAATGCGTAGGGCTTTTCATTCAGTCATACCACCAAAAGGTTTTGGTGTAAACATAATTGATAATGAACATTTTCTCACTATTAAGTTAGATGAAAAGCATTTTTCTGGACTTGTTCATGATGATAAGATACAAGCATTGCAGTATGTAGTAAAACTAAAGAATGCACTTGAGATGGAAGGTGCAATTGTTTTAGTTACCAGAGAGGCGCTTCCTAAGTGACAATCTTTATATCTATTGCTAGTTATAGAGATCCAGAACTGGAAAGAACTATTCATTCTGCACTAGATAATGCAGCAAATCCACAAGACTTACACTTTGGTGTATTCTTGCAAGAGTTTGAAAAGTTTGCCCCAGACCTTTCTTGGGTTCCAAACCTTACATTAAAAACAATACATCCTAAAATGGCAAGAGGTGCTGGATATGCAAGAGCACAAATTGTATCAATGTATTCTAAACAAGATTACTTCTTACAGATTGATTCTCACACAGTATTTGAAAAGAATTGGGACTTGCTTTGTATTCAACAATATAAAAAGTCTCAAGAATTATCTAATAATAATAAAATAATTCTTTCATATTTCCCACCACCATTTTATGTAGAACAAAATAACACAATAAGTATTATTAAAAACTCAAAGACACAACCTCCATACCCTACAAAACAAAAGCCAATGCTGACGAAGCGTGGAGAGTGGACTGCTGAAAGAGTCAAACTGTCTAATAAAAATCTTCCAGAAGAATCTACAACAATTCTGGCAGGATTTATATTTTCTACTGGACAAATCATAGAAGAGGTTCCATATGATCCAGAGATTAGTTTTTTTGGTGAGGAACTATGTTTTGCAATAAGGGCTTGGACTAGGGGATGGGACATCTATTCTCCATGTGTAACAATTGTTTATCATTTTTATACTCGTGAAGGTTATAGCAAGGTTTGGAAAGACAGGAACCTTAGAGAAATCTCATGGAAAGAACTAGAAGTTCTATCAAAAGAAAAACAAAAAAGAGTTCTATGTGGTCTTGAAAACGGTATCTATGGTGTAGGACAGCAAAGACCAATAGAAGATTATGAAAAAATAACAGGCTTAAACTTTAAAAAAATGTATAGCATGGCTAGTGATACAATAGTATTGAGAGAAAAGGATTAGTATGAGAATCATGGTGATAGTACTTAGTTTAGTTTCAATATCTTTTTGTGTTGCATATTTTTCAACACTAAAGAGACTTAATTCTATAAGTAAGGCTTTTGCACAGATGGTCGTCCTTAACTCAACTATGCAAGAAGCATTTGAGACAACTCTTCAATCTCCAATTAACAAAGAAGATCAAGATATCCATAAGGAAAACTTTATTAAGTTTCTTTCTGATTCCCGTGACTGGGCATTTGAGTACATCGAAGATGTACAGAAACAATTAGAAAGTTTTATTAGAGATATTGAACCAGAAATAATGTATTTTGATGAGTATGGTATTGTTGGAGATGCTTATCCACACTACCATTCAATGAAAAAAATATCTAGTGCATATAAAGATTTAAAGAAAATGCTTCCAGAAGATGCCGATGATAGACGCTAGAGGTATCCCAACTTGTGAGTGTCCAAGTTGTGGCGGTACATTGTTTAGAGCGTTAGTGTCATTTGATATAGCAACATACATGGTAGGAATGTACCATTTAGATATACAGTGTAATGATTGTGGAACTATGTGTACCGCTCCAACACCGATAGATCATCCTGAAAATCCAAGTAATAATTATGGAGTGAAGGAATGATTATTCCAAAATTAAAAAACTTTGAACAAACAATAGCATATGATTATGCTGTTTGTGAAATAGAACAATGTATTGATGAAGCAAAGGTTCTTGCAATGACAGATACAAGATTTGTAGACTTTTGTAAAAATCATCATAAACAATATATACTGGAGGAAAAATGAAAGACATAGTACTATCAGTACTAACAGGTTTTGGATGTGGTGTTGTATTTGCTGCATTCAAATTGCCAGTTCCAGCACCACCTGTTTTTGCAGGGGTCGCAGGCATCGTAGGCCTATGGGCTGGCTACGCAATACTAATGAAAGTTATATCCTAGGAGGAATAAAATGAACGAACAAATTAAAGCAGTACTTGCATCATACGGACGATCAGTTCTTGGTGCAGCAACAGCAATGTACGCATCTGGTGTGACAGATCCAGAGACTTTGGCTTACTCACTAATTGGTGCACTCGTGCCAGTAGTTTTGAGAGCAGTCAACCCTAACGATAAGGCATTTGGACGTATGCCTGCTGAATCAGATATTGAAGCAGCACTAAAGAATGCTAAGGTTGTTAAGAAGAAGGCTGCAAAGAAGCCTGCTGCAAAGAAGTAAGTTTATCTTACATAGAAGGGCGGATCTTCGGATCCGCTTTTTTATTTCTTTAAAATATCTAGATACTTTTGTTTTAGATTTTCAACAGAAAAGTTGTTTGTTCCAACATCAAATGCTTTTTGTTTTTCAGCAGTTGTATTTTTTTCTTTCATATAATCATCAATAATACGTGCAAGGTTTCTTGGATCAGCAGAGTAAACATCAAGAACTGTTCTTGTTCTTAGGCTACCAATCTTTTTAGACTGTGCCAGCCACTCTTGTGGAAGTATTCTATTGTTTGGTGATATGTCTGTCATGAATACTGGCAGTCCACTCATTAAAGCCTCATTCATTGGCAAGCAAAGACCAGCATATCTTCTAGGCAAAATCATTGCATCAAAGCCATCATACATGCTTTCTCTGTTAAGTACATCGTTTGTGTCAACTATTAGTCTTGGATCATTGCATTTTAGTTCAAGAGGTGTTTGTGTTTTAATAACAACTTCAAAATCTTCTTGTGAATACTTAAGCATCTCAACAACAGATTTAGTTCCGTTTCTATCTTCGGATGCAGCCTTACCACCAATGTGTAATATTTTATTATGATGATTAGAAATATTATTTTCTCTTACAGCATTAAATAGTATATGATCTGTTGGAGGCGGTAGATATGTTACATTTGTTTTACTTCCAAACAATTCTGTTACATGCTCAAAGTTCCAAAGGCTTGGTGCCAGCAGAACATCGGGTAAAGCAAGTGTTGGTTGTGCCAAATACTCCAAAAACTCATAGTTGTATTGCAATACAGTCTTTACTTTTTTTCTTCTTGCTAACTCAATAAACTCTTTGTTATAGAATGTTTCACAAGTTAATACAACATCTAATCCTTTTAAGAAATGATCTATTTCAAATGCTCTTGGAAAACCACGAATATGTTGGCAGTCATAATTCTCATACCATTCTGGATGTTGTTTATTCCTATTAAAAGATAAGGAGTTAATAAGCATTATCTTTGTTGGATTAAGCATATTAACAAGTTCTCTAGTTTGATTACCTAAACCAGTGTTATCTGATCTTGCAATAATGCCAAGTCTCATTCAGTTAGCCCCCATGCCTCATCGTCGGCTGTAAACTTTCTTCCACCTTCACGTCCATCTAAATGATAAGATCTTTTAATATTTCCTTCTGGATGATATATCCAAAGTTTATGGTCTTCCCATGAATCATCTTGAACCTTTCCATGAAACCTATCTTCAATAAAAGTTTTTTCATCAGAGTAAGGAAGAACAACATTTCTATAATATTGCACAGTACTAAGGTGTGGTCTCTGACTCCATTGTGTTGTTTTCATAAATCCATCTTCAAGACCAAGCATTAAATGATTATGGTCTTGTGGTATTGATGCTTCAAAGTGAAAACGAATAGTCTTTGCCTTTTTAGTTTTTATTAATTGTATGCACTTATCCCAATCTATTTCAATATCAGGAGTAATTGGTGCATCTCCTTCAACATATAACATTAACGGGGTATCTATTAAATCAATAGTTTTACGCATCATAGTAGTTTGATGAGAGTGTTCATCAAATATAATAGGAAGAACATTGTTCCATTCATGCAAACACTTCCATAACATTATATTTTTATATTCATCATAATCTGCTTTGCGATTTAATCTTTCTTCTCTAAGCCCATCTATCTGTAAGATTATTTCATTTTTAGGAAAATGAGATCGTATAGCCCCAATGGTTTCATCAATAATATGCGTATCTGGGTGACTTGGCAACACAGATGTTGCTATTACAATTGTTATATCACTTTTCTTCATTAACTTGCCTCATAATCTTTATACCCAGGTCTCTCTTATATTTTATCCACCAAGAAACTATCGTATGCATATTTTGTGGATAGTTTTCTAATAAATTCGGTAGTAAAGTAGTTAGTTCTGACCAATCAGAAACATATGATGTAGGTGGCTCATACCCAAAAACATCTTTATAGAACTCCAGATAAATACCCTTTGAATTTATCATATCTCCAATTGGCAGACAAAGCATCTCAATTGCCTCAAAGAACCTAAAGGTGTCTACTGTTGCAGCGCCAGCAGGCGCAGGGGCGATCTTGGCACTGGCTAAGGCCTTATAGTAGTCTTTAGGCTCTCCGCCCTGTGCAAAGCCTGCTGTGAGGGTAAAAAGGGTATTTGGTAAAGAGGGTAGCACCTCTGCTATTTGCTTCCTTCTTTGATGAGTTATCTGGCCACTAAAATATACGTCATAATCTTTTGAAGGGTATTCTGGAACTAACTTTTTTAAATGTTGGGGTACACCAATAGGTAGTTTATTTAATTTATGATGTTTAGCATATGGATACTGAACCCATATTTCAGCATTTGGATGATTTATCTTAGTTATATCAAACTTACCTTCTTCGTCACCATTAATAAACAAAACAAGCCTTGATATTTTTTGTATTTCTTGATTGATATATTCCTCATGTCTAATGTTCTGTGGCCCAGGAACAACAACGATGGCTCTTTCTTCTTGTGGCAAAGAAGTTACTTTAATTTGCTCTATCTCATATTTAGTAAAGATTTCTTTTAATAGACCATAATCCCACTTGTCGGCAGCACAATCATTTTCGCTAAAAGAAAGAAGGTATGCTTTTATAATTTTACGATCCTCCACAACTTCTCATGCACAAGAAGTTTTCCTATTAAATCTTCATCGATATAAGATGGATTATGAACATGTGCAATCTGTGAGTTATATTTTTTTATTGCATCAATCTTGTGCGGTGTAAAGTTAATACCAATATTTTCTATACTATATTCTGATTTGAACTGTCTAAGTCTATGCTTATGTAAGTCTGGATATAAAACCCTATATGGTAATTCAGAATAAATAAAATATGTTTTATCAAAATCTTTCATTAAATTAAATAAAGTATTTGATAATAGCACATGGTCTGGATGATAAATTCCAATCGGTATATATATGTTATCAAAGTTTACAATTATAGATTTTATCCACTCTATTAAATGATCTTCATCTTGTTTTCCATAAACATCGTCTAACAAGTCTCCATTAATAACCTTGGCATTTATCATAGAACATGCTTCATCATGCTCTTGTCTTAATTGTGTGTGTTTTTTATGTCCAACTTCATCTGTTGGTATACCAGCAAATGCTGATGCAATAGTAAAAATATTATCAGGATTGTCGATAATATAATCACCTAAAGAAAAAATTGCATCATCTGTATGTGGACAAAAAATTAGACTACTCATAAAATAAATGAACCTCATGTTGGTAGTCAAGCAAGGTTTCTTTATATCCAAACCCCTTTATCCACTGTCTAAGATTATATAAAGATTCATCCCATTGCTGTAGCATAAACTCTGGGTGTCCAGATAGCCAAATCTTTGGTTTGTGCTCTCTAAGTACTTTCTCAGCCCCTCCTAGAACTCTCCATTCGCTGCCCTCTACGTCCAATGAAATGGCGGTAGGTGGTTTAATACCATGATCATATACACATGAATCTATAGTAATCTGACCATATGAATCACCTTCAAGGTATAATTCTTTAAATCCGTGTGCTGCTTCAATAACATCATTAACCTCTGGTGGCCATTCATTATAATAAATGCGTAAAAGGTTATTTATTTTATCTGATGCAAATCCAGGAATACAGACCATTGGAAGTTCTAGATTATTAGATGTCCAAGTTAATGGAAGATGTGACCACACTTTAGGGTTTGGTTCAAACAAAACTAATTCTGCCCCCCACATTTGACAAAGTGCGGGGAACTCTCCTTCTTCTGCACCAACATAATAAACTACATCCCCACTACCAATATGGTTATGCATTGACTTAAGTCGTAACTTTTCCCAACCAGACTCAGAATACCACTCTGGTCTCTCTGCACGATGTTTTGGAAGCACCATCTCAAACTCTCCGTTAAGAGTTGTTTTAATCATTTCTGTCATTTTATTGCCTCCACAAAGTAAAACTCGTGCTCTCTTGTATCAAGTTCATAAATCTTTTCATTTGAATATGCTGTTTGTTTAAATTCTGTTTTTGATACAGAGTTAAATCCAGAGTCTTTTAGTTTATATTGTAATGCTTTATCTGTTAATAAGGATGCTGACTGTGAGTACCATGTTAGCCATGCAGAGAAGCGTTTATCTAAATCATCTTCAGAGTTAGGAAAGAAATTAATGTTATTGTTTTTATATGCTTCAAATCCAGAAATTATATCTGGAAGGCTAATTCTTACAACTCCATTTGGTTTTAAAACTCTATAAAATTCTGACAATACCTTTTCGATATCATGATATTTAACACAACAAATTATTGCATGACAAACAATTATGTCACAAGAGTTATCTGGGATTGAGTTTAAGTTTTTATGCTCGGTATTAAACTCTGGATCAAGATCTATATTAATCCAATCAGAAGGCTGAATACTTCCACAACCAAAATTTATATTCATTTATTTTCCACATAGAAAGCAACTATGTCCTTCATACTATCTTTCATATTATGCTGTGGCATCCACCCAGTTTTTTCTTGCAACAAAGATGAGTTCATAAACTGTTTCTTAATTTCAAAGCCATCGCTCTCAATAATTTCATGATTAACCTTTTCTCCAATAGAGTGCTGTATAAGATTAAATACCTCAAGAGTAGAATATCTTTCTCCAGAAGAAATATTAAACGACGGTATGTTATTAACTGTTTCCCCGTAAGACAAAATCTTATCGTATGCTGAAACAACATCTTGAACATTAATATATTCTCTAATATCTCTTCCACCATTTCTGATAGTAAAAATTGCCCCATCCTTAAAAGCCTTTACAACTCCAGGAACTAATCTTTGTATATTGTTATCTCCAGTTCCATATATGTTGCAAGCACGGGTAGTTACTACTGGCATATTGTATGTGTTTCTATATGAATTACACATTATGTCTGTAATAGTTTTAGATGCATCATATGGATATATACCATTAAGAATGTGATCTTCAAAATATTCATCATTTACCAATTCACCGTAGGCTTTATCACTAGATGCAACGATGATAGACTTACAATTTTTATACTCTCTTAATGATTCAAGCACATTTAGTGTACCAACTAGGTTTGTATAAAAAGTATTATATGGATACTTAATTGAGTCATACGCCTGAGTTTGTGCTGCAAGATGGATAAAGTAATCTGGTCTGGATTTTTCTATAAAGAAATCAATATCTGTTTTGTTGTTAATGCTTCCATATACCTTATTAACCTTATCCGACAACTCTGCTCTGCTGTGCTCATCTTTTAATAAAACAAATACATCCCACCCTAAAGATAAATAATAGTTGGATAGGTGTGAACCCAGTAGCCCAGTTGCGCCAGTAATTGCTATGCTTTTCATTTTATACCTAACTCATTCATTATTGCTGTCCATCTATTTAAATAAGTATGCTCTGTTTTTGTTCTTTCGTGTCCAGCCATACGAATCTTTTCACGCTCTTCATCATCTGCTAAATACTTATCTATTTTATTTGACAGATCTTCAAAGTTTCCATGTTCATAAAAAACAATTTCTTTACTATCTTCAAAGTATTCTTCAAGACCCTTGATGCGAGGGTAGATAGTAAAGCCACCACGACCAGTACTCTCAAACAATCTATCACTTGTATAGTATGGATAGTTAAAGCCAATATTTAAACTATCTCCAATTGCTATCTTACTTTTTGCATACATCTTATTTAATGCCTGACCACGAATAGTTCCAGTATCGCCATCTCCACCAACATGAAGAAATCTTTTACCGTATTTTTTCTTTAAGTATTCAATTAATTGAGGTCTATATGGATATTCATGATGGTATCTCTTGCTTCCAACAAAGATAATATCATTCTCAAAAGATTCTTTAGTGTAGTCTTCATGTATGTAACACTCTTTATCGTATACTCCAGCAGGAATGAAGTGTCCCTTCACCTGAGTATTTTCATTAAACCAATCAGCCATCAATTTATCTACCGTGAAAAAATGTCCAATTGTTTTATAAAAGTTGTCCTTGCTTAGATCCGTTTGTCTATCTAATCCAAACCACAAATCAAGATGATAGGTCATTGTTGGCACCCCAGCCTTGTTCAATCTGGCCAAAACAGAGTCCATCGTAATCTTTCCAGTTGTCTTCCACCCATGTGTGTGTACCCAAATAAACAGATCACTATTAAGCGCATGACGCAAAATAACTTCTGTCATTGCTACACGCTCTTGCAATTTAACGACGGTATGGCCAAGAGACTCTAAAGATTTAGCGTGATGATTTTCACTACTATACTCTACCTCAAAATTACCCAAGAAAACTATGTTTGCCAAGATTACCCCTTTGTTTTAATCTATTATAGCATCCCTGGCAGGATTCGAACCTGCGACCTACACCTTAGAAGGGTGTCACTCTTCCGCTGAGTTACAGAGATAAATATTTAATTGCTCTCTCAAGTCTTTCTATGTTGTCTTGAAAAACACCAAGACCACGATTACAGTTGTGACAGATATGACCTCTAAACTTATCGGTGCCGTGGTCATGATCAACTACCCATATACTAGCATTTCCACCAGTACCTTTTAACTCATCTTCATTTTTTAAACATATTGGGCAGGCATAATCATTAACAGGATAACCAAACTCTTTCTTTAATTCTTCTCTACGTTTTGCTAATTTTTTTGCACACTGCCTACACTCAGGTCTTAGATATTTACCACCAGAAGATGGTGAAAACTCTGAGTTATCTAGATCAAGTTTACACTTGCTACATGTTTTCATTGAGCGAATAGCGAGAATCGAACTCGCACATTAACCTTGGCAAGGTTACGCACTACCACTATGCAATATCCGCAATGCTGGTCTGGTAGGACTCGAACCTACGACTTGGAAATTAACAGTTTCCCACTCTGCCAACTGAGTTACAGACCAATTGTAGGGCAACTAGGACTTGAACCTAGGATAGCCGAATTATGAGTTCGGTGCCTTAACCAACTTGGCTATTGCCCCCTGTGTCATTAAGACACACCATCTTTTTCTTTTACTGGATCTTTATCAACTAATCCAGGATTATGTTTTCTAATCTTGCCATCAGCAATACTGCTCCAATAAATATTATAATAATTCTTATCAAATGAAAACTTTTTCATATGTGGAACAACTGCTCCAGTATGAGCGTGTAGTTGAATGCCAGCCTTTTTAACATAGCGACAGAATGCAACATCTTCACTAACAAACTTAGCCCCAGGGTTTTGTTTTTCTCCAAAAACGGAATACCCTTCAGCAGCCTTTCTTACTGGATCAACAATAGATCTATGCATTAGCATAAGGCCAAATCCAGCAATGTCTACTGGTATAACTTTGTTTTCTGGAAGAGGGTGAACAACATGTGTTTGAAATTCATCTCCTGTTTCCATGTACAAAGAAGGGAGTGGCTGCATGAGTGTTTGTTCGTTTTCACTAGAAACAAAATATGTTCCAGTTACTATTGGTTTTGTTTTCTTATCCGCTACATCCCATAACATTTTTACAATATTGTAATCAATTACAATGTCAGAGTCTACCCACAAAAGCCAATCGCTTGTTGCTAAGTCTGCCCAATAATCAAACAAAGATTGTCTTTGTCGTGCAATCTGATTACCATTTACACGTATAGTATTATCAATATTGATCTTTTGTTTTGCTGCTTCAATAATTGTATTAGCAATACCGCTGGTAAATCGTCCTTCTACGGTACCACCATCACACCAGCCAATTGTAATTGTTTCTTTAACGCTATGTGGCATAAGAATCCACCCCTTTTCTCTATACTAATTGTACTATACTCATCATAATAAGTCAAGTGAGCAGTTTATGTAGCGACATACTCAGGTCGTCACCTATATTTATACTGCAGGTGATGCAGATATGTTGGGAAAGATTGAGGATATAATTGTATCACTTTTTATGGTTTCCTATAAAATCCTTTAAAGATATTTTATTTTCTTTCCAGAACTTAAGGACTAGTTCCCTAGACCTTTTGTGAAGATTTGCACCACTTGGATTTACATCTGAATTTGTGTCGGTATCATAGGTAAAAAGCCCACAAGAATAAGCCTTATCTGTATTACCATAAATAACTGTATGGTCTGCTAAAATCTTTGTTCTATGGTCATTCACCTTATACTTACCCTTATAAATCATCCTATCTAGGATGCCCTTGGCATGTTCACGTTTTAAAATATATAGCCCTGCGCTGTAGTCATTCCTCATTCTTTTATGAATCTTATAGTCTATTTTAGTAAACTGCGTCTGGCATAATTGTAGAACATCGTAATCAAAGTCTACTGAAGATATAAACTCTTTCCATGTCCAGCCCCAGTATTGAAGGGTTTCATCAGAAAGATCATCTTCTGCAAATATAGCATATTCACTATTAGATGTATTAAGCCAATATTCTATTGCTTTTATATGAGAAATTGTTGTTGCAATCTCTGGCATTTGTGCCATAGCCCTATGTTTTTGTTCAATATTGTGAATTAAATGATCAATGTTTTCTGTAGCATCTACTGCTTCAACAAAAGTATAGTTAGTTATATTGTTATTGTTTATAAGATTCATCATGCGTTCATACCTATCAGTACGGCGCTTTAAATTAATTATATAGAGTGGCCCAAACCCATCTAATTTATTAATTGTTTCAGGGGTAGGCGTAATATCTTTCAATTAAACCTACCCCCAAACATTACTTCTCTACTATTTCATTTAGGCCTCTTGCAATATCTGCACAGACCTCAAATGCTTTCTTAGTTCTACGACTTTTTGCTTTTCCATGAGTAGCCCATACTTCATATGTATACTCAATATCATTAGCAATTTGTTCTCTAATCTCTTTCACAGTTAGTATAACTAAATTCATTACCTGTGACTTTTGATCATCAGTTAGATCATCAAAATTAGACATTTACCTTTTTCCAAGGATCTTCTGCTGGCACTGATGCAACTTTTGGTGCTGCAGAAGCAATACCTGGCATATCTCTTGTCAAGGTGTGCATAGTTAAAGCAAGTGACTCAGCATTAATTTCATAAGAAGTCTTTGTTGCGCCAGCACTATCTGTCCAACTTTCCTGATAGATTGTTCCAACAATAATTACTTCTTGACCTTTCTTCAAGGTTGCCCTTGCTTGCTCAGCAAGAGTCTTCCAAGCCTTTACAGTCCACCAAGATGTATCACGGTCTTCCCATGCACCTGTCTGTGGATTCTTAACACGATCATTTGTTACTACACGCATACGCACTCCGCTTGTTCCAATTGCTTCTGGATCTGCGCCAATACGTCCTACTACCGTTACCTTTGGATTCATATCTTTCTTCTCTCTACTCGTCTATATATCATATCATTGATCAACTTAGTTGTCAAACTCTTCTAACTCAAAATGTTTTGGCAAGTTTGTATAAAAATCTTCTATGTTCATTAAAAATTTTTTTGTATTGTTGTCTTGAAACATAAACCTAGTTTTAAATTTTGCCTGATAGAATTTCATATCACTATAATCCTCATTATTGCTTTTCATATATTTTACATATTCCTCAAGGAATATTTTGTTTTCTTCTTTAGCCATCATATGATCATAACTGCTTTCTTCTGGATGATTTAAGACATGCTTATTATCACAAATAATAGCCTTGTTATTGCTTATAGATGTAATGGCAGCAACTGTATCTATACCCCAACCACTGATCATTTTTGATAAATCTAAATTTTTATTAATTATATTAAAAAAAGTTAAAATTGATTGTGCAATATCTTTATGAATATAATAAAATATTCCATCAGTATGAATTGATACTATTAAGTCTTGATCATTTTTTAGTTTTTTTAATTCCGTTACTTTTTGATTTACAGGCATAAATGTTAGGCGTGGTGCATAAAGACCAACATCTTCATACGAAGATAAAACATCTTCAACTCTATCTAAAAATTTTGGCCATTCGTTATATGAAACATCTCCACATAAAAATCCCATATAATCATATTTATCATAATCAAAACTTTTTAAAGCGTGATAAAATTGTCTATAATATCTAATATCACCAACGTTATCCCATCTTTCATTTTGAGTAAGCCCAGAGTTAATAATTTTGTGTGGGGTTTCATGTTCTAAAAAATGTTTTTCAATGTCTAATACATTTTCTAAAACATCTTCCCAACAAACAATATATACAAAAGACTTCATAAAATTTTTTCCTTGATCTTTGTTGTAGAAATATCAGGTGTGTATGGGATATAGATCAATCCTATATTCTTTTTATCTAGCCATTCTTGTGTAAATTCCATTTGTTTATAGTAGTCTTTTCTTGCCCAATCTGACCCAATTACAACATAGTCTGGGTTAACTAATTCTATTGCTACTTTTGAATCTTTTCCACCTATGTTAAACACAACTTCGTCTACATGCCTACAAGACTCCAACACTACTTTTCTTTCTTGTTCTGAACAAACTGGCAGTTCTTTCTTATATTCAAGAATAAAACTATCTGTGTTTAAAGATACAATAACTTTTCCGTCATGCCCAGCAATCTCTTTACAACGTTTTAAAAAATTCACATGCCCAGAATGAAAAAGATCAAAAGTGCCTCCAGTGTAGACTATCATTTGTTTCCCCCTAGATTTCTATCATACCATTAATCGTCTTCATTGTCAAACTCTTCTAATGATTCTTTATTATTATAACAATATAAACAAGCATTGCTATCTAACGGGGCATTGCAATAATCACAGTATCTCATCCAACTAAAACACCAAGTAAGAATGAAAGGATAGCCACAACAATAAGTATTTCTTTCCAGTATGTGTGTGGATCATTTAAGTCTTCATCCATTATCTAACTCCTTATCTGGAATCTCGCTAACTGAGCGGTATCCTTTATTAACCAATACCAATGCAAAATTAAATGTTGCAATTAGATAACCAAACAACATTCCCCATAGTATGTGCAATAACATTTTAATACCCTCCCATACACTCATTACGACTATGATACAAACGTATTTTAGTCATAATTTTTCTGGACGGTGCACAAAGATCTTCCTTACAAGTTAAACACTTATAAGACCATTCACCACTAAAGAAATCATGTATATACCCTTTGGCATTTGCATATTTTTTATATACAAAGGTCTGGAAAGGATCTGGAATATCGTAATGTTTATTCAAAATCTATCTGCTGTTCAAAGATGCTAGACATGTGGTTGTTTTCTCCCCTTGCAACCTTTGCAGCAAGCATACGCATACCCAATGCATTGTGTTGGGCATTGTCTTCACCCAGCGGTATAGCCTCAATAGCCCTGGCAATCTCTTCTCTTAACATCATATCATCTAGACTCATTTAAAGAAATCCAATCCTATATACCACTTAAACAAGTACAATCCAATTTCCCATTCATGCTTGATAGGATACCCCCAGTTATGAAGATACACACCTAAAGAATAATTAGCAGTCATTGTGCCAAAGCGAAGTTTCATAGTTTAGCCACCAACTTAGATGCCATCTTAAGACCTTTTACCAATCCATCATGGTAGTCTTGATTCTTGATAACCTTAGTTGTATCCCAGATACGATAAGATTCTTTATCTAATAAATCTGCTATTTCTTTATTTTCCATGATTCTGATCCCATTCTTTTTCTTTGCGGGTTGCACCCATCATAAAAGCAATAATGGTAGCAACAGATAGCCCATATACTAAAAGTCCTATAATTAGTTTCATATACCCATTATACAGTTCGGCGACAAATACGTCAAGTTCGGCGCGAAAATAGAGTCACAAACCACCCTACGAGTCTTGCGACTCGCCATCGGTTAATGTTTCTTTCCAAGCCTTAGTATCAACCATATAATATGTGCCCCATAATTCATAAGGCATATTTAGTATTTGATACATTTTTGCGTGGTATCTATAGGCAAAGCCATGCCTATTGTCTTCATCATAATCAAAACACTTAACTAGATGATTGCCTGCATATCCACCACATATGTTGCCAATCCATCTAAGGGGAAGAATCTTAGTCTTTTGATGCTTTGTTATCTTGCCGAATCCATCTGATTTTGCCATCTACCCATACCCTTTCATATCCTAATGCTTTCCAATCCATCTGCATAATTCTAGGTTCTTTTGGCACACCAAATATTCCCATCTTGCATAGTCTGATGGCTATCCCAATACTCAATGTCTTCTTTAGACATTAGACATTTAGGACAGGCAGATACTGAGATACGTCTGATTTGAGACTTAGATCTGTCCATTTAATTTACCTATAACAATCTCAATAGTTGGACACGGATAGTCTCTACCACAATAACATGCTGTATAGGTTTCTTCACCTAAATTAAAATCAAATGGTTCGTGATATTCAACCAATGCACGAAGGGTAGCATAGGCTGGATCCTTGAAGGAATCATGCCATAGGGCTTCTAGTTTCTTGGATAACTCATCGTGTGTCATCCCAACTCCTTCTCAATAGCCTGAATTGTTTCACATGGATAGGGTGGTGCTAAGTCTAAATCTATTGTACATCCTTGACAAAAAACATAACTAACAACTTCATGTTCATATGGCTTATGCAACTCTACTACTGCTTTAAGAGCATGAATCGCTGGTATATCACCATTATATAAAGCAACTTGTAGCCTACGACTAACTTCTATTGATAACTCATCGTGTGTCATTTAAAGAACTCCACTCCCACATACCACTTAAACAAGTATAGGCCAATCTCCCATTCATGTCTAACTGGATAGCCCCAGTTATGCACATATATGCCAATAGAATAATTGGCAGTCTGTGTTCCATAGTTGATCTTCATCTAATCAGTATAGCCTAAATCAGGCGGTATGTCAAATGATATACTAAAAGTATGAAGGTATTAATAGTTGCAGCAGGTGAAGGTGTGAGATGGGAAAACTATCGTAATGTCCCAAAGCATATAGTTGAAGTTGAGGGACAGGTTCTTCTACATAGAACCTATGCTCAATTCAAGCGGTATACGGACAATATCGTAATAGTCTCCACAGATCCACAATATGCAATAGGACAAACATACTCCCCATTAGTAGGAGATTTCTTTGACTATGGCAAAGTCTATTCTTCCCATCCTATCTGGGATGAGGAAAGAACAGTAATAGTCTTTGGAGATGTATACTTTACGGATGAGGCAGTAAAAACAATTATGTCAAATGAGGATGAGTTTAAGTTTTTCCTCAGAAAAGATAAGTCATCCTATACAGGTAAAAATCACAAGGAAATCTTTGCCTTAGCATTTTCTGGCGGTATGAACCAAAGGATCAAATCATCCATAGAAACGCTAATAGACAGGAAACAAGGCGGAGCAGGGGCATGGAGACTATATCTACATCTTCATGGGTTAGACAAGGCTAAGTCAGGATTTTATAACACAGATGGGTATGTCCATATTGATGACTGGACAGAAGATTTTGATTATCCCAATGACTTAATCAAATGGGAAAAGATGCGGGGTAGGAACTAACGCTTCCTATTTTCATAATATCTACCATAACAGGCTACACAATAGTTCCCAGAGGTAGTTACTTGAGTTGCATTTTCATTTCCACATATAGAGCATGTTATTCCAGTCATATCTCAATTATACCCCATATGGCAATTTTGCGACGGTATATGCTAGAATAGACTTATGTGCCCTATATGTAATACATACCTTACTCCTATAGTATATACAAAGACTATAGATGAGGTTCTTATTGGAATGGATAGAATAGGACAGATTATCCTGGTTGAAGGAAATCCCAGAAGTAAGGCTCCTAGATCATATTGCAATAAATGCCATACGGGATATCAGAGTGAAGTTCCTCTGGATAATACCCTGAAAAATCTATAAAACTTATCCACATATTCCATAATTATCCACACCTTTATCCACAATATGAGACAAGTTATCCACATGTTATCCACAATAATATATTACTGATTATATAATCATATGTGTTTTATGGAGGAAAGTGGAGGGAAATGGGTTATGGAGCATCTTTAAGAGGCGGCTCGTAATGCTGCAGTTCAAACCAACCCAGTTCCCAAACCCCATATCATAAAAACCTTTATATGTCAAATCCTTTTTTGCTGGATTATACCCATAAAATCCTTATTTGTCAAGTAAAAACCCTATATAAAAACATAGGAAAAATCCCCAAAAATATCCAAAAACTATAGACAAATGTTTTAAAAATGTATATAATGTTTGGATAATTTGGGGAAAAGAATTGTTTGTTCGTAATGTCTTTTACTATAGAGGTTTTGTGTATCAGGTGATCTTCTTTATACCCCTTCGGGGTGCCGCCAAAAGGCGGCGGTATATAAAAGTATACCAAATACCCCTATATATAATATACTCTATATACCTGGATACTTGACAAAGATATGTTTGTTTGATATACTCCATGAATCTGGAAAAATATTTGTCTATCGTAATAAGATTTTTATTCCATGAATCTGGAAAATTTTTTGGTCCTTCGTAATAAGGTTTTTATAAAATGTTTGTCTGATATGTCCGTTTTGTATACAATTGCCGGGGCCAGTCAGACCAGTCACGGCCTGCTGACATCAAACTATTTTATTCTTCTTCTGATTCCCCAAGCATTTCATTAAGATTAAGATAGTCTGCTTCCATATCTAATTCTAATGCAGCACATAGTAGATTAAATGTTTCTTCTACATAGGGAACACCATCTTCTGTTACCCTCGCCAAATCAGTATGGATCACATAAGCAAGAGGCAATCCCAAATCATTGTATTCAATAAAATCTTTTAACTCTACATTGTCTTTATAGTTAAGCCAAAGGTCAGATAAGATTTCACACTGTGTTTCAAAATCTGTCATGATTTATATTCTCCCCATTTGTTAAGTTGTTCTACTTCTTTATTATACAGTGCCGCTTCTAAAACTTCAATAGAACGAGCATACCATAGATAAGGATTAGAGTGTGCCAAGTGATAGCCAACCTTGTCTAAATCTAGGGTCAGGTCAGATAGGAGTAGAGCCATTTTCTTGGCTACCTTTTCCTCTGATGTTATTTGTACCGTTCGATTAATTTTATACATGGTTCCTCCATTGTATCAAAAAATAGTGGGAGGCGCAACCCCACCACAGACTGCGCCCCCCTTTTATTATGCGCTATGTGACCCCTCAGTAGCGCTTGCCTCAACTAAAACTTTAGGGTTGTAGGCCTCAATGAATGCATTCCAGCGTACGTATACATCTGAGCCCTCCTCATAGACGGTCTTATGTAATAGGTCCACGATGACTGTAAAATCTCCTAGCATAAGGTTCTTAGGGTCAACAGCATAAATACCAAACCCTGTCTCCTCTAGCGTTGAATCTTGCGTAAGATAACTAATCATCATACGTGTTGCATATGTGTCATCAATCCACCTAGGCCTTGAATGCTCCAGTGCCATTGCTAGGTCCCGTTGCCATTCGGTCTCACCCCAGTGACTGTAAAGTACTACTGCAGGATGTGAATCTGAATCTTTAAATACATAGTTAATACGTGCACCCATTATTCAATGTCTCCCTCAAAGTCGATTACAATCTTGCTAACTCGTCCGTCAGCATTCATTTGAACATAAACAGGATAAAGTCCGTCACCATAGCCTGTGCTAAAAACAACGGCATCTGCAAAACCTAGTTGCCCATAGTTATTAGAAAGGGTAGTAGCACTAGCACCTTGATAGGAATACTCTCCTACCTTGCCTTCTAAATTCCATTCATCGTTTTTATTTGTATCCCAATTGTCAAGATAGCAGGGGTCGCCTACCATTGCTTGTCCTGAGTCTACTGAAATGTGTCCTGCAATTACTAGTCCTTCTAGTTGGGTCGTTGTCATTCTATCTCCTCGCATTGATGTTCTTGGTCTGTATCAATTATCTCATCACACAGGTCGCATGTCAAGTCGGGTTCTGCAACAAGCACCTGAACAATCTCACTATCTGAGAAAGGTACTTCTGTGATAAAGTATCCTAATCTATTTACAAATCCCCAGCCAGACCAGATGTATGTACCACCGTCATCGCCAGAGCCATACATCCATATCCTATTAGGGTCTTGCTGCTTTACAAAATCTACTTCTTCCCCATAGGTTTCAAACATAATACCTTCGCCTTCTTCATTTTGAAAAGAAGCATTAGTATCTATATGATTAGTAATAGGCTTATATGTATCTAGCCATTCATCAAAGGTAAGTTCAATAAGTTTAGTACTCATAGTTTACCCTCGATATTTGTAGAGTCACACTCAGCACAGGTGCCACCCTCTACCTCGTCGTAGTAGTCATCCTCTACATCATCAAGAGTGCCGTCCTCATTATATATACCAAGTTTATTTCCCATTTCTTGATACCAAAATCTAGTGGTGTTGTCACAGTCTAAACACTTAGGCATAGTATTTCTCCTCAATATTTTTACGGTCAATAGATAAATTATACGTCAAGCAATACAGTTCTGTCAAGGCCTCCATATAGCCCTCAGCATAAGTACGCTCCATGCTATCCATAGCGTCACCTGAATACTCTTCTTGTTCTTTCTTAGACTCAAGTTCTACCTCTGCGTCAATCATGGCTACTTTAAGATGACCATGTATTAAATCTATTAGTGGTATGGAGATGTCCTCTAATCCTTTTTCTAAATGCGGCGGTATGAAGGGATACTTAGTGCTCATTGATTACTCCTAATATATGCTTACACCCTTCAATCTGACCTGCTATATCTATAACATTCTCAGACTCAGGATTATCTTGTAGGTCTTGCTCTAATGAGATTATATGAATATTAATATACTCTCTTAATGTATTTATGTCCATATATTAATTATAAGGGTTGGTGTTAATTTTTACAACTTCTCTTGGTGTGACCTTAGTCACAGGCTCCAGGAGAGGTCCTGTTCCTTCTCCTTGTGATAATAGGATAACTATTCCTAATCCCCCACAAATGCAAGCGGGATCAAGAACCTTATCTGCACAAGCAGTAATCTCTATAAGGGCATCACAATCAGTACATAGATAATCATACTTAGTCCACATATTAATCCTCTATGTATTCTACTAGGATTTGGTCTCTTACCTCATCATATTTTACAAGACTATCAATGTCCTCAGCAAAGCGGGTAACTAGATAATCAACCTTGTCATTATTACTCATATCTTCAGGACCATAGAGTTCAAACCCTATATCATTAGACATAGCGTCATCTAGATCTATAATCTGCTCAATAGCAATTCTAACTTTCATTAGTCAAATACCCTTCTGCTAGTAATCCCTCAAAGAAATCCCATACTATTAACAACTCTTTCCATTGTTGCTCATTACCCTGAGATTTGGCGGTATCAATAGCCCAAGTCAAACTATTACCAAAGGCTTGTATATCCTTATATGTATAGCCTAGCATAATCCACCCCCATATTCATACATTAAATCCATTGCCATATGTAATTTACAATCACATTCTCCACCATTCATGTTATCCATGAAATCAAAATGAGAAAAATTCTCATCATATATTT
>Ga0214921_10002170_pt1 | contig 32305 bp, 27 predicted proteins | sample LL1505_MetaG_FD_177992 | JGI IMG/M metagenome (GOLD analysis project Ga0214921, IMG submission 177992) | Freshwater microbial communities from Lake Lanier, Atlanta, Georgia, United States - LL-1505 | ecosystem: Environmental > Aquatic > Freshwater > Lake | place: USA: Georgia | collected... | reverse complement strand
AATAAAAATATAAATTATTGAATAATTTATATTATATTTAAATATATTTTATATACTTAATATTATATTTAAGTATATATAAATGTTTAATGATAATTTAGTTATTGATCCCGAAACATCTTTATATAATCGTTCTAATTATAATGATTTAAATAAATTAAATAAAACTATATCAGAATTATATAATTGTAATAATACATTAATAACAACATCAGGAATGCATGCTATTAGTACTATATTTTTAGGTTATCAAATTAAAAATAATTTAGATAATATTAATATTATTTTTTTAGATCAAATATATTGGGAATCAGAATTATTTTTAAATAATCTTAAAAATAATTATTCAAATATAAATTTAATAAAAATTGAAGAAATAACAATAGATTATTTTATAAAAAAATTAAATGATCAAAATAATATATTATTTATAGAGAGTTGTTCAAATCCATTCGGTCATATATTTGATTTTAGAATAATTCCGGAATTAAGAAAAATATCAAAAAAATTACTAGTTATTGTAGATAATACATGGTTATCAAGTATTATTTTTAATCCATTTGACTGGGATATTGATTGTATTGCTATTTCTTTAACTAAATATTATAGTGGAGGTAATGCAATAGCGGGGTGTTGTTTATTTAAAGATGATATATTATATGAGAAATGTAAAAATAATAACATATTAATGGGAATTCATATTAGTCCCATTAATATAAAAATAATAAATGATAATATAAAAAATTTAAGAGAAAGAATGATAAATAGTTCAAAATTAACTAAAAAAGTTATTGATTATTTTAAAGATAATACTAAAATAAAATTTATATTTAATTCATATTTAGAAAATAATGAAACTCATGAATTAAGTAAAATATTTTTTAATAAAATAGAATTAGAAATATTATATCCACCTATATTTTCAATAATACTCCATGATTTTAATAAAATTAATGATATAATTAAAAATGTTAATATTCTTGAAAATAAAACTTCTTTTGGATCTAAATATACTAGAATAGATATATGGGATATTAATAAATGTTGTAGAATTGCAATTGGATATGATGATAATTTTGATAGAATTATAAATGGAATTAATGAAATATTAAATTTAGTATAAACTAATTAGAAATATCTATTCTAAACATATTCTATTAATTTTATTTTCTTTTCTTTTAAAATGTTATATATATTATCAATTTGTAGTTTTTTATATATTTGTACTGATTTATTAGTTTCATATTTATATATATAATTTTTTGTAAAAATAGGAACAAATAATGATGTATTATTAATAACATATAGAAATGTTTTACATTTTAATTTAGATAAAAGATTTGGTTCTAATTCTTGAATAAAAGGTTTAGAATGATCATCATTTTCAAATCCTTTTATTATTTGTTTTGTTTTAATACTAGAGACTAGACTAATCCAATCATCAGAATAGGCAATTATTTTAGATAAATTTATTTTTTTATTATAATCTATATCAGATGCATAATATAATATATTTGGATTATCAATTATATTATTATTTATTAATAATAATTTTATAAGATTATCATAAGTTTTTAGAGAATAACCATTTTTAATATATATTAATTTTAATATTTCTCTTTTTTTAATTAGATAATTATAATTTAATTGTTCTAAATTATAATTTCCATTAATAATATCATTTCTATATTGATCTAAATTATTTTTAATTATATCTTTTATATAATCATTTGAGTTATCATCAATAAAAATTTTTAAATTAGTTTGAATATTTATAAAAATTCTAATATTTTTAAAAAAATTACAATTTCCAAGTAAAATAATTTTTTTTTTAGGATCACTTTTATTAATTAAATCAATTATATAATAATTAATTTTAGTTTTCCAATAGTTATTCATTTGTCTTTCTATATCTTTTGATTTTTTAATAAATTGTTTAGATTGTAATTTAGTAACATTTGATGATTTTGATTTTTCTAAATAATATTCATATCTTTGAATTAATGCTTGCATATTTTTATCATTAATTATAATTTGTGTATAATCTTCTAAATCTTTAAAAATATAATTAGGGAATTTTGTAATTAGTTCTTTTTTAATAAAATTTTGTAATCCAGATATATGACAAAAAATCATTATAATATTATTATTATAAAAAATATTATAATTAATATTATTATAATCATTTATATGAGTTATTCAATTATTATTATTATTATATGTTTTATAATTCTGTTTTATATATTATTTATATATACTAAACAAAATGAACAAATTTTTAATGATAAATTAATATTATTAAATGAAATGATTAATGTTTCTAAAAAAAATATAGAAGAAAAATTATTATCTCAAGATAATAAATATAAAGAATATATAGATAATAAATTAAATACTCAAGAATTATTAGAAAAAGATAATAATAATAATAATAATAATAATAATTTAATAAAACCATTATTATTAAATAATATTATAATGGATCGTGATCGATCTGTAATTTCCGATCCATTATATCCTCCATTAGGAAGAACAGAAAGACCAATTTTTGATTCATTAATAGCTAATTATGGAAATAATTTATTTAATTATCCAACAAGAGGATCTGTAGATACATTTAGATTATTAGGTTATTTAGTAAATTCAAAAAATAAAAGAGATTCATGGAAATTATTTGGTAGACAAAAATATCCTGGTTCATCTATTGGTGATTTTTATGTTATACCAATAAATGATAATATAAATGAAATGAAAATAACATTAAAAGATACAATGATGCCTAATGAAAAAATTAGAGATATTTATGCATTGCCACAAAGTTTAACAATAATTTCACCATTATTTGAATCTTCAATATATACTGTTATTGAATTAGATAAAGCTGATCTAACATCGCCATATTTTTAATATAGATATATTAAAATCCTTAATAATTATATATATTATATATTTTATATAATTATTTTTCTTTTTCTTTTTCTATATCATATAGACCGATAAATGTTATAAAATTATTATTACTAATTGATATAAATTCATCTACATTTGTTAAATAACATCCAATTGCTATTATTATTATTAAATATATATTATCTTTTATTTTAAAAAAAGGAGTTGTTAAGATTTTTTTTTTAAAAAAATCACTTAAATTATAATTATCTGTTCTTGGATTTATTGTTAAACCAATATCTTGTAATAATTTTATTGAAAAATATTTTACTTCAGTTTTAATATTTAAATACCATGCCCAATAAAATACTTTATATTCAATATTATATATCCCAATTATATTATATAATTTTATATATTTTTCTTTATCAGAATTATAAATTATTTTTGGTAATAATGTTTCTATTTTTTCATTTAATTCAATATCTATAAATTCAATATTTTCCATTTCCATATTTTTTTTTTCTAAGTTATTATAATAATTTAAAGAATCTATTATTAAATTATTCATAATAATTTAATAATAGATTAATTTTTTAATCTTTTTAATTTATTTATTTTTTAATTTTTTTAATTTTTTTAATTCTATTTTTTGTAAATACATTTATATTTATATTATTTATTTTTTCTGAATCAGTATTTATTATATTTAAATATTCAATATTCCTATCAATAAAAATATTTGGTTCTGAAATAATATTATTGATATTATTTTTTTTTTTATTAGCAAGAATATCTTTAATAGATATAATATTTGTATTACTAAATTCTCTGGGTTTTTTTTCTAATAATTTATTTACAAATTCTATATCACATAATTGAATTCTTGGAAAACCTCCATTAATAATATCTATTTTATTATTCATTATTATTTACTAAGATAATAATTTTATATTAATATTATTTTTAAATTTCAATATATTTAAATTCTTATTAATATTAAATAGAAATGGAAATAGAAATGGAAATAGAAATGGAAATAGAAATAAAAAATGATTTTTTAAAAAAATTAAATGAAGAACAATTGCAAATCATATATGATAATTCTTTCTTAAAACAAAAATCAGCAGTATGTATTATTGCATGTGCAGGATCTGGGAAAACAACAACTATTATTGCAAAAATTGTTGATATGATTAAAAACTTTAATTGCAATCCATCACATTTTTTTATTACAACTTTTACAAGAAATGCTACTTCTGAAATAAAATCTAGATTAAAAGAATATTTATCAGATGATGAAATTTTAAAAATAACAATTGGAACATTTCATAGTATTGCATATAAAAATGTTAATCAATATTCAAATAATAAACAATTAATTGAAGATCATATTGAAAAATTTCTTTATGATTATGAAAAATTATTAGATGATAAAGATTATAAAGAAGAACAACAACATAAATATATTTTTATTGATGAATATCAAGATATTAATAGTATTCAAGAAAAAATAATTAGAAAATTATATGAGAATGCTCTATTATTAGTTACAGTTGGTGATGATCAGCAAAATATTTATACATTTAGAAATACTAATATTAAATATATATTAGAATTTACAAATAATTATATAAATTCAAAATATTATTATTTAACAAAAAATTATAGATCTCAACAAAATATAATTACTTTAGCAAATATTGTTTTAAAATATAATGAGAATAAATTAGATAAAGAATTAATTGCAATTAATACTGATAAAAAAAAAATTAAAATATTAAATTTTCCAAATCAATATCAAGAAATTAATTATTTTGTTAATCAAATTGAAAAAAAACTAGTTACAAAAACTATTCAATTACATAATATTGCTATTATTTCTAGAAATAATTCTACTTTACAAAAAATAGAATGTGCATTGACTGAAAAAAATATACCTACATATTATTTAGAAACGATACAAGATAATACAATAGTTAGAGAAAATATACAAAAAATTAAAAATAAAATTATATTATCAACTATTCATGGAACTAAAGGATTAGAATTTAAAAATGTTTTTATTTTAGATTTAAAAGAAGGTGTTTTTCCATCAACATTATCTAGTGAAGAAGAAGAAAGAAGATTATTATATGTAGGAATTACAAGAGCAAAAAATAATTTAATATTATGTTATACAGAAAATAAACCATCAAGATTTTTATATGAAATAATGGCAGATGAAAAAATTAAAGATATAATAGAAATTCATTCATTACCAGAACAAAATATGGGAGAATTATATAAATTACCAGAAATTTATTCAGTTACAAATATAATTTCTAATTTAACACATGAAGATTTTGAACATATTAGAATAAATTTTTTTGACTATAAAACTATTTTACCTGATATTAAAATTTTACATGAAGAAATACCCAAACATTTTTTTGAAATATTAAATGAAAAAAATCTTTTAATAAGTAATATTTATAATGTTTTTGGAAATTTTATGGAAACATTTATAACTAGAACAATTTTACAAAAATATAATATAGAAATAGATAATCATGACTATATGATGATGTGTTTATCAGAAATGAAATATTATATTGATAAATTACAAGAACCATTAATTAAAGAATATTTAGATAAGATATTTAATACAAAAATTTCTACATATTCATTAGAAAAAATTAATAGAATTAAAAATTATTTTGATTCTGGAATAGAAATAAAAGGTAAAATTAATAAAATAATAATTAAACATTTTATTGATACATTCAAATTATATTGTTCTGTTATTAATTCTTCTAATTGTATTTTTGAAATTTTTATAATATCTTTAATTAAAAATATTACAAAAGGAAGGACATCGTTACAATATCTAATTAATTTTAAAAAAGAAGATAATTTAAAAAAAATTAATAAATCAGATTTTGATATATATACCGAATGGTTTAAATCAATTGAAAAAGCATGTAATTTTTTTATAGATAATGTTATATCAATACAAGAACAATTTTGTATTCGTGATGATGAAACACATGTTAAAGGAATATTTGATTTATTAATAGATGATACAATTATTGAAATAAAAGCATATTCTGATCCAAAACCAAAAATTGAAATGTTAATCCAATTATTAATTTATGTTGCATTAGCTAAAAGAAAAAATATAACTATTAATAAAATAAAATTATATAATCCTATTCATGGACATTTATATTCATGGAATATATCGTCATGGAATAAACATACTGAATTAATGGATTTTTTAGCTAGTAAAATCCATTAATTCAAATATCAGTTTCATAACCATAATAATCATGATCATCATGATTATTATTATCATCATGATATTCATGTTTATCTTCCCAAGCTCTTAAAAAACGTTCTCTATCATCTCTAGCATCGGCTAATTCTTCATGTTGTTCATCACTCATTTGAATGGATTCAACATCATCATTTTCATTTAATGTATCCAAAAAATCAGACCACTCTTGTTGTTCGATTTCGGCATCTACATTTAATTCATAATTAACAAAAAATTCAGAATTAACTGTTCCATCAGGATTTAACATGCAATTAATAATACTGCTATCATTATTGTCATTATCATGAACTTTATCGTTAAATATTTGAATATCATTTTTGTCTTCATTACTATCGTAATCATTATTATCATTTAATGTATCCAAAAAATCAGACCACTCTTGTTGTTCGATTTCGGCATCTACATTTAATTCATAATTAACAAAAAATTCAGAATTAACTGTTCCATTAGGATTTAACATGTAATTAATAATACTGCTATTATTAATTGGAGTAATTTGCTTACTATTATCAGAAGTATGTTCTGAAATTAGACTAGCTGAACCATTATGGTCTAAAAAAGAAGATTTATTTAAAACAGATGAAATATTAGTATATTAATTATTAATATAATATATTTATTACATTTATTAAATGTAATAAATATTTCCCGACTGATATCAGGGGTCATAAAACAATACTAATTAGTATTATTTTAGAGGACACAATATAATTTACATATTTTATATTTTTTTTTTATTCAATTTTTTAAATAATATTTATAAGTAATAATATAATATATTATTATCTTGATCATTTTCTATAATATAATTATTATTAATTTGAATTATTGGTAAATTAATATAAATATCATTATCATTATTATTTTGTATAATAGATTCATTATCATTATCATTATTAATTGGAATTATTAATAAATTAGGGTCAAAATCATCATGAATATTATTATTATTTGGTATAATAGATTCATTATTATTTGGTATAATAGATTCATTATTATCATGATTATTTTGGATAATAGATTCATTATTAACTGGAATTATTAGTAAATTAGGGTCATAATAATTATTAAAAAAAATATTTATAATATTAACATTATTTATATTATAAATATTTCTATCTCTTTCATAATTATTCATATTTGGATTTATTTCGACTGTATATTCGTCGTTCATATTTCTTTCGAAATTAAAAAAAAAATTTTCCTCACTTGATGGTGAATAATATATTATGAACTTATTATAAATTTATATAAATTTATAACAAGAACACAAAATATAACTCTGTAAATATTTATATAAAAAATTTATTTCAATTTTATTTAATATAAATAAAAAATTGAAATAAATTATTTATATAAACTAGAATAGTTCTAGTAATTGTTTTATTAAAGAATATTATTAAATAATATTCTTTATTAAAACAATCATTATTTCATCAATAACAAAATCAACTATTTTTTTTACAGGATTTATATCCTTACCAGTAATTATCGTTGGAGATATTGAATGTCCACTCGATAATCCTATTAAAATATTTTGTTCTATTTATTTTGAATCAAAAGAATTAGAACAAAAATTTTTATTATCTAATAAAGAATTTATTAATCCAAACATAACTGGTTCAATTTCTAGAGAACCAATTGATGATCAAAATTGTATAATTGGAGAATCAAAAAGAATTATATCATCATTAGCATCTAAATATCATATAGAAAATTATCATGAAGGAAATTGGTTAATTAAAGGACATGTTGCATTTGGTGCTTGTCCATATGACCATCAAACTAATAGTCTTCTTCCAAATTGTATTTCGTTATGTAAACAATTTGGATTAATAGTTTGTTTACAACAAGAATATCCAATTTCTTCAGATACATGTGCAAAAAAATCATCACATAATATGATACCATATTATGAAACTATAATAAAAAATGAAATTGAAAAAAATCCTGAAAAACATGGATTTAATATAGGATGGAAAGCTCCTGATTTTGTTTTACATAAAATACCCGATTGTGGTATTACTGATGATACAACCATTAATAATCTTGCATTACTTTGTATTGATTATATGAATAGAGGTATTCCAGTTTTTATTCATTGTTATGGAGGACATGGTCGTGCCGGAACATTAGCTGGTATAATATTATCTAAATTAACTAGTTGGAATCTATTTGATATTAGAAAATATTTACAAACAGTTCATGATTATCGTATAAATTACGTTGAATGTCTTTGTCCACAAAGACCAATACAAGTAACACAATTAAATAGATTTATTAGAAAATAGATTTATTAGAAAATAATTATAATTTAACAATAATTATAATTATTATATATTAATATTTATAAATATTAGTATATAAAAGAATTAAAATAAAAAATCAATAATAACTGGATAATGATCTGAATAATATGTATCACATGATTCATTATATCCATGATATATATATGTATTTGAAATTAAATCAAATAATTTTGGTGAAACTAGAATATGATCAATTAATGAATATTCTTTTATTTCTACTTTACAATTTTTATTTGCATCATACCATTCACTATATCTATTTTTTTTATCTATAAATTCTAAAACACTTTTTAATTTGAACATATTTTTATAATCACCAATATTACCCTTCAATATATCTAAAACTCTAGATGTTGGTAAATTATCATTTATATCTAAAAATTCATTATCATAATCATTCAAATCCCCAATTAAAATAATTTCATAATATTTTAATGTAAAATTATATATTAAATTTTGTAATACTTGAGCTTGTGCTTCTCTTGAAACACATCTTGTCGAATCAGTTGGTCTAGATAATAAATGAGCACCAATAATTACAATATCCATATTATTAATTGAAAATGTTGAATAATAATTTTTTGATACACCATATGTTCCATTATCACCATTATAATTACATGTATTATTTATTAATGGATAATCATATCTATCATCTGTTCTAGCTATATTAACTAATGGATCTATTTTAGATAAAAATCCAACATTTTGCCCAGTTGCAGTGTCTTTTCCTTTAATTAAATATGGTTGATAATCATTTGTAGTTTTATTTATCAATAAATTTAATTCATCACATCCTTCTATTTCGCAAAAATTAATCAAATCTGGTTTTAGTTCATTTATAACTGATGAAATATAGTCTAAATGTATCAATGCTTCTTTTTGAGATTCCCATGTACAACCAGAACCGGGACAATCTTTATATTGATCAATAAATAACCATTCTGCATTATATTGAACTAATCTAAAAGTAGATAAATTTTGTCGACGATCATTAATTTGAATAGAAGATTTTTCATAACATTGTGTATCAGAAATTATAAATGGTAAAAATGAAAATAATAAATAGAATATCATTAAATATATATTATAATATATATTTATATATAAAATAAATATTTCTCAATTATTTGGAAATTCTAATAATTTACGCATTTCAGGATCAATTTCAATTTTATCTGATAGACCTAAAAATGTTTCATGATGAAATAATAATAAATCTTTTCTAGAATATTTTATTAATTGTGCATTTCTTGCTTTAATTAATTCTTGAATTTCCTCCATTAATATTGCGTCTTGAATAATAACTAGATTTCTATCAAATAAATTATCTATTATTTCATTATTAGAATATCTGTTATTATTATCAAATTCAATTAATGGGTTGAAATAAAAAATATATCTTTTAATTATCTCTTGAAAAAATAATTTTTGTATACTATCATCAAGAATATAGATAAATTTTCTTGTAATATGATTTGATAATATATAATTATATTTAAAAGCTAATGATATTAAATCAATATTCTTTAAATAATAATTAATGAGATAGAAATCTTCATTATTAACAAGTATTTGATACATATTAGCACCATTTTTTAATAATAATTCAATAATATTAAATGTTTCAAATGTTTTATTTTTATTATATCTAACAATTGCACAATATAATGCTGTTCTATTTCTAATAGGTGAAGAATAATTAATATCAAATGAAAAATTTTCTAATAAAAACTCCATTATTTGAATATTAGAACATACTATTAATGCATTTTCATCATTATTATTTTTAATATATGGATCTGCACCTTTTTCTATTAATAACATTACAATTTCAAAATTCCCATTTTCACACATAATTAATAATGGAGTATTTCCATGAACATCTCTAGTATTAATATCTACTCTATTTTCCAATATTAATTTTACTAATTCGATGGCATTTTTTTGACAAGCACGAATTAATGAGATTGCAAATAAATCTGCTAAAAAAGATAATTTATTATTTTCAGTTGAAATAAATAATTTATCATAACTTTTATAATTATAATTATAATAATTATAAAAGTTATGATAAAATACTTGTATAATAGTTATTGATAATTTTTTTTAATTTCAATTTTTATTGAATGCAATTGCGTTAATATAAATGAATATGGTTCATTATAGTTATAAAATAATCTATAAAAATAAATATTCTTTTCTTATTTATATATAAAATAAATATTTCTCAATTATTTGGAAATTCTAATAATTTACGCATATTAGGACCAATGTCAATTTTATCTGATGGACCTAAAAATGTTTCAATATGATGAAACCAAAAACTTCTCATCTTAAGACATGATGTCTTAAAAAAAAATCCACATTTTGAGTTTAACTGTGATTGTTTTTTAACAGCATGATGAAATAATAATAAATCTTTTCTAAAATATTTCATTAATTGTGCATTTCTTACTTTAATTAATTCCTGAATTTCTTCCATTAATATTACATCTTGAATAATAACTCGATTTCTATCAAATAAATTATCTATTATTTCATTATTAGAATATATATTGTTATTATCAAACTCAATTAATGGATTGAAATAAAAAATATATCTTTTAATTATCTCTTGAAAAAATAATTTTTTTATACTATCATCAAGAATATAAGTAAATATTCTTTTAATATTATTTGATAATATATAATTATATTTAAAAGCTAATGATATTAAATCAATATTCTTTAAATAATAATTAATAATGAAAAAATCTTCATTATTAACAAGTATTTGATACATATTAGCACCATTTTTTAATAATAATTCAATAATATTAAATGTTTCAAATGTTTTATTTTTATTATATCTAATAATTGCAGAATATAAAACTGTTCTATTATTAATAGATGATGAATAATTAATATCAAATGAAAAATTTTCTAATAAAAACTCCATTATTTGAATATTAGAACATACCATTAATGCATTTTCGTTATTATTATTTTTAATATATGGATTTGCACCTTTTTCTATTAAAAACATTACAATTTCAAAATTCCCATTTTTACACATAATTAATAATGGAGTATTTCCATGAACATCTCTAGCATTAATATCTACTCCATTTTCCAATAATAAAGTTATTTTATTAATTTGATTACATTCCATTAAAACAGTTCTACAATCTGAGTACAAAAAATTGACATTAATTTGTTGATTTTGCAATAAAAATTCAACATATTTAATATCTATTTTTTTACTTACACATGCATTTTTAAAACGTAATTGTGGATAAGAAGTTTCAATTCTTAATAGACTATTAATAATATGGCAAATTTCATCACTATATACAAAATTTTCCATAATATATGTAACTAATGAATTAGATGCAAATCGTTCATATGGATTTGCTCCATGTTCAATTAATAAAAAGATAATACGTGAACATTCTTTGTATTTTGAAAGATCACTTAAATTCGTTATAGCAAAAAATAACGGAGTTGAATAATTACTTTCATAAGTAATATCATATGATAAACTATTATGTACATTAATAAAATCATTAATTTTGGCTCCTTTTGATACTAATAATTGAACTAATTCGTAATTACAATTAGAACATGCATACATCAATGCTGTTTTTGATTTAGAATCTTTTTTATTAATATTAATACATTTTTTTTTTGATATTACATTTTCAAATATTAATTTTACTAATTCAATGTCATTTTTTTGACAAGCACGAATTAATGAGAATGCAGATGAATCTGCTAAAAAAGATGATTGTTTACTATCAGTTGATATAAATTATTTATCTTATATTTTATTATATTATGATAATATAATAAAATAAAATATAAGATAAATAATTTATATTATTGTCATTTATAAATTATTATAATTTCAATTTTTTTACAATGCAATTGCGTTAAGATAAATGAATATGGTTAAAATATGTTTAATAAAAATTATTTTTAATTACCAACAACTATCTTTTTTTATAAAATTTTCAATTTCTTGTTTTATTCTTCTCCATATTTTTATATCTTTATTAATATCTCTATAATTTATTGTATTATCATCATTCCTATATGATCTATTTATAATTCGAATCATAATTAATGATGTTATTGGTTTTGTAAATAATCCTTTATCTTGTATCTCATTTAATAATGTAATAAAATTTAAATTATTATTTGGATCATTTTCTAATATCATATTAATTGTTTCTTCAAAAAAATCTATATTTAATATTCTTGAATCATCTTGAAAAGGTTGTAAAAATAATTCTTTATTAATAGTACATGGTCCTGCAAAAATAAATTCTGTACCACTATCGTTTACTACTAGATAACAATATTTATATTTATAATCATCTAATATTAAAGATTTTTTAGCTTTTTTTTTAATTTCTGATTCTGAACCAATATCTGAACAATTATCTGAACCATTATCCGAACCAATTTCTGAACCAATATCTGAACCAATATTTGAACCATTATCTGAACCATTATCCGAACCATTATCCGAACCAATATCTGAACCAATATCTGAACCATTATCTGAACTATTATCTTCATCATTATGAAAAACATATGGGATTTCAAGTTCTGATGGAATTTCTGGACTATGTAAACTTCCATAAATGTGTATTGGATTAATATATAATGTTTTATCTTCAGTATTTTTGCTTTCTTCGTATAATGTACTTATTAATAAATTATATTTTATATCATCAAATTCAATATCAGACTCAAAAGATTTTATAATATCATTTTCTAAATAATATTCAAAATAAGAATTAGAAATAGATAAATCAATATTATATATATTTATTTTATTCTTCATTATTAATTCGTTACTTGCTTTTTTAATATTGGCTATTTGTTCTTTTTCATTTCCTGACGCTTTTATAATTTTTGAACGAGTTAAAGGTATGTCATTTGTAACATCATATAAAAATATATCTAATATATTTGTACTCAATGGAACCAAATAATTAAAATTAGTTTTAATATTTTCTTTTTGACTATTAAAAGAAATAATTAAATCTCTTAAAAGATCACCACTATTTTTAATATATTCATATGGTGTTAAAATATCTGTGTTTTTATGTATAGTATTCCAGAAGCTTAATTCAATACTTTGTTCTAATAAATATAAACCAGCATAAATAAAATTATTTTCTGATAATCTTCTATTAAATTCTCTTCGTTGTTCTTCAGTCATTGGTTTCGCTGTTTCAAAATCTATTATTTGTATTTTTCCATTAAATAATTCTTTATTATAATAATTTGTATATGATGGATTTATTAATATATTATTAAAATGTGGATCATCATGTATAATACCCATTTCACCTAATCTAATAAAAGAATGAATTGCCATATTAAGAGCAATTATTTTATTTATAATAGAGCATCTATCAAAATATTCTTTAAATGTTATATAATCTTCTAAAAATTCCATTACAATTATCCCATATTCCGGATTATTCATTTCTGAACAATTTGTAAATAATTTTCTTTTAATTTTATTAAATAACGTTGTATTTTTTATTAATTTGGCTGAATAAATTATATTTGGACAAATAGATTCTAAATATTCAGATGATTCTTTGGAAACTTTTATTTGTGTATTTACTTCATTATCAAAAGTTTCCATTTTTGAAATTAATTTAACTAAAATATTATTACATTTTTTGCCAAAATTTTCTGAATTAAATATAATATAAGGATTTGGAAAATTATTTTTTAATGTTAATTTAAATGTAATACTATGAAAAGTTTGTTTTATTAATGTAGACTCTGAATTTTCTAAAAAATTATAAAATTTTAGATATGCATTATCTATATCAGGTATTTGATAAGCTCCACCTGTTTTTAAATTTAAATATTTTATTTTATAATTATAATATTTTTCCATATATATATATATTAGGGAAAGAATATTTATTTTTATAGATTATTAATAATATTTTAAATTCTTTTTTATTGTGTATATAGTAATATATATTTATTCTAATTTTTGTAGATCTATTATAATTAAAATATTTATTAAATTATAATAATAATAATAATAATAATAATAATAAGGATAAAAATACTTTAATTATAATAGATCTGCAAAACTCATATAATTTTTAATTTTTAATTTATATCTATTAATAATTTTTTTCTACAATATGTAATAAATATAATGGAGCACGTAAATTAAAAATATATAATATTAGTAATCAATATAGTACATATTTTAATTATTTATCTCTTAATAATATTAATTTTTGAATTTCTTTCATAAAAATAGAATCTGTAATAATTATTTTATTATCTTCTATTAAACTATTTATAATTGTAATACTTATTTTAAAATGTTCATTAAATTCAATTATAGGATGAAAATATAATATATATTTTTCTATAATTCTTTGGAAAAAATAATTACGTCTTGCTAATATTTCGCGTAATAACATTGATATTATATCTTTTTTATTTATTAAAAAATAATTATTTTTGAAAGCTAGAGATATCAATTGAATTTTTTGTTGTCTACAAGCAAATATGAAAAAATCATCATCTTTATTTGTTAATGGATTATACATATTTGCTCCTTTTTTTAATAATAATTCAATCATCTCTAATGATTCGGAAGTTTCATTTGAAAAATATTTTGAAACTTTATGCCATAAAGTAGATGGGGATAATATTAATTTTTTATGTGAACATTCATTAATATCAAATGATAAATTTTCTAATAAAAAATCCATTATTTTAATATTATTACAGATCATTAATGCATTTTCATCATTATTATTTTTAATATATGGATCTGCACCATTTTCATATAAAAATAAAACACCATCGTAAAAACCTCTTTTACACATATATAAAAAAGGTGTATTTTGATCATTATCAGATGCATTAATATCTATGCCATTTTTTAATAATAACTCCATCTTATCAATTTCAACACATTTCATTAATGCAGTAAATCCATATTTATCTTTATAATTAATATTAATATATTTATTTTCTAACAAAAATTCAACATATTTAATATCTATATTTTTATTTGAACATGCATCATTAAGTCGTAATTGTGGATAACAAGTTTCTATTCTTAATAATCTATTAAGAATATAACAAATTTCATCACTAAATACATTTTTTTCCATAATATATGTAAATAATGAATTAAATGTAAAACGATCATATAAATATGCATTATTTTCTATTAATAAAAAGATAATATGTGAACATTCTTCGTATTTTGTACAATCACTTAAATTTTTAATAGCAAAAAATAAAGGAGTTGAATAATTAGTTTCATCATTATAACCATCATATAATCCTTTTGTATGATCAATTTTAAAATCATTAATTTTTCCTCCTTTTAATACTAATAATTCAACTAATTCATAATTACAATTAATACATGCATACATTAAAGCTGTTTTTGAATTAGAATCTTTTTGATTAATATTAATTGATTTTTGACTTAATATTGATTTTGCCAATTGAATATCATTATTTTTACATGCTAAAAGCAATGTTAGTTCAGATGAATCTGATAAAAAAGAAGATTGTTTTATTTCAGTTGATAAAATATATTTATAAATATAATATTACTCATAATCATAAGTAATATTATATTTATAAATATAATATTAATTATAGTATATATATATATATGCTATTTCAATTTTTTACGAATGCAATTATGTTAAAATAAATAAATTATATTATTTTCTAATAGAAACAATATCTATATATTTTGGATATATTAATTGTTTCCGTATATTAGGATTAATCTCATTATTTGTCTCATTTAATGGACTTATAAATGTTTGAAGGTTTCTATTCCAATATTCTTTCATTGGATTAGATAACATAGCTCTAAAAAATAATCCACATTTAGATATATTTGGAGATGTTTTAATTTTATGACCATATATTAATAATTGCATCCTTGAAGAAAGATTTATTAATTGTCTATCTCTTATTAAAATTAACTTTGTAATTTCTCTCATAAATCTTGTATCTTGAATAATAACAGTATTATCATTCAAAAATTTATCTATAACATATCTATTTGTATGTAAACCTTCTAAATCGTACTCAATAGATGGTTGAAAGAAGAAAATATATCTTTTTATTATTTCCATATAAAAATATAGATTAGAATTTAATAAATCTTCTATTATATGTTTCCGTCCAAATATATCTCTACAATCAGGAATTTTATAACTATATTTAAAAAATAATGTTATTAAAATTATGTCTCTTTGTGAAGGTTCACAAGCTCTCTGAAAAACTATTTCATAATTATGAATATCTAATTCTGCACCATTATCTAATAAAAAATCAATTATATTATAATTTTCAATTATTTTTTGATGTTGAATTTTTATTAATACATAATCTAGAGCTGTATTATTATGATTTGATTTTTCATTAATATCGAATGAATAATGTTCTAATAAATATTTCATTATTTCAATATTAGTAGCCATCATTAATGCATTTTTTCGATCATAATTAGTAATTAAAGGATTCCCACCTCTTTCACATAAAAATTTCAAAATTTCAAAATTACCTGTTTTACAGTTATGTAAAATAGCTGTATTGCCATTTGAATCAATTTCATTGATTTTTGCACCATTTTGTAATAGAAAATCTAATTTTTTTATGTCTGTACAATACATTAATGCGGTTCCTCCACCAGCATTTATTCCATTAATATTAGTAAATGGTAATAAAAATTTAACATATTCAAAATCTATATTAGGATTTTTACAAGCTTTTTGGAATTCTATTAATGGACTAGCAAACATACATCTTAATAATTTTTTGATAATATTCATTATATGTTCGGTACATGATTTATTATTTTCCATAATAAATGTTATTAATGATTCATTACTTGAACTATCTGTACTTTGTGCACCATTATCTATCAATATGTTAATAATTAATATAGCTTGATCAAATTTATCTGCATTAGATAAATTTAAAAGACTATAATATAATGGTGTTGAATATTCTGTCTTTTTAACAGAAAATATATTTGATCCATAAGAAACTGGTTTATAATCATGAACTCTTGCATTATTGCGAACTAATAATTTAACTAATTTTAAATTATTATTAGAACATGCATACATTAATGCAGTTTTAAAATTAGAATCTTTTTTATTAATATTAACAGATTTTTGTTTTAATATTGATTTTGCTAATTCTACATCATCATTTTGGCAAGCAATAATGAGTGCCATTTGTTCAGATTCCTCTGATAAAAAAGAAGATTTGTTATTTTCAGTTGAAATAATAGATTGATGAATATAATTATAATTATGGATATAATTATATCCATAATTATAATCATATATAGTATTTATATATATTTATTTCTTCAATTTTTTTTTATAATATATATATATATATAAATAAGTAATAAATAAAAATATATAAATACTATAATTAATTATAGTTATGGATATGATAATAATTTTTGTATATTAGGATCAATATCTTTTCTATTTAATGGATTTATATGTCTTTGAATATCTTGTAACCAATACTTTTTCATTGATACACATGAAAAAGTTCTAAATAATAATCCACATTTAGTATTAGATTTATTAGGAGATGTTTTAATTTTATTACAATATATTAATAATTGCATTCTTGTAGAAAGTTTTATTAATTGTTTATTTCTTAATAAAATTAATTCTTGAATATCTTTCCAAATATTTCTTAATGATCTTGAATTTTGAATATCTGTTAAAAATCTTGGATTTTTTATTATTATTTCATTATAATTTAATAATTTATATACAATCTGTCTTTTTGTATATAAGTTTTGTATATCATAATGAATAGATGGTTGGAAAAAGAAAATATATCTTTTAATAATTTCCATATAGAAACATATATCAGATTTAATTAAATCATCGAATATATGTGTATCTCTTAAAAAACCTTTACAATTAGGAATCTTATAATTATGTTTAAAAAATAATGTTATTAAATTAATGTCTTTTTGTGAAGCTTCACAAGCTCTTCGAAAAACTATTTCATAATTATGAATATCTAATTCTGCACCATTATCTAATAAAAAATCAATTATATTATAATTTTCAATTATTTTTTGATGTTGAATTTTTATTAATAAATAATCTAGAGCTGTATTATTATAATTTGATTTTTCATTAATATCAAATAAATAATGTTCTAATAAATATTTTATTATTTTAATATTAGTAGTAATCATTAATGCATTTTTTCGATCATAATTAGTAATTAAAGGATTTCCACCTCTTTCACATAAAAATTTCAAAATTTCAAAATTACCTGTTTTACAGTTATGTAAAATAGCTGTATTACCATAAGAATCAGTTTCATTAATATTTGCATCATTAAAAACTAATAATTTAACTAATTCTAAATTATTTTTAATACATGCATACATTAATGCTGTTTTTGTGTTAGAATCTTTATTATTTATATTAATTGAATTTTGTATTAATATTGATTTTGCTAATTCTATATCATCATTTTGACAAGCAAAAAGCAATCTTTGTTCAGATAAATCTGATAAAAAAGAAGATTTGTTATTTTCAGTTGAAATAATAAATTGATGAATATAATTTAATTATATTAAATTATATTAAATTATATTAAATATAATTTAATATAATTATAATATATACTATATATATATATATATATATATATATTCAATTTTTTATCAATGCAATTGCGATAAGATAAATGAATATAGTTCGATATATAAAAAATATATAATTATTAAAACATAATATATGTCTTATAAAAATTATATATAAAAATATATAATTTTTATTGATGTAAATTATTACAATATATTTTATTTTTGTATTATTAAACGAAAATACAAAAATGTAACAATAATCCTTATAATAATGATTTAATTATAAAATTAGTTATATTTTGTTAAAAGTACAATAATATTATGATTGACTATTAATTTATTATTGTACTCTTTTATTATTTAATTAATGTTATTGTTTTTGCTTTTAATTTTAAATTTTTATTTAGTATAGATAAATCTTCATTTTGTAATGCATCAATTATTTTTGCATACATTGGTATATCACTATATGATTTAACATACCATTTAGTAAATGGTATTTTTGAAACTCTAGGACATTTATAAAAGCTTAGCTTTTATAAATTAACCCTTCGGGGATTATGGGCATTTTTAATACTATATGTGATATCTATAAAACATTTATAATAACGATATAATATTTCTTCTGTTAAATTACAATTAATAATGTGATTTATTATTTTTGGAATTCCTTCAATCATTATTTTTTTATTATAGTTATTATTATAATTATTATTTTTATTATTATAAACTCTTTTATAATGAGATTCATAAATATTTTCTAATATATCAATCAATAATGAGTAAATTTGGATAATAATATATAGTTTTTCATAACAGTCTTTAGTTTTTTTATTATGTTCTGTTAAATGAGAAAATCTAAAATTTTTTTTAATAAATTTAAAATATTCTTCAACCGACCATCTTAAAAGATATATATTTTTAACATCCATGTCGGAAAAATTATTATCTAAATTAGTTGCAATATTACATTCTATTTTTTTAATAATTTTTACTGATTTATATTTTTACTTTCTAATAAATTCATTAAATCATAAGAAAAATATCTTCTATCTAAAATTAATATTGAATCTATATAGTTAAAATTATTTTCATTAATATCATTTATTAATGATTCAATTTCTTTATTTTTATTTTTTTCACCTTTAAAATTTAAACAAATAGGCACTTTATTAATTGGATCAAAATAACCCATATTTAATGAAGTTTCTAATATTTTTTATTAGATTTATTAAATTTATTAGTATTTGTTCCATCAACAATAATAAGTTTTAATTTTTTTAATGATAATTCTTGCTGATTTTGTAATTCTTTATTAGAAAGATTTAAAAATAATTTTGAATTAGATAAATATTTTTTAGATAATTATTGTATTTTACACCTTTGGAGATTTAAAATGCCGAATTTTTACATATTACTTTTTTTTGACTTATATTTATATATAGTAATATATAAATTTATATTTGAATTTATATGCAAATTATTATAAAAATATAAAAAATTGATATATTTAAATTTAAATATATAATTATATATAACTAAACTATATGAATTCTATAAAAATGGACTTTACTAATATGAATATAAAGGATTTTATTGATTATATCATAACATTTGATAATATAATGGATATTTTAGATACTTGTAAAACACCACAAGATAAAGGATTTATTTTTGAAAGATTATTTGATATTGTTATTAAATTTGGATTTTGTGATGTTTTTACTAATAGTAATTATAAACACTTAATTGGAAATGCAAATAATGCTAAACTTAAAGTTATACAATTTTTTAATCAATTTCTTAATGAAATGGTAATTAGTAGTAATTCTGGCGGATGTTCAGATATTACTTTACAAAATAAAAATGATGATACATATATATTTATAAGTTCTAAACATCCTAAAACAACTGAAGATATTAAGAAATCAAAATCAGTTGATTATTATGATATTCAAAAAATTTTAGCAATGGCAGAAACAACAAATAAACACATTTATAAAAAATATGAAATATTTTTAACTGTTCCTAATAAAAAGCAAGTTTTAGAAAAAGTTAAAAATGCAAATAAATCCAGTGAATATATTACTAATCATATGACAGAAGATCACATTTTAGATAAAGATGATTTAAATAAGTATTTTTTAGCATTTAAGCAAGATATAATTAAAAATTATAATGGTGATTGGAATGAAATATATTTATCATCTAAAGAAAATTTAGTCTTAAGATTTCATCAAGAATTGATTACACAAAAAACAAGCAACTTAATTGAAGAAGGTAATAAATCTTTTTTATGGGGTTGTAAATGTAGAAGTGGAAAAACATATATGGTTGGTGGTATTATTAATAAACAATATGAGAAAAAAAATAAATTAAATGTTCTAATTATTACACCAGCACCTACAGAAACAGCACCACAATTTACAGATGATTTGTTCAATAAATTTAAAGATTTTAGTAAATTTAAAATTCATCATATTGAAGGATCTAAAATGCTTAGTTCATTAGAACTTGAAACTAATAATATATTTGTAATGTCTAAACAACTTTTACAAAAATATATTAATAGTAAAACAATTATAAAAATTAAAAATCTTAAATTAGATATTATAGCATTTGATGAAAATCATTTTAGTGGAACAACAAATTTATCAAAAGATATATTAGAATCTTATTCTTCTAAAAATACAGTAAAAATATATTTAACGGCTACATATAACAAGCCATTGCAAGAATGGAATATTTTACAAGAATGTCAAATGTATTGGGATATAGAAGATGAGCAAATTTGTAAATCTATTTTAATTGATGAAAATAATTTAGAAAAATTAAAAGAGAAACATGGAGAAGAATATATAGAAAATACTATTATATATTATAATTCTTTAGGATTGTCATTAAATGATATATTTAAATCGTATGATAGAATGCCAGATTTACATTTAATTACTAATATGTTTGACCAAGAAAGATATGAAATTATTAAAGAAAATATTATGGGTAGTCATTATGGTTTTAGTTTTGATGTCCTTTTTAGTTTGAATAAAGAAAACAAATTTAACTATAAAAAAGAAATTAAGACTATTCTTAGATATATTTCAGGTTCGGAAAAAGAAATAGATTATAAAACTGGTGATAAATCTATTTTTACAAGAATAAATAATATATGTTCAAGAACACCATTTACACAAATATGGTTCTTACCTCCTGATAATATTAATTTTATTTCTCAAAATTTAAAATTATTAATACTAGAAGATAAAATACTTAAAAATTATAATATAATGTGCATTAATCGTCAAAATAATGATTTAGCAAAAGATATTAAAGATATTAAAGATAAAATATTGAAAGAAGAGATTATAGCAAAATCTGAAGGAAAAAATGGATTAATTCTTCTTGCAGGCAATATGTTAAGTTTAGGCATAACTATTAATAGTTGTGATATTGTAATATTAATGAATAATACATTATCGTCAGATAAGAATATGCAACAAATGTATAGATGTATGACTGAAGGAGATAATAAAAGAATGGGTTTTGTTGTAGATTTAAATATTAGTAGAGTTTTACAAACTTGTATTAATTATACAGTCTATAAAAATAGTAAAAGTATTGAAGATAAAATTAAATATTTAATTGAAAATCATTTAATTAATATTGATATTGATATGATGTATTCAAAAAAATTAAATAGTGATAAAATTATTAAAAAATTAATGAGTATATGGAAATGTGATCCTATTAATAGTTTTAAGACTTTATTACGAAATTTAGATAATGATTATATTGTATTTGATAATCCAACACAAAAACTATTAAATATATCTTTTACAAATTCATTAAAAGATAATAAAGTAGATTCAATTGTAGAAATAAAAGATGAAGATGATGAATTACAAGAATTACCATCAGGAAAAGAAAAAAAAATAGATGTTGATAATTCTTCAGAAAGTAAAGAGAAAGAGAAAGAAGAAGAAGAAATAAAAATATCATTTACAAAAGATGTATTACCTTATGTTATACCATTAACATGTATATTAACTATTGAGAATAAAAATAAAGATTTTATACATATGCTAAATAATATAAAAGATAGTCAAGAATTATTAGAAATATTTGATGACCAATGTTTAATATGGTGGAATAAAAAAGGTTTAATAAATATTATTCATGACATTATTAATAAATATTTTGATAAATCTTCAAATACTTATAATATCTCAATACAATTTAAAATGTCTATACAAAGTTTATTAGATAGACCAAAAGAATTATTAGAATTAATTAGTGATTGTTTAAAGCCTAAAGCAATTGAGAAAAAAACATTTGGTGAGGTATTTACACCAATGAATTTTATAAATGATAAAATGTTAAAAGATATAGAAGATTATTGGATGAAAAAAACAAGTTCTAATATTTATGAAGATGAAAAATTAACTTGGTATGATCCAGCATCAGGAATGGGAAATTATCCAATAGCAATTTATTATAAATTAATGGAAGGATTAAAAATAAAAATACCAAATGAAGATGAAAGAAAAAAACATATAATTGAAAACATGTTATATATGGGTGAATTAAATAAAAAGAATTGTTTTGTAGTAAAACAAATATTTAATATTAATAATGAGTTTAAATTAAATTTATATGAAGGTGATACATTAAATGTAAAACTAAATGAAGTATTTGGAAAAACGAAATTTAATATTATAATTGGAAATCCGCCATATAATGAAGAATTAACCAGTATTGGTGCAAAACCATTATACAACAAATTTATAGAATACTATGTAAATAAATGTAATTTATTATCATTTATAGTTCCTTCGAGATGGTTTGCAGGTGGCAAAGGATTAGATAAATTTAGAGAGATGATGATAAATAGAACAGATATCTTATATATAAAACATTATATTGATGCGACAAGAATTTTTGGAAATACAGTAAGTATAGAAGGAGGTGTAAATTATTTTTTGATTGATAAAGAATATAATGGATTATGCGATTATAATGGTTCAAAAGTTAAATTTAATAATTTTGATATCATTCTAGATAGTAAATATTATGATATAGTTAATAAATTTGTTGAATATAGTAAAATAACAGATTTATATTTAGGTAGATATTTTGGGATAGAATCAAATGATAAGAATTTAATAAATGATACTACATTAATTAAGTGTTATGTATCTCAACAAAAAGGATTTATTAAATATATTGATAAAAAATTTGTTAAAAAAGAATATAACTTTTATAAAGTTATTACAGCAAGAGCAAATGGAGGAAATGGATGTTTTGGAAATATATTTATAGGTAATCAATTAGAAATACATACAGGAAGTTATATATCATTTAAGGTTTCAAATGAGATTGAAGCAAAATCATTATTAAGTTATATGAAATGTAAACTACCTAACTTCATGTTAAGTTTAAGAAAAATATCACAAGATATAAGTGAAGCAACATGTAAATGGATACCATTACCACCATTAAATAAAGAATGGAATGATGAAGATGTTTATACATATTTTAACTTGTCAGAAAATGAAGTAAAATTAATAAAAGAAACAAAAATTAGTGGTTATAATGATATTAAACCTATTAATGAAAATGAACCAAAAATAATTAAAGATGGAAGAAAACAATATTACTTAGTTAATGATAAATTATATAAAATTAAAAAAAATAAATCACAAGGTGAATTATTTGGTAGTTATATTGATAATAAAATTATAGAGGGATTTGATAATGTTGAACTTGGTAATGAAAATATTATAATTCCTAAAGTATCAAAAAAGAAAACTACTAAAAAAATTACAACTGAAATTATAATGAAAGATGAACATTTTAAAGAAGTTAAAAAGATTAAAGTTAAGAAGGAAGATAATATTATAATTGAAAATGATAAGCCTAAAGTTAAAACAAATGAAATTTAATAATATATAATCACATTTTTTTAAAGAGTTTTAATGATGAATAAATTTATTTATTGACTAATATATAAAAAATTATAATTTTTATATATTATTTTTTTTATATCATAATTATTATAATAATATACCACCACATAATAATAAATCTTTAAATTAAAAGGGATTAATACAAATAAATAAATTATATATTAATAGTAGTTAGATTAGTTTTAATATTATTTAATATTTTATGATATCTTTTAGAGTATATTTTAGTAGAGAATAAATGAATAATATTAATTAGTTCTTAAAATAAATCATTTTCTTCATTAGAGATATCGTATTATTAATAACAATAATATTAGTTCAAAATTGTTTAAACATATTTTCAAGAGTAATAAAATAAAATATAGAAAGATGATATTTATAAGTGATGTAAATATTATTAAATAATATTTTTTAATACTTTTTAATACTTTTTCTACACTGATTTAATAATTTCTTTTCTTTTTATAGTATCTTCATATAATTCACCATATGTTTTTTTATTAAATGGATTAATATTAGACTTATTGAATTTATTTGGATTACCATGTCAAAAATATTATAATAAATTATATCTAAAATAATAATCTAAATTAGAATATTTCACCTTATTATCACAGTGTGCAACTATTGTCTTATTATTAACTTTATATTTTTTTGATGTTTCTGTAATTGTATTACATGTTTCTAATAGAATATTATTTTTATTTGATACCTGAACCAAACATTCTTATTTCTTTAGCTAAAAAATCTGTATCATCATCATCTTCATCAACTTTAATTAAATCTTCTTCAATTTCATCTTTTAATTCTTGTTCAATTAATTCAATTGCTCTTTCATTTTTTTCTAGAGGACTAAGGGCATTTGGATCAAACACTAATTTAGATGATTCATTTGATTCAGTTGTATCTATATTATTAGGATTATATACATGATGATTTAATTTATCATATTTATCACCATATACTTTTTTTTCAATATCATCAATTATAATTTCAAATATATTTGATAATATTTTATTATAATCATATTCTTTATTTAAATTAATATATTTATTAACTCTATTTTTTTCCATTTCTTTTTTATAATCTTCATATAAATTTTGTGTATTATCTAATTCTTTTAATAATTTATAATTTAAACTAATATTAATATGTAAATCTACAGGAATTGTTAAATTATCTTTTGGAAAAGTTTTACCAACTATAAAATAAGGTTGTTGTTTATCTTCTTTTAATAAATTATTTACTCTATTATTAATAACAGATATATCATCATTTAAATTTAAATGTAAAAAATTTAAATCAATTGCATTATATATTTTTGTTAAATCATTAATTATTTTTTCAACTGGACTACATTTTAATCCAGAAAATAATACTATATATTTTTTTTTTTTTAATAATAACATTTCTAATACATTATATTCTTTATTCATTAATAAATATTTAGATAATATATTAAGTTAAAAATATATAAATTATTATATATTTATATGTTAATGAATAAACATATTTTATTTTATAGTGACAAATGTATACATTGTATTAAATTGTTAAAAATAATAGAAAATAATAAAGATAATTTTAAATTTATTGATGTTGATAATAAAAATACAAAAATTCCTGCAATTATAGAAAAAGTTCCTACATTAATAGTTAAGGGGATGAATAAACCATTAATAGGGAAAGAAGTTTTTTCATGGATTAATGCACAACAATTTTTAAATTTAGAAACAAATAATATAAATAATGTAAAAAATCCAATATTTACTGTAGATATTAATCAAAATCCAAATACAAAAGATATTAATTATATTTCAATAAATGATAATGATGATGAATTAAATAAAACAATTGTTAATTTTAATAAAATTAATGAAATATTTATAACAGAAGATATAAATAAAATTATAAAAGATTTTAAAATAAATAAAGATTTACAAAATCAAAAATTAGATCAATTATTAAATAATAGAACAAATCAAATAGATTCTATATTAAATTTTAATAAAAAATTATAATATTATATAATTTTAATCAATTCTTAATCTAAAACCCTAATTATCATACTCTACTATATTAATAGTTTTTACTTGATTTTTTATTAATTTTTTACTTGATTTTTTACTTGATTTTTCAATAAGTATAATATCAGATTTATCTTTTTTTCTGCCGATTGTTTTTTCCATGTTAATAATGTTTCTAAATTAAAAAATTGATTAATTATTTAATTTAATAAATAATTTAATAAATTATTTAAAAAATAATTATTATATTTAATAAATGGATCAATTAGTTGAATTAAATAAGGTTGAAATTGTAAAAATGTTTAATGATGAATTAATAACATTTATTTCAGAATTATTAAAAATTTTAAATCAGATTAAAAATATTAATAATTCTGAAATAAATACAATTATGACATATAAAAATTTAATTCAAACTGGAATTATTATTAATAAAGAAATTGGGATTGAAATGTTTTCGGGATATATTTATGCTGAAGGAAATGAAGAATTTTGTGAAAAGATTTCTTCAAAAGATTATAATTTTTTTTATAAAATTGAAGAAAATTTAGATAAAACAAATCAATTAGCAGAAATAATTTTTATAATAAAAAATTTATTTGTACAATTATCTGAACAAAATAAAGAAAATATTTTTGGTTATTTAGATAATTTATCAATATTATCAAATGTATATTTTATGAAAAAAATTGCATAAATATAAAACAAAAATATTAAACAATTTTATAAAGTTGTTTTAATATAACTAGTTATAATTAGTGTTTAGTATAATTTTATCTATTATTTTAAAAATAAAATAATAGATAATAAATTTATCATTATAAAATAAACAATCTAAAATAAATATTTAATAAAAAATTTATATATATTAATATTAATGGATAATTCACAAAATATATTATTTGAACAAATTATATTAAATTATAAAAAAATAAATGATAATTTGGATAAATATGAAGATTTAATAAAAAAAATACATAATACTCATTCAATATTATTAAATAAAAATACACATCATTTTTATAATTTTTCATTAAGTTTAGATTTATTATATTTTGATAAATTACAAATTAAAAATGAAAAAGATTATTTTTATATTTATAGTCAAAATGGTTTAAAATGTTTATATCAAGATTTATATCAAATTTTAAAAGAAATAATTAAATCTTTATTTCAATTTGAAGCAAAATATAGTAATAAAGATTTTTTACAAATAAAATTAAAAGATATAAAACATCATACCAAATTACCAGATAAAAGAGAAATTAGTGATATATTATTAATTTTTAATTTATTAATTGAGTATTTTGACAATTATAAAATACAAATAAATAATTTTAAAACATTTATAGAAACAGATTGTGAAAATAAACAAAGTTTTGATATTAAAAATTTAATTGTAAATTTAAATACTCAATATAAAAAATTTTCAATAGATTATGAAGGTTTAGAAAAATTATTAATCGAAATATTAACATCTCATTCAATAATTTCTACAAATTTATATAATAAAATTGAGTATAGTTTTACAATACAAAATCAAATAAAAATATTTTAGATAAAATAATTATAAATATATATTATATATGGATAATGGTTTAGAGATGAATATGACAATTATTCCAAAATGGAAAAAAGAAGAAGAGTTAATTTTAAAAGAATGGGCTGATAAAGCTGTATGTTATAAATGGTTACATTTAAAATCCCATGAAAGATTTAAATTTGTAAATGCATTATATACTGTACCTGTGATTATTATATCAACTATAACTGGAACAGCTAATTTTGCACAAGATAAAATTCCTAGTTTATATTTAAATTACTATGTAATGAGTATAGGGTCATTAAATATTATAGCTGGAATAATATCAACAATACATCAATATTTAAAGATAGCTGAGATAAATGAATCACATCGTGTTGCATATATTGCATGGGATAAATTTGCTAGAAATATTAAAATAGAATTAATAAAAAATCCAAAAGATCGTACTCCTGTTATGCAGATATTAAAAAGTTGTAAAGAAGAATTTGATAGATTGGAAGAAACATCACCACCTATTTTACCAATGATAATTGATAAATTTCAAAAAACATTTGGTGATATTCAAGATTTAATTAAACCAGATATTTTAGGAAAAATAAATCCAACATTTATTTATGATAAATATGATCATATAAATGATAGTTTAGATGATGATGATACTATTCAAAAAATAATAAATCAAAATAAACAATTAGAATTAGATAAAAAAAAATTAGAAAAAGATATGAGTGTTGATGATATTAAAATTCATTTTTTACAAACAAAAGGTAGATTACCTACATCTGAAGAAATTGATGAATATATTATAAATTATAAATTATAAATTAAAATAATATAATTTAAATTAATTTATTTAAGATTATATTAATATTAAATAAATAATGAATAATTTGAAAGAAATATCAAATAAAATTGAACAACCATCTAATTTAAAAATTTTATTAAAAGATCATCAAAGAACATCAATTTATGCGATGCAACAATTAGAACAAACAGGTGAAATTAATGTTAATATTAATTCATATATAAATCCAAAAGGAATAATTTTTTTAAATGAAGATTCATTAAATAATGAAGAAAATATTTTTGAAACATGGTTTAGATATAATTATCCAAGATCAAATAATGAGTTCAAGGATATATCATATATTATAAATACAAATTTTGGGATATTAGCGGATAAAGTTGGATCTGGAAAAACTTTAATGATAATTGGTTTAATAATTAATTCATTATTAGTAAAAAATCACCCTAAAATTATATATTCAACACAATTTACATCTATTAAATATATTGATAGTTCTCAAGCAATAAAAACAAATTTAATTTTAATACCTCATAATTTATCATCACAATGGTATTTATCATTTATTAATAATACTAATTTAAAAGTAAAATTAATACATAGACATACAGCTTTAGAAAGTATTAAAAGTGTATATAATATTAGTGATGATATGGAAACCCAAAAAGAAATAGATATATTACCTGAAGAAACATTAGAATATTATGATGTAATCATATTGACATCTACAATGGCTCCAGATTTTTTTGAATTATATAAAGAAGTTAAATGGTCAAGAATTATAATTGATGAAGTATTATCTATAAAATTACCATCAGAAATTCCATGGAAAAGTAATTTTATATGGTTCATAACTGCAACTCCATCTGGATTACAATATATTAAAAAATTATATATTAGAGATTTATTTTCATCATTACAAAGAGTAGTATTTAATTATTTAGTAATTAAAAATAATGATGAGTATATAACTAATTCAATGAATTTACCAATATTAAATCAAATTTTAATAAGATGTTTAACCCCGAGAGCAATTGGTATGATTAAAGGGTTTGTTTCAAATGATATAATGAATATGATAAATGCTGGAAATATAAATGAAGCAATAACAAAAATAAATTGTAATGCAGATACAGGTGATAATATTTATAAAGCAATTACATCTAAAATAGAGAAAGAATTACATAATAAAAAAGTTGAATTAAATTATCAAGAACAAATAATTCCTCAAGATACAAAAACTCATGAAGAAATTATTAAAAAAATAAAAGAAAAGATTGTTTCATTAGAAGAAAGATTATTTTCTATTAAAGAAAAAATTTCATTATATGAAGAAGAATCATGTCCAATATGTTTAATGGATTTTGATAATCCGGCAATAATGAAATGTTGTACAAACTTATTTTGTATTTCATGTTTAACACAGATAAATGGTTTTTGTCCAATGTGTCGCCAACCATTTAAATTAGAAGATTTAAATATAATAGTTAAAAAAAAAGATAAAATAGATAAAAAACAAGAATTATTATCAAAACAAGATAATTTAATAAATATAATTAAAAAAAAGAAAAATGGAAGATTCTTAATTTTTTCATGTTATGAGAATACAAATGATAATATTGGTAAATTATTAAAAGATAATAAAATAACTTATTCTAAATTATTAGGTACTTGTGGAACTATTAATAATATTATAAATAAATTTAATAATAAAGAAATTAATGTATTATTATTAAATGCTGAATATTATGGTTCTGGTTTAAATTTACAAATGGCAACAGATATAATTATATATCATGAGATGAATAAAGAATTAGAAACACAAATTATTGGAAGATCACAAAGAATTGGTAGAAAAGAACCATTAAATGTTTATTATTTATTATATGATAATGAAAATCATAATGTTGTAAATCCATCATTAGATATATCTATTTATGATCCAAATGATGAAAAATTAATAAATTTTTTATCATTAAATGATAAAAATGATATTAATAAAGTTGATATAAATTTATTAGATTCAGATGAAGAAAAACAGAAAAAAAAATTAAAAAAAATTACAAATAAAAAAAAGAAAAATAATGAAGTATAGATATAAATTTTTTAGATTATGATGAAAAAAAAACAATTTTATAAAATCATTTTAATAGCTTTATTATTAAATTGATACTAAATAGTATTTTTTGATGTATTATAATTTTTATGTGCTATATATAAATTTTTATACTTTAAATATTTTTTATTAATTCTATTAATTATATTAATTCTAATTAATTGTTGTTCATTTACATATTTATTAATATATCTTGTTAAAATATCTAGTGGAAGAATATTTTCTAATATACTTTGATCTAATATACTTTGACTAGATATAGATGGTTTAAATCTATAAGTATTAGTATTAAAGAGATTTTTATACCAATTAATATTATTTTCATCGCTATTAAAAATTATATTACACCCAAAAAAATCGGTTTTGTGCCATTTAAATTTAAACGTATTAAGACATTTTAATAAAATGTCTTAATAAATTGAAATAATTAAATAATATATATATATATATATATATACACCCAAAAAATTGGTTTTGTGCCACTTTAAAATTAAATTTATTAAGACATTGTTATAATAATGTCTTAATAAATTGAAATAATTATAATTAAATTATCAAAATATTACCATTAAAATTATTTATTATTAAAATAATAATAAATAATTAATAATATAAAAAAAATAATGTTTATTCTTATTCATTTTTAGTTTAAAATAAAAAAGATGCGAGAT
>Ga0214921_10002169_pt1 | contig 32308 bp, 33 predicted proteins | sample LL1505_MetaG_FD_177992 | JGI IMG/M metagenome (GOLD analysis project Ga0214921, IMG submission 177992) | Freshwater microbial communities from Lake Lanier, Atlanta, Georgia, United States - LL-1505 | ecosystem: Environmental > Aquatic > Freshwater > Lake | place: USA: Georgia | collected... | reverse complement strand
GGGGCGGTCTACCTGTTTTTGCGCGGCATCGACACGCCCAGCGCTGGGGTGCATTGCCTGCGACCACCGTGGGCCTTGATTGACCTGCTCGACCAACGTTGTGCCAAGGCCTTGCCATGAAGATGTCAAACCTGCTTGCCAGCGGTTGGCGCGGCACCAGCCTGACGCCCTTGAGCGCTTTAGACATCGCTTTGGTGCAGATGCTGCACAACTTGCAAGCCAGCAGCGACGAGCGTCACCTGTGGTTGGCGGCTTTGGCCAGCCACCAGTGGGGGCGTGGCCACGCCTGCCTCGATCTGAATCAGTGGCCTGACAACGCAGGTGCTTTGCTCGGATGGGGCGCCCAAGCCTTGGCCGCATTGCCCGCCAAGCTGTCGCTTGGGCTGTCCGATCTCCCGTGGGCGCAAGGCGAACACTCACCTTTGGTGGTGCAAGGCAAGCGCTTATATTTGCGACGCGCTTGGCAAGCTGAACAAGACATTCGCGCCAAGCTCATGGCCTTGCAGCAAAGCCTTGCGGCCCCGCCCGATGGGGCTCGGCAACTCGACCATCTGTTTGGCCCAGACCCCCACGACGGGCAACGCTTGGCTTGCGCCCATGCCGCGCAAAACGCGCTCACCCTCATCACGGGCGGCCCAGGCACGGGCAAAACCACCACGGTGGTCAAGTTGCTGCGTTTGTTGCAGTCCGGTACTGCCACGCCTTTGCGTACCCTGCTGGCCGCGCCCACCGGCAAGGCTGCCGCACGTTTAGGCCAGGCCATGGCGCAAGCACGGTCCACACTCAGCGAAAGTGATGCAACTTGCTTGCCCAGCACAGCGCACACTTTGCACAAACTGCTCTACCCCAGCCATGGCAAAGCACCCGTTTTGCAAGCCGACGTGATCGTGGTTGATGAAGCCTCGATGATCGATTTGGAGTTGATGGCCCGCTTGCTCAAAGCCGTGCCAGCGCAGGCGCGTTTGGTCCTCTTGGGCGACAAAGACCAACTGGCGTCTGTCGAAGCCGGTGCCGTCATGTCTCAGCTATGCCAAGCGCCTTGGTTACAGGCGAACACCATGGTGCTGACCCGCAGCCACCGCTTTGACCCCGACCTTGGCATTGGCGCATGGGCCAAAGCTTGCAATGCGGGTGACAGCGCAGGCTTGCAAGCCCTTTGGCAAGCAGCGCCAGAGGTCTGCTGGTCTGAGTCGACGGCAGTCACCAAACTCAGCAGCGCAAACAGCAACAGCACAGACATCTTGCAAGCCGTTGCAGCGGCTTGGTCGCCTTGGCGCAAGTTACTCGCACCGTTGCAGCAGGGGCAAGCGTGTGACGACGCACAAGCCTTGGCTTTGTTACACAGCTTTGGTCGCATCGGCGTGTTGTGTGGCTTGCGCGAAGGGCCATGGGGGGTGAATCACTTCAATCAACAGTTGCAACAAGCCCTGGGGTTTGCCAACACCGAGTGGTTTATAGGTCGCCCCGTGATGGCGCGGCGCAACGACTATGCGCTAGGTTTGATGAACGGTGACTTAGGGATGTGTTTGCCAGTGCGGGTCGATGGTGACATCCGTTTGCGGGTGGCGCTTACCGATGGTCAAGGGGGGGTGCGCTGGCTGGTGCCCAGTCGCTTAGGGGCCATAGATACCGTGTTTGCGATGACGGTACACCAATCGCAAGGCTCAGAATTCGAGCAGGTGCTGCTCATCCTCCCCAATGTGGACACGGCTTTGCTCACGCGGGAGTTGGTCTACACAGGCGTCACACGAGCCAGCCAAGGGCTGTGCGTTTGGGCACCTGCCCCGTCCTTGCTGCTGCAGGCCGTTGTCCATCCCGTGGTGCGAAGCGGGGGCTTGAGCGAACCACCGCTTTAGGGCTGCTGGGGTTCAGTGGCAAAATCATCGGAGTTATTTGCTTGATGTGCCCAAAGGATGTCCGATGCGCTGTATGAAATGGATGCTTTTGCTGTGGTTAGCCCTTCAGCCTTGGCTGGCTTTGGCCGAATGGGAAGCCATCGATGAAAACCACCTTGCAGTGGTCTACATCGACCCCGACAAAATTCGCGCGAGCAGTGTCTTCCCTCAAGCATGGCATTTGATCGATTTGCGGGAGCGCTCCAAAACCGGCGCCATGTCTCGCTTAGCTCTGATGGAGTACGACTGTCACGATGAGCGTCGTCGCACGCTGGCTTTCTCCTCCAAGTCAGAGGCCATGGGCGAAGGCAAAACCCTGTTTACCAGTGCCGTGTCCACCCCTTGGAAACCTATTTCAGGTGATACGGTTGCCCAAAAAGCTTTGCTGATGCTGTGCGGACACAATGCTGGCAAAGGAGCCAAAGGCCACAAGGGCAAGGAAGGCAAAGAAGCCCCTGCCCCTGCCCCAGCTCCTGCCAAAAGCGACCATTGAACATCACAGGAATCTTTCATGCAAGTCACCCAACACAACGCCGATTTTTCCACCGCACCCCAACTCGCCCCTGAGCACATGACGGCCATCGCCAACCATGGTTTTCGAACCGTCATCAACAACCGCCCCGACATGGAGGGCGGCCCCGATCAACCCACCTCTGCCCAAATGCAAGCGGCCGCCGAGGCTGCAGGTCTTGCCTACCACTACCTGCCAGTCATCAGTGGCAGCATCACGCCCGATCAAGTGCTGCAAATGGCCGAGTTGGTCAAGACTGCCCCAAGCCCCGTGCTGGCGTTTTGCCGCAGCGGCGCACGCTCAACCCAGCTGTGGATGATGGGCGCAGCCAACGACTGATCAACCCTATGGGACTGCGCCTGCAAATCAACCTGATCATGGGCGTGTTACTGGCCGTGTTTGCGTCCTTGCTGATTTATTTTCAGCTCGACAACACACGCCAAAGCGTTCGCGAGGAAATGGAGGGCGCCAGCATCGTTGCCACCCAGCTGTTGTCGCGCTTGCAAGCCGGTTCTCGCAACAGCTCTTTGGAAGACATGGCGCAGTTTCTCGACGCGGTTGGCCGTGTTCGTGCCAACGAAATTGAACTTCGTAATGCGCAAGGCGCCGTGGTCTACCACTCCCCACCGCCTGTTTACAAAGCTGGGCGTGATGCGCCGGATTGGTACTCGCACATTGTTTCGCCCTTGGTGCTAACACGGGAAATACCTGTCTCTGATGGCCTCTTGCTGCTTCGTGCCGACCCCTCACGCGCCGTTTTGGATGGCTGGGACGACTTCAAACCCATGGTGCTCACGGTGCTTGCTGGTTTTGTTCTGGGTAATCTATTGGTTTACGTGTTGGTTGGACGCGCTGTACAGCCCTTGCAAAAAGTTGTGCTTGGTTTGCAAGCCATGGAGAGCGGCAGTTACGACACCCGACTGCCTGCCATGCAAGGCAAGGAAGCCCAGGTCATGGGCGAAGCCTTCAATGCCATGGCGCAATCGGTGCAAGACGGCATCGCTGCGCAAACCCAAGCGCGTGAAGCCACCTTGGCGCTGGCACAAAACCGCGAACTCACTCAGGTCATTCAAACCCGCATCGAAGAAGTGCGTGGCCAAATCGCCCGAGAACTGCACGACGAATTAGGCCAACAAGTCACGGCCATCAAAAGCTTGGGCCAAGCCATGGTGTTGCGCGCCAAAGGGAAAGACCCCCATACGGAAAACGCCGCCCGCATGGTGATTGAAAGCGCTGACGCGATATACGAGGAAATGCACCAACTGGTGAGCCAACTGCGTCCACTGGCGCTGGACCGCTTTGGGCTGCAAGATGCTTTGCAAGACTTGGTGGAAGATGCGCGCAGCCGCCACCCCGCTACCCATATCGATTTGCATGTGAACACCCGGCTGGAAGACATGGAGCCCAGCTTGGCGACTGCCACTTACCGCATCGTGCAAGAGTCACTGAACAACGCGCTGCGCCACGCTCAAGCCAGCCAGATCACTATCTTGCTTTCTGCGCTTGACCAACAACTGCACATCGATGTCAGCGACAACGGCATAGGCGCCACCCCAGACTGGGCAGACTCCGGTCAATTTGGCGTGATCGGTATGCGCGAGCGAACCCAAGGCTTAGGCGGGTCATTTCACTTTGAGTCTTTGAAACCCTCAGGGGTGCGCGTGTGGGCGGTGCTGCCCTTGGGCCACAATCCATCCCATGGCTAAATTGACTCTTTTATTGGTAGACGACCACGCCGTGGTTCGCAGTGGCTTCAAGGTCCTGCTGCAAACATGGGACGATGTGGATGTGGTGGCGGAGGCCAACAGCGGCGAAGAGGCCTTGCCGCTCTACACCCTGCATCGCCCTGAGGTGGTGGTGATGGACATTGCCATGGCGGGCATGGGCGGTATTGAAGCGATCAAGCGCTTGATGGCACTCGACCCACAGGTTCGCATCTTGGCATTGTCGGCACACGAGGACAGCAGTTACGCCAAACGCGCTTTGCAAGCCGGTGCCTTGGGCTATTTGTCCAAGCGAACTGCCCCCGAGGTGTTGATAGACGCCTTGCGCATGGTGGCGCACCATCAGCGCTTTATCGACCCCATCATCGCGCAGCGCATGACCAACCAGCGAACTGACAGCGATACACACGACATCGACAAACTATCACCTCGGGAGTTCGAAGTGTTTTTATCGCTAGCGAAAGGACGCTCGGTGCTAGACATTTCCCAAGCTTTAGGCTTATCCGCCTCAACGGTTGGTACCCATCTGTATAAAGTCAAACTCAAACTTCAACTCAGCAACCAATCCGAAATGACCTTGCTGGCCATGCGACATGGTTTGCTCGACGAAGCCAGCCCATGAACCCCAACCCATCCTCTACCCACAATGAACGTGTCGCCCTGATCACCGGCGCCAATATTGGCATCGGCCGCGTCACCGCTTTGCGCTTGGCGCAAGCGGGTTTCACGGTGTTTTTAGCAGGCCGCTCGGCACAGCGTACACAAGCGGTGATCGACGAGATTCACGCCACCACGAAAACAAGCAACAAAGCGTTTTTCCTGCCACTTCAGCTTGACGACTTGAACTCGGTACGCGAATGCGCCGCACTGTTTTTGGCGCGTCAACTGCCCTTGCATTTGCTGGTCAACAATGCTGGCTTGGCTGGAGACAAAGGGCAAACCCGCCAAGGCTTCGAGATGGCTTTCGGCGTGAATCACCTTGGGCATTTTTTACTGACCCAACTGTTGCTCGATACCCTCAAGGCCTCTGCACCATCCAGAGTGGTGACGGTGGCCAGTCGTGCTCACCTGATGGCTTACCAAGGCTTGGATTGGCCTGCCCTGCAAGAAGCGACGCGCAGCCTCACCGGCACCCGCGAATACGGTGTGTCCAAGTTGGCCAATATTTTGTTCAGCGCCCATTTAGCCAAAGTATTGGCCGGCACAGGCGTGTCCACCTATTCGTTGCATCCCGGCGTGGTCGACACCGAGGTGTGGCGTGAACTACCTGGTTTCTTGAGACCTTTGTTGCGTCTGCGTGGACTGCTTACACCCGAAGAAGGGGCGCAAACCACGCTTTACTGCGCACTGCAAGCACCTGCCGGTGAAAGCGGCTTGTACTACGATAAATCCCGCATCAAAACCCCTTCGCGCATTGCACAAGATGCACAACTGGCTGAACAACTTTGGCATCAATCCCTGCAATGGGTGAAAGCGCAATCATGAAAAAACACCTGTCGATACTTCTGCTGAGCTTTCTGTGCGGTCTAGCGCATGCTGAATGGCAAAGCCTGTCCAAAGCCGAAGACGGTGATTGGTATATCGATCGCCAGTTGGTGCAACCCAGCCCTGTGGTGCGCGCTTGGACTCTGTTCGACCACCACGCACCCGTAGGCGCCTTTGGTGTGTTGTCCGTGAAAACCATGCATGAATTTGATTGTGTGCAACAACGTATGCGAGACATCAACATCGTGGTCTTCAATGACCACATGGCACGTGGCTCCATCCTGCGCAACACCTACCCTGGCACGCAGTTGATGCACCCCCCGCCTGGCAGCGTGTTCGAGCTACTCATGACCCAGCTGTGCAAACCATGAACAACTCCCCCATTCTTCGCATCGAACCCTTGGGCTTTCCTTGGCAAACCATAGACCCCTTTTTATTTTGCGTTCACCATCTAGACCACTACCCGCAAGGTAATGCAAGCATGGGGCCAGCAGCCTCTTTGGCGGGGCGCAACCTTGGCCAAGACTTTGCAGGCAAAGACGGTTGGAGCATGTACCACGGCATGACCATCCCTGGTTTCCCGGCACACCCGCACCGTGGCTTTGAGACCGTCACCATCGTGCGTCAAGGGCATATCGATCACTCAGATTCCTTGGGTGCCACCGCCCGTTTTGGCCCAGGCGACGTGCAATGGCTTACCGCTGGACAAGGCATCGTGCATTGCGAAATGTTCCCCTTACGCCATACCGATCAAGCCAACACCGCCGAGCTCTTTCAAATCTGGCTCAACCTGCCTGCCAGCCACAAAATGGTCAAGCCACACTTCACCATGCTGTGGGGCGAACACATTCAAGACGTGCAACACCTTGACGCGCAAGGTTTGGTGACCGACATCCGCGTGGTCGCTGGTAGCTTGCAAGACGCCAAGGGCTTGCCGCCTCCGCCCGATTCTTGGGCAAGTCAATCCGAGGCTGATGTGGCCATTTTCACGGTGCGCATGGCTGCAAGGGCGCGCTGGACACCACCGCCTGCACAGGCAGGAACACGTCGCCAGTGGTATGTGTTTCAAGGTCAGGGATTGCGCATGGCGGACCAGGCGGTTGCGGTGAAATCAGTGGTGGAGGTTCGTGCGCAGGATGCCATTGAAATTACCAACGGCGACAGTCCCTGCGAGTTGTTGATGCTGCAAGGCCGCCCTATTGGCGAACCGGTCGCGCAATACGGACCTTTTGTGATGAACACGCGGACTGAAATAGAACAAGCGTTTGAAGATTACCGCCGCACAGAGTTTGGCGGCTGGCCTTGGCAAGGCCCTGACCCTGTGCATGCCCGCGAAAAAGGCCGTTTTGCCCTGCATGCCGACGGGCAACTTGAAGAGCGTTAAGTTTTTTGGTCTAGGTTGGGTTTTATTGCGACTTCGGTAAGCGTCACATCTTCCAAAACTTCCAACTCTCTTTGGGCTTGTAATGCCGCTTTGCGACGCGCCAAAATATCTTCACGCGCAGCGGTTTGAAACAGCAGCCAATCGGTTCGGTCTTTGGCACGCGGCAAACCGGCAAATAGCAACACAACAGCCAAATAGCTCAATAGGTAGCTGATAACGATTCCGCCTGCTTGCAAACCCACGGCCCAAGTGTTTTCGTCTTGCCACACTGTGGGCAATGGCCATAAAAACCACTGGTCAATCCAGCCTTCTTGCCAAAGGTAGGCGCACCATGACGCAAACAAGCCTAAGGCCACGGCATGAAACAGCCTTTTTTCCACCCGACCCAGCACCTGACACCAATCTGGCTCGTGAAATTCCATCTACAACTCCGAAATCTTAGCGGCTATCTTAGTTCATCAAATATTGCCACCGCTCGGGTCCAGCCTGCTGAAGCGCCACGTATCTTGTGGGGAAAGCAACTGATGTAAAAACCAGTTGGTGGCAAGGCTTCCAAGTTGTGCAACTTTTCTAAGTGGCAATAGCCAATATCACGGCCTGCCTTGTGGCCTTCCCATATCAAAGCAGCGTTTCCCGTGTCTGCATATTTTTGCGCAGTGTGAACAAACGGCGCATCCCAACTCCAAGCATCGGTGCCCGTCAAGCGCACCCCTCGCTCAAGCAAATACATGGTGGCCTCGTAGCCCATGCCGCAACCTGTGGCCACGTAATCGGCTTGACCATAACGCATTCCTGCGGCGGTGTTGACCACCACAATTTCCAATGGGCTGAGTGTGTGCTGTATGCGCTGGAGTTCCGCTTCTACTTCCTTGGCCGTCACCACATGGCCATTGGGCAGATGGCGAAAGTCGAGCTTGACACCGGGCTGGAAGCACCACTCCAGCGGCACCTCGTCGATGGTGATGGCGGGCTTAGCTTCTCCGCTGGCCTTGTCCATGGTGGAGTGGTAGTGATAGGGCGCATCCAAGTGGGTACCGTTATGAGTACACAATTTAACGAACTCGACTGCCCAACCCTCACCATCGGGCAGGTCCTCTTTTTTCAAGCCAGGAAAAAACGGCTCGATTTGCGAGACCGTGTTTTGGTGGGTGAGGTATTCGATCTGCGGAGCATACGCAGGGGGGTCGCTGATCACATCGTTTTCAAGGTAAATGGAGATATCAACAAAACGCCGTGGCATAGCAAACCCCTTTACTCAGCACCCAAATAGGCAGCGATCACAGCAGGGTCGTTTTGGACTTGTTGGGGTGGACCTTCGGCGATTTTTCGACCGAAGTCGAGCACCACAATCTTGTCGGACAAATCCATCACCACAGGAATGTCGTGTTCGACGATCAGAAAACTGATGCCCAGGTCAAGACGTACTTTTTGAATCAACGCAGACATGCTGTCTTTTTCTGCGGTGCTCATGCCGGCCATGGGTTCGTCCAACAACACCAAGGGCGACTTTTGCATCAAGGCACGGGCGAACTCCACCTGCTTTTGCCGCCCATAGGACAGTTCTGCAGGCAAAGCTTGTGCATCTGATTGCATGCCCAGAAAAGACAGCATCTCCATCGCTGCTGCATGGGCTTGGCGCTTTTCACGCCTGGCCTTTGGGCTAGTGAAAAAACCTTGCAATAAACCACTGGAACCTTGCAGGTAAGCACCTGTCATGAGGTTTTCAAGCACGGTGAGTCCGCCAAACAAAGCCAAATTTTGAAAGGTTCTGGCCATGCCCTGCTGAGCGATTTGGTACGCAGCCATGCCGGTGATGTCTGTGCCATTGAAATGCACCTGCCCTTGGCTGGGCGTGTACATGCCCGTGATGCAATTGAATAAAGTGGTTTTGCCAGCGCCATTGGGGCCTATGAGCGAAGTAATTTCATCTTGATTCAAAGAAAATGACACATCGTCCAAGGCGGTGATGCCACCAAAACGCATGGCCAAATGGGAGATGCTCAACATGGTGGGCTTCATGGTGTCGACTCCCCTGCTGCTTTGGCTTCACCCAAATAAGACGATTTCATCAAGGGGTTGGCTGCCACCTCGGCAGCCGAACCAGACAGCACCACCCGACCTTGCTTGAGCAAATAAGCAGACTGTGCAAAAGACAAAGCCAAATTGGCGTTTTGTTCCACCACCAACATGGCGGTACCCAAGGTCTCACCAATCACCAGTAACTGCTTGTAAATGTCGCGAACGATGAGAGGTGCCAATCCGAGCGACAACTCATCTACCAGCAACAATTTGGGCTTGGCAATCATGGCGCGGCCCAAGGCCAACATTTGTTGCTCTCCACCTGACATCCAACCTGCCGCTTGCTGACGCCGCTCCAACAACCGTGGGAACAAATGGTAGACAGCATCCAAACCGTCTTGCACCTGCGCACGTGGCAACACAGCCGCCCCCACACGCAAGTTGTCTTCCACACTCAGGTGCTTGAACACCAAACGCCCCTCCGGTACTTGCCCCATGCCAAGACGTACCAAGCGGTGTGCAGGTAAACCTGAAACTATTTGCCCAGACAGTCGAACCTGTCCTGCAGTGATATGTCCGTGGTGCAATTCCAGCAAGCCGGTCACTGCGCGAATCAGCGTGGTTTTTCCCGCACCATTGGCGCCCAACAAGGCAACGATGCCACCTTTGGGCACCTGCATATGGACGTCTTCCAAGGCCAAGCCTTTGCGGTTGTAGGCCACGCTCAAACCCTGTATGTCTAAAACCAGACTCATGACCGTTGCCTCCAAGCGGCTATTCGGTTTTTCAAGTTACGCGCTAAACCGGCAACACCGTCTGGTGCAAAAATCAAAAACACAATGACCAGCAGACTGAAAATCAGTTGCACCAACTGGGCTCGGTTTTCCACCAGCATCTTGCCAATAAAGCCACCGTCCTCATTTGATTGAGGCGACAGCCCACCAATGATGGAGGGCAGTAACAGCCAAATAGCGGCACCCACCAAGGAGCCAGGCAAAGAACCCATGCCGCCAATGATGATCATGGCGATGAACTGGATGGCAAAGCTGATGTTGAATGCCTCAGAGGTGACATTCGACAGGTAATAGGCAAACAGCGCCCCGCCCACAGACGCGATGGCTGAACTCAAACCAAAGGCCTTCAAACGCAAGATACGAACGTCCACCCCCACGGAGGTGGCTGCCAATTCATGGTCGCGCATGGCTCGCATGGCCAAACCTTCTCGGCTTTGCAAGCTGGCTTTCAAACCCAGATAGACCAAGACCACCAAGGGCAACAAGAACGCGTACCAGCGTACCGGCGTGTTTAACTCGACATCCCCAATACGCGGTGCGGCATACGGGATACCCACGACGTCAAAGAATTTAAATTGGTACTCCAAGAACACATAAGCCACGACGTAATGAACAGCCAATGTCGAGAGCACAAAATACAAACCCCGAACCCGCAAAGAGGGCAAGGCAGCCAAGGTACCGACCAACGCCCCAGCCAATGCACAGGCTAACAACACCCATGGAAAAGGCAAGCCCAGTTGGTTGTCAAAAATAGCAGCTACCAATGCACCCGTGGCAAAAAAAGCAGCATGTCCTATTGAGATCAACCCAGCGCAACCCGTCAGGTAATTCAAAGAGAGTGCGCCCAACATAGAGATCAGCATCAGGTTGATTTGGGTCAGGCCTAAATTCAACAATTGCGTGTTGGACAAAGCCATACCAAACAAAGCACGCTCGGTCAGCAGTGTGGGCAAATAGGCCAAAGCACCGGCCCAGAAAATCAGCCAAACCCAAGGGCTGAAGTTGGTGGCAGGTGGTTGGGAGGTTGTGGTGTTCATATGTACGGCATTCGCTTAAACGCGTCCCAGCTCTTTTTGCCCAAACAAGCCCCAAGGACGCACCATGAGGATGAGCAACAAAAGCACATAAATCACAATGTCACTGGACTTGGGTGAAATATAGGTAGAGGCCATCTGCTCGATGATGCCCACCAACAAGCCCCCCACAATGGCACCAGGGATGCTTTGCATTCCTCCAATCACCACCGCAGGTAAGGCCAACAAACCAATGCCCTCTAGTTCGGTGGAGGCAATTTGCAATTGCCCTAAAAACAAGCCCCCCACGGCGGCCAAGGTACTGCCAATCGCCCAAGCCAAGCGGTTCATGGTGTTGACATTCACACCAGAAACCACGGCCGCTTCATGGCTGTCAGCAGACGCTCTCATCAGCAAGCCCACCGAGGTGAAACGGAAAAACAAACCAAACCCCGCCATGCAAGCCCAGCTGACCAAGGCTGCCGTCAGATGCAAATAGGAAATACGCACACTCCCCAGCATCAGCACACCCGTGGGCATGGGCGTGGTCAAAGATCGGCCCTGGGGACCGAACATGATTTCAATCAAAGCGCGTAAGGCAATCGACAAGGCAATGGTTATCATGATGACCGACAGCATGGGCCGCCCCAGCAAGGGCTGGATCAGCGCAATATGAATCAAGACCCCCAACAAGGCGGCTGCCCCAATGATGAAAGCTATCGCCAATGGAAATGGCAGTTGCAAGATGGAAATAGCCGTCACTGCCAAATAAGCCCCACAGACCACGAACATGCCCTGAGCAAAATTGAACACATCCGTGGCTTTGAAAATCACGGCAAAGCCCAGAGCCACCAAGCCATAAATACTGCCCAAGGCCAATCCGCTGAAAAAAACTTGTTCAAACATGGGTGGTTCGCTTTGGTTAGGTGAATCGAATCAGCGGGTGTATTTTTCGTAGTCAGCAAAATCACCGTAGGACTTGAATTTGTTGGCAGCAAAATCAAAGCCAAACAACTTGAACACCACCGGTCCGGTGTTGTTGGAAGCTGTGTAAGTGAATGGTGCAGCCAAGCCTTGGCTGTTGACGGTAAATCCTTTGGACATGGATTCAATCAAACGGGCACGTGTAGGATTACTGCCCAACTTGGTCAAGGCCTCTGTTGCCATTTGGCCTGTTACCCAGCCTGCGACATAGTTGATGTCTTGCTTCATGTCGCCGCGGCCAATGCTGTCGGCATACGCTGACATGGCTTTGTTGCCAGCCGTTTGGTCCACGCCACCTGGGGTGAAGCAACTGATGAACTTGTAATTCGCCGCAGCTTGTGCGCCCATGCTTTGAAACATTTGGGGTGCCCCCAAATAGGTGATGCCAAAAGTGGGGATGTTCAAACCATACTGGGCCAAGGCTTTCATGGTCAAAATAGCTGTATTGGATACGCCATAAATCGTGATCAAGTCCGGCTTGAGGTTCATGATTTCCAAAACTTGCGGCGTGACATCCACCGCTGTGACTTTCACGGTCAAATGGGTTGCGGTACCTCCAAATTTCGCTACGGCTTCAGCCACATAGTCGTGGTATTCCTTGCCGCCAGCAGTTTCAATCGCCAAAGTCACCACTTTGGGTGCTTTGAGTTTGAGCGTGTCCACGTGGTAGCCCACACCCGCTTGCGCCATGGACTTGTAGCCGCAAAAGCCGTTGTAAACCATGGGCGTGACCGGTTCTGACAGCGCTTTGGTGGTTGTATACGTACCCACAATCGGCACCTTACCCGCCTTGATGGTGGGTGCCAAAGCCACTTGCGACACCGAAGTACCCATGCCAGAGATGGCTATCACAGGCGTTTGGCTAACCAGTTTTTCGAACGCAATTTTGTCGGTGGCTGCATTGAAACGGTTGTCTTCAGCCAAGACGTTGATCTTGCGACCAAAGACACCGCCGCCTTCGTTGACGCGGCGCATGTAATCGCGAAAACCATTGACCCAAACGCCTTGCGATGCAGATGTAGGACCACTCATGTCCATCAGCACACCCCAGTCGATACGGTCTTTGTAAACGCCGTCTTGCGGCGCATCTTGGGACCAAGCAGCCAAGCTCATGCAAGCTGAAGCCAGCAACACACTCAGTTTCAGTTGGGCAAGCTTGGTTTTTTGGGATTTAGATTGAAATGTCATGTTGTCTCCTGTGAATGTATTTTGAGGCTTTGATGAAGGGCGTGACCAACCAAGCTAAACACCTGGTGAGCAACGGTGTTGGCCATGGGAATCAACCGCCCTTGGCTGAGCAGTCCATGCATTTGGTCGTTGTAATGCAATGCGGCCACTCGCACCCCTGCTTGGTCCAAACGATGCGCATAGGCGATTCCTTCATCACACAAAGGGTCATGCGCCACGGTCAAGACCAGGGCAGGCGCCAGGCCAGCAAATGAAGAAGCATTCAGCGGGGAGATGCGCCACTCGGATTTGTCGATACCTGACGGAATGTAGTGATCAATGAAATACCGCATGGTTGATGAGGTCAAAGGCAAGTCACTTGTGACACGTGCATAAGAGGGAAAACGGCAAGTCAAATCCGTCACGGGGTAGAGCAAGGCTTGGAAACACAGCTTTGGCACATCGCCATCCCGAGACATCAATGCCAAAACCGCAGCCAAATTGCCCCCCGCACTGTCGCCACCCACGCCCACCGCATTAGGGTCAATATGCAATTCATCGGCATGTGCCACCACCCATTGCAAAGCAGCAGCAGCGTCTTGCAAAGCGGCGGGATACGGATGCTCTGGCGCCAAGCGGTAGTCAACCGCCACCACGCAAATACCTGCGATGTTGGCCAGTTGTCGGCACATGCGGTCGTGACTTTCCAAATTGCCAATCACCCAGCCGCCGCCATGCAAGAACACCATGCAAGGCAAATCTTCGGTGTCAAGGGTTTGGGCACCTCGGTAGATGCGTAACATCAAAGAGGCCTCAGCCTGGATTTGTATATCGCGTACTGAAGCTACTTCACCCCCCGGCGACTGCATGATGTCCCAACTCGCGGCATAGGCTTTGCGGCATTGGGCAGGTGTCAAGGCCTCAAACGGCGGATAAGCCGCTTCTTTGGCACGAGCCAACAAGGCCGCTGCATAGGGGTCAACTGCGGTATGCATCAGCTTGCCGTCCATACGGGTAGACGCTTTTCACTGAAGGCTGTGGCACCTTCTTTGGCATCGTTGGAATGGATGATGGTTTCCAGCAAGGCGTTTTGCCGTTGCCAGCGTTCATCGGCAGGCCAATGCAAGGCATCGGTCACCATGTGTTTGCTGCCACGAACGGCCAGAGGGGCGTTGGCCGCAATTTTGTGGGCCAAGGTTTTGGCGCCATGAAGAGCCTCGCCGGAGGAGGTAAGCAAGTTGACCAAGCCCCATTGCCGCGCTTCAGCGGCCGACATCATCTCGCCTGTCAGTGCATATTGCATGGCGATTTGGCGAGGAATGCGTTGGGGCAAACGCAGCAAACCACCCGACCCCGCGATCAAACCACGCTTGACCTCGGGCAGGCCAAACTGCGCATTGTCTGCAGCGACGATGAGGTCGCAGGCCAGCGCAATTTCAAAACCTCCAGCCAAAGCAAAACCCTCAACAGCAGCGATGACTGGCTTCTTGGGGGGTGTTTCAATCATGCCACCCAAACCTCGCCCAGGCAGTTCTATACGCTCGCCACGCACAAAAGCTTTGAGGTCCATGCCAGCGCAAAAATGTCCGCCCTCCCCCGTCAAAATGCCCACCGTGATGCCGTCATCGCGGTCGAGTTGGTCCATGGCGTCAGCCAAAGCTTGGGAGGTGGCGCGGTCAATCGCATTGCGCACAGCCGGTCGGCAAAGTGTGATGACAAGCAGCCTGCCTTCTTGCTCTACACGCACGGTAGTTTCAGCGCTCATGGTGCCGCCTTTTGTAAACGGGCTTTCAAACCCAATCTGTCACGTATCACACGCCCTGACACCACCTGTGCGTTTTGCACATGCAAGATGCCATTGGTATTGAGCAACATCGGTGTTTCGCAGGTTTCTAAACCAGCAAAACCGCCTCGGTAAAAACCGGTTTGTCGCGCATGAAAAGCCACGTACTCGCCAGAGGAGAAAAGCTCGGTGAATTCAATCTCTGTGACTTCAAACTTCAAAGGCATACCGGTGATGTGTTCATCGTCACAGCGCACCGCAGGCAAGCTGACAGGCCAAGCGTTGAGCAAGTACTGGCGCACCACAGCTTCAGCCTCAGGGTTGGGCGGCAGTGCCTCGGTATCCCACGGGTTGGGAGAAGGCGGCTCCACAGCATCTGACACGCCGCTTTTGAGTTGGCGCTGCCGCGTCATATAGTCTTCTTGCGCCACACAGCCGGTGAGTTGATTACCGTTGCTGCGGTAAATTCCAACACCCGACCACACAGCAGTGCGGCCACCCGAACTGCCGTGTTCGCTGAAGTAAGTTGCCACACGGTCATGCGAGCAAATCAGTTGGTGCACCGTCATGCCCATGCCGGGGAATGCTTGCATTTGCTGCTGCACCGCTGGTAACCACTGCTCATCACGGCCTGCAAAAATGTAGTCGCCAATTTCCAAGGTATAGCTGGGCACAATGAATTCATGGGCAACCGATGCATCATGGCTGTTGAAATAGTCCACCGCCCAGCGCCGCATCAATTGCACGGGTGTATGGCTCACGAGGGTTGCGCTGCTCATAGTGAAAGCTCTTCCAAGTAAACCCGCCTGAGTTCACGCTTGAGCAATTTGCCCGAGGCATTGCGCGGTAATTGGGTGGTGAAGACCACCGAGGTGGGGCATTTGTAGTGTGCCAAATGCGCTCGGGCGTAACTGATCAAGGCTTGCTCAGTGGCTTGCATGTCTTGGCGCAACACCACCACCGCACGGGGCGATTCACCCCAGCGCGGATGCGGCATGCCAATCACGGCCACCTCCAAAATCGCGGGATGACCATTCAAGATGTTTTCGATTTCTGCAGGGTAAATGTTTTCACCCCCCGAGATGATGAGGTCTTTGAAACGGTCAAAAAGATAGATGTAGCCATCGACATCCAAAAAAGCCGCGTCGCCAGTTCGCAACCAACCATCTTCAAGCAGTGTCTCGGCAGTGTCTTGAGGCTTGTTCCAATAGCCTTGCATGACCATCTCGCTGCGCAACCAAATTTCACCCACCTGCCCTGTGGGCATATCGCTCTTGGTTTGCGGGTCCACCACCCGCATGTCCACCCACGGCAATACGCGACCTACCGAGCTGAGCAAGGCTGCACGTGGGCCTTGGGGTTCATGGTCAGCAGGTGGCAACACCACCACCGTGCCTGCGGTTTCGGTCATGCCATAGGCCTGCATGAATTGGCATCCCAAAACTTCTATGGCACGTCGCAACAACACATCGCCCATGGGCGCTGCGCCGTACATCAACAATTGCATGCTGGAGAGATCAGCCTCTTTGACATGCGGAACTTCCAGCACAGCTTGAACCACGGTGGGCACTAAAAAAGTGTGGGTGACTTTGTGTTTGGCGATCACCTCGATGATGCGGGCAGGATTTACTTCGCGCAACAAAATCGTGTGGCCACCGACAGTCATGGTGCTTGAGCCGTAGCCACAGCCGCCGATATGAAACATGGGCATAGCCACCAAATTCACGCTGTCAGCGTCCATGCCCCACGACTCTGCCGCCAAACGTGGCGTGAATGACATGCCTTGGTTGGTCAACATCACGCCCTTGGGCAAACCGGTGGTGCCAGAGGTGTACAGCAACAAAGCGACTTCATCCGGCGCACCCGAATGACCGGGGTCGCTGTCAGCGGCTGCATTGCGCCAGTTATCAAAGTCTTTACCCAAGACAACAATGCGCTTGATGCAACTTAGCTTGCGGCAGGTGTCTGTCAGCAAAGCCTGTTCTGCAGCTGACACGATGATGACCTTGGGCTGTGCGTCTTGCACAATGGCTTGAATCTCCGTGGGCGCCAAGCGCCAGTTCAGACCGGTGAAGATGGCACCCATTTTGTTACAGGCATACATCAGCTCAAAAAACTCGGCGCAGTTTTTAGAGAGCAAGGCCACTCGGTCGCCTTGCCCCACACCCGCCGCCTTCAAGGCATTGGCCGTGCGGGAACTCCTCTCGTGCAATTGCGCAAACGACCATGTCTGGTCTTCAAACGTCAACGCAGGCGATGACCCGCGGCTTGTCGCTAGCTGTCGAAGAATGTCGGCAAAGCTGGAGTTCATGGTTTCAAGTTCAGTAGCTCTTAGGCAAGCCCAAGCTGTGTTGCGCCACAAAGTTGAGAATCATTTCACGGCTGACCGGTGCAGTTTTGTGCAAACGCGCAATGAACCACAAATCGGCCAAACCATATTCAATAGCCAATCCATTGCCACCATGGATTTGAATGGCTTGATCCAAGGCCTCCAGCGATGCATCGGCAGCAGCCAATTTGGCCATGTTGGCGATTTCACCCGCATCAGGCGAACCTGCATCCGACAAGGCTGCGGCACGTGCCGTCATCAAACGTGCTTGCTGCACCACGATATAGGCTTTGGCCAAGGGATGGGCAATACCTTGGTGCGCACCAATAGGCGTATTCCACACCGAACGGTCTTTGGATTGCTGAGCTCCTTTTTCAATCGCAAAACGTGAAATACCGTTGTTGATCGCTGCAGCAATCACCCGTTCAGGATTGAGGCCTGCAAACACATGGCGCAAGCCCTTGCCTTCCTCGCCCACCAAGCACTCGGGGCCGAGTTCAACATTGTCAAAGAACATGGTGAATGACACCTCTGGCACATGCAGGGTGGTTTCGATCGGTGTGCGGGTGATGCCTGGCGCGTTGGCAGGAATGATGAACAAGGACAGTTGGTGCCGCCCTTGCGCATCCACCATCTCGCTGCGACACACCACCATGATGGCGTCGGCTTCATCCACACCCGAGGTCCAGTACTTGGTGCCATTCAGCAACCAACCATTGCCATGGCGTTTTGCGGTGGTGGTGACCTTGTGGGTGTTGGTACCCGCATTGGGCTCGGTGATGGCAAACGACATGCGTTTTTTGCCAGAGGCCAAACCAGGCAGCCATTCGTTCTTCAAAGCCTCGCTGCAATGGGCTTGAATAATGGGGGCGCATATAGACCCAATCACCAGCGACAACATGGGACAGCCTTGTGCAGCTGTTTCTTCCACAATGACGTTGTAGTCAGCCAAACCGCTGCCACCGCCACCATATTCCTCGGCAATATGGACGCCCAAGAAGCCTGCCTCGCCCATGGCGTTCCACAACTCGACAGGCTTGGCTTTGCGTTTGACAACATCTTGAAAGTAGCTGCGGCCAAAACTGCCCACCAATTTCCCCACACTGTCTCGCAGCACAGGATGGTGGTCTGCGGTATCAACCAGGGTAGAACCAAAAATATTTGACATGGTGTTTATGAATATGGTGTATTTGAAAAGAAGTCCATTAACGACTGATAGGCCACTCGAAAAAACCTTGACCCGACTTTTGCCCGAGGTGACCTTTGGCCACCATGTCTTCAAGCAGGCGTGGCGGTGCATAGCGCGGCCCCAGGGCCTGGCTCAGGTGACGAGCAATGTCCAAGCGAACATCCAAGCCAACGATGTCGCTCAAACGCAATGGACCCATGGGGTGGCGGTATGCAGTCACCATGGCATGGTCAATATCCTGCGCACTGGCGACACCGTCTTCCAACATGCGCATGGCTTCAAGTGAAGCAATCAGATCCAGTCGGCTGGTGGCAAAGCCCGGCACGTCACGCACCGTGATGGTGGTCTTACCCGTGCTTTGGGCCCACTGCTTGGCAAGCACCAAGCTGTCTTCGCTGGTGTCTTTGCCACGGATCAACTCCACCATGGGCAACGACCACACAGGGTTGAAAAAATGCATACCCAAAAACTTGCTGGCGTCTGGCAAGGCGGTGGCAAGTTGGTCAATCGACATGGAGCTGGTATTGCTGGCCACCAAACGCGGCGCTCGCAATGCAAGGTCTGCCAATACCTTCAATTTCAATTCGAGTCGCTCGGGTACCGACTCGATCACCAAATCCAAGCCCATGGGCAATTTGTCAATGGCTTTCACCCTTTGCACACCTTCAGAGGCTGCCAGCGCTTGTTGCGAAGTCAACTTGCCGCGCTTCAAGCCCCCTGCTGCTGCATCTTTCAAGGTTTGATGCATCACGGTGCTGCGCTTGTCATCAGGTTCAACCACCCACACGGTCCAACCGGCCACCACATAGACATAGGCAATGCCCACACCCATGGTGCCACCGCCAACGACAGCCATGCTTAATGAAGGTGTGAGGGAATCAGTGGCCATGAGATTGTGTTTTGGGTTTGACACTCACCATCGCCAAGGCCAAGGAGGCCAAATAGGCGGTCACTTGCTCAAGACTCAATCGCCCATTGGCACGGAACCAGACTGGCGCCCAGCCCACAATGCCGCCTATGGCCAAGGCGGTGAGTTGCACATCGTCCGCATGGAACTCGCCGGATTTCACACCCAGACTAATCAACTCCACCAGACGTTGATCGAAACCACGGCGCAACAGGTTGATGGCATCGCGGTCTTTTTGCTCTAACTCTTTTTCTTCGCGGCTGTAAATCATGGCGTGCGGCTGATGCGTCAATACAGCGGTCAAAAAATCGCGAACCACAGTTTCCAAACGGACGGTGGCTGATGCATCTTGGGCCATCGCACGGTTCAAGGACTCATGGGCCAGTTGAATCGCACGAGAGCAAATTTCCACCAACAGTTCATTTTTGGAAGCGAAGTGTGAATAGATAAAGGGCTTGGTAACTTGCAGCTCGTTAGCGACCTGCTCCAAGGTGGTTTTGCCATAACCTTGGCGATAGAAAAGCTCAACCGCGGCCGCCACAATACGTTCGCGCTTGAGGTGTGAAATCGCTTCACGCATGTCTTGGGGTTCTGCGGTGCTTGCCATGTGTGCTGCGCCTCAGGCCTTGGCCAACGATGCTGTGTCTTCAAGCGCCGCAGGTTTTTTGTTGAAAGAAAAACCCGAATACCCTTCCTCGGCGCAACGCTGCAAGATGCGTCGATAGCCTCTTACTCCGCCAGAGTAAGGCATGAACACACGCGGCTTGCCTTGGACTTCGGCGCCGTTGTAATAGGAGTCGGTACTCAGGTAAAGCGTTTCTTTCACGCGGTCATTGATGTGCTGGCCCCAAATTTTTTCAGCCTCGGGTTGGGCTTCTACCTCTACCGAGCCCTCGCTTTGCATTTTTTGCACCAGTCCTGCCATCCAATCGATTTGCTCTTCGGTGGAGACCATCACATTGCTCAGCAAGGAAGGGCTGCCAGGGCCCACGACGATGAACATATTGGGGAAGTCTGAAACACCAATCCCCAAATGCGTCACCGGACCATCAGCCCATTTTTTCTTCAGCGTCATGCCGTGTCGACCAATGATGTCGGGCTTGAACAATGAGCCCGTGAACACATCAAAACCGGTTGCAAAAATGATCATGTCAAAAGCATGCGATTTCGCCTGTGTGCGAATACCTTCTGGGGTGAACTCAACGATGGGCGACTCACGGACATCCGCCAGTTCGACGTTGTCGCGGTTGAAGGATTGGAAATAGCCGCTGTCAACAGAGGGTCTGCGTGCGGCAAAGGGATGGCCTTTGGGTGTCAGCTTGTCTCTCAGCACAGGGTCATCCACCACAGAAGCAATTTTCTTGCGAATGAATTCTGCGGCGGTGTCGTTGGCTTCTTTTTTCAGCAAGATATCGAAATACGTCAAAGCAAAACCAAAGCCCAATCGGTTCCATGCTGCCTCATAGGCCTTTTCGCGTTCTTCTGCAGACACATCCAGTGCTGAAGTTTTGTTGGGCATGAACCCCAAGCCGGTTGCCGAATTCCAAGCGCGTTCTCGGCGCTCGCGGTAACTCGCCTTGACTGCGCGGTCTTCTTCATCAGTCACCGGCGCATTGGCAGCAGGAATACTGAAGTTGGCAGTGCGTTGAAACACCGTCAGGTGCTTGGCTTCTTTGGCGATGATGGGGGTCATTTGCATACCAGATGAACCCGTGCCAATGATGGCAACACGTTTAGCGGCATAGTCCACTTTGTGTTTGGGCCACATGCCGCTGTGAATCACCTCGCCTTTGAAATCGGATAAGCCTGGGTAGTGGGGTGACTTTGTCGCCGATAACTGCCCCACACACATCATCAGGTACTTGGCACGAACAGACTTGCCACCTTCGGTGGCAATGACCCAGGTGGCGGATGCTTCGTCATAGGTGGCATTCGTCATGCGGGTGTTGAACAGAATGTCTCGGCGCAAATCAAAACGATCTGCTACATGGTTGATGTAGCGAAGAATTTCGGGTTGGGTGGCGTAGCGCTCGCTCCAGCGCCAGTCTTGCTCTAGCTCTGGCGAAAAGCTGTAGGAGTAGTCGTAACTTTCCACATCGCAACGCGCACCTGGGTAGCCGTTGTGGTACCAAACGCCACCAATATCAGGGCTGGCCTCGATTACCAAAACCTTATGCCCTAGAGAACGAAACCTGTAGAGGGCTCGCAAACCTGCAAATCCCGCCCCAACAACCAAAACATCAACTTGATCCATGCAACTCTCTGCTCTTTCTGTTTGGTAAATTTAAATACTGAAAAATTGAGTAGCACGCTTCTCGCGAAAAGCGTTGACTGCTTCTTGATGGTCAGCGGTCTGGCTAGACATGGCCTCGTAAGCAAGTGAAGTCTCCATCACCGACTGCACCAGTTGCTTCAATCCTATGTTGATAGAGGCCTTTGTCCAGCAAATCGATTGCGTTGCGCCTGCAGCCAAACGTTTGGCGAATGCTGCAACCTTGGCATCAAGCTCCGAAGAAGGCACCGCATGGTTGATGAGCCCCATTCGAGCCGCCTCTGGTGCGGGTATCAAATCCCCCGTTAGGAGGTATTCTTTTGCCCGCGCATACCCAATCAACTGAGGCCAAATGACAGCGCCTCCATCTCCAGCGACAAGTCCCACGCTGACATGTGGGTCCCCAATCTTGGCGGATTCACTTGCAAAAATAACATCGCAAAACAAGGCGATCGTTGCGCCTAAGCCAGTGGCGTGTCCATTGATTTTGGCAATGATTGGCTTTTGACAATCCAAAAGCGTGTTGATAATTTGTTTGGCTTCACGGGCTGTTTTTTCAAATGAATTTGGGATATCGATCATTTTTTGCATCCAATCGATATCGCCGCCTGCAGAAAAAGCACGACCGGCACCCGTCAGAACAATCACTTGACTGTCAGAGTCATTGGAAATGTCGGTAAATAACGTGGCTAACTCAGCATGCATTTGCTCATCAACTGCATTCAATTTATCTGGACGATTGAAAGTCACTTCAAGCACTTTGCCTCGTCTCTCAAATTGAAATGTTTTGTATTTATTGAATTCCATGATCGCTATGAATGATTGAATCAATTTCCCTTAGAGGGACAAAATATCTCGGGTTTCACGCATGTAAAGCAAGCCTGATGTCACGTCTTCCACAGTGACTTCATGTCTGACATAGCGGCGTTCACGCTTGATGAACTTATCAATGGCTTTTGCGCTGATACGAACTTTGGCGCCAATGGGGATGGGTTCAAAAATCTCCGTATCGTGATAGGTATGGATAGAGCCAATGGCAAAAGGCTTGGTGTGGTCGAATTGAACGGACAACACAAAATGGGACACCATCAAGGGAGGAACGATGGCAGTCCCAAAGGGAGATTCACCAGGAATATGCCAAGTGTTCATGCGCCACCCCTCATACCAAGCGTTGTAGTCTTCAACCGCATCGGCATAAAGAATCACCAACTCTGGCGTGATGTGCAACTCTCTGGACAGGACATCACCAACATTCACCATATCCCAATAAGTTTGACACACCTCATCCAAACTCTTAACAAAATCTCGTGTTTGCTGAATTTGAATTTGGGTCATCGGACGCAAACTGTCCGTGCGAATTTCTTGTGACATGGTGTTCCTTTATTTTTGTAATTCAATATTGATCATGGCTTAAACGCCAACGTCAACCTCGGTCCAGCCTATGGTTTTAGTTTGTCCTTCTTCGTTAGAAGCCCAAAATTCCACCTTGAATCGAAAGCCATTTCCTTTGGGTGTTTTTTCTTTCACAACACCATAGGTCGTGATCACTTCATTGGCCAAAGTTGACGCCACATATTTACAAACAAACCGCGCATTTTTGAAAAAATTGGCGCCGAAATAGTTGACGCACATTTCTGAGATGTAAGCAGAAGACATTTCTCCTGTTTGAATGGGTGCTGCCAGACCAGTTTGATGGGCATACACAGGATCCCAGTGATTAGGATTGAAACGTCCCCACAATCTGGAACCCATCAGTTGGATAGCAGCTTTCTTTTTGACGCCTTCGAGCTCAAAACCGACAGGCGTGTCAATGGTGATCAGTCCATGGCTGTTGGCTGTATTCACGTGGTGAGACATAGAGAACCTTTTAAATTGAAGTGTGAGAAATGTTGTTACAGCGAGGTCAATCCCAAGGATTCACAAGCGATTTTGGAGAGTAGAAATTTGCGGGCACGCCCAGAGGGTGTGACAGGAATTTCGGCCGCTTCAACAAAGAGGAAGTGCTTTGGAATTTTGAATCGTGCCAGACGCTCGGTACAAAGGGACTGCAGTTCAGAAATTTGACAATTTGAACCTTCACGCAAAACCAGAAATGCCACGCCAACTTCGCCCATTCGCTCGTCTGGGACGGGCACCACATGGGCTTGAAGCACAGAAGAATGCGTCATCAACAGATCCTCTGCTTCACTGGGCATGACCTGTTCGCCACCGCACCGGTAAGACTCCTTAAGCCTGCCAACCAAGCTAAGGTAATCATCTTCATCCAAATAGCCTAAGTCACCTGTGTGCAACCAACCGTCACTGGTAAATGCTGCTGCGGTGTCTTCTGGCTTGTTGTAATAACCTTGGGTCACCCCAGGTCCTTTGGCTTGCAATTCGCCCACCCGACCTCGCGGCAAGACCTCGCCTGATTCGGGATCGACCACACGGTAAATCACCAACCTATTTCCCAATGCAGGGTCTCCTGCTGGCCCTACATCTCTTAAGCGACCATTGGAGTGAAGCCAACGCTCAATTCCATCCGTTGGCTGTGTGACAGCACTTGAAGCAGTTACCTCTGTCATCCCATAGCCTGTGGTGATTTCCAGAGGATGCAAGAGATCCAGGATTTGTTGCCAAATGGTGGATGGGGCTCTTCCACCCGACGACAGAACCGAACGCAAAGAAAGCAAGGGACAGTTGAGTTTTTTCTGAGCATCAATCAAAGCCAATGTCATCGCAGGAATGAGCAAGACATCACTGGCATGATGATCATCAATGGCGGTCAAGGAATCAGCGGGGTCAAATTTGGTTTGAGGAATGATGGCCCCACCCACAAACATGCATGCAAGCAAACCTTCAACATAGCCGTACACATGGTAGAGGGGGAGTGAAAACAAAATACGTCGGCCATCTTCAAAACCACGTGCCCATGCACTGCCAAACGCAGTTCGCAACATCATGTCATGCGTCAGAACCACGCCCTTGGGGAAACCTGTGGTTCCAGAGGTGTAAATGATGTCGCTAGGTGTAGACGGTCCTGGGTGATCAGTACTTTGAAAATCTACTCCTGTACCGAATTGATCAAGAGTAACAAGATCTTTTCTGATTTTTTCGTCATAAGCCTCACCTGTGTTGAAAACAACCACATGTTTCAACAATGGAAAGGCGAACCCCCCGCCATTGACTTCCCAATCGGGAGCCAATTCATCCAAAAATTTCAGATAGGGCAAGTCTCTGAACCTGTCCATGGTGATGAGCATGACAGCATCCGACTGCTTGAGGACATAGCCCAGTTCGTCGCGTTTGTTTAAAAAGTTAATGGGTACTGCAACTGCACCCACCATAGCAATTGCAAACTTAATAGCAATAAATTCTGGGAAATTCGCCATCAATAACGCCACGTGGTCACATGGTTTGACGCCACTGCTTATCAAGCCTGCCGCCAAACGTTTGGCCCATGAATGCATTTCTGCATAGGTCCAACTTTGGCCAGGGGTCATCACAAATAATCTGTTGGGAAATTCTTTGGCGTTTTTATCCAGCAACCCATCTAAGGTCATGGGTTTCCATACCGGTAACCGTTGACGCAGCAAAGCTTGCCTATCGCTGAGCGTTGGCCAACTGGTGTTGCTGGAATGGATAGTCAAAGCATTTCTCATCGGGTTACTGGCTGGTATGATTATCTACCTGCAAATATATTTTGAATCTAGGGTTTTCCCTTGGGGCACACAACATGAAAATTGATTTCACCGGTCAGACAGCGTTGGTCACAGGCGCGGCGGGTGGCATAGGCCGTGCAGTGGCTATGGCATTGGGTCGCGTTGGCGCAAAAGTGGTATTGATCGATATAGCCAAAGAGGCTGGACTTGAAACCGAATCACTCATCAAAAATATCGGTGGCGAGGCTTTGTTTGTCCAAGCCGATGTCAGCGATCCAGAGCAAGTTCAAAACTATGTCAACACCGCCATAGAAACATGGGGTCGGATTGATATCTTTATGAACAATGCGGCATGGCAAGGCGAAATCCATTCCTTGGTGGACTACCCCTTGGAGGTGTTTGAAAAAGTCATGAACATCAATGTACGGGGTGTGTTTTTAGGACTTAAATACGTTTTGCCCATCATGATCCAACAGGGCAAAGGTGCTGTCGTCAATACCGCTTCACTGGGATCTTTTTTGGCAACACGCAAACTGGGCCCCTATACCGCCAGCAAACATGCGGTCATGGGACTGACCAAAACTGCAGCACTTGAAGTGGCCCGCAAAGGTATCCGTGTCAATGCGGTGTGCCCTGGGCCTGTCGACACAGAGATGCTTCGCGACATTGAAGCTTCGCAAGCCTCAGGTTCAGCCGAACAACTGCGGGCGCAACGAACAGCATCCATACCGGATGGAAGGTATGCCGATCCGGTGGAGGTAGCGAATTTGATGCTTTACCTCGCATCTGATTTCTCCAGCCACATCACGGGCCAGGGCATTCAAATCAATGGGGGCAGCAACTACTGACCCTTATGTCCAACTGTCTCATCCAGCTAAATCGCTTGCATAGAATTGGCGTGGGCATTTTTCGACATTACGTATGAAAACAAAACTTATTTCCCTATTTCTTTGCTTGCTGTGTCAAACTGTCTGCGCTGAGTGGGTTCGTGGAGACCCAAACTGTGCTGCCTGGGTGACACCAGAAACCCATGCTCGTGAACTTGAAAATAGAGCGTGGTTAATCGGATTTTTGAGTGGCGCAAACATGGCGTTTTCCTTAAACGCAGACCACAAGCCCTTCAATTATTTGGGGGGCATAACGACTGATCAAATATACCTTTGGATGGATAACTATTGCCGGACAAATCCACATTCCTCCGCCATGTATGGCGTTGGTGAACTGATGCAGGAGAGGAACAAAAAATGAAAAAAAACTTATCGTTATTTCTTTTGATTTTTACGATCTTTTTTTCTGAAATGAGTAAAGCCGAGCCAGTCATGGTTGTTTCTGATGTGTATTGCAATATATGGGTTGCAGGAAGAAAGGGTAAAGCATCAAAAGAAGTTGAAAGCCACTTAATTGGTTTGTTAGATGGTTTAAGTGCAGGAAGACAGATTCCGTTTTGGAACTTCAAAGAAGGTATTTCGTTTAAGCAAGTTTATTTGTGGATGGATAAATACTGCTCAGAAAACCCAGACTCCAATGCTTATATTGGCGCATATGAACTTATTGATGAGCAAACACAAGGCTTATTCAAAAAAAGTAAGCCTCATTCAATAGCAAATTAATATGATGGATTCAAGCAATCCTCGCCACTAACGGTCCTGTGGGCAGGAGTGTGGGGGGGAGATTAAAACACCTCGAAAGAGGCGTATTCATTGATGGTCTGGCGGAAGCGGTGTCTGCAATACACATGCTTTTGAGAAGTCTCTTAATGTCCAAATAGTCTATATTTTAATATATAAATCAATGACTTAATGAATTTTTTGTCCAATTCCATCCAACGGCAATTTGACAAATCTTGAGCAATAGTGTGTCTTAAAGTGTATCTTTTAAAGGGAAAATTGCTTAAAAAATGAGCAAACTCAACGCACTTAAAGCTACATCCCCACCGACACGGTGACATCAATCGGCCCTGATTTTTCAAAAATAAGTTTCATGTCGTACTGGCGCATAAACCCAAAAGGCAGCTGAATCCCTTTTAAGAGGATATGGGGTGTAGCAGGGTTGTCAATATCAAAAGAAATACCCTCGTCAATTTGGATAAAAGGAATAGCTGCAGCATTCAAATCTTGGTTAGCTCTTAACTCCACAGAATCTGCATAACGGCATTCAGCGCCAATCAATTTATCGGGACCCGTCAAGCTGATAAAGCGCAGGTAAACAGGCACCAAGGCTTGGCCATTTTGCGTAGGATACGCAAAGGGATGGAACATGACAAAGTTGTTACCGCTGTACTCATGGGCATGCGTCGCGCCCGAGGTCAAAAGCACAAACAGTGAAAAGATGACGCTAAAAAATTTGGTCACAGCATTAACCTTCAGTGAGAAAAAGAAATTCCATAGCCCCAAGACTGCAAGCGCTCTGGAATGGCATTGAAAGCCAAGCTGATGCGCAAGTCACCTTGGTTCAATGGAACAGCATGGAGCAAATAACTGGGAAATAAAATCATGTCGCCCACATCAGGCTCGGGCGCAATCCATTTCTCAGCGTTAAATTGCCCAGTCTCCGTTCCTTTGTGTGTATTGGTGAAAACAAATCCACGGTCACCAAATCCTCGAAAAAAAACAGTACGCGAGGAAGCATGTGTAGGCGTTAGGTAAAGCACGCCTGAGATGAATGAATTGGCGTGGTTGTGCATGGCTTGACCGCCGCCAGGCTTCAAAAAATTCATCCAAATTTCTTTGATAGACCACTTCAGTTTTTCGCCAAACAGCAGTTGTCCCATGTCAGTCACTTGAACATTGATTTGGCTGGCTACCTCCACAAAAAAAGGGTCTGCTTCGGGAAAGGTAATTTCCGTGTGCGTTAATTCTTGGGACTGCTTATTAACCAATGTAGCGGTTGGTTGGTAATGAGAAATGAGTTGCTCGCATTGGTTTGTACTCAAAACCTTTTTGCAATACAAAAAAGGTGTTGGAAACAGTTCAAATACTTCGTTGCTGCTGGTGGACATGCAAATTTCCTAAACAACCATACCGACGGCTCGACTGACAGTCCAAAACATGGAAAAACCCCCAATAACATACAAAAAAGAGGCACGCGGGTTAAAGCTGATGTCCACCCATCGCTGCCACATTTTGTAAAGGAACCAGCTGATCAAAATCACCGCCAATTGACCAATTTCCACGCCTACATTGAAAGTTAACAATGCCACAAAAATATTTTCTGCTGGCAAGCCAATCTCTTTAAGCGCGCCAGCAAAGCCCATGCCGTGAAGCAAACCAAAAGCAAACGCCACCACCTCAGGCCAACGTTGCGTTAGCGAAGACTGGGTCTTCAAAGCCTCGTAGCACACCAACATGATGGACAAAGCAATGGTTACTTCCACCGGCGCAGCTCTTAGGGTGAATATATCTAAGGCGCTTAAAGCCAGTGTGATGCTGTGAGCAAGAGTGAAAAAAGTAATGGTAGAAACCAATCTCTTTTTAAAACTCACCAAAAGAAGCAAGCTGAATACAAAACACAAATGATCCCAGCCGGTCAAAATATGCTCAATACCTAAACCCATGTAGGCCTTGGCAATTTCTAGGCTTTCACGCTCATCATTGGCTCCCCCAAACAGAAAGACACTGGGCTGAGCGGCTGTAAGCGTGTAGACCTTGGTTCCCCCATCATTCCACTTGATATTGAACAACACAGCAGAATAGGATTTCCCTAAACCTTCAACTTCCAATTTGCCCATCATCCCTTTCTCGCCAGAGCACTGCACCACTTGATCATTGCTTAAGCAGCCTGGTGGCCACTGCAATTTCAATGCTTCACTGGGGGACTTACCTTTTGCAGGTATGGCCCAAGCCCACTGAAAAACACCTGGCTTGAACTCATACATATTGATCTCGGCCAAGCTCAATTCATGCGCATGACCCCATGGCGCAATAGCAACCATCCAACAGGCAAAAAGTATTTTGAATAATTTTTTTATCAACATCACTGCTTGTCTCCCTGGTCAATGATGGTGTATTTATTGCCCATGTCGCGAATAGCCTTGGTAGACAGCTCAGCACCGATTTGATTTTTCCAGTCTGCGTAAACTTTGGCTTTGACTTCTTCGAAATCAGCTTTTTTGCCTTCTTTGACACTGATTAAGCTCACAATCCTGGGGCCCGCTTTGCTGTCAAGCAAATGCCATCCGCTGGTAGGCAACTTTTCTAAAGCAGCAGTGAAATCTTCTCCGTAACCGTCAACGATGGTGAAACGCGGTCTGTCCTTGAAAATCTCCAAACTGCTGTCAACATCGCTCTTACCTTTGCCATTCAGTGCATTGACGAAAGTCTTCAAGTCTTCGGCCGGGGTTTTGCCCAAAGGTACAGCCTCTTGAAAATGAATCAAACTAGGCTCGTCATATTTGTCTGCATGCTCTTTGAACCAGTTTTGCAAACCGTTTTCATCCAGCTTTGGCAAGCTGAGTTTTGCTTGCGTCACACTCAATGCTTTAAAAATAACGCGCTCACGAATAGAGCTGTCGCCTTTGTCTAAGCCTAAAGCCACGCCCTCCCGGTAGAGCACTTCATTGTCAACCCATCTATCCATGAGAATTTTCATGTCTTTTTCAGAGGGTTCTCGCTTAAAAGAATTGGTATAAATTTGCCTAGCCTCTTGGCGAATTTCAGGCGTGATCACAATGGCATTGGGATCTTCTCTGGTCAATGACATGAGGTAATCGCCTACAAAAATAGCCGCAGCAATCACCATAAAAACAAACAAGGGCTCTTGTTTGAAGCGATGCCATAGTTTGTTTAAATCGTTTTCCGACACAGAACTTGTGGGTGTGGTTTGCATTTCTATCGCTCCTTGAGTATGAGGTTTGTTTGTTTATTTGGCTTTATTTGTTGAAGTTTGCTTTCAACTTCAGCGGCCAGTTTGGGGTGCTGCGGGGAAACTGCGCTAGCCAAAGACCCCAAGGTTTCTTGTGCTGGTAGAAAGTCTGGGCTTAGTTGGATCATGGTGAATAAATTTTCTTGAACAGCGTTTAGAAGCATAAAAGGGTCAGCGTTGGGCTTAATTTTCATCCCCAGTTCTAAATACTGCTTGTGCGCTTGGCTGTAAGTACTCAGGCGCTTTTGGGTCGCAGCGGGTTCGGCAAGCTCGGGGTTTGTGGTCCATAAACCAAGAATTTCTTGTAATCTGTCTCTGGGCGTTTCTTGGGGGGCGTAAGTTACCCACGGCGCTTTAAAACTTACCTGCAGATGGTCATCGGTGTTGGGTTTAACGCCGCTGGTGAATGCGCGTAAGGACTCTCCATCAGCTATGACCGTTCCCCACACAGCGTAAGGGTCTTCCAATCGCGCTTGCGTGGCGCTGGCAGCAATCTGCGGGTCTAGCCATTTTTTTTGTATATCTGAAACCAAAGGCCATTCAGCATTTTTTCTGGCCATCAATCCAATCGCTGGCGAATCTAAGCTGTTACTCACCAAAACTGCTTTTACGTCGGGATATACAGATTGGTACGCCGCCACAATGGTGCGCAGGGTTTGTGTGTCCATTTGAAACAAGGCCAACCACTGGCAAAAGACACCCCCATCGTTCAGCCTGTCTTTGATTTTTTGGAAATGCTCCACCGTGTAAAGCGTTGCCGCCCCGCTTCGGGCGGGATGGTACACATCGGCCACGATCACATCAAACGATTGCGTGGATGCGTTGACAAACCTTCTTGCATCCGCCGCTATCGTTTGCACGGGATGTGTGGGCTTAGGCATATGAGGGTAGCGCTTGAAAATCTCGCTGGCTTGCACAACTTCTGGCAGTAATTCCACAGCCTGAACCTTGACATCGCCAAACTCTGCTGCTGCATTGGCAGTAAAGCCTGTACCCAAGCCCAACATCAACACCTTTTGCGGATGTTCATGGAACATCAAAGGCAGAACTGCTAACCTTCTTTCAACCCAGCTGCTGGCACTGCTGCCCTCTTGCGCACGGTTATTGATTTGTAAACGGGCAACATTGTTCAGATCTTGCACCACACTCACTGCCGCCATCTCGCCATCGCGAAAAAACAATGTTTTTCCACCCGGGGGAATGTTCAAAAAATTCCAACTAAAGAAGCCGCCCAGCACCACATATGTCAAGCCAAGCGGCCACAACTTCAAAGTATCTTTGACAGTTTTAAAACTTTGCAAAGCGGTGTACCCCAGCAATACCAAACAAATAACGCCCGCCGCGCCCCACGCCGGAAACACCCACAAGCCAATCACCAATGGTGCCAACGATGCGCCCAAGATATTGAAAAAAAGTGACTTCGCTACCCAGCCTTGTGAACCGTCTTGCCGAATGGTTTGCTGAGTAAACACATAGCCCATGGCTGCACTGGGAATGGCCAAGCCCAGAAGTGCTGCAAAGCCTTCCCCCGCCAGCGCACTCCACACGCTTTCGCCCCACACCATGCTTGGCCATGAAAACAAGCTGTCTGCCATCGACAGACCCCAAGCGCCCATCACGACGCTGACTATCAACAAAGGGATGGCAACACTTTCACCTGAAGCTATTGTGTTTTCTTTGGCAATCAGCTTGTACAACGCGGCACCCAAAGCATGGAAAGCCAAATACACCATCAGCAACAAGGCATAGCTGTAAACCGTGTTTTCGGTCACCAAGCTGAGAACCCGTATGGCCAAGACTTGGTAAGCCATGCCCCAAAATCCCAACAAGAAAAGTACCAAGCCACCGTCAAACTTCACATCTTTGGCTGCGGTTTGCACAGGCTCTTGGTTTTTGCACATTCTCCATGCCAGCAAAGCACAACACGCATTCACAGCACTTAAGCCCCAAGCACTTTGACTGATGCCCCACTGCGGCAAAGCATAAAAAACAATCAAAGCCACACCGATGCAAGCACCCAAGGTGTTCGCTGCATATAAATCGGCCATGTCTTTAGACCTAGACCTCAACAACCCCATCATGGCGGGCAGCGTGACCCCCATGGCAAACGTAGAAGGAAACAATACCAAAAAAGGCAAACTAAAGGCCAGCAATGCTTGAGTGAAAGCAGATGGGGTTTCACCCAAACCAGCAGCAATGACTGGGCTCATAAAAGGCAAGGCCAGCGTGAGCAACACACCCCATGCTGCGATGAGCAGTTCTGCAAATACATAAATACGAAGCATCCCCAGAGACTGCATCTTGGGCAATGCAATAAGCCATGTGCCTACACACAGTCCGCCTAAGAACGC
>Ga0214921_10002168_pt1 | contig 32316 bp, 42 predicted proteins | sample LL1505_MetaG_FD_177992 | JGI IMG/M metagenome (GOLD analysis project Ga0214921, IMG submission 177992) | Freshwater microbial communities from Lake Lanier, Atlanta, Georgia, United States - LL-1505 | ecosystem: Environmental > Aquatic > Freshwater > Lake | place: USA: Georgia | collected... | reverse complement strand
TAGCCCGTCAATAAAAATTATATCATATTTTTTATTAATGTGATTTTTAAAAAATTCATCAGATGTCATTTTATAGTTTACATAACTACATTCACAGTATTGATTTGGATCAACCCCATCTTTATTATTGGTATTAATGTTTTTGAAAGTATCTCCATTCCAAACTCCTATTTCTAAATATAATGGATTATCTAACTTATAATTATATATTATTTCATTAATTACTTCAGATCTATATTTTTCAGTCATATTATATATAAGTATATTTTACTCTTTTAAGCTGTTGATTATTATATATTAAAATAATCCAATATTCGTTTCATACATACTTCATCAGATAATGTTCTTACAATATAATCTCGTGGAGTGAAACTCTGATATGTAGTTAGCATTTTATCTAGTGTGTCTGATAATTCAGATTGTTCTGTAATTTTAATACCACATTCATTTGACCAATAAGGGACGGATGATGCTAGTAATTTTTTTGGTCTTAGATGTTCATATGTAGCATTTATACCATTATCCATCTCGTCATACATTGATGTTGCGTCCATTACTAATAGTGGAACTCCTGAAGACATAGCCTCTTCTAAACCAAATCCTTGTGATTCATGTGCGTCTAATGTTAACATAAATTTGGTTTTTTGTAAAGAGCTTTTATAATCTTCTTCATTATAACTGCCATATTTGAAAATTTTATATTTTAGTCCCTTTTTATTTAGGATTGATAGTGTATAATTTACTAGATCATTTGAACGTCGTTTAATATATACTATACAATCATACTCTTTTTCCAATGATATGTCAGATGGCTTAAATGTATTAGTATCTACTGCGAATGGAAAATATATTAATGGCATTATTATTTCTCTTGCTAATTCTAGATAATAATCACCTACCCATTTTGATAATGAATTAAAAACACATCTACCTTCTAATTCTGATCTATATTTACCAACAATAGGTGGTTCAGGAATTACCCAAAATTGGGGTCCATATACTATCTTAATATTCTTTGGTACTATATCTGGATCTACATAATGCATAATACAATATAAAATGTCATAATTATTTATTTTAAGACGATTAATATCATTTGTATATTCAAAATCTATATTACAACTTTTACACATTCTTTGTATGGCACTCCAATTTTTAGGGTGTGGAATTCCACTAATCATATAAAAAACTAATTTCATCTATTATACATTTGTATAATTATACTTTAGATTCATAACATCATGTTCTTATTAGTTTAAAGAAATATTATAGATTATTATTATTATTATGAATGTCACTATATTAGGATCATGTCGTCAATATTCAATAAAAAATAATTATAATACTTCATCAATTCAAGATAGGCTAACTTTTCCACATTATACTAAAGAAATTATTCAAGCCATAGAATACTGTAAAGGTGTACATCAATTTGATAATAATTTAACACAATATTGTTTTCGTACAGGTATACTTAATAAATCAAATATTGATTATCAAAAGGAACTTCAACAAGAGTTTGAAAATACTGACTTATTTATTGTAGAAATTGCTAGTCGTATATCATATGAGTGGAACAATGTATATGTTCATCATATTCTTAGTGAAAACGAATATGGATTTCATGATATTCCAAATATTAAAATACGTGATTTAACTGATATTGAAATTGAAAATGATATTGTTCGAATTAAAGAATTACTCTATCCAAAAAAAATACTAATTGTTCCTCATGTTTATACTCGAACTTCAGGAAAACGTTATGAATTAGTTAAATTATTAGAACATCTGACAACTAAATATGATATACCATTTATAAATCCATCTGAATTACTTAAAAATGAAACAGATATATATGAAGAAGGTCAAGCTTTTCATTACTCAAGTAAGGGAAATAATTTAGTTGAGAAATTATATAAAGAGCGCATTGATACTATATTTAGTAAAAAAACAGTAGTATTAGTTTTAAAACAATGGTATATTAATTATTGTAGTAGAAAAGAAGAATATATATGGGGAATTGGCGATATATTAAGAGGTATTATAGGTATATATAAATTATCAAAAAAATATAATTTTGACTTGATAATTGATAAGTCGTTTCATCCTATATCACATGTATTAAAGAATGATAAACATCATTTAAGCGACATAGTTGAAAAATCTAAAAATGATATACCATTTATTCTACCAGATAATGTTGAATATTACATTAATAATGAACTATTAAATAATTCTAATAATCATTTATTATTTTTTTCTAATATGCCTTTATCATCATATGATGGTGAAGTATCAGCTGAATTAAAAATGTTCATTAAACATTTTTTAAGACCAAAATCTGATTTTAATAGTTATTTACAAGAAATATTATCAACATTGGATATTAATTATAACATTATACATTATAGATTAGGAGACACTGAACTTGTTAGACTTAAAACAGATAATTTAAATTTAGAAAAAACATATAATCACTTATTAAAAAATAATTTTGATAATACAGTATTAATTACAGATTCAACACACTTTAAAGATTTTGTAAGAGTACATAATACAAATATTAAAATGTTAAATACTAAAATTTGTCATTTAGGATATATAGATTCATATGAATCTATACGTGATACAATGACCGAATTCTTTTTGGTATTAAATGCTAAATATATCAAGTCATTTAGTACATATGGATGGATATCTGGATTTGTTTATGCTATTCATAATATATTTAATGTGCCGCTACAATCAGATATTAATGTAGTATTTTAGATACTATAATATATTAGACTTATTAGAGGCTAAATAGTCTAACAAATTGGAGCAAAATAAAATTCAGTATTTTTAAACATATACATTAATTCACCTTTAGTACTCATAGGTGTATGATGAAATGTAATAATTTTTGGAAATTCATTATCTTGTTTAATTGCACTTGCTAATACTGCTACACCAGATAATAATGTGACACATACTTTACATGATGCCATTATATCAGCGTACTCATATATATTATTAATCTCTATAATATCATCTAAAAATACAGGTGTATCCCTATTTTTAATATTTTTGAATCTTATAAGTTTTCTCTTTAATTCTGGATATTTATTAAAAACTGAAGTATAAGTCGATTTAATAAAATCATCTGAATAATTATGTGATATTGATGTAATATCATAAATCAAACAATTTTCTAATTCAGGAAGAATATTAGGTTTATAATATATTTCAGGATATTTAGCAGTACCTGTTGATAATCCATGTGTTAGTTCCATATTCTTCATACAATTATCTTCGCAAAAGATCTGAAATCCCCTAGAGCTTCCTGCGTTTGGAGGTAATTCAGATTCGCCTTTTATATATGGATTCAATTTCCATACTAAATCATAAATTTCTGGATTTCTATAAACATTTTCTTTAGATATATATACATCATAACCAGCCTCAGTATATAATTTTGGCAATGTTGAAAATGCTAGATTATCACCTAATCCACCCCATGGCTGGTATATTATAATATCTTTTGACATCTTATAATATACCATATTAATTATTGCTTTATATTATGACCAAATAACTTACAAATAAAAATAGTAATCTGACTCGCAAATACTCTTATTAATCTTATATCCATAACTCTCAACTAATTGACATACTTCTTCAGTGCTAGTTCCAGCATCAGATAATGTATTACCTATTTCAAATACACCTGCTATAATCTTATGCGCCGATAGTAAGCTATGTGCCCCCTCAAATATACACTTCTCAGCTCCTTCTACATCAATCTTAATAAAGTCAATTTGTTCAATATTATTCTCTTTACAATAGTCATCAAGTTTCTGACATTTAGTATTAAGAACATTAATTGTCTGATTTAAATTATCAAAAACAGGGCGCCTAACAATACTACTTAAACCAACACTATGTTCTGGAATATAAATATTAATATTATCATTTGTATTTCCTAGACAAAATTCATTCATTTTAATATGCGAATATGTATCTTTTACTTTATTAGATAATACTGGATGTGGTTCAAAGCAATGAATATTTTTTAATATATTTAGTCCATTTAATACTTTAATAAAACTGCCTGCATTAGTACCTACATCAAATATATTACTATTTTCATCTAATTTATGCGTTTTTAAAAAAGTATTCATAAAAATTGTTAATTTATCTTCGTCAATACTATTTAGTTCTTCAAATGAGTGTTTTTGAAAACAATTTGTATATGATGACATATTTATATAATATATAATATATAAATTACAATGTCTTTATATTCATACATTTAATATATCATTGAGAATTTGACATTACAAACGGATATGATGTTAAATTTATATCTTGACCTGGTATGTTAGGTCTATCTAAAATTGTTGGTATTAATTCACTATTCATTATACCTGCTTTTTGAATATCTTTTCTTATATAAGTACATTCAAATACATTAGGTACAACTACATTATTATATATAGTTGTACTACAACAATTATTTGGATGTAAGTGTACTAATGTATGTGTTTTAGATAATTTATTTAAAACATCAAGTTTCTGATCTATAGGTAATGGAGCATCTAAATGTGTAAATCCTGGCTCTGTAAATGGAAAATGAAATTCAATAACTAGTTGTTTTATTTTATTTAATTGTTCTAAAGAAAGAACTTGTAACCAACGATACTCATATGTCTCAATATCCATTTTTAAAAATATATTATCATATTTATTAAATATATCAAATAAATTAGTTGTTGTATTTGAATTAAAATATGAAATATTCTTTTTAACAAAATCAATATTTTTATTTTCTTCTGGCAGTATATCAATAGTTCCATCATATGCGATACATTTAATATCAGGATACTTTAAACAAAACACTTTCTCAAAATTAATATCATTTGCTATTCCACATGAAATAATACAATCATAATCTAGATTATCTACTATAATATATCCACCATCCATATTAGATCCAATACGGATTTTTTCTTTATCACTTTTATATACTATTAAATAGTCTAGTGACATTATTTATATATATGTATGTATGTATATGATTGTTTAAGTTAATTAATATGAACCTAAAAGTATTATTCTTACTAAAGATAAAATGAAGGTCGCAGTCTTATTTACTGGTGCGCTCCGCACTATTAAAAAAACTATGCGGTATTTTAAACAAAATGTGCTTTTAGATTCTGATGTTGATGTATTTGCCTGTGTACAAAATGATACAGATACGCCAAATTCAGAATGGGAATCCTGGATTTCTTTAGAAATGGGCAATCATCTAAAACTAATTACATGGTTCTCTCCTGATGAACATCAAGACTGGATTTCTATTCGTGATAAACTTATTTCTCACCTAAGCCTTATTGATCGTTGGAAAAATTATATTAAAAATAGCGGCTCTATAATTGAATATTACCAACTATACCTAGCTTACCTTAAAATGTGTAGTTATGAAGATACACATCAACGATATAAATATATTATTCGTGTAAGAACTGATACTATATTCGCAAAACCTATTGATTTTCACTGGCTTAACTGGACTGATTCTGAGGTCGAAGAACGAGTTCAAACAATTAATAATGAACTTACTCTCTCTAATATAGAAGTTACACCTCAAAATACACTTAATTATTTTATGACAACTATTATATCAGATGATTTAATTCCAAATATTCAGAATATTATGGCCCGTTATATTCCTAACCAGTATAATACAATTCCGTCTACTGTTGCGGACTTAAATCAATATATAAAAACGGGGGCGTATATATTAGTAATTAGAGCTAATAATTTGTATGTCGTTTCACGTGAATCATTTAATTTAATTCCTACTCTATCATATATGTATGGATTTTTAAAGTCTCCTTACAATGATGAATACTGGTATAATGCTGAAAATCAATTTCAAAGCGCGTGTTACTTTTCTGGTTTAGCCGTTTTTGATTATAATACTTTGTTTGAAGATAAATCGCTTTATGAATATGATGAAAAACGCTACTTTGATCTCAACTTTAATGTAATGAATCCTGCCATGCTTTACTGTCTAGTACGACGATAAGATACAGTCTAATAAAAATATTATTTTATATTTTTTTACAAATCAGCTATAAATAGAATATATATTTTTATTTTGATGCCTTGCGAATCTTATTACCATTTCGAAGAATAAAGTAATGTTTATCATCTTCCTGCTCTTCCTCTTCCTCTTCCTCTTCCTCTTCCTCTTCCTCATCTTCTTCTTCCTCTTCCTCATCCTCTTCTTCTTCCTCTTCCTCATCCTCGTCCTCATCCTCTTCCTCTTCCTCATCCTCGTCCTCATCCTCTTCCTCTTCCTCATCCTCGTCCTCATCCTCTTCCTCCTTTTCTTCATCCTCTTCTTCCTCTTCTTCTGCTTCATCCTTTTTCTTATTCTTTACATCACATTCACATACACAAGTTCCGCGACTCTGCCTAATCAACGGACACTTCTTTAACTCTTCCTCATCCTCTTCCTCAATTGACTCTTCTTCCTCCTTACGCTTCTTGCTAAGATGCTCAAATACAGGCCTCGCAGTAGTACTAGTTCTAAACAACTCATCTAGACTATCTTCTGCTTTACGCTTCCTTACAATATCATTAGACGGGTTATATTGAGGCACCTCAATATGAGGCACCTCATATTGGGGCGCATCATATTGGGGCGCATCAGAGATAGAACCATAAGATGCGACAAGGCCAGGCTCATAAAGTAGAGTAGAACGATCCTCATCTTCCTCTTGATTGGAGGAAATAGGCAGATGATCCTGACTATCATACAAGATTCCCCCAAAATTTACACTTACCGCATGATATTTATCCTGGATATGCGACCATCGCATATCCGCCATATTACGAGATAGGCTCGGAACGGGTCCATTGTGTTTGAAAGAAGTTGCATTTAGCGTGTAAATGTTATTACTGGCATATTCAGTCAAGCAAAGAATAGTCTTTAGCGACTCACGAATCAGAAGATCTTGATGGAGATAAATATCACCATTATAGTCCTCAATTACAATATTGTACGGACTGTTGTACCGACGAAATACATTAAAGTAAGCACGACCATTAATATAGATAGAGGCAATCTGGTCAATCTTATGAGTAATTTGGCCACTCATAGCCATCTGGGAAAGATTAATAAGATTCTGGTTACGAGTATTAAGATCAGTCATTTTATATGATTGCTTGGAAATATACGATAAAGAGTGCTTTCTTAGGATAACTACTAGCTACACCAATGCTAAATATGGAAAATGAAATCAAATTTTATGATTATTGCTGGATAATCATAAAATTTTGTGCTATTTAGTTCTAACAAGTTCTTAGCCTTGTATATAGTAATTCTCTGCTAAAATACCTTTAACCATTGGCTTTATTTGTTGCTCAACAGTTGAGGCAATAATACCTGGCATTTCAGTTCTATAATTTGTAATATCATTACGCACATCATTCATATTACTTAAAAGATCCTCATTGCTGATCTTTAATTCATTAATCATATACAGATTTGGCGGGGGAATTTTATCAGTTATTCTGTCTTTATATAGACTAAAATCATACATTATATTATTTGAATCTATGGTTTCTGGTAGTGTCGGCGGCTCTACACCATCCGCAGCAGGACAAAGAAATGATGAAGAAATTGTATTCATTTGATTACATTCCTTATCCGTACTCTTTAATGTGGTACTCGTTAAACAGACATTTTGTGATGAACACCAAGAACAGCCGCTTGAATTAGAACAATCCATACACGATTTATATTGAGCACAATAATCCGCAAAAAACCCCTCCTTCTGTTTTTGTGTAACTAGCACTATAAAAAATAACAATATTAAGGCAGGTACGAAAAGATATCTTAGTCTCATTCTACTACCTCTTTTATTTATTTAGAAATTGATTCTCCAACAACTTCAATATCTGGATTTTCTTTATTTACTAACTTTCGTCGTTTAGTTTGTGTTTTAGAATTACGTTGACCTATTGACCTCTTTTTAATTCTTCTAAGTTCATTCTTAATTTCAACTCTATTAATTGCGTGATCCATCATCAATATACCTATGTCTGGAGGAGGCGGTAATGATATCAATGTGTTATTATTTAATTCATTACCCTGTGTTAAATCTTTTAATAATTGTATAACTCCATCTATACTAGTATCATATATTACAGTATTACTACCATTTATAATATAATCATCAAGAATTATATTAACATATTTCTTTAACTTAGCCCCCTTAATGTTCGCTTTATGTATAGCATTTTTGTAAATTTCTCCTATTCTATTAACCGATGCCTTATAGTCATATTTGGGTACTTTATAGTAATTCATTCCCAATTTCTTGCGTAAATCTGGATGGTCTAAATCATCAAAGAAATATACGTCACTAGCAATCAAATTAGTAGCGGCCCTTGTATTTCCATTTATCATTATATTTCTCAATACATTCCAGGTTTTATTTATTAAATGTGGGGCATTTACCCGCTCATTTTCTCTCATACGATGATTTCTATGAATACACTCTTTTATCAAACCTCCACCAACATATAGGTGTATTAAGTCTTTAATAAACTCGAGGCTCTTTATATCTCCATTATTGCTGTAAATAAGAACATTCTTTATCTTGCCCACTTTTTGAAGATTTTTTAACTTTTTCATTATACCTAGAATTCCAGGTCTTAAAATTCCTAATGGCTCATTTGATATCTCTGTCAGTAATATATCTCTTACAAAATATTGGTAGGCTTTATCCAGGGCGGCTTGGGCGGCTAACTCTAATCGAAGGCTTGTAGCAAAGTAATATACCGAATATAATTCCGCTAGTGTCTCATCTAAATCAAAAATAAAGTATACCATACCTACTTTCTGTTTTATTTTTAATTTACTATTTGATTAACTCGCAATGAATTAAACTAATTCTAGTTATATGAAACCTTCGGCTTTGTCGTAACTGGAATAATCTGCTTACTATCTATGCGCTTTGATGGTTCAATATATCGGAGACCAATAAATTTAAAGATATCCTTTTCTGATTCCATATATGGAACTTCTTTTACACCATCTCTTACTTTTGTTAATGTATGCTCATTTAGACTATATCCCTTATCTATCGCATATTGTCTAAATGCCACATTAAATCTATCTGATCCCGTGAAATATAGAAGTGCATATGCGTACTCTTCATCTGGAGTCATTAGTAAATCTAAGCGGCGGGCAACTACGTCCGTTTTTGATATTGCCATACACTTGTGTTCACCTAATGCTAAGATTTCCTTAATATATCCCGCCTCTTCTAATGCTTTAACATATAGGGTCAGATTCTTTTTAGCTGTCTTAGAATTAACATTAGTAGGAACACGAATTAGTACATCAATATCACCAGATGTTTGAGCTTCGCGACGATAACTTCCTACAATCTGTATTTCATAATCTGTCATTATATCAGGCTTCAAGTCTTGAAGGGTTTCATGATGTTCCACCATTTCATCACGGGGAATTCTTTCAAGAAGATCTTCATAGTACTTCAAACCGATTTTCTGCTTGTCATTAAGCAGCTTAGGATTTTCCTTTACAGCTTCACGGAGCTGTTGAATACTCGTAATACCCGCTTTAACAAGCGCAGTGGCGGCGGTAGGACCAACACCATAAATATTCTGTAGAGCCTCTAATGCGTCTATATTATAGGCCTCTTTGGCCTTCTGTGCGGACTCTAATACACCCGTTTCAAGAATCTCCTTGATTTTCTTTTCCATTTTAGCGCCAATTCCTTTAATATCTCTTAGGTCCTCATATGATGTGATGGGGGGTTCGTGCGTTTTTAACTGGGCTATAACTTTAGCATAAGCGCGTGCCGAAAATACTTCCTTATTCGCAGTGTCTCGTTTACGTAAGATCTCGAGAGAATCAATTATGATCTTTTTATGATCAGTAGTAGCTGCCATTTTGAATTATCCTTTAATAATCGATTTAAGGGCTTCAATTTTTCTTTTTGTCGAGGATGTAAAGGACTTTAAATCATAATATGTAGATGACTAAATTTACGCTTAGTAAGAGTAAAAATCCCGCTGAATATTGGAATGGTAAAAGTGGACTTCCCGCCGAGATCAATGTAATGAGTTATCATCCAATTATATCCGAGTTTGAACTACTTTCACTTATTTGTGCCTTACATGGCTATTTAACTGCGTTTGATATCTTAACTGGGGGAGATCCTAATTCTGAAAAGGATGCGGATATTAACGCAGTTATGACAGCATTTCAAATGTATATCTCTCCAAAAATGCCTATATCTAATTACTCTTCATCGGATAAACGAATGAAGGCAACTGAAGGCATGACGGCTAAACCTATCGATGGGAAAAAATTGACGTAAATTGCGGTCTTAAAAATTTATGTCAAGCATAATAAATAGGATGGAGTATAGTGAACAAATGTTTAGATCTAGAGGAAATACCAAAGGAAATACCAATGTTCTTAAAGAAATTCTTTATGAAGATAATAAACCTATACAACATATTGGCGCTATTAAAAGTTGTATTGAAGCGGATGAAGCGTCTTATTTACTTAAGATTATAAACAATAATACTAAGGCCAAAATTTATTCACTTATATGTTGTTTTACTTTCATTCCATCAGTTAAATGTATTGAATATCTTATTGCTGATGGAACACCGCTTAACGAGACCTTTGAAAATAATCCATTTCAATGTACTCCACAAGAATACTTAGATATGTATTTTCCATCCTCTAATATAATGGATGGACCTCGATACAATTGTTTATCGCGTGACGCAATATATTACGCAATTGAAAAGGGTAAATTAGTTTTAAAAAATAGGGAACATACTTCTATAAGATCACATGATCATATAAAGTCACCACTTGTTAAAAAAGTTCGTAAATCTATTCTTTCACTACTTAAATCAGATAATAAGGAAATATAATATCAACTTAAACATTTTCATACAATACTACTTATAGATGAAATTTTTTTATGGTCATGGTGAAGGAAATTATCTTGATATAACAAAAGACGTTTTTCAAAAATGTCTTAAGGATGATGGTATTTATATTTCAGCAGCTGATGGAGAACGCTGTAATATTATTGGCTATGATCCTTATCCTCATATTCTAAAACACATCCTTATTGTAGATCATTTTAATAATAAATATATTTATAGTGCCACTAAAGAGGTCATTATTAAGTTTGATTCAATTAGCCAACAACTTACTGATAATAAAAGTCCAAAAAAATGGTGGAATATAGTAGGTAAATTTATTAATGATCCTAAAGAAAGACTTAATACTTTACAAAAACATTTAAATTTGTATCATGTAGGTTGGGGAGGATTTGAATATGAATATCCTGAACAACTTATGGCTATAACAAATATAAATGAGAACTCTAAAGTTCTTGAAATTGGTGGTAACGTCGGCCGTGTATCACATATTATTCAAACAATTCTTAATAATGGTAAAAATCATGTAGTTATGGAGTGCGATAATGATATGGCTAATAAATTACGATTTAATCTAAATACCAATGGGTTTGATAATATAAATATTGAAACAAATTGTTTATCAAAGACACCTCTATACATTGATGGTAGCCATGGACCACGTCCCATTGAAGACTTTAAAGAAACAGAGAAACCTGTTGAAGTCCCTACAATTAGCTATTCAGAAATATGTAAAAAATACAATATTAATTTTGATATTTTAGTCGCAGATTGTGAAGGTTCTCTTTACTATATCTTTAAAGAAGATCCTGATATGCTTAATAATATACATACAGTTATTATGGAAAATGATTATACTGATATTACTCATAAACAGACTGTAGACGCAATTCTTAAAATTAAAGGATTTAAAATGGTATATCAAGAGAAAGGTGTTCCGTGGGCCTCATGGAGTTGCTGCTATGAATACTTCTATGAAGTATGGAAGAAGTAGTATATTGAATTATCAAAAAATTGATTCCTTTAAATCGCAATTCAATATATAGCCCCTAAGATGTCTATCCAAGAAGGTACTACTAAGTCTAAACGTGTAAAGAAACCTGTTGTAGCACCAGAGACCTGTACAATATGTGCTGAGAATTATACAGCCATTATTCGCAAAAAATGTGTTTGTAAATACTGTAACAATGATGCCTGTTCAAAATGTATTGAGAGATATCTTTTGGACCGACATGAAGACGCCCACTGCCTCAAATGCCGTGTAAATTACAATGATGCCGCCCTACATGAGATTTGTACAAAAACATATCTCAACCAGGTTTATTTCAAACATCGCCAAGAAGTTCTAATTAATCGCGAGCGTGCCAATCTACCTGGTCTACAACAAGAGGCCATTAATGCCAAATTAGTACGAGAAAATGATGCTAAAATTGCCGAAATTCGTAAAGAAATTGCGGCGATTCGTCTACAACGCGATGAAGTCATGAATAGATATAATACTGTCATTTCAATGTATTATTCTAAACTGGCTACCAAAGAGAAAGAGGAAGCCTACAAATTTAAAATAGAGGCTGATAAAATAATTGAGGAGTGTAATCATTTTAGGGAATTGATTAGTAATAAAGAGACTGATATTAATAAGATTCGGTGGGGACCTATAAATGGTGTTACACCTGTTAAAGCAGAGGAAGAGAAGAAGAAATTTATTCGCCGTTGTACCCGCGAGGGATGCCAGGGGTTTCTAAGTACCGCTTGGAAATGTGGAATTTGTGAATATTATAGTTGCTCAAAGTGCTTCAAAAATAAGACTAAGAAACAAGATGATCCTCATGAATGTACGAAGGATGACCTTGAAACGGCTGAGCTTATTAAGAAAGATTGTAAACCGTGCCCTAATTGCGGCGAGTTTATTATGAAGACTTCTGGCTGTTCCCAAATGTGGTGTATCTCCTGTCAAACTCCTTGGGATTGGACGACTGGTAAAATTGTTACCAATGGAATTATTCATAACCCCCATTATTATGAGTGGATGAAACGTAATGGCGGTGCGGCGCCGCGTAATCCAGCTGATATTCCCTGTGGCGGTTATCCGACTGTATGGGAACTTCGTAGAATGCCTAAAGGCATAAATCCTCATATTTCAAATAAATTTCATGAATTTCATCGTATCTGTCAAGAACTACAGGATATATCAGAACGCGGATATCGTAGCCATATTGATAATGCGACAACGTCAGGTATTAATGTTAAGTTCCTATTAGGAGATTTTGATGAGAAACGTTGGGGTCAGAATCTGGCAAAGACTGAAAAGAAACGAAAGCGTGATAATGAGGTTCAAGAGATATTTGTGGCATTTCGAATGGTAGCTGTTGAACTCATTAATCGCGTACAAAACTATGATGATGGTACTATTAGGAACTTTAGCTTATTAACCGCATTTAATGCCGAGAAGTTTATTAATAATCTTGATATTGAAATTCAGGCGTTAATTATAATGATTAATGATGCGCTAAGAAATGTCAGTACTTCGTACTGCTATTCTGTGCCATATATTAATATGGATGGGGGATATTATGGTGTTAAAACGAAGAACTTTGCGAGTGAAGTCAAGAAGAAGAAAAAGGATATTGTGGTAGATTATGAAAGTGTGTTGGTTCCACCCGCTGTAGAAGGAGTCTGGTCTGATAGCGATGATTCTGATGAAGATATCGTAGGCAAGATAACATATAAACCACCACTTTCTACAGCCGCAACTACTGTTGCTACAACAGAAGATGAAATATTTAATGAGCTTGATAGAATTCAAGGTATAACAAAGGCGGTGGGAGAAGCAACTAATAGTGATGATGACAATACCGCTATACAGCGGGCTATTGTGGCAAGTCTAGAAAAATAAATTGGTATATCTAAATATTTTAATTTTTATTACTCTGTTGTAAAAATTGAAATATAGGTCGATTATAATCTTAGTCGATTATAATCTTAGTCGATTATAAAATGTCCACGTATATTATTGATTTCTGGAAAAATAATCGCAGCTATTGGATTACTCCTCCATTGAAGCATCAAGAAGTTGACAAGCTGATTTGTGATAGATTCTGGACTTATGTATGGACAGATGAAAATCTTATTGGACAGATTATATACCTTGACCAATTCTCTCGGCATTTTGCCCGCGCTAAATTACTTACAGAGACTGAAGTTTCTAAGCGCCGCAATATTATTGTAGACATCATTAAGCATCACCTTGATGTGTTAAAAAATATGGATGAGGTTGAAATTGTCTTCGCACTCATGCCCTTCAAACACCTTAATCAATATGACTTCATATTTGACTATCTTCATGGAGAGTGGCTTCCGCCACAAGGCAAGAATATCAGCGACTTTCCTGATCTTCAGCGATTCTACATTGATACCTATAAAAAGGCTTTTACCCTTGAAACTATTAAAGCCAACATAATTTCCAGTCATACTTTATCATCATATGATGCGTCACTCATTTGTGAATACTATCCTGACGAATACCTTTCAGATATATGGTTTGAACAGACACTGAATTTAGATAATCCTAGTGTAAATAAACTAAGTCAGCTTCTTCTACTACACAGAAGAACACTTACAGTAAGTCTAAGTGGAGGCGTGGATTCAATGGTCATGCTTCTTCTACTAAAAAAGAGTGGAGCGGATGTCAACGCAGTTCACATTGTATATGGAAATAGGCAGGAATCAGAGCACGAATACCGCTTTCTTGCGAATTTCTGCTATAAACTTGGCGTTCCACTATTTGTATATAGAATTAAGTGGTTGCGGCGGGGGGAAATTGATAGAGTCTTCTATGAAGATATGACACGTGATCTGCGGTTTTATACTTATAGAGCTATTGGTGACTCATCCATTCTATTGGGGCATATCCGCGATGATATCATTGAGAATATTTGGACCAATATCGCTCACTGCCACCACCTGGATAACTTGAAGAAGATGGAGGCTCAGGAAATACAACATGGTGTACGACTTATGCGGCCACTTCTTGAAGCTAATAAGGATGATATATATGAAGTTAGTAAAAGGCTGGCAATTCCTTATCTAAAAAATACTACACCAAGTTGGTCTAATCGCGGAAAGTTTCGTGAACATTTTCATGGTGAGATTATTAAACAGTTTGGTGAGAACATTGACAATAAAATCATTGAATTCGCAGAAGCTATAGAAAGCCAACATAAGCTACTTGATATTGTCCTTTATAAGCCAATTTATAATAGCTTTAAAGATAATTGTGTAGATATTACAATTGGCGTGAAAGCTAGGTTGGACGCAAGTAACTGGCTGAAAATCTTTGAACATATCTGCCATATGAAATTAGGTAAGGCAAGGCCAAGTATTAAATGTATGCGGCATTTCTGTACGCGACTTTATAATAATTGGGGCAAGGAACTTAATTTGGATATGGGTGGGGATTTAAAAATTAAGATTAGACTTGGTGGAGATAGATATATGATGGAGTTTATTACTTGCTAGATGGATACAAAATAACTATATTTTTAATTATTATAAAATGTGACTATATATTATAGAATGGTAAAACATAGTATCTCTAGAAGGAGAAAAAATAGAAGGGCGAAAAATAAAACTATACGACGTACTAGACGTAATAGAAAGACAGTGGGGGGCACACCTGATCTAATTACTGCTTCAATGAATAATGATATTGCCGAGGTGAAAAGACTGTTAAAAGAAGGCGCACTTGTGAACGCCCCTGATGAAGATGGAGATACTGCGCTGATGTGGGCTGTATTCAAGGGCCATAAAGATGTCGTAGAGGTGCTGCTGGCTGCGGGCGCTAATACCAACATGCTGGATTCCAATGGAAAAGAAAAGTTGACGGAACTGCTTAAACCAGCGAAGGCGCCGCCTCGCCAAGCTTGGCAAGGCTAAATAATTAAATAAATACAATACTATTTTTATTATTGTAATAAAATTATCTTATTAAATGCTATTTTTATTACCCTGTGAGGAAAAAATTGAAATGCGCTGTGGCTATAAAGATATGTGTGTAACAATGAATCAGATCCAAGTAAAACACGCATGGGCTTTACCACAGCCAATATTAGAGATAAAACTAATTGAAGCCGTTAGTGAGAATAACATTGTAAATGTACAGACTCTACTGAATAATGTCATTAATGAAGAAGAGATTGGGCCTGCTATACTAATGGCTACATCTATGGGGTATAGTGAGATTGTTGAGGAACTAGTATGGGCAAAATATAATAATGGGCATAAATGTGGATTAAGGCCTGGTGTTAATAGGACTGATGTTGTATCTGCGATAAGGACTGCTAAGATAAATAAGGAGAATGCGTCTGACAAGAAGGTATGGACTGATATAATTTATAATCTGAGTTGGGGATTGGTTCAGATAATTGAGAATGGAAATAGAGCAAATAACTAATATGTGTGTCTAGTAATCCAATACTATTTTTATTACTCTATTCAGAAAAAATTGAAATGCGCTGTGGCTATAAATAGAGTGTGTTAAAGCAATTAAACAATGGCAGATATCCAGTCTTTCACTGACATGGATGATGTGATTCCAGATGATATCCAAGTGGCTGATTCAAAGGATGATCCAAAGGATGATATTGAAGAACTTGAGGCATCTCCATTCATTACAAACGCACCCATATCTAAACTTATTCTAAAAGACATCATCAAGATGGATCCCTCCAAGTACAAAGACAATGCGGGACTTAATTACTGTTTTCGCATACTCTCTAAGAAATACAAGCATCAGCCCAAGAAGCGCGAAATCGGTATGATTTATCGTGAACTCCTTAAAAAGAATCCAGAGGCCTATCCCTACATTGAAAATCTGTGGAATGCCCTTATTAACAAGAGCGTTCGCAGTGAGAGTGGTATTGTAAACGTAAGTGTATCTCTTCCTCCTGGCAAGTTCAGCTGTAAATACAATTGCCACTTCTGTCCTAATGAGCCTGGAATGCCACGCTCCTATATCAGCAATGAGGATGTTTTCAAGCGCGCGGCAGTAGTTGACTTTGATACTGTTAAACAAGTATATAATCGGTTAGACGTGCTTGAGAAAAATGGTCATCCCATTGATAAGCTTGAATTTCGCGTTCTCGGCGGCACATTTAGCTGCTACGATCATGCCATCGCTGATGAATTCATTCGTGATTTATACTACGCTGCCAATACTTATTATGAGGATGATGATAGGGTAAGGGGGACAATTGAGGAGGAGCACGCTATTAATGTAACCGCTAAGGTTCACGTTGTCGGCCTCGGCATTGAGACGCGACCTGATGAAATCAATGAAGCCGAGATTATTCGGTATCGTCGCTATAGTGTAACGCGTGTTGAGCTAGGTGTTCAGCATACAGACGATGCCCTTCTTCGCAAGGTAAATCGCGGACATGGTGTTAAGCATTCTAGGAGGGCTATTAAGTTGTTAAAGGATTATGGATTCAAGGTGGAGATTCATATTATGGCTGACTTGCCTGGTGCTACACCTGAGGGCGATATGGAGTGCTACAAGGAAGTTCTTCAAGGCCCAGATTTGATTCCTGACTATATGAAGGACTATCCGTGTCTTGACGTAGAATTTACTAAAGTAAAGGAGTGGAAGGCCAGCGGTCTATGGAAACCATATGCCGAGGCAACGCCTGATGCAGCCGATTTGAAGAGGGTGCTAATTTACAGGCAGAGCATTACACCGCCTTGGGTACGTGTCAATCGTATTCAACGCGATTTTAAGGAAGCTAAAAACGGCCTTATTGGATATACTAGTGTATCTATTAAATCCAATCTGGCGCAAATTGTTACAAGGGAGGCAGAGGCACAGGGTGTTTACTGCCAGTGTATTCGGTGTTGTGAGGTCAGTAATGAGAAATATAATAAGAAGGAAATTCAATATATTACGAGGTCCTTCATGGCGAGCGGATCAAAGGAATACTATATTACTGCGGAAATTCCTCGTGCCAATAGGCCCTTGCTATTAGGATTTGTTCGTCTACGTCTTGGAAACGCACTTGAGAATAGTATAATTCCTGAACTAAAGGGGAAAACCGCGATGATTCGTGAGCTTCATGTGTATGGTCGTGTTAAAAATGTTGGACACAAGGATGAATCTGGTGCGCAACATTTTGGACTTGGTAAGCGGCTACTACGCATGGCCGAGAAGATCTCAATTCAGTATCGATATGACCAAATCGCAATTATCTCTGGAATTGGCGTCCGCGACTATTACCGTCAGCGCGGATATGAGCTGAGGGGTAGCTATATGATGAAGAATATTAAGATGAGATTTCCTCTTCTATATGATTTGTATCTTCCAGTTGTTTACCTTACTGATATACTAATTGTTCTGTTCGCATCTATGATTATCCTTCTAGGAAGATTGTATCATTTATAAAATTATGTAAAACAACTACGATAATAATCGGCGCTTTTATCACACGCCTTCTCTAAATACTTAATATCTGTTTTTAGTATTTCATTCTCAGCTAAAACCGCTTTACACTTATCAGTAAGTAGCTCCATTTTTATAATTAAATCCTTACTTTCATAGGCTAGTTTAGAAATCTCCGCATTTTTATCCACATATTTCTTTAAAGTCAGACTTTGCTCTTTATACTTATCTTCCAAGATATTGGTATCTTTTCTTAATTTATTAAGTGTATCCTCTAATTTGTTAACTTTTTCAATGAGTGATATATAATTAGCTATAATAGTATCTTCATCAGTTGATAAGACAGTCCTAAATCTTTTACACATATCTTGTGTTAGAATTTCATCGCTTTTACGTTTTAATGACATCATTGTGTTAATAATATAACGTGATATTACTTTATATTCACATGTTATACTGGTTAAAAAATAAAAGTTGGATTATATTAATGACACTAAAAGATGGTAAAAAAGTACAACTAATAAAAATATTTGAAGATAAAGTTGAAAATATTTTTAGAAAATTATTATTTTGGGAAAAAGATGATAAACATATTGGTAAAATTATTAGAAGACTTCATCATTTTATCATATATAGTGGTATAACCTGTTATTTTATGATTCATACGGTTATGCCATCTTATTTTTTATTTTTAGTATTATATGTATTTTGGGGACTTGTATGGTTACAACATCTACTACTAGGTGGATGTGTTATTGGAAATATTGAAAATAACTTACTTGGTGATACTACTGGTTTTATTACTCCTATTTTTGATATGTTAAATATTAATGTATCAGTTAAAACTATGGATAATATTATATTATTAGTAAGTACTTTAATAGTATCTATATTATCATATGAATTTGTGATAAGAAGAAGACGTTATATAACATCAAAGCCTTTATAGCCTAATATATAAATTAATTAGTTTAATTAGCATGTCATCTTATGATTTAATAATAGTTGGCGGCGGTATCGCAGGATTACGGGTTGGTATAGAAGCATTAAAGACCAATCCTAACATAAATTGCTGTATTCTTGAAAAATATGGATATATTGGTGGACGCATAGTTACATTTAGAAAAAATATCCCCAAAGTTGGGGCAGTTCAATGGGAAAATGGTGCAGGTAGAATAGCCACAACTCATAAAAAAGTGCTACACTTGTTAAAAGACTATGATCTAACATTCATACCAATTGGCAATGAATCGAGTTTTATAAATGAAAAAACTGCCACAATTACTGAAAATAAATTTAGTGATTTGATTCAATTCTATTTCGGTCCAATTGAAGAATTATCCAGTGATATGCTGGCAACTTATACATTGAGCGAATTACTTAATAAAACGATTGGATTAGTCGCAGCAAAGAAATTATATGAACAATTTCCATACTATTCTGAAATACATACACTTCGCGCAGATGTAGCTTTGGAATCCTTTAAAAAAGAGATGGGTGATAATAACGGCTTTGGAGTTGTAAAAGAGGGATTTTCATCTCTTACAAATGCCATGATGGCTGAATTTACAGATAGTGGCGGCAAAGTTATAATCGATGTCGATGTCTATAAAGTTGCTAGTAACCATAATAATAGTGTTACTATTAATTGTAGAATTCGCAATACTAATAAGAAGACATCTTATACAGGTAAAGCGGTTGTACTCGCATTACACCATAGTGCGCTAACTAAAATAGAGGGGGTTAATACTTTATCTGTACTACGCCATCTAACAATGATGCCTTTATTACGTATTTATGCGGTATTTCCAACTAAAAATGGAGTATCCTGGTTTTCTAATTATAAGAAGATTGTAACAAATTCTCGCATCCGATATATCATTCCAGTTGATTCAAAGAGGGGGATTGTAATGATTTCATATACCGATGGTTTAGATGCCAAATGGTGGTTTAAACAGAATATAGATGACAGTGGTGACAATGACGTAAAAGAAATAGTAATGACGAAGATACGTAAGCTATTTCCTGAGCTAAATATTCCTGACCCTATTTTCTTCAAACAACATCCGTGGTACGATGGTTGTACTTACTGGCTTCCTGGCGCCTATGATGTAGAAGAGGAAAGTAACAAATCACTTCATCCGCGTCCTAAATCAATGCCGAATTTATTTATGTGCGGGGAATCATTCGCAGTAAAACAGTGCTGGGTTGAAAGTGCTTTAGTACAGGCGGATAAGTTGCTTGAAAGTGATATGTTTAAGAAGGCTATAAGAGGGCTTTAAAGTTCAACACATTTAGATGATTAAATAGCCTAAATAAAAACTATGAAATTATAATAAGATATCAGGATGTGTGGAATATGGGCATTAATTAACCTGAAAAGCAAAAATCTTAAAATGGCTGAGCTATTTCAAGATTTTTATAATTTGAAACATCGCGGTCCTGATAATTCATACTTTGAATCCTATAAAAATGTTCTAATCGGATTTCATCGCCTTGCCATCATTGATGATACCTTTGCTTCAAACCAGCCATTTATATTAGAAGATGACAATCGCACAGTTATTTTCATCTGTAATGGTGAAATTTATAATTATAAAGAGATCTCTGCCAAGTATAATCTATCGGCAAGCAATGATGGCATAGAAAGTGATTGTTACGTAATTCCCCAGGCTTATATGGCAATGACAAAGTTTTACACAGATAATGATTTTAATAGATTTGTCAAGGAAGATGTAAAGGGTGAATTCGCATTTATGCTTTTTGAGTTTGATCGTTTGAAGAATCTTAAAAAGGTTATTGTCGCGCGTGATGAAATTGGTATTCGGCCTCTATATTATTCGCCAGATACCATTGATACATTGCTATTTTCCTCTGAGATTAAGGGATGTATGAGTCACAAAAATACTAAAATTACCGAGTTTCCACCTGGAAATATTTTTACCTATACTATTGATGAACTCATCAATGTTAAACTCAATATATATGATTTCAAATCAGTATATAACCTAAATACCGATCATATGAACATGTATGTGCCTGAGAATATGCGACTTAATATGATTCAATCATCCGTTCTAAACTCAGTTCGTCGCAGACTTAATGCTGATAAACCCTTCGCATTTCTTCTATCTGGTGGTATTGATTCATCGCTTGTTGCGGCTCTATCGGCCAAAATTCTGGGAAAACCCATTCGCACCTTTTGCTGTGGCATGGGTGAAGGGACATTCAGCGTAGATGGTGGCGAACCATTTACATCTGGCGAGGGAACTGATATGAAGTTCGCTAGGCGCGTTGCCAAACATATTGGTTCAACCCATACCGATGTATTCTTCACGCCTCAAGAGGGTGTTAACGCAATTCCTGATGTTATTCGGACCATTGAATCATGGGATACAACTTCTGTGCGTGCGTCAGTCGGTCAATATCTAGTTAGTAAATGGATTGGTATGAATACTGATTGTAAAGTGGTTATGGTTGGTGAAGGACCTGATGAAGTCTGCTCTTCTTACCTTTTTAACTGGTATGCTCCTAACGGAGAAGAACTTAATAAGTGTGCGGTAGAATATGTGAAAAACATTCATTACTATGACGTAAAACGGGCGGATAGATGTATTAGTCGGTGGGGTTTAGAGGGGCGTGTTCCTTTATTGGATCCTGAATTTATTAGCGCATATTGGAAGATTCCAGCTGATAGACGCATGCCAAGCTATAGAAATATGGAGAAATGGTGGTTGCGGGAGGCATTTCAGGATACGGGTGTTCTTCCTGATGAAGTTCTGTGGCGCAAGAAAGAGGCGTTTTCTGACGGTGTTTCTGGCGAAAAGTCGTGGTTTCAAATCATTCAGGAGTGGATTGCTAGCAAAGTAACCGATGAAGAAATGGTTGGAGCGGCTGAAAAATACCCTTATTGTACGCCAAAGACGAAGGAAGCGTATTATTACAGAAAGATTTTCTGTAGCATTTTTGGAGAAGAAAGACAAAATGTAATTCCTGGATACTGGCAACCTAAGTGGTCGGCTGATGGAAAGGAAATTACTGAATATATTGACCCGTCTGCGCGGGTGCTAGATGTTTATAATAAAAATATGGAAGTGTAATGACTGAAAAAGGGCTATAAATGGGGTGCTCTAAAGAAATAGCCAAGAACTTAGACTTAATTTCGGCATTGGATGTTCATCTATCCATTTTTTAAGATTTTTCTTAAACTCTCTACAATATAATGTATGATCATATTCATCCGAATTTATATAATACCAGTCAATATTTTCCATAATAGAATTGTATGTATCTCGTGATGTGATAAAATTAATACAAAAGAAACATGAGGTTTCCTTATTTTTACACCATTTTTTGCTAAAGTAAATAAAACAAGACGGACATTGTATTTCTTCTTCTTGGAGAAACTCAATAGTTCTTATAAGTCTATAAACCTCAGCCAAAGTTCCCATTATCTAGGCTCTATATAAATATTTTATTTTAATCCTATAAGTAGTACACGGTCGTATGGAATACAATAAAATTACAGGCGCTATAGAAGAAAAATGGCAACGGCTTACTATTATATACATTATATACTTTGTATCATTTTGGTTTATTTTATCATACATAGCTGAATATTTCTTAACTCCTAGACAACTCAGATGGTTTTATAATGTGACTTTTATTTTACCAATTGTGGGATTTATAATATGGGGTAGCATTGATAGTTTACCCGACATTTTTTATAAAAAAGTTCTTATTTAGAAATGGAGTTTGATAATCATTTTTGGTTGGCAGTTATTCATTTAGTATTTGTTGTTCCGCTTTTTCTGTATGTTGGATTTGCCAGGGCAGAGACCCCTCAATGGCTATACATGGCTTTACTCGCAATTGGCGTAGTTCTTATTATATATCATGGATTCAAACTTACTATACGGCTTAAAAATCGTTCGGCGTACAGTTGGGTAAATGCGCTTCATGTTCTAACAATTGCGCCTCTCTTAATATATATTGGATACCATAAAAAAGAGACACCACGCTTTGCCTATGAATTAATGTTAATGGTGGGATTTGGCGCAGGCGGCTATCACTTATTCTCTTTAGTTAAACAACTGGAGGCGCATCCTGAACCGTCTACATGAGATGTAGAAGACAATATGAACCACCATCATCATATAATAAATAGTATATATAGTATGCTAAAATATGTATTATTGATTATATTAGTAATTCTATTTATAATTTTATGTCCCAATTATATCTCATCTAATGTAGTTTCTAATAAATACGATTTTTCATTAGATACAGATGGATTTGAAGTCTTTAAATTAGATACCAATAGATATACAAGAAATAAAGCGCAGACATTTAAAGAGATTCTAAATAAATTGCCTGATGGATACGTATTTTTAGATTATGAATATAAAATAGTTAACTCAACACTATATACTTTTCACAGAGATGTTACTTCATCCCAGCGTTTTCAAGAATTATCACATCCATCATATACACTTATTATTTATTTAACTGATGGTAAATTATTATCTATTTGCCCTGGTTCTTATAAACAAAAATATATTATTAGCACTCCTATAACTATTAGTGGAACACCTGGAACTGCCATATTGTTTAATGCTGATAGTGTTCATGCTGGTGCGATGAATGAAACATCCGAAAGAGTCGCAATTCAATATAAGATTTGTCATAAAAGCGATGTTGCTAAGATCCAACATCTCAATTCTCAAAAGATAGAGAAAAAAGAAGCAGTAAGAACATTTTCATGGGTTGATAAATATTTATGTAGATTAAGTCATAAATATATACCATTGTTTGATACAAATTTAGGAAATATCATTGAACGAAAAACAGATAATGATTTTGTTAATATAGTCTCACAATTAATTAATGTTGATTTTTACAATAAAGGATAGTATTTATAAAGAACTTCTTATACATATATACCAATTTCCAGCCTCCCATTCTAAATCTGTTAATTGTAGGCCATCAGGCATATAATTAACGAATTCATGTGCTAATGCCTTATCCATTATCCAGTATGGCAACGGTGTACCTTCTTTTCCCTTCCAAATAACCCAGTTTAGCCCCGCTTGAAATGTCCTTCTTGCGTCCAACGGTTGCTCTACCGACCAATTAGTAATAAGACATTTACCACTTGGATTAAGAACACGTTTAATTTCTTGTAGTACTTGTTTATGTTGTTCAGGATGAATATGATGAATAACTGCGATCATTATAATTGCGTCAAAACTATTATCCTCAAACGGAAGTTTTAATGCGTCGCCCTGTACGACCTTTAGACCACGCGCTGCACAAATATTACACAGTGCTTGTGATTTTTCAATCCCATACATTTGAATATCTGTACGATATGTCATATTCTTACCATTTCCACAGCCTATGTCAAGGACTCTGGAATTTGGGGGTAGTACATCAAGGAATTTCTTGACGCAGGGCCATATACGAAAACGACTTTTTGAGAATGCTGTTGCGTGGGAATCATAAAAGGTTGCCATTTGTAGTTTTACTAAATGTAAAAATAATATTCAATTTTACTGAAAAATTTTTCAGTAAATTTAGACCAACGAACATTTTAAAATGTTCGTTTGCCGGCGGTCGATTAACATTATAGGCCGACAAATAGTGGGGCTTTGCCCCACTAAGTGCCGGTTTGAAATGTTCATCGGTCTAAAACATAGTTTACATAAAATAGTATGTCCACATGCTGTTCATTTACGGCATCACTTCCAGTTGAGATACTATTTCATATTTTTGTATATGTTGGCGAACGTGATCTAGAAAATGTCGCAGCCACCTGTCGTCTTATGAATAAATTCGTAAGCTACAATGAAGTTTGGCGACAACTCTTTCAACTCTACTTTCCTGAGCTAAAGATGCCAACTACAATTTTAAACTGGAGATCTGAGTTAATATGGGCACGCGGCGCAGAACGTAGAAAAGCACGATACAGCTTTAATCAGATGTATGGACTATGTGGGCGAATTCCTCAAAAGCCTGTTTCTTTTCCTGAGGCGCCCTCTTATTTCCATAAATATATAACTGAATAATAAAAATATATAACTTGTACTGTTTTAGGCAGTTAATTCTTCAAACCTCTTATACTTATCATCAGTCTTATCAAATGTAATACACCCCTTACAATGATAATAAAATGCACACGAATTAGTAAACTCCTTATCACACTCATTACATGTAATAATCTTCGTTTCATTGTCTTTTAACATCATTTCACTAATTTCATCTTGAAAGTGTACTCTTAGACAATGAATTACACAATTACCTTTTGTAAGCGCCGAAAATTCACAATCATCAAAAGGACACTTAAATTTCTTTTCATTACTGCCATTATCCTTTAGAAGTTCAGGATGTTTGGACCGAATATGTAAATCAAGTGTCTGTTTTTGAAGAAATCCCTTTTTACAGGCTTTACATATATGTGTCAATTGTTCCTCATGCTTTTTCATATGATAGAACATTGTGTTCTGATTTTTCTTTACTACCGCACATGTAGGACATACAAAATGATCATCTTCATTTTTGATATATGTATATGTCATTAAGATTGTAAAAGCGGTATTCAAATGATTTCGGTAAATCTATTTAAGGTCAATCAGATTTCAATTTTTTGTCTTGTCCTGTATTATAAACGCAGTTATGGTTTAGGTTCTTATGTGTAATGTAATGAAAATATTATGAAAAATAGTATTTTGTTTAAGCTTTGTATTTTTTTATATTATAAGAATTTCAATCCCTCAATTAAATCCACCACATTTGTATCAGATTCATCACCCATATATGAATCTTTGTAGTACGCCCACAGCTCTTTAATATTAAGGATGGCCCTATAGTACTTAGCGAGATTAAATTCACGCTTTACACTACGTTCTTCCACTAAATCAGCAATAAGTTCTAGAATATGCGCGGCAGTTTCATTAATATACTCGTCCTTATTGTCAAATCGCGATGATAAATCTGACCAGTTTATACTGGCATATGTGTTAATATAATGAAATCGTTCATTGTACCAGTCATCAGTCGGTTTAATACCATGCCACATAATATGATTGATTTCGCGTAGAATTAGGTTTAACTGTTCTTCATTATCCAACTGATCAAGGTGCTGGAGCTTCCATTCATCATCCTGTGTGCCCTGCTGGGTCATCTCTTCATCCACATCTTCAATGTCTGTTTCCATTCCTAGTTATTGCTTATTGCTTGCTGCTTTAAATTTAAGAATCTTAGATTTCAATTTTTATTAATCCAATCAGTAACAATTTTATAATCAGTTGAGTGTTTGGTTTCACATACCTCAAATTCATAAGCATGCGAAGAAATATAGACAAGACCAAAACCCCTGTTAAAACCTTCCATTTTTTTAGTCATAATATGAAAACAATATTTATTAGGTTGTATAACTATTTTATGTATATCATTTGTATTTAATAAAAAATTAGTTAATTTAATAAATTTTGACATATAATATTATATGTCAAGTTGTGTTTAAGTTAAAATTCTTAGTTAATTTACTAGTCTTACAACGTTTAAACCATTTTCTAGCCTTAGCAGATTCTTTTTTTGCTAATCTTACTTGGTCAGCATCAGCAGTATAGTGAGCCTTACCACATAACAAGTAAGATGAGACACGCGGATAGGACCATGATTGAGGAGTTTGCGAAACCCGATGACCAGTGCGCCAGGCAGCCATACCACGATTATATACAGTTTTTAAAAACTTCTCAGGTACACCAGTCACTTTACTACGTTCTTTAAGACTTTTAGCATCAGGAAATAATTTGTCCCATTGAGCCGTATATGATGATTTACGTGTTGTTTTGCGATATTTATCAGTTTTAAATCCAACATATGCTTTTGGATTACGCCAATGTAATTTACCAAACTTCTTTATTTCAGCTTTACGCTCCAAAGCCTGTTTTCGAGTTAATCCTCTGTAGTATTTTGGAGGCCATATCTTATTTTTCTTCAAAGTCTTTTTCATTTCTTATAACTTCTGTCATTTTTTTAGCGCTTAATCCTCTATAGTATTTTGGAGGCCATGTCTTATTTGGCATCCCTAATTGGAATTATTATCTATGTATATATTAAATGATATTTAGATGTATATCTATACTATTATTATGCGTTAGTTCTGTTATATCATGGGGGCCACAAGGACATGAAATTATAGCCACATACGCACAGCTTACAGGTAATGTAGATACTATAAATAAATATACATCGCTTTTGGGCACATCACTTGCTAATGTTAGTAATTGGGCGGATGAAGTTAAAGAATACGATGACTACAAATGGAGCGCTGTGTTACACTATATAGATACGCCTGACAATTTATGTACTTATGTACGTGATAGAGATTGTGTTGAGGAGCAGTGCGTAACAGGCGCAATAAGAAATTACACCCAACAATTGGATGAGGCTGAGGGGGTTAAATTTACCATTCATTTTGTCGGTGATGTACATCAACCATTACATGTAGGATTTACATCTGATAGAGGCGGTAATACCATTCAAGTAAAGTGGTATAAACACTCTCATAATTTACACTATGTTTGGGATACTGGTATTATAACACACAGATTGCTGGATTTTAATAATAATATATTAGATTATACGAAATATTTAATAGACAATATTAAAATAGACGACAATAATACAAATTATGATGATTGGGCGAGTGAAAGTGTAAAACTGGCTTGTTCAAATGCTTATACAGATGAAACTGTTCTTGGGGATGAGTATTATAACCAGAATCTGCCTGTAGTAGAAAAGCGATTGGCACTGGCTGGGTATAGATTACAGAATATTTTATAGATATCGTTTTAAAATATTTGTATACGGTATTTGTATCCTTTATTTTCAGATCTAAAATTAAATCTATGTAATTAATATAGAAATGACGGACAAAATTAAAGCAGTAGGCACAAAGGCTGAAGTATTTCACGGAACGGCGAAACACACAAGTGGAAATCTCCATAAGAAGGATCTTATGAAGCACAAGGGACGAATTGTATCTCGTAAAAAGCACGCAGCAGGAAAGAAGGCGATTAAACGCCTTTTTGCCCTCGGCTACAAGCCTAAGAAGGGAACATTCAAGGCCATGCGTAAGTCGATGGTCAACGGACGCAAGAAGAAGCGTGGTACACGCAAGCGTGGCGGCGCTGATATATTAACCCAGATTTCTGATGCTGTCAGTGGTGCCACAGCCACCCCCGCTGCTGGAGTACCCGCACAAGTCTCTGGAACTGGACCTAAATAAATTATATACGGTGTCACGCTAATCTCTATTAAACTGACGAGATAACCACATAAATAATTCAGACATTTGTTTATTTGATAAACTATCGCCTTGATTATTTACGGCATCATACCAATATATACTTCCACCTGCTGTTGTTTCCTCATGACGTGTCCAACATATACCCGCTCCCGCTACACGTAGTTCCTGTAATACTTCCTTATGCTCCTTCTGTGTATAACTTGATTTATATATACTTTGAAGTACTTTAAAAACATATTCCGCGTAGGAGATTGTCAGTTCCTCAATTGATGCGAAAAAAATGGCGTCATATGGACGGACATTTAATACATGCGATGATGATATATTTACAAACGTTGTGGATTTATTTAGCTTTTGCCATAAACCATCGGGAATGGGAACATCCTCTGATACTACTAGTATTGGTTTTGGTGCGTAAGTAATATAAGTAAGAATTAGCGTCCAATCGGACGTATCTTTTACTTGAAATGACGCATCATATTGGAGTGGAATGGATTGGCAAAGTGAAAACGCGGCACGGGTTAAAAGTAATTTCTTCTTAAAAGGCTCCCTTAATTTTTGAATAGATTCCATTACTGGGGCATACTTTCCATTTGGAAACGGACCCTGACATAATATTCGGCAGCCGTGTAGATTTGTACTAAACCCGTCTATCTGAATTGTAGACGTCTCCATTCTGTTAATTAATTATCAACTTGAAGATCTTTAGACTGTTCACGCATTATTTCTGGATGCTTTTTAACATATTCGTGTATATACATATCATATTCTTCTGGTGTGATTTTATTTGTATTTTTGGTACCTAACGGCATAAATAACAAGAATACGCGGTAAATTATATTTGCGATTTTTAGTATAAGCGACATTTATTTTAAGACTAGATAATTATCTATGCTTTAATAAATGAATCAATTTTACTCACTTATTAAAACAGCTGGTTTACTCTTTGTAGTTGATATTTTCTGGCTCGCAACAGGCGGTATTTATGGTCGTAAAATGATAGAACTCATTCAGGGTCAACCTATTCAATTGCGTTTTGTTAGCGCCATCATAGTATATTTATTTTTAGCTTATATGTTACTTCAAACAAAATCCTCTAATGAAGCATTTCTATACGGTGTCTGTATTTATGGTGTATATGACTTTACTAATCACGCGGTGTTTCAACAATATGACTGGAAATTCGCAATCGCTGATACAGTTTGGGGAGGCGTGCTCTTTGTTTTGACGCGTCATTTGTTAAGGTCTTGGCGCTAATATGGTGATTGCTAATAGAGTATAAATAAACAGTGATATACATTAATAAGAATGGTTCATTGGGTATATATACTTAAATGTGAAGATGATTATATTTATGTTGGTGAAACAACAAGACTTTTTAGGAGATTTAATGAGCATCTAAAAGGTTGTGGAGGGTTTAATACAATAAAACATAAACCTACAAACCTTATTGGATTATATAAAGTAAATGACAACTCCTCATTTATGAAATATAGAGATTCAATAAAATCAGGTGAATATAATAAATTTATTATAGATGATTGGGATAATGATGGCGATAACCTTCTTATAGAAAATCATATTACAGAAAGATTATTTTATGAAAGAAGAAATAATCATGAGTATGGTTCTGGTAATGAATGGTATAGAGTTAGAGGTGGAAAGTATACTAAAGAAACTTTAGATTATAGCGTGAGCTTTGTAAAAGAATTATGTGAAAGACCAAATAGAGTTGTAGGCTCGCTACAAATGACAACTCCAATAAATTCTATTCCAGTAGATACTATTGTAGATAGACCTTTATGTAAATGTAATTATCCATCTGAAGTAAAATTAAGTAAAGATAGATCAAAAATATATTTTGTATGTGCTCTAAAAAATGTATGGTTTGATTTTCCAGAACTAGAAATTGATGATCCTTGTGATTTCTGGCAATTATATACAGAAGATAAAGAAGTTAAAAATAAATATCAATCTTTAAAAAAGAAATATGATGATGTATGTCTAATTAGAAATGTTCATTGAGCTAATAAACCTCAACGCACTTATACTCACAATTCTTCAAATTATAGTCTGGTATTCTAAACTGTGCTAGGACTTCTCTTAAAAATGTTTCATGACTAACAACTGCGATATACTTTTCAGGTCTTGATAGAACATATTTAATGAACGCTTTTGCTCTTATCTCTAGATCATCTGGTGTATTATATAACATATCTGTATCACTAATAATTTCTGAGAAATCTACATATGGGTATAACTCTTTTAAACAAGTAACATCTTGTCTATTATTGACAGGATGTCTATCATATCGCTCTCTAATATCCTCGCTCGCAATAATAGGAATACAGTGCTGTTTAAATAGAATAGATGATGTATGTAGTGTTCTTATAAGTGGAGATGTAAAAACCACTTCAAATGGGATAAAGTCCATACTAATTGCTAGTTTCTCTGCTTGAGAAATGCCATTTAGTGTTATGTCTGCGTCCATGTACTTTTGGGATTCATATGCGGATTCTCCATATAGATTATATGCGACATTATGCTCTGCTTCTGCGTGCCGAATAAAGTAAATCAATTTGGTCATTCGGTATCTAATTTTACTATTTTAACGCGATACATCTTTAGATAGTCTGATAAAATTGATTGTTTTTGGAAAATATAAGTAATGTAATATAATGGACGCAATCGGCGAAGCTTTGAGTAAAAGTATATCTAATATTTATGAAGTACAGGTGTTACAAGTATTTATTGAGACTATTATTGTAATTATAGTGGCGTATTTATTATATAAATTGGTAGTAATACTAAAAATTTATATGTATAAAAGAAAAAGGTCTAGGAGTATATCTGATGGTAGTGAGAATATGGTTTAAACAGATTAATTTTTATTACTTCACAAAAGTACATTGTTTAGTACAAAATACTTCGTCAAATGATAGAATTACTTTGATACTTTGAACAAATAATAGAAGTGAAACAGCCCATGCTAGTGGCCAAGGAAATTCATTCTTCACTATGAGAACACCTTCATTGTCATATATTTCTTCTTCCTCTTCTTCTTCCTCTTCCTCTTCCTCTTCTTCCTCCTCTTCTTCCTCTTCCTCCTCTTCCTCCTCTTCCTCTTCCTCTTCCTCTTCTTTCTCCTCTACTTCCTGCTCCTCACATCCTTCACACCCCTCCTCACAACCATCACATCCTTCTTCACACCCTTCACACCCCTCTTCACATCCTTCACACTCTTCTTCAGAACCATCGCGCCCCTCTTTTACATCCTCCTCCTTTTCCTTTACTACAGTTTCAGAATCATCTGTTTTCTCTACACTTTCTACAGTTTCATCTTCTTCCTCTACTTTTTCTAGTAACTCCGTGGGTTCTTCACTTACAGCCTTCCTCTTCCGCCCCCTCTTTACACCAGTAGTTGCCACCTTCTTTCGTCCCTTCTTTTGCGTGACGGTCGTTTCTGCTTGTTCGGAATCGGTGGTATTATCAACCGGTTTATCTGCCATATTTGTTTTAATTTAATATATTAAATAATCTTTTAAGTTCTTCACGATAAAATTTGAGAATTAAATCTAGCGGT
>Ga0214921_10002167_pt1 | contig 32319 bp, 52 predicted proteins | sample LL1505_MetaG_FD_177992 | JGI IMG/M metagenome (GOLD analysis project Ga0214921, IMG submission 177992) | Freshwater microbial communities from Lake Lanier, Atlanta, Georgia, United States - LL-1505 | ecosystem: Environmental > Aquatic > Freshwater > Lake | place: USA: Georgia | collected... | reverse complement strand
CATATTAACCCACCTTCCAATCTGTGCCGTCAGAATACACGGGGGTAGCCACTGCCCCACCCGTCACCACGGTTGCGCCGAATGTTGGCCCCAGAGCATCAGACACAAATGTCCTAGCGCCCTTGCCACTGGTTACCGCGCTGGGCAGGGTAGCCACTGTGTAAACGGAGTACAGCAGGTTGTGGTTCGTGGTGAGTTGTTGGGTGGCGTTATCCAACTGGTTGAAATACAACCGCAGAATATTCATAAACTGCTCTTGGTACAGCGCCTCATACTCCCTCGGAGCATTGGGCAGGCGCGGCGCAACAACTTTGGAAAGGTCAGTCATCTGCGGCCATCCTGACGGATGTCGATCCGTGGTGACCCAGCTTGCCACTGCACACCCAGAGTTGTTGATCTGTACTCCATGGCTATCTGACGGCCACGCACCCTGATGTAAACCTGCCCGGTGAATGCCTCAATGGGAACGGTTGCAGTGCGGGTCACGGTGGCGTTATCAGACCCACCCAAGGATGTGGGGCTGTTATACCCAGAGCCAGAGTTTTGCATGGGCTTGAGATACATGGTGATCTGGGGGTTTGTGGCGGTTGACCCAACAAACTTCACATCAGGCAACACACGCCAGATAAACCCAAACCTGTCCCCGTCCTCTATGTCAAACTCAGATGAGGTGATGAAGGACTCAATGGGTAGGGTCGTTGCAGTCTCATTGTTGTCCACCCCCTGCTCATGATTCACGATGTTGTAGCTGTATGTAGCGGCCAGGGGGTGATCCCGTAAGCCGGTGTCTAACCACGCCGTCCGGGCAAGCGAACCGTAGTACCAGCATCCCTGACCCTGATTCTCTGCGTAGTTGAACACCACATAACTGTCGATGGTGTTGTCCAGACTTTCATCGCTGACGTAGAACCACCAGATTTCGTTGAAGCCTTCGTTCGTCCCGGCAAACACCTGTTGAAACTGAAGCTTGTTGATTCTTTCAAATACATACTGCCGCAGATCGCAGTTCAGCGTCTGGGTGCGGCCATCGTACTTGTAGAACTTGTCCACACCCATCCAGTACGCCACACCGTTTGCATAGGCAACTGCGTTTTCAGATGCAATGGATGTGTTTTCCCCCACAAGCTGGGAACCCCATACGACAGGCGGCCCAACGTATTGCAGGGAGTACAAGGAGGAATCTGTCCACACCAATATTTCCTGCCGGGACTGTATGGCGGTGACGATTTCTGAGCCATGGGAGAGAAGCAAGCTACCAGCCTGATTGGTTGCGGCTGGGGTCCAAGTTACCGGAGACTCCTGATCTGACCAACGAATCAACATTGGGTTCTGGACTGTTGAGCCATAATCATTGGTCCCAAAGGCAAACACAAACCTGCTTGTGTCGGACACAAGAATGAAATTCTGTATCACCGGGACGCTCGACCCGCCTCCCAAAGCCGTCAGGGCAACACCTCTGGGGGAGAATGAATGAGTGCCTGACTGTGTTCCGGTGGTGGTTATAGCCGACCCGCCATAGGTGGCGGCAAGGCTGAACTGCGTACCAGCTACGTTTACAACGTAATAGACTGTACCCACCAGTAGGCCCGTGGGCAAAGCCCCGGTGGTGGTCAACGTCAGTGCCGTCCCGTTGACAAGGTTTAAATTGGTGGACAGAACGCCGGGGCTGGCAATTGTCACAGTGAATGGGGAGCCAAGAAAACCCACGGACGCATCCCAGTAATAGATTGGGCCACCACGGGGGCCATAAATTAGGTCTTCACCAAAGTTGGATTGGCTCCACAGACGCAATGAATCTGTAGACGATGTGCCATTGCCCCACGTTCCAGAACCCCATGGGCCAGCGCCCCAGCCGACCAACGGGACTGCATATGCAGGGCCAACATTGATCTGATACACGGCATAGACAGTGCCCCCGCCAGTGGCAGTGGATGTCGCCGCAGATGCGGCCTGGATGGTGTATGTGGTTGAGCCTGTGACGGTGATTTGATATTCGCCTGAGATGGTCAGGCCACCCACTGCCGTTCCACCTGTAAACGTGACGTAATCATTGGTGATGTACCCGCCAGCGGCATCCGTCACAGTGACGGTGGTTGATGCGTTGGTGGTGGCGAACGGGTTGGTCAGCGTGGACAACGATCTGACCGGGGTGATGTCGTAATAAGCCCCGCCATTCTCAATGTAGAACTTCAGGTTTGTACCAACCCCCAGAAGATTGGCAGCACCCAGCGTTACCCAGGCCCACAGGGATCGGCAGATGCCAACAAATGTGTTTGCTGAGATTCGAATCCAGCCACCAATCTTCTCTGGCGTACCTTGGCGAAAACGAATCTTGTCGCAGTCATAATACCCGTTCTCATTTGTATAGCGTGTATTTTCCTTGTTAATTCCAGGACGCAAAACTATTTTTTTAAGCATTTAACACCTCAAATTTATTTGTTTTACGTTGGTTATCCATCCACGGAACAACCTGCAAATTGGCTGGCACATGCAAGCCAGAAACTATTTTTCCACGAAGGGGAACGATATGATCAACATGCCAAGCAAACCCAAAGTGTTGTGTTCTATGCGCCGCAAATCTATAGGTTTCCTCCATCATCCATAAATCATCTTCCGTCAACCATGATGGCGTTCTGTGTAAAAGTGAAATTTTTCTTTTTTGGCACAGAAAATTTAAATAGTGTTTGTTTTGTTGGCGATAGTTTTTTGCGTAGCTTTTAACATATTCAGAATTGTTTTTTCTCCACAGCTTTGTCAGTTCGTTGTAGGCGGCAAGCTTTGGCAATCTATTTTTCTTGGCACTTATTTTTTCTGCTGCTAAAAAATTTTCATTCCCACGATTTTTTGCCTTCCTGGTCACGTTGTCCAGCTTATGGCACAAAATGCAAAAAGTGTTAAGCCCGTCCTTCATGCGCTTGTTTGCGTAGAAGTCATTTGTTGGCTTCTCAGCTTGACACTTGTTACATTTTTTAAGCATGATCTACCTTATGACAAGAACATGGCTCGTTCATCAATGCGCCGATTTTGAAGCCCTTTGAGTATTTTCCCACCAGCCATGCAATATTTCAAGAACTCTTCCGCAGCACCCGCTTTATCGCCCCGAAGCAGCTTTTGACGAAGCGTTGAACGCTGGAGTGTTCCAAGACCGACATTGAAACTAAAGCTAACAAGGCTATCATACATACCTTGTGTAAGGGGAACGGGGCAGAACTGAGCCACTCCACGCTCAAACCTTGCAAGATCGCTTCTGAGAATCCCATCTACTTCATCCTTTGAAAACGTGCGGCTATCTTCTGGCCGAAGCGGGTAAGCACCTCTTTGATCCATTGGTAGCTTGCCTTGATCTGGGTAAAGAACATGTCCGACTCCTATTGTCCAAAGCTGTGCGGGGCATCGGTATGGTTTAAACCGAATGCCCTCATGGTGGCAGATGACCTTAATGGCCTCTGGGCTGACATTCATTTTGATTTAAACGCCTGACCGCCAAACCAGAAGCTCACGATACACGCCCAAATGATTTGGGTCTCATCGTCCCATAGGTTGTCCAGCGCCACGGTAAATTCCACGTTTGTGTGCCATGCGTAGTAGAAGCCAAACACTTCAACAAACATGAACATGGCAAACATGCCGTAGGTGATGACGCTACGGGTAGCCGCACGCATATTGATGACCCAGGTGCTGGCCCCTTGGCCCAGGGCTATGTCGTGCGCATACAGGGCTTGGCGCTCCTGCATGGCGGTCTGGGCGTTGGTGACCTCTGCGTTGATCTGAATCTGCTCAGTCTGGATGTGTTCAATGCGCTCCTGCGCTTCCAGGCCAGCCTTCTTGAGTGTCAGTTCACGCTCAGTTTGCATGGCCGCAAGGGCAAGCTCATGCTTCTTGTCGGCCCGGTCTTGAAAGAATTCAAGGATTTTTGGTAGTCCGCCCATCAGGAAGCTGATGAGGGATGAGAACAGGGTTAGCATCTTTTTTCCTTTCGTCTTCGATTTGCTTTCGCAGTTTTTCCGTTTTTTCCATCTGGGCCTTGGCCTCTCGCTTCACCACCATCGTGTCCACATACAACAACCCTACCAGAGGGATCATCAGCACAAAGACCAATGCGAACAGGATCAAGACAAGAAGGTATCCAAACGACCCCGATGATGAAGACTGATCACCCACATTAGGCATATCAGGTATCCGATTACGAAAACCACCAGCACCGTTTCCAAAACCCTGTCCAGAATCAGATTTTTTAACCTTTGTCGCTGCCATGCCTTCACCCGCTTTTCGTGCAACTCCCGTGCCGCTTGTTCCGATTTCTGATCCAACAGCCGTTGATACTCTTCAACGATTTCCCGCCAGAGATCGGGCATCCCCATCTCCCAGCGCACCATTTTCTCAAGATCGGCATAGAACTGCTTGGTCTGCCGCAGATACATCACATTGTCTATGGCTTGTGTGGCAAGATCGTCTTTTATTCCCCTCTTCTGGTTCTCTTCACGCTGATACTGAGCCTTCTCATGGCTGGCTTCTAACTCTGCGTGGCCCTTGAAAAAACTCGAAAGGGCTGTACCAACTTCACCTGTGATCTTTGTCAGATCAGACCCGGTTTTCTTCAGGTCTTGGTAAACGCTGATGCAGCCCTTTATGCCTTCATATGCCCCTTTACAAAGGGCAAACGCAGTTACTGGATCAATGGCTGCTCCGCAGACTTGGCCTCTTCAGGCATTGGCACTTGGGGAATGGCTTGCTCACGAATAGCCTGGATCATGTCAGCCACTTCAGCATAGGGGCGTGTACCCAAATACTGCATGACGGCATTCACAAGGCCCAATGTCAATTCAATTTTCTTGTCGTTCATAAGTTGCTCCAGAGTTACCGCTGTCAGGGCCAGCGGGTTGCCCTTTTTTAATTATGCCAGCCAAGGAAGTTGTGGTGTCACCACAGGCGGGTTGATGGCGTTGTCGATCTGTTGCTGTACAGCCGCCTCTGTAGCGTCCTTGTCCACACCAGATGCCCAAATCCAGCCAAGCACTTGGTCTTGCGTTAATTGAGCATACGGGGTGTAGGGTGCGCCAGCGGTGTAGGTCACGCCACAAGTGCTGTAGACAGAACCGCTGTAGGTCTTGCCATCTTGCACTTGTGTGCCGTTGCACTGCCAGTGAACGGTGATTACAACATCTGTCTCCCCTTCAGCTTGCGGGTAACAGTTCATTGCGCTAATGTTCCAAACTATGGTACTCATGCTGGCGCTCCTTGAAATTGTGCCGCCATGTGCGCTTGATAAGCCGCAATGACTTCAGCAGTCCAAGCCACATTGCAATGAGCAACAACATTGGCGGGTTGACCAGTAAGGTCTTGACCCGGTGTCAGGCTTGTGCGGTGGTAGGTTTGGCTCAGTTGCTCACCGTCTTCCATGATGCGAGTTGCTTCACGGTAGAGAACGATGCCGTTCTCGGTCACGGTGATTTGGTCGATTACTTTTTCTTTCGTGATTGCCATTTGGGTTTCTCCTTAAAGTTGGCGTTGTGTCCAGCCTGACCAATCCAATCAAGCTAATTAACTTTTGTCAAACTTGGTATACGATAACAACATCGATGGCGGTGAGGCTTGTCAATTCGGAAGCTGGAAGTGCTGTGTCAGTATTTCCATACCTAAAATTCACATTAGTTCCATTTGAAACCATGTAAAGAGTCAATCCATTTGTGATAGGGGTTGTGGTTGTGAAGAATGCAGTTTTAATAGACCCCGTGGCTTCTGCCCAAGCGGCCGTGGCATATTGAGTAAATGGAAAACCTGTGACCGTTATTTCACCAGTTCCATTGGTTGAAAGTCCATTTAGTTTCACACCAAAACTTGCTCTAACTATATTTCCTATTTTGGTATAAAACGCTTCTCTGTAGGCATAAGTAATGCCTGTTGCGGCTACTATGCTGGTGGTTAATGTTGGCGTCCAAGTCCCCTCCTCATAATCATCTAGCGTGTTTGCGTCAGTTGATGCTGATTGAGTTGCGGGGAATTGAACGCCAATCCCCGATGTGGCTGGAGTAACTGTCCCAAGAGAAATGCTACCAGCAGTTGCAATTGCGCCCGAATCTGCCATCCTAAACTTGTACGCCGCAGCACCGGAGTTGTAAACGCTAAATGGAGAATAACTGTTGTTCGTTGTGTTTTGTGCAAACTGTATCAATAAACCGGAATTACCAAAACCAGACAAAGAAGCATTACTGTTTGTGAAAACTGCACAGGAGGCATTATTGGCTTGGCTAATACTAAATGTGCCGTTGGCATCAAATTGTGCCCATGTGCTAAATCCACCAACCCCAGTTATTGCCGACCATGCGCCAAAAGCAAGTGCAGTTCCAGATTTAACTCCAATTGACGAGGTTGCGCTTGAATGTCCACTCCATAGACCAATAAATTTTGAATTATCAGAGTTACTGGAAAAAATGTTTGTACCAAGGCTTGTAGATGCCGATTGAACCAACAAGGCATAAGAAGCATCACTAAATTTACCAGTTGATGGCGATGAAGTTCCTATTCCCACATTACCGACAGTGTCTATATATAAACGACTTTGGGCGTTGGAGAATAAAGCAAATGGATGATTAGATGCTGTTCCTGTGTAGGCAATAGAAGATGAGCCATTTGCCACATTAACCAGTGTGACTGAGTTGGTTGTGCTATTTATGACTGCCGATACAATATTACTCTTTTCAAGCGTCAAAACTGCATTGCTGTCATATGGCGTATTACTACCAATGGATAGCAAGCCGCTGGTATTAAGGGTCATGCGCTGTGACATAGATGCGGAACTACCCGCAGAAGTTGATGCCAGCGTAGAAGTATAAAAAACAATCCCGTTTGTGGCATCTAAAATAATAGTGTTTGCATAACCAGAAGCATTTAAAAATTTATCGCCACTGTTGTAATACTGGTTTCCACGAAAAGCAATTTGATTTGCAACGCCACCCATGTCTTGGATGCCGCCCCAACTGCCAACTTGAATTGCTTTAGGACTCCAAGCACTAGGCGTAACACCCACACCCAAATTTGTGCCATCAAAAGTTAACGCACTACCCGTAGTCAGCACCTTGGAGCCGTTCAAATAAGCAACGCCATTGGCTGTGCCGCCTGACAGAATTGGGTTGGCTGTTAGCGAGATAACGCCCGTGCTGTTGGCAATTGATGCAGCAGAAGTGCCGTCAAGCGCCTTAATGTTGGTGACTTCAAGGTTTGTCACATCAAGGGTTGTAAACACCGCTGCGCCGCCAGTGTTGCTGATTTTGATGAAGTCTGATCCGTTCCATGCACAAACGGCTGATTCGCCCTTCACAATCGTTACGCCCGTGGTTGGGCCTACCCCACGAAGCACAATGGATTGGGTGCTTGAGCTTGCATTGATAACGGTGTAAATCTTTGACTGTGCCGGGGCCGTGATATTTCGGGTTGCCGTGCCGCCTGCCGTCCACAGCAAGATGGCCTGCCGTGATGTATTTGCCGCTCCAGTTGTCGTGGTCAGCGTTACATCTACATCTGATGAGAGAGTGGTTGTCCCGGCGATTGCAGAGTCCAGCAACGATGTGATGCTGTTGTTGACCGTGTCGCCCCATGTGCCGCTCAGTTCCCCCGTGACGGGGAGGGCCAAACCCAAGAGTGATGTGTATGCTGTAGTCATGTTTAAACCTCAAGTTACGACTTCTTCCCAGGCTGGAGTCTGTACATCTGATACATCTCCCCAGCCGGGTGTCTGCGGGTTGCTGATATTTTGCCACGAAGGGGTCTGTGTGTCATCTATAGGTTTCCAATAGACGGCGATCACGTCCCCCACTGATCCTCTTGCGTTTACACCTGTCAGGGCCAGTATCCTTGCGGCCACCGACATCGTCCCAACGGAGCCTGATGCGTTTACACCAGACAGGGTGACAGACACCTCTTTGACAACTGTGCCGACCGATCCATTCGCTTGGTTGCTGTTCAGCGGGACAATGACACCGCCCGGAGAGCCAAACGCCAAGTTCCCGGTCAACGCAACTGATGCGCTTTGGCCAACCGTTCCGACTGCCCCGCTTGCAGAAACTCCGGTCAAGGCCGTTGCCTTGTCCCCGGTAACGGCTCCTACAGCCCCCGATGCCTCAACACCTGTAAGTGCTACCAGCCGTGAGGTTGTAACTGACCCAACCAACCCAGAGGCCAGATTGCCCGTCAGGGCAACATCCTTGCTATGGTCAACGGTTCCAACTGCTCCAGCCGCAGAAACACCCGTCAGAGCAATCTCTAGGGCTGTCCCTACGCTACCAACGGAACCAAACGCAATGTCGCCGTCTTCACCCTCTGAGGTGCTGGGAGCCATTGTCCCAACTGCGCCAGAGGCTGCTACGCCCGTGAGCGCAATGGTGATGCTTAACGAGACAGAGCCTACCGCACCTGTGGCGGCATTACCTGTTATGTCGAGAGTACCGCCCCAGCCGTTACTCCCCCATGCGCCATCGCCCCACCCGAGAGACATGGCTTACCCCTTATGTGGTAGCCAAGCGCAACAGAGCAGTCGAAGTCGTGTTGGAAGGCATCGTCAGAGTGAAGGTTCCAGCCGTGATCGTCTGGGAACCGAAGGTGTGGACACTGACAGCCTTGTTGCTTTGTGTTGAGTTATAAATTAACACTGCATCAAACGCCGTGGTCAAAGTCACCGTGGTGTAGGTGATCGATGCCGAAGGAGTCCAATACGCCGTTCCTGCGGTTGTCGAGGTGTTCGATGTCAGCGGAGCGGTGGCATTGGTCACCGTCACGCCGCCAGCAGAGTAACCCGTACCCGTAACCTCGCCCGTGGACGAATATGCCGTGGTGGAAGCATTGATCGTTGCCGATGCCAAATACAGGGCAGCTTTAAACGTGTCAGCCGTGATGGCTGCACGGATTGGTGCAGTGCCAAAGTTGTGAGTTGCAGTCAGAACCTCGCCCAAGAACGAAGTGGTCATTGCTTGTGTGTTTGCCATGATGTTTCCTTTAACCTATAGATGCGGCTTCAGCACCGGCAAAAACCGGCATTTTCTTCAACTGGACATGGACAGAACGGTGTACAAGTTCGCCCTCCAGCCAATACTCAACCCAAGTGGTCAGTTCATTGTCATTGTCCACGGTTCCTTCCCGCTTCTCAAGCAAGGAATCATCCATCTCGCCTTTGGTGGTTGTGACTATCAATTTGAACTCCTGATCAATGCTGTGGTTGATGTGTTGGCTGGCATCGTGATTAAGAACGTGGTGGTCGATGTCTTGTCAGACCCAAAGTCCAACACCGCCACCGACTTGTTACCCTGGGTTGAGTTGTAGATCAAAGCACATCGGGCCGTGATCACGCCCGTCCAAGATACATTGTTGAACCCAACATAGGCCGTATAGCCAGATGTGCTGACCGTAATCCCGGTCATCGTCGCACCGCCCGCCACATAAGTGCCTGTAGCCGCTACTTCAGCAGTTGAGGTATACACCGTGGTGTCCGCATTCAGGTTGGCGTTGCCCGTGTACAGGGCGATCTTGATCACGTCGGTGGTCAAGTCATGGATGCCCTGATAAAGCTCCGCTTTGAAGCTGGTGGTTTGGGTTTGGACAATACTCATGCCACAGTAACCCTCACCTGACCATCACGATAAGCATCCATACGCTGTTTGCCATCACCCAAGTTCTTGAGCAGAGCAATTGCTTGGACATACCGATCATTGACCAGCTTGACCATGTCAGGCTCACCCTTCATGTAGGTATAAGCCTCACACAGAGTTCCGTACAGCAAAGCAGAATCAAAGTTGTCACCCAACCAAGTGGTTGTGGCGGTGACGATGGACTCTGGGTAGTAGTAATAATGCAACTCAGCGCCGTAGGTCGTACTAGGGGTTGGGCCAAGAATGAACGACAACTCGTTCACGTTGGAGGACTGAGGGCCAAAAATGGCGTAGTGCTTGGGTGTACCGGTTGTGGCAGGATTGGGATACGCATCCCGCATGAAGTTCACATCTTTGTTGAGCAAGTAGATGTAGCTTCCCCCGCCACTTGGATACACAGCCAGCGAATACACAGACAAAAAATCATCCGGGCACGACAAGTACTTATTGCCAGACGTGATTGTTCCCGTCACGTTCTTACGCAAGTTCGCAATCTGGACCGTGTTGTAGATGCGCTGCTCAGCCTGCTTGATCATTGTGTTCATGTCCGTTGTGTTGAACGTGTTCTCACAATAATCGCTGACAGCGACTACAAGCTGGGCGTATGTCATTGCCATGGTTACATCAACCCATTGGGCCTCGTGACATCACACCCTTGGTGGCCGCGCCAGTACCACGCATCTTGATACCGCTGGTCTTGACTTCATCATTGATGCCGATGCTCACGCCATCCATGGGAGTCCAATCAGCTTTGCGGCTGATGGGGTCTTTGGGGCGCATAGGTACACCGGGCTTGCCGTCCATGGTGTGCGGTTGGGCGTAGACGCTGGCGGAGCCAACTTCTTTGCCCATCATCTTTTTGCTGAATTTACCCATTATTTGCTCCCAGATTTCTGGTTCATTGCGCGAGAAAGATTCTTCCCGTATGTCTTACGGTCCATGCTGGTGGGCCCGCCTTTTTTCATGCCCTTGACGTGCATGCGAGACTCATGGCCTTTGACCATCTTCTTAGCCTCTGTGTCGGCAATCGCCTTGACTTGTTTCTTGTCCATGTCTGCTCCTAAGTTACGCTTACCGTTACTGTACCAACACTTGTGGTTGCCACCAAGTAGTTTGGCGTTAAATCCACATCAAAAAAGCTAGACCCGCCCACCGGTCTCCAGCCCCACTGAATATCTCTCGACCCGCCAGACGGAAACCCACCCACGTTGACACCCGAAGTTACATAGGTCGTATCCGGACGGGGTTGACGCACTGCTTGGGGGTCATCCACCGGGTACATACCCAACTGTAACTGCGGCTGGTCCGGGTCCCAGCACTCTGGGCACACCTTAATCTGGAACAGCTTGGTCTTGATGACCTCGTTTTTGAGCTGTTTGAGTTTAAATTGCTGCCCGCACCGATCGCACTCGGCAATTGAAAACTTGCCAGAGGAAAACCGATTACCCATTACGGAGTGCTCCCCCCGATGAAGGCTTGTCTGGGCACGAGGCGGATCGCCGCTTTCTCATGATCTTCGCCTGCGGCAAGGTTGAACTGCTCGTCATAGACCGCTTTCAGCATGTCCATGCGTCCTTGCAGTTCAGGGACCTTCATCGCGATGTAGTACGCCAAGCCCGCCACAACACATGGCAGGAAACGGAAGTTCATGTCCGCGGTCTCCACACCAGCGCCAGCATCTTGGACGCGACGCATGCGATAGTAGACAAACTCATATGAAGTAGACCCATCAGGGGTTGGCCACACGGTCACAGCGGGTAGCTGGGGTACGAAGACGGCTGTTGCGGCAGTGTGGGCCGCTGCCGTGGTGTTGTTTTGCCCGCGAAACACGCTGTTCAGAGTGTTCCCTGAGATGTACCCGTAGTACATGGTCTCGTTGTCCAGCTTGATGTAGCCAGAGGATGCAAGTCCTACCGTCGAGTTCAGCGTAATTGTGGTGTCTGTGCTGGTGATAGTGCTTGCCAACGTCAGGTTAGTTGAGCCGGTTTCACCCGACAGACGTTGAATCCAAACCTGAATAGGCCGGGCTTGGGTTAATTTGTTGGGGATCGTGGCGTAGGTAGAGACACTGATACGCGTAATGGATAGATCAGCTTGAGTGGTGGCGCTGTTGCCGCCCGTGCGGATCACATGATCCAGCAAGTCAATCGTATCCGTAGGCAATGGGTAGGTGTTCAACCCCTGCACCAGCGGGAAAGAGCCCGCCTCGATTGTCCACATGTTCAGCCCGCGGTTGGCCCACTCAATGGTCATCAGGTTCATAGACCTGCGTGCAGTACGCAGATCGTAGCCAGAGCGCATCTCACGACCAGCCCTCTCCCACGCTTCCTCGGCAATCTCCGTGAAGTCGGGGTTAAACGCTGTGGAGCCGGTTGTGGTCATCTAAATCCTGCCGTTTTCTTTGCAATGTTTTTGGGTTGAGCCACAAACTGTTTACCTGCTGCCTTGCCCTTGCGTTTGGCTCGGGTGGTGGCGGCGTATTCAGCGGGAGACAAAGACTTGATTGCAGCTTCAGGCAAGTAACGCTCGCCTGTTTTTGACGAAGGCTTCCCTGACTTGGTGCGCCATTTCTGGTCACCCCAGTTTTTAAGGGAAGTCTGCGGCGCTTTCAATCCTTGTATCCCCCGCCCGCGGCCTTGTACTTCTTGGCCACAAGCTGCGCTTTACGAGCCGACCATTTGCCAGCGCCTGTGCCTTGGGTGGCCGCAGCCTTTACCTGGGACACAATCCGCTTGCGAAGCGAGGGCTTGGTGTAGTTCCCAGCCGCATTCACCGTCCCGCCTTCGGCGTACTCAGTGAAGTCTGTGTCGTCCCGACGGGCCTTCTTAACGCCTTTGGGCATCTTGGACGGGCTGATAGCGCCCATACCGCGACTGGACATCATACAAACTTCCCGCGGGTTTTGCCTTTGACAGCACAACCATCTGCACGTTTGGAAGCGGAACCAACGCTACCGCCTGAAGCCTTTTTGACCGGCGCTGAAGCACTGTCAATGTCTTGAGGTGGTTTACCTTTTTCCGCCGTATAGATACCGGCGTTTTGCTTCTTGTCGTAGTCTGCAAGCTCTTTAGCCGTGGGGCCACCTTGCTTGCCTCGCCCTGCGCCAGCGTTGTTTTCAGCCATGATTTACCCCTTTAGCAGGCGCGACCGCCCTTAGCCATTTTGATCTGCGTAGCTTTGGTCTTGCCTTTTGTGGCGATGCCATCAGCCGAACGGGTGAAGCCGCCAGAAGCCATCTTCTTCATGCCGCCTTTTTTCATGCCCATCATCTCAGCTTTTTCGTGCTTGATCATGGAAGCAGGAGCACCTTTTTTCTTCATGAAGGCCACTTCTTTACCGACCATTGCTTTGGATTCTTTCATGTCACCACCTCTTGAGAATGTTTTGCCTTTGTCGGCGTTGCTAAAATCTTTGCCCACGGACTGTGGGACTCCTGCTTTCTTGGCGAACGATGGATTGTGGGCCACCGCCTCCATGAATCTGTGCTGCTTTGCGCTATGAGAGGGCACTTCGCTGCTCCTTCATAAACATGTCGATCTTGGTCTCTAGCCGGTCCAACCTGTCCATGATTCGGTTGATGTCCGTGTGCAAATCTATCTTCGTCACATACTCTTTGGGCATCTCTTCGCGTGTCCTGTTGATCAGAATCTGAAGGCGTTTGATCTCATCCGCCTTGTCCTTCAGACTCCAACCCAACAAGCCCAGAAAGGCCGTCAGAATAGCGTTCCAAATAGCCATTTCCATCTCAACACTTCCAAGCCCGAAGGCTCTTGTTAATCCGGCTGTTTGGGTCTTTGGCTGTCTTCTCGGATGTGAGCTTCTTCTTCATCCCAGTCATCCTTGCACAGAAAGAGTCGCGCCTGCTGCCGCCTTCGGGCTGCGGAGCCTTCAAACCCGGCTTGCCGGGGTTGGCCTTGTTGTAGGAAGCTCGGCCCTTGGCGTTCAAGCCACCCTTTTCCGATTTGCCTTCTTTGCGTTGCCATGCTGGTGATTTAGCCATTTGCCACTTTCAAGTGTAGTTTTGCATGCTCCTTGAGGAGCGGCTGCAAAGCGTCTTGCTCAAAGTTACGGGTGAACTCTTGCGTGCCGATGTGTGGCAGGCTGATCATTGGGTCGAGATAAATCTTGTATCCGTGCTCTCTAGCCCTACGGCAGAACAGGTAGTCTTCCCCGATGTACTCACCATTAATGATGGCAAAGTCAAAGACGGCGTACTCATCCGCGCCGTCCCCATCACCCTTGTACTTCCACTCGGGGTGGGCTTCGATCAGCGACTCAATGACATGGCGACGGATTAACATGAACCCGGTTGCCACGCTTTCCACGCGCATCAGGCCATTCTCGTCAAACTCCAACTGGTTGTCTTCATCCAGATAGAAGTCCAAGAAAAACTTGGCATCTGCCGCCCTGCGGGGATACGTTCCGGCCACAACATCTCGGTCTGTGGACAGGGCCAACAGACGAGTTACTGCATCCACATTGATGACCACATCAGCGTCCACAAACAACAGGTCAGTGCAGTCTGAAGCCATGAAGTTGGCCACCAACTTGTTGCGGGCCTTGGTGATGATTGAGCAGCCAGACAGGTGCACCAGATGAATCTGGACACCCATCTTGTCCAACTTGGGGACGAGTTGCGCTATGGCAAAACAGGTCTTGATGTTGACCTTGCCATCGTAACAAGGGATTGCAAGCATCAGCTTGCGCCCTACCAAGTTGAAGCTCTTATCAGCCATAGAACACCGTCACAAAGCTTGTGTTTGAAATGCTGGCATACACACCTTTTGCCGCCAAAAGACCTTCTCCGGGAACCAGAATGGCCACGGGGTTGGTAACACTTTGAGCGGTTCCAAAGCTCACCAGCCAACGAGCGCCGCTATTCACATACCGGCAAGCTGTGCCGGGGGTTACGGTTCCAGAATTTGGGTCATCAAGCGTAAAAGTGCTTGAGTCAACAACGGTAATTACATAATTGCCGTCTGTGCCGGATGCGCCTGCTGCTGCGCTAAAACCAATGCCTACGCGGTCACCTGTGCTTAGGCCATGCGCTGACTTAGTTACAGTAACAAGTGTCCCTGTTCTGCCGTAACTAGCGGTTATAGGAGCTACCGCAGTGTCAAATATTTCTACGACACCAGCGCCGCCACCACTACCCTGAAAAGTAATTTGCTTTACACGGTAACGCCCGGTAGGAACGATAAAGCCTGAAACATCAAGATGCCCAGCCAGTACATCAGTTTGCATTCCCATAATCAATCTCCTGAAAAGCGGGGGCCGAAGCCCCCTGGATCAATTAAGCGGATGCTGGGAACTGCGAACCGTTAGAGTCGGCAACAACGTACATGATGGTGTACTGCACAGTGCCTGCGGTCACTGCGGCCACGGTAGGGGTCATCGTTGCAACGATCTTCACATCGGTTGGGCCAATGCCAATTCCGCTGGGGGATGCGGTAGAGGCTACGCCACACCATGCACCCAATTTGGCGGCTGCGTTGCTGATGGCGGCGCGGCCCAGAGCGGTCACATCGGTAGCGGCCCAGTACAAGGCGGCAGTAGTGCCGTCACCAATGCTGACGTTGGCGGCGGTGGAGCCAGTGAACGCAACAGTGGTATCGATCAGGATGTCAACGATTTGTGCGCCAGCAGGCAAAACACAAATGGTGTCGGTGGTGGCTGAAGCAGCCTGACCAGCGTAGTTCTTTTTGAAGGTTTGAGAAACAACGGTTGCGCCGATATTCTCAATAGTGCCGACAGTCGTGCCAGTGGTGTTACGGACAGTGCCCAACAACCAAGGGCCAAGGTGAGTTGCGAATCCCATGTTCAATGCTCCATGCGTTAAGGTGTATCAATCTTGCATGACAGTCAGCCGGGACTGTTTGATACACCGGGTTTCCCGGATTACAGTCAATATATCATGGGTTAGGAGGGAACGCAAGGGCTTCTGAATCCGGGGGTAAAGAATTTGATTTGCGTGAATTTTCTTGCTGGGTGATGACCCGAAGATTCCAAGGTATATGCAGCCCACAAACAACGTCCGAGCGCAAAGGATATATGTGGTCGACCACATACTGCTCTCCAGTTGTGCGGGTCATAGTTATGGCGATTTGGTAAAGCTGCCGTATCTCTGCTTTATGCTTGTTTGTAGCCCATGGAGGTACGGCTTTGCGGTGCTTGCGCCTACGGGCTTTGGTGTCGGCTCGAACCCACACAGTATTGCGCTCCTTCCAATCCCGCTTGTATTGCGCTTTTTTGTCCAGTGGTGTTGTTTTAGCTGCGGCTATAACTTGATCCCGGTTGTCCTGGTACCACGCGTTTTTTCGATCTTTTACAGCTTCTAGTTTGTTGTATGCCCGAAAATATTCAGCCCGCGTCTCTGTTGCTTGCCGCCATTCAACTTTGAGGCACTCAATACATGTCCCTTTTGTTTTGCGCAGGGCGATGTGCCCATGCTTGCATGGTTCCCCCGTGAAGTAATGAGTAGCTCCAGAAGCTTTTGCATCTGCGCGGGTTTTGGGTAGGTTTAAGATGTCCATTTTGGCCCTGGTCGTTTAGTAACAGGTAATGTACACGAAAAATCCAGAAATAAAAAAGGGCCCCAAAGGGCCCTTAAATTAAGTCTTTCGACCCAATTATTATCAAGCGCCAGGGGACCCAAAGATACCCAAGGGGTCTGACACGCCGAAGCTATAACGCTCACGAGCTTTATAGCGAACGTTTCCGGTGTCGAAGTCTCCATCCATTTTTGTGTCCAGGGGCATACGCACAAAGTGCTTCAGCCCGTTAGGCACGTCGGTAGACAGGAACCAAGCGTTGGTGTCGGTCAGGTAGTGGTTGACACAGTAGCCCTGGGGAATAGAGCCGTTGTTCTTCAACGCGTTGATGTCGTTGTCGGTCGTGCCAACACGCAGTTCGGTCTCCAGGAGACGAGTTGCAACGAACATCAGAGCGGGAGGAACAATCAACTTCTTGGGCTTGGCTGCGATCAACAAGCCACGCTCGTCCGTCCATGCAGCGATCTGAATAACTGCGTTTTCTAACGAAGTCTCATTCAAGTCAGCGGCGGTAGCCGGGCGGTTGCTGTTGGTGCCACCAGAGATCAACGGATGGGCGGTAGAGCACAAGCTCACGCCGTCACCGTAAGTCACCGTGGTGTTGAACGCTTGGTTCAGCACGTAGGCAGCTTTGACCTGCTTGGTGTAAGCCATACCACGAGCCAGCGATTTGGTGTAGCGGCTGGACAACGAGTCATACAAGTTGTCTTCCACTGCTTCTTCCGTGATGGCGAAGCCCATTGCGATGGTTTCATGGTTGTAGCGAGCGGTCCATGCTTCCTGGGCGTTGTCGTACTGGATCGCAGAACCTTCGTTCTTGACCGGTGCGGCAGAGAAGCCAGAAAGTTTGGTCTCTTCCTCGAAGGAACGCTCAGAAGTCTCGGTTTCGTAGATTTCTTTGTGCTCTTCAGGGTAGGTCGCATACTGCAAGCCGAACAACGCGTTCAGGCCGGGGAGCAGTTCTTTAAGTAGTTGTGCGCGTGAAATTGCCATTTCTTACTCCTTAAACACCAGTGGTGTTGTTGTATTGGTGAGTGTTGATCTTCACCAAGAGTTCAGTGTAAGTGTCGGCAGCAGTGGCGGTCTCAGGCACAACGTCGATCACACGGATTGGGATGGTAGCGGTCGTACCAGCACCGGTCAGGGTCACAGCGTAAGCAGAATTACCAGTGGTAGTGCTGCCAGCGTTGAGAACCAGAGCCAAGTTAGTGCCGACAACAGTCCGTCCAGCGGAACTCATGGTAGTGCCAGAAGACACAACGGCGACCTTGAACAGGGCCATGGGGTCATCCACAACATACGCATAAGCATAGTTGCTAGTCGTGCTGATTGAAGCGGGAATATATTGGCTCTGAACGGTTTGGCCGCTAGAGTTCACATATTGACCGCCAACAACTACGCCAACAATAGTGCCAGAGTTGGTGGTGGTTGAGAGAATCAGATAGCCGGTGCTGTCGATTTGAACCGTATCTCCAGAGAAGATAGCAGTACCAAAAGAAGCGGCAACGGGAATCTGTCGAATAGCACCAGCGTATGGCATGCCGTCAATACGATTGACAGGCTTTAGGCCATAGGGTGCGGAGACAGTGGGGTAAGCCATTGAAAGACTCCTAAAGATTAAGAACCAGAACCGAAAGCTCGTCCCTTAGTCACTGTTGAGCGGCGCTCATTAAACAGCGGCATACGGGCATCGCTCTCGCGCATGTAGGTGTTGTCTACCGAATCAATTTGCGAATCAGTAATCTTTTGGAAGTGCTGATTGCGCTGACCGACAAACTCCACCGGGGTTTTACAGAGGATGAGTCCACCTACTTCGATCGCATCTTTGTACCGACTATTGGGTTCGGCAAAAAGCTGCGCTTCAGGGTGATCCGAAGCCTTCACAGGCTCCCAGCCCTCGCGGAATTTTGAAGATACGTTCTTGGCATCAGCTTGACCCATCATGCTGGTACGAATCCAGCGGAACGCGTAGCCCGGCTCTTCGTCAACTTCGGGTAGAAGTTCAGCGGGTGCCCATTTGGTTATTGGACGCACTTCGCGAGCACGAGATTCAAGTTCACGATTAAGTTTGTTCTGTTCTGCCATGATTATTTCCTCATTTCTTCCGCAACCTTACGAGCATAGAGTTCCAAAGGAATTCCAAGCCGCTTGGCGATATTCACCTGCGACGGGCTGAGCACGATTTTTTTGGATGCAGTGCTGCGCGTTGCGGGTGCAACAACATTTGCTTTCGGGCGCTGAGAAGAGTTAGCTTCAGCGGGATCATCGGACGCAAATTTATCCGAGAACCTTTGGCGAATCTCTCCGTTGAGTTTCCTGTAGTACTCATCCGAAGTAGGGTCAACACCATCTTCCAAAACCAGCTTTTCATGCAACGCGAGAGCATAGCTGGTCATTAGCCGGTCTTTTCCGAACCATGGATTCTTGGTTTGCCAAGCCTCCACTTTAGGATCAAACGGTGCTTCCCGCGTGAGTTGTTTGGTTTGTACATCAACCGCGTCCGTTTGTAAAGGGGTAGGTTTGAAATTACTTACCCTTTCCGCACGAATCTTGGCAGTAGTCAAGTTCTCCTGGGCTTCCACAAGCCGGTCAGCGTCCCCAGACTCATACGCTTCCTTGTAGGCACGTTTGGCGGTCTCAACTTCGTTAGCAACCACCCGTTTTGCCTGCTCAAGTAGTGCTTCTTGGTTAGTGTTCAACGATCCTTTGAGCTTTTTATTCTCATCTACGACCGTCTGCGCCAACCGCAAAGCCTCTTCTTTTTCACGAAAAGCTGCCTCTTTGGCGCGTCGCTCGTCGTGATAGCCGCGCCCCAAGTGAGCCAGTCGCTCCTTGAGCCGTTTGTCGCTATATTTAGACAACTCCTCGTCCGTCACCTCATCGGGCGGTGTGTCCAAGGGTTTGCGCCCGCGGTCCTCCACGGGGGTGTCGTCAACGATTTCGATGTCGGCATCGTCCTTTACGGAAACTCCAGACTCTTCCAAGTCCTTCGCTGCCTTGGCTTCAGCCTCTTCCTTTTCGTCCGGAAACTCGAACGTAGTCTTTTCAAATTCAGGCATGAGTTACTCCTTATGCACGGGAAATGCCACGGGGGTCTTGGACCACAGCTTCGACCGAGTCATCGTTGATGATGCGGAACTCTTTGCCGTGAATCTTGATCCGTGTACCAGTGTTGGGTCGGACCAACACAAAGTCCCCTGTCTTGCAGGACGCGCCACTCGGGAAGCGTTTCTCATCTTTGTACGCGTCGGGCCCCATCTTCACGACGTACAGCACGGGAGATAGGACCTCCTCATAGTGCATCGTCTGGCTGGCTTTCACCAGACCGCTGTCGTAGGACTCATCAATTTCAGGCAAAACACACAGAAGATGGAAGGTGGCGGGGTCAGGTACCTGCCGTGCTTTCTCTTCAGCCGTTTCGGGAAGGACAGTAGATGTTGCACCGTCTTGGCTTACGAGGATTTCACTCATTGTCTAATTGCTCCATTCGTTTAGCGAAGTCTTGAAGTGTTAAGTTGGCGTGGTCAAGACCTCGAATCACCCCCACCAACTCTCGGTACTCGGCGTAGTCTTTAGCTGCGCCCGTACAAAGCCTGTCTACCGCCTGCTGGCGGTACTCATCGTTTTGTTTCTTGATGAACTCTATCTCTGTCATTCAATCTTCCCCGGTTGTTGGGTCTGCGCTGCGAGCGCCGCTTTCTGCCGCGCCATCTGCTCGGCGTGAGTTAACTTCTGGCGGTGGGCCATGTCCTTGTGGCGCAAGTCCTGCTGCTTCTGAGCGGCCATCAGCCCCATACTCATACGCTTGGCCTCCATCTCCTGCTGCGCCCGCGCCGCTGCAACCGCCGGGTTCTCGCCCTGCTTGCTGGCCATCTCTTGCTGCTTGATCTGCAACTCTTGTGCTTTAAGCTGCAACTCACCCTGCACCTTGGCGGCACGAGTCTGAGCTTCTTGCTGCTTGATCTGCAACTCAGCCTGCTGCATCTGGATGATCGGGTCCTGCGCCATCTGCTGGTTCTTCTGCTGCTGAGCCATGGCCATGTTCTGCTGGAGCAACTGCGTGGATGCCTGCGCCACAAGCTGTGACAACTGGACCTCCACTTCCTCTGGCAACTGCTCATTGGGCGCGGGCAGTGGCACGCCCAACTGGTCCTCAATCTTCTTACGGTACGCATACGCCAAGTGCTCGGCAATGTGCGCCTGAATCGCACCCATCATCTGCTGCGCCATCGGGTTCTGCCCCATCTGCTGCATGATCATCGGGTCCTGCATGAACGTCGAGTGCGCCGCAATGTGCGCGTCGTGATCCTGGTAGATAAACGCCTTAGTTGGCTCCCCGTTGAGGAACGCCATGTTCTCACTGATCGGGTCCCGCGGGGTCTGATCATCTTCAATCGGAACCAACTTCTCTGCGTTCTTAACCCCCAGTACCTCAATCATCTGTCTGTGCAGGTTGGGCAGGTTGTATATCTGCGGAGCTTGCTGAGCCAACTGGATCACAGCCTGATACTGCATGATCCGCTGGGCCATCGTGCTGCTGTTGGGGTCACTGACGGGAATGACCTCCACCATGTCGTAGTCTTCTTGCTTGGCGGACGCATCGCCCGTCTCAGGCTGATACTCATACTGGCTCGGCGTGTTGTCCCTGATGATGCCCTTGAGTATCTTGAACTCCTGCTTCATCGAGTTGTGTACACGCGCTTGTACCGCACCCATGATCTTCAACTGCCGCTCCAGCAACGCCAGCGTCGTACCTACTGGTGCTTGGGCACTCATGTCACTGACCTTCATGTCAGCAATAGACCCCAATCTCCGGCCCTCATCAGTGATCTGGTTGAGCAGCGCCATCAATACTTGGCTCGGCTCCTTATAAGGCAGAGTCATGATGTTGTCTTTGATGCTCCCAGAGGGCACATCCACATCTCTGAACTCTCCGGGGGCGATCGGAGTATCGTCTCCCTTAACCCTTAAACCCCTAGATTTAAGACCCCCCGGCAAATTGCTTAAAGTGCCTGCATCTACCAACTGCCGGATAAGACTTGTGCCAGCACGGGCGTAACCACCAATAATGTGGATAAGACCCATGCCATACGCCCCGAACCCAGGGATATAGTCATACTGCACCAGATGCTGACGCTTTTGGTAGTTCTCATCATCTTGCTCCCAGTTACGATAGATCGCCAAAACCTCTTGTGTACCCTTGTCGATCGTCACGATGTAGGGGACCGCTACTTCGTCCTCATCTTCGTACCCTTTGAGGTTCCAGTCCACCTGAATCTCATACACCTGATACCGGTCGTCGTCAGTAACTGAGTAGCCCTGTTCCTCAGCTTTCTTCTTCTCAACGTCCGTGTGATTCATCACCGGCTCACCCAGATCAATGTCTCGGTAGAACCCAGCCACTTGCAGCTTCTTGATGTCGTTCTTGGTCTTACGCATGACGTGCGTCACACGCTCAGCCATCCGTGCACCGCTCGACCCGTAGGGGATGATCACATCTTCCGCGGGCACAAAGATCGAAGTCTGCCGACCCAAGCCTGGATCAAAATACACTTTCTTGAACGCCGAGCCCGCAAGCCCCAGGTTGAACAACATGCGTTCATGCTCTGGCCGGTACTCGGGCATCTCCTCGGTCAGCTTGAAGTTCATGTCATCTTGAACCCGCTGCGCCGCCTGCTCTTTCAGCTTGTCTATAGCACCGATGATTTCTGTCTTGACAGGACCCTGTGCCGGAAACGTCTCAGTGATAGTCTCACTCTGGAACCTAATCGCAGCCTCTGTAAGAACCGTCGAATAGACTCCACAAGCACCGTTCCAAGGTTCTGTTCTCTCTTCATACTTAGTCCCCAGTACTTCAAGACCCTTCACATACGTCTCAGTCCAATCCTTGCGACTGGCAATGTCCGCATCCACTAGCTCCAACAGATCACTAGCTAGGTTTGCCAACTCACCGTCATCCATTTCTTCGGCAAGGTTTGCACCAAACTCACCTTTTTCCTTCTCATCTCCTACCTCAAGAGTGATCTCCATACTGCCGTCACTCAACGTAACCGCATCAGGATTCTCAATCTCAATTTCCAGATCGGGCTCCATGCTCCCCACCCCTAAACCTATAGGGGCTGCATACATACCCTTGTCCATCATGTTCGTTGCCATTTTGTACCCTTAGTAAAACACCGCGTTGCGGCGGCGGAAGTATTTCTGTTCTTCCGGTTCATCAGTAGGCAATCTTAGGAATCCCCCCTGGCGGAAGCGCATCAGCGCAAGAGTGGTAGCATCAACTAAGTCGTCATGCTCGCCCGACGGGAACGCTGCTATCTCATCGACCAATTCCTCGGCCCAAGCAGTCCGTGGCACCCACACCTTACCCGACGCAATTATGTCCGAGACAGAGTTCAAGCGGGCAATTTTGTCCTGGCCCCTACTGGGTGTGAACTCCTGCACCGGAATCCCCATCGCCCGTAGTTCGTAGATCAGTGGTGCACCTGTCGCCTTCTTCTCGACGATCACACTGTCAGGCTCCCACTCCTCATACTCCTCGAACACATCCTTCTTAAGTTGCACCCACTCAACTCGCTTCTTGTACGTGTTGAGCAGGATGATGTTGGGCAGACTGTGGTCTTCGTCGTTGTAGAAAATCCCCCACGTCGTGCCCGCTGAATAGTCGGCACGTTGGGTCTTTTCAAACGCGGTATCCCACGACTGAAGTATGTACTCACACTGCGGCGGACGTTCTCCCTCCCACCATTTCCACCAGTCCCGCTTCACAATCGCAGACTCGTTACCGATGGGGTTCTGCTGGTACTGCGCCTGCCACTTGCTGTTGGGCAACTCCGTCCTGAGCGCCTCCAACTCCCCCAACGACCAGAACTCTGGCCATAAGGGTTTACCCGAGGGCATGATGGCAGGAAACTCAATCACTTCCCACTGCTCGCCGCCCCTGTTGTGGGCCGCTTTCAGCACCTGACCGGTCAAATCCCGCTGCGCCCACCGCGTCATCACGATCACGATCGCCCCGCCCGGCTGCAAACGCTGACGTGGACCTGACGTATACCACTCGTACACTTTGTCAAACACCTCTGGGTTGCTCGCGGCCAGCGCAGCTTCCTGTTCTGAGTGCGGATCGTCAATGATCAGCACATTTGCACCCTTTCCGGTTACAGTTCCGCCGACTCCAATGGCAAAATAGTCGCCGCCCTTGCTGGTATTCCACCGTCCAGCGGCTTTGGAGTCCTGTTGAAGCGTTAATTCTGGAAAAATCTCGCGATAAACCTCGGTATCGACCAAATTTCGCACTTTTCGACCAAAACCTACGGCCAATTCGCCCGTATTTGAGCTTTGGATGATCTTTTTATTAGGGTATTTACCTAGAAACCATGCTGGCAGGAGGTAACTTGCAAATTCTGACTTCGTATGGCGGGGCGGCATGTTGATGATGAGCCGTTTGCACTCGCCCCGTGCGACCCGCTCGAACGCCTGGGCCATAATTTTGTGGTGACGCCCGCTGATGAACTCGGGCCACACCCTTTCAACGAATCCCATGAATGTGTTTCGGGCACGTTCCTTCTCCAACATCTTCTCGCGGCGCTCCAAATCTTGGAGGATCACCATCTTTTTGGAGTCGGGCAGTTTATCTAGCTGCGCCAGCAGCATTTTGAACTCAGGATCAAGAACGTCGGTTTGTTGCTCACGCACCGGCACTCTCCTGCGGTGGTTCGGCCACGGGTGAAATCTCTCGGGCCGCTTCTATGTCCTCGATCAGAGTTGTCTCGCGCTCAAGCCCCAGCACTTTGTCAACGTCAATCTCAAGAGTGGGCACATCCACGGCATGCAGCCGCATCATCTTCCTGATCTTGTCCTTGATCGCTTCGTCCAGATCAGACACGTTGTTGTACGTGACCGTGATCTCGGTCTTCTCGGAGAACAGCCCGACGTCTGAAATCTTGCCCAACATCTCCGCCGCTTTAATCTCGATGCGCGGGTCTCCACAGCCCGCCAAATCCAGCAGCTTGTTAGTCACTACTAACCTAAGCTCCGCTGCGTCTGCAACGAACTGACTGTTGTATTCTTGCAGCATCGTGCCGATTCGTTCGGCGACGGACACGCGCTCAAGAAGAGAGGAATTCTTAGGAGGCTTATCTTCTTTGAGGGGTCTGGTTCGTGGACGACCAACGCCTCTTTTGGGGGGCGCGGGTTCTACTTTATCTGATCCCTCTACTCCACCCGACCCTTCCACTTCCATCGCGTCCCGATACTCCCGCTCTGCCCGCTTGGCAAAGTCTTGAAACACGGCATCCGCGTCCGCTTGGTCTGTGGGAGATTCGTCGTAGTGTGCACCGAGCCCCTTCAACACAGCGGCGGTGTTGGCAGCGATCTGCATGTTCTCGCGCAGAGTCGGGGCTTCCTCGGGTTCAGTACTCTCAGGGTACGGAACCGTCTTGTCAGGGTCGATGTAAAGAGTCATGGAGGAAAGGGGCACTCCAAAAAGATGGGCGGAGTGTATCAGTATGGAACCAGAAAAACAAGGGGGGTGGTTTCCCCAAAAAATATATAGGGGGTGGGGGGTCGGCAAAATAAAAAGTGACGGGGGGTGTTTTTAATTTTTAAACATCCACTGAGCAAAACACTGTGTACGTTCGCGTGACGCACCGTGTTCTCCAATTTGGGGGGTGCCACCACGGTGGGTTCGGCGCGAAGTCGGTTTTTATTTTGAAGTAGCGTAGTCGGAGACAAGTCGATTTTTTTGGTGGTGTAGTCGGAGAAGATCGCGCCAGATTTTTCCATCCAATGCTTTGGAATACGCTGTGGAGATTCAACCCTTATTTGGTGGTTCGTTTATAGTTTAACCATGGACAGCGAGATTGGCTGGACATCGGGAATTGTCGTCAGTTGACGATGTTTCCTGTGCCGATATTGGCAAGCCTCTTAACTTGGAGATTAAATCATGGCTCAGCAAAACTCTGTTGCGATTGCTTCCGCGATCGCTGTGCAAACCATCGGCGGCGTCCCTGCCGCTGAAATGCAACAAACCATCTTCGCCATCGGCGAAGAGACCCTGGCGGCTGAGACTGCCATGGCTCGTGGCAAAGAAGCACTCGATGTGCTCGATGCTAACCTGCACGATATTGTGAAGGGTCTGCCCTACACTGAATTCATGTTGGTGCGCGACTTCCACAAAGCGGGCGCGATTGACAAGGGCAAATCGGATGACGCGGCTCAGAAAATCTGGGAAAGGCAAATCAATCGGCTGGGCAATACCTTCGACTTCGTGAAACCCAAATCCGAATCCAAGGATGCCGAGCGTAAGGCGGCGGCGAAGGCGGCTGAGATTGCAAAGCTGGCCGAGTTCGGTGATGGTGAGTTGACCGATCTCAAAGCCGACCTGCTCGCCAAGGGTGACGCGAAATCCCTGCGCGAAGCTATGAAGCTCAACAAGGAGATCGACCGGCGCAATGCCACCGACCTGGAAGCGGCGAAGGCTCAGCGCAAAGCCATCAGCGACAAACTGATTGCGCGGGTCAAAGAGTTGGCCAAAGCTGGCACGGATGACGCGGATGCGTTGTTGATCTCTGCCTTGCAGTTGCTGGGCTAAACCCTTGGGCTGGAATGGTCGACACTTTGTCGATTGTTCCGGCCTTTTCTTTTCTTTGTTATAGGATGTTTATCATGGAACAAGTGAACACACTCATGGCCTATGCTGTGAAACAGTACGGGCGCGATCGCAACTATACGGTGCGGTTTGGCGGTTCGACCCCGATCGTCGGGGTTTACGAAAGTGATGATGAAACACCACGGGCGACGCGAATCGCCGAGGTATGGCTGGCCAATGGCGAAATCAAGCGGCTGGTTTTTCCGTGACTTCGGGGCTTCGGCCCCTTTTTCTTCGCCCGCGCCGCCCGCTGATTTCCGATCGGCGGGCGGCGCGGGCTTTGAGACCAGTTCCTGTCCGAGCAACGGGGTAGCCTATGCTTGCTTATAGGACTTCGTTAGTCGTTGCCACCATCGCGTAGGCTTTGCGGGCGGTGTGAACGGGGTAGTCTCGTCTTTCTTTGTATACCAGTTCCCTTGGAAACGGGATAGGCGGAATTAACGACAAAGTGTCGGTTTCTCCAGAGCGCCAAGACCGCCTCGACCGCTCGGCAAGTGTCCGGCGGGTCTAATTCTCTACGCACCATATGCTCTATTTAGTAAATCTACCTGACCAATCTATGCAAATTTGGCATAAGGAAACGAGTCGGATTCTGTAATATATCGTCTATGTGCGTGGCTCAAAAGCAACACCCTCCAGACCTCGCCCACGGCGGGCAACGCACAGCCCGTTTCTATAGGCCCGCAGGAGAGGGGCCAGTGAAGGGGTATAAAACTGCACACTTGCCCTATCTTTGCAACGCCCGTTTTTTCCGTAAGTCCTTGATTTCTCTTATTATTATTTTTATTAAACAATATATATATAACTTTGTGACGTTTTTTTCAACCAGTGAGAGGTCCCGTGATTTCCTCTCGCCAAGCCCGACCTCCCCGCCACGCCCACCTCGCCAACTTTTCCCTCCCCTTCTCACTACTTCAAAAAATCATCACAAAGTTATTTATACATGATATAACCCCAAGAAATGGCGTGTTTATTGGGTTTGGGGCTTGACAAGTATAGACTAAGCCCTATATTATATAGCCCTTCACAGCACTTTTAAAAGGACCCCCATGACCCGCCCCGTCAAGTACTTCAATGCAGACACCCTCTTTGCGAACTGCACTCCCTCCAACGACTGCTACCTGTGGCCAACCTTTGCCACCGACTCCCCCCAAGCCTTGCTCGCCCCGCGCTCGCCCATGGCCATCAAGTTTGGCTCGACCTCCGTCGTCCGCATCCTATTCGCTATCTGTCGGTTCCCGCCAGCGGGCAGGAGATTGGTCCGGATGTGCCCGAACGCCTTTTGCGTCAACCCCTACCATCACACCGAACCCAAGGCCATCCGCGCAAAGCGGGCGAAGCAAGCTGACCCCCTTGGCCGCTTGGAACCCGAGAAGCTTTACTATCACCAGACTCTGCCGCCCGATGAAGAACTCAAGGCCATGCGGGTCAAGAACCCAGACCTGATGCAACACTTGGCCGAGACCGCCTCGCGGGCAGGGCTGACAGGCGCTAACCTCGTACCTGGATATACCAACAGGAAACCGCCGCCCAAGTACGCCGACCCCAACAAGCCGTTGCTTGTCATACGCCGCCGCGAAGAACCCCCAAAGAAAGCCTCGACATTCGTTGACCCGATCACGCCCGAGATGGAGACCGAGAAGGAAGGCTTCCTGGGTCCGTACTTTGACATGCTCATGGCCAAGAAACAGGCGAAGGAACAAGAGCGCCTCATTGCCCAGGGCTACCCAGACCCCATAGATGGCCGAGACGACCATTGAACGGAATCAGGTGCCAAAACGCGGAGAGGGACTTGACAAAGTCTAATTAGTGTGTTAGAATGTACTTTGTACATTTGGGATAGCGCACAGGTGTACAGGGGGTTTTCCCCATGTCCGGAGTTATCGACAACCCTGTCGATTACTCCAGTCCCTCAACCTTTATTGGAGTTTTCATATGGCAACTAAGCAAGATGTCCTCGACCACATACACGAGGACTTGAAGCAAACGGCTCAACTCTGGGTCTCAGGCTTAATCACTGACAGGGAGATCACCAACTCGTTCCGCAAGTTTGCCGACCTGCTGGATACCATCGAAGTGGCCGACCTCCTCGACCCCGCCACGGGGTTGCGTTACGAAGGGAAGCAAGAATGAAGTACTACCCAATGGTTTGGATACTACGAGGCGCGGATGACGAGGGTTCGTTCATTGCGGAAGTGTTCGCGCACAAGATCACAGCAGAGAAAGCCCTGCGTGAGTGGCAAGACGATGACCCGGATGGTCAGTACTGGATTCAAGAGAAAGAGGTGAACCATGAACAAACTTACTGACCGCGCCCTGCGCGTTGTGTTTCTGCTGGCACTTGTGGTGCTGGCCCTTGATCTTCTGGTGTGGCGTCCATGACTGTCCATACTAGAGAATTGGTTGACGCTATGGCAGCTAAAGTTGATCGCGTCAACTACGACTGGCGCATGTGTCCCCGTTGCGGGGACGATGTGCATGTAGAGCGTTGGAACCTCGGTTTCAAACTCTGCTTATTCTGTGGCCAAGAGGCCGCAGAGGCTGATCGCGCATCCTGGTGCGTAGTGCAAACATACGGCAAGGGGCCGTATATGCTGGTGACTCAAGCGTCTGCACCCCAGACACTTAAAGACACCAATCAGAAAAACACCCGTGGTGGTGACACCTGCTCGGAGTAATCGACATGGTGTCGATTACTCCTGTATCTCAACTTATAAACCTTCACTTTCAAGGAAACCAAGATGTCTGACATCAACTTCAACCGCCGTGTGGACCATGACGAGGCCGTGGCCATTCTTCTCAACTCTGGAGGCAACTCCGTGCATCTGCGAGGCGAGCCGGGCGTGGGCAAGACGGCCATTCAGGATGTGCTGGTCGCCAAGACCGGATACCACAAGGTCTACATCGACGGGCCTAACACCGATGTGGGCCAAGCGGGCATGCCCATCCCCAACCATGACCAGCGTATCTTGGACTTCTACCCAGCGGGCAGTTTCAAACTGCATCTGAACGAGCCGTGCGTGATCATGATCGACGAGTGGACCAAGACCGATGACTATGTCCGCAATACCCTGCACCCTTTGTTGCACGAGCGTCGCCTGGGCGACTACCGACTGCACCCCAACACCATCGTGTTCACCACGGGCAACATGGACGGCGATGGCGTGGGTGACTCGGTCAAGAAGCACACCGTCAACCGCCAGACATGGCTCACATACATGAAACCGACTGCGGCCAAGTGGTTGGTGTGGGCGGGCAACGCGGACATTGCGCCAGAGGTTATGGCCTGGGTCAAGGAGTATGAGCACTGCATGCACAGCTACATGGACGGCGGGCAGAAAGACAATCCGTATATCTTCAACCCGACCAATGCGGCGCAGACCAGCTTTGTCTCACCGCGCTCGCTTGAGAAAGCGTCGCGCTGGGTGAAGGTGCGTGACCAGCTAACAGAGAACAGCTTGATCGCCTGTCTTGACGGCACGCTCGGTATCGCAGGCAGTCGTGACTTGCAGGCGTACATCAGCTTGTCCGACCAACTCCCGACCCGCGAGTCGATCGAGAACTCGCCTGACTCTGTGACCATGCCCACCAGCCCCGCCGCCTTGTGTATCTTGGCGTTCAAAGGCGTGGCCGTTGTGACTCGGGACACTTTCGCCCCGTGGATGAGGTTCGTGCGGCGCATGCCCAAAGAGACTCAGGCTGTGTTCATTAACAGCTTATTGGAGGTGCGTGAGAAGAAGGCGTGGGCCATGTCTCACCCCTCGTTCGTTACATGGGCCCGCGAGAACCAGTACATGTTTGCTGGTCTCAAGGGATAAATCGACAACTTGTCTAAAACTCCGGAGAAACAAATGAAGAACTATGTCGTGCGTCAGTACTATGTCGTGGAGGTGGAGGTGGAAGCCGACTCTCCCGAAGAAGCCAAAGAGATAGCGGGCTGGGATGAGGCCGCTTACTCTGTCACTACCAGCTATGACCGCCACCCTGGCGGGCCTAGCATCACGAGGGCAGACCTGGACGATGAAGCTGTGGAGGTGGCCAATGACTGACACTGAACTACTGCTGGTGCTGGGGAACTGCGTGATGGTGGGACTCTATGCCTACGAGCGGGCGCGGCTGTCCTTCTTCAAGCGAGCCCTTATCGCGTTAATGGAAGCGGTTGAAGAAGCTGCCGACAAAAAAGGTTCGTTCACCCGAACGAGCGAAGGATATATTCAATTCAAGGAGATCGAAAATGCTAGTAGTAAGTAGGCCAACGGCCAAGCCCAAACTGCCCGCTGAAAAGCGGATTGAGGTGGTGCATGTGTCCCTCATGCAGGACAAGCGGTTCGCCCTGTTCGCAGGTCTGTTCATGGTGGGCAAGACGAGCGTGGATGACACGACTCCCACTGCCAGGACCAACGGGCGTGACGCTACCTACGGGCGGGCGTTCGTGGACTCGCTGACCGACAAGGAGTTAGCCTTTCTTGTCATGCACGAGAACATGCACAAGTGCTACCGCCATCTCACCACATGGCGTAGCCTGTACGACGACAACCACTCGCTGGCCAACACCGCGTGTGATCATGTCATCAATCTTCAGCTTGAAGAGATGGACCCCAACGAGACTGTACTCGTGCATCCCCGTGACAAGGTGACGGGCAAGCGCATTGGCGCACACGACCCACGCTTCCAAGGTATGGATGCGCGGCAGGTCTACGACATTCTCAAGGAAGAGTGCAAGGGCGGGCGTAAAGGCAAGGGCCCTGGGGGTGAGGGCGGCGAGCCTACCGATGAACAAGGCGAGCCTGGGGATGGGAATGATCGACAAGGTGTCGATGGTTCCGGACTCGACGAGCACGATTGGGAAGGTGCACAGGACGGGCTTAGCGAGAACGAGAAGAAACAGCTTGAGCGTGACATTGACCAAGCCCTGCGCCAAGGCGGCATCTATGCTGGCAAGATGGGTGGGCAGATGTCCCGTGAGATCGGCGAGTTGCTCACACCCAAGGTGGATTGGCGTGAGGTTGTGCGAGTGTTCGTCAAGACACATCTGCGCGATCGTCAGGCCCCGTCATGGCGCAAGGCGCACCGCAACTATCTGTGGCAGGACATCATTCTGCCCAGCGTGATAGGCAAGCGGGTCAAGCACCTCGTGCTGGCGATGGACACCTCTGGCTCTGTGGTGGGTGAGTTACTCACTGCATTCATGAGCGAGTTCAATAAGGTCGTAACGGATACGAATCCCGAGCGGGTCGATGTACTGTACTGGGACACCGAGGTCGCAGGACATGAGACATACAAGGATGCGGACAAGAAGTCCATTGTGCATCGCACCAACCCCAAGGGTGGTGGTGGCACGGACCCTGACTGCGTACCTGTGTTCATGCAAGCGAATGAGCTAACGCCTGATGTGCTTGTGATTCTCTCCGATGGGTACATGAGCAGTAATCCGGCGAAGTGGGCGGGCGTGACATGCCCTGTCCTGTGGTGCATTATTGGCAACAACAGGTTCACCCCACCCGTGGGTCAGCTTGTCAACATTAAGGATTGATCATGGACGACGACAAAGTCATATTGAAGATCAGCGGCCATATGTTCTACATGGACATAGCCGAGGCTATCACTGTTGCGAAAATCTTGTGTAGCGTGTCGCGCATCAAGGAAGCGCGGGTAACCACTGATGATTGGGGGAATGTGTTAGCTGGCCCCGAAATTGATTCGGTGTCTATCCAACCCATGACCGCGCACTATTGGCTTCAGTTGGAGGCCAACCGCAAGGCCAAGGAAGAAAGAGAGGCAAAGAAATGATAGCGGGCAACTACAACATCAACCTCAACAGGGAAACCTTTGAGTTGTTGCAGAAGGTGCGCGATGACCTTGGCGTGAAGCTAGGGTTCGAGCCTACCTACGGGCAGGTGGTACGCCATCTGATTAGCATGTACAACACAGCGAAGGGGTAGACCATCATGCCTTTAGTTGTTTTAGGTAAAGGGTTAGTTGACTATCAACGACCCAACGAACAGGAACTTCCCAAGATCGGGAGTCTTGTCTGCATGAATGAACTCATGCAGTCTCAGCGTCGGCGTGCACAGATAGAACAACTGTCTATCAGCATGTCGTTTATTCAGGAAGCATATCTTCACAAGGAGAGCCAAAATGGCTTACGGGTATAGTAGTTACAACACAGCGGGCGTACCGCACATCACGAGTTTCGCGCAAGCGAAGCACAGGTACGAGCAGACCAAGCCCATCAAGGGTTCGGCTAATGTTAGGCCACTCGGGGTACGTCGCTATCACAAGATGGCGAGCATCTCGATGCCCGATGCAGACACCGTCAACCTGGAGTACTGCGGCAAGCCGCTCGTGCAGTGGCGGTCGGACAACACCTACACAGTGCACAGACCTTGGTACGCCAACGCGTACACGCCGGGCAACACCAGTCAGTATGTGCCCAAGGGGGTATTCGGTTGGAGGCATGGTGATATATGCGTGCGGCTGA